>MTLD01001243.1_pt5 | contig 56905 bp, 48 predicted proteins | sample 1982471 | NCBI WGS metagenome assembly MTLD01 (sample SAMN05712604, study PRJNA340218) | biofilm metagenome | isolation source: sample SPM anode biofilm adapted to -50 mV | place: USA | collected 2012-02-03
CCCGGGGAGCCTCGTTTCGGCGAGGCTCCCCTTCTTGTTTTCCGCTCAGTTCCCCTTTCCTTTACTGCCCGCTGCCCCGCCGATACTCCTTCGCGCATCCGCTGCGGCGAATACTCCTAATGAGATCGCTCGCCCGGCCGAAAAGTATAAAAGGCAGCGCCACGGTCTGACAAGCTTCCGGCGCTGCCCCACCTCAACAGAACGGAATCCAAGCTTTACAGCCGTGGCGACCGCCGGAGCATCGCATGAGCGCTTTTTTTCCCAATAAACACGCAGGGCACTCCGCCAGAAAGCTGGTGCTCTTGACCACGTCTGTGGTGCTGCTGGTAAACCTTTTCCTCGCCTCCACCGGTTTCTTTTCCCTTTGGCAGAGCAGGGAGACCTACCTGACCAACGCCCACGTGCAAAGCGACAACCTGTTGCAGGCGCTTTCCTACAGCATCGCCGGGGTGCTGGACTCCGCGGACATCGCCATCCTTTCCATGGTGGACGAAGTGCAGCAGGACCTGCGCCAGGGTGGCATCGACGAGGCCAACCTGAACCGGCTGCTGGCTTGGCAGCATTCACGGCTGCCGATGCTGGACAGCATGCGGATGGCGGATGCCAAAGGGGATATCCGCTACGGGACCGGGTTGCTTCCGGGCGCCTCGAAAAACGTCTCGCAGAGGAATTACTTCAAAAAACTGGCGCAGGACCCTCAGGCGGGGCTGGTGATCTCGGAGCCTATCATGGGGCTGATCAGCGGCAAATGGGTCATCATCCTGGCCCGCAGGGTGGAGCGCCCCGACGGCGCATTTGCCGGAGTGGTCTACTGTGCCATAGACCTGGAGCGCGTCCGCGGCTTGCTCCTCCCCATGCAGATAGGGCCCCACGGCAGGATCACCCTGACCGATGCGGCACTCGCCCCCATCGTGCGGCACCCGCGCGGCGAGGATGGCGGCGCCTCATCCAGGGACACAGGCCTCATCGGCCGCATTGGTGAGCAGATCGCCCGGGAGCGCGAGAGCGGGAGTGACTATGCCGCAAGCAGCGCCGCCGGCTCGTCGAGGCTTGCCTCTTTCCGCAAGGTGGGACGCTTTCCGCTGTACCTCGTTCTGGAACTGGCACCGGAGGACTTCCTCGCCCGCTGGCGCGTCGAACTGCTCCAGGTGGGTATCATGGTCTGCGTCTTCATCGTGGTCACCCTGATTCTTTCCCGGCTCATCTACCTAAGGTGCCGCCGGCAGGTTGCGGCGGAAGATGCGTTGAACCTGGCCAAGGAGGAACTGGAGCAGAGGGTGGCGGAGCGGACGGCCGAGCTGCATCTTGCCAACCTGCAGCTTAAACGGGAACTGGCCGAGCGCGAGCAGGCCGAGAAGAGGGAGCGCGAAGGGCGCCGCATGCTGGCGCTGATCATAGACACCATCCCGCAGTTCGTCTTCTGGAAGGACCGGCAGAGCGTCTACCAGGGATGCAACGCGATCTTTGCCAGGGCGGCCGGCATCGCGCACCCGGAGGATATCAGGGGCAAGACTGACTTCGATCTCGCCTGGCTGCGCGAGGAGAGCGAGGCCTACAGAAAGGACGACCGCTATGTCATGGAGCAGAACCAGGCCAGGTTCCACATCATCGAGCAACAGCTGCAAGCCGGCGGCATGCGCCTGTGGGTGGACACCACCAAGGTGCCGCTTTTGAATGAGCAGGGAGAGGTGACCGGGGTGCTCGGGGTTTACGAGGACGTCTCCGAGAGAAAGGCGATCGAGGAGGCGCGCGACAAGGCCCTGGCGTTGGTCGAATCCCTTCTCGCCGCCTCGCCCACCGGGATCATGGTCTACGAGGGGGCAAGCGGAAGCTGCGTCATGGCGAACCAGGCGATGGCCGCGATGCTGGGAGGGACCCAGGAGCAGATACGTTACCAGGGCTTCAGGGAGCTGGTGCTCTGGCGGGAGGCGGGGATCCTGGAGCTCGCAGAGCAGGTCCTAAGCGCCGGGGGGACCAGGAGCATAGAGGTCTGCGCGAAAGCGACTTCTGACAAGATGATCCAGGCCGAATTCCTCCTGTCGCGCTTCGAGGTCGAGGGGCGTCCGCACCTCATGCTGATCGCGGTCGACGTAACGACGCGAAAAAGGCTTGAGGAGGAGAAGAGGCAGATAGAGGCCCAGATGCTGCACGTGCAGAAGCTGGAGAGCCTGGGGGTTCTGGCAGGGGGCATCGCGCACGACTTCAACAACATTCTGATGGTGGTGCTGGGCAATGCGGACCTCGCCTTGATGCGGCTTCCCGAGGTGACGCCGGCGCGGGAGAACCTGGTGCAGATCGAGCAGGCGGCAACCCGCGCCGCAGACCTGGCCCAGCAGATGCTCGCCTATTCCGGGAGAGGGAACTTCGTGATCCAAAGGCTCGATCTGGCGCGGACCGTGAAGGAGATGGCCCAGATGCTTGAGGTCTCCATCTCCAAGAAGACCCAGTTGCAGTACGATTTCGCCTCCGACCTTCCCGCCATAAGCGGCGACGCGACGCAGCTGCGCCAGGTGATCCTGAACCTGGTGTTGAACGCTTCCGAGGCGATCGGCGACAAAAACGGCGTGATAGGGATCAGAACCTGCTACATGGAGTGCGACCGCAGTTACCTCTCCGAGTCCTGGATCGACGACCGTCTCCCAGAGGGACCGTACCTGATGCTCGAGGTCTCCGACAACGGCTGTGGCATCAAGAAGGAAATCATCCCTAAGATCTTCGACCCTTTCTTTACCACCAAGTTCACCGGGCACGGGCTCGGCATGGCCGCGGTGCTCGGCATAGTTCGGGCGCACAACGGCGCCATCAAGATCTACAGCGAGGAGGGGAAGGGGAGCACCTTCAGGCTGCTGCTGCCTTGCCTGCCGGCACAGGGGTGGGAACCGCAGCCGCAGGCGGAGGACGAGCTTTGGCGCGGCCGCGGGACGGTCCTTCTTGCGGACGACGAGGAATCCATCAGGGGGCTGGGGCAGGAGATGCTTGAGACGCTTGGCTTCGAGGTTTTGACTGCCTGCAACGGGCGCGCCGCGGTCGAGGTGTTCAGGGAAAAGCGGGACGAGATCGTCTGCGTCGTTTTGGACCTGACCATGCCCGAACTGGACGGCGAGCAGACCTTTGCCCAGCTGCGTGAACTGGAACCCGGGGTGAAGGTGATTCTTTCCAGCGGCTACAACGAGCGCGAGGTGAGCCGGAAACTCGCCGGCGCCGGGGTTTCCGGGTTTATGCAGAAGCCGTACAAGCTTTCGGAGATGAGCAGCAAGCTGCGGCAGATCCTCGGGCCCCGCGCCGGTTCAGACCAGACGGCAGAGCTGGGCGGCCAGGATCCCGAACCAGGTCCCGACGATGTTTCCCAGGATGGCTAGCAGGAGCCCGACCGAGGCGAGGCCGGGGTGGTAGACCTCGGCCACGACAGGAGCCGAGGCGACCCCGCCGACGTTGGCCTGGCTTGCGGCGGCCACGAGGAACATGGGTGCTTTCAAAAGGCGCGCCCCGATCAGCAGGAAGAGGGCGTGGACCGCCACGATGAGGATTCCGGCGCCGATCAGGAGCAGCGCCGAACCGATGTCCGCGACCGAGGCCTTGGCCCCGATGGCGGTCAGGACGAAGTAGAGGAGATCATAGCCGGTCCGGGAGGCGCCGGATCGCTCCAGGCGGCGCAGAGGAGAGAAGGAGAGGATGATCCCGAGAAGGGTCACGATGACGATGGTCCAGGTATAGCTGGTCAATACGTCCTTGACCTGTGGCATCATCGAGCCTGCGAGATGGGCGCCAGCACCGCCAGCCAGGGCGACGGCGAGCGATATCGCTATCCCGCTAAAGGTGCGGCGGCCACCGGTGGTCGCCAGGTAGCGCACCGCCTCTTCCCCCAGGCGATCGAGCGCGGCGCGGTCCGAGCGGTTCCAGCGGTCGAAGGCAGGCTGCAGCCCGACGATGGCGATCATGAACCCCATCCAGAGGTAGGGGACCACAGTGTCAACGATCACCATGGGCGCGAAGACCTCGTCCGGCACCGAAAGCGCTTCCTTCACCGCGATCATGTTGGCGCTGCCGCCGGTCCAGGAGGCTGAGACCGCTCCGAAGCCGGACCAGAACTGGGCACCTATCACCGGTTTGAAAAGCGAGAAGGAGAGGGCGGCTCCGGCGATGATCCCGGCAGCTCCGATGAAGAACATGGAAAGCGCCAGGGGGCCGAGCCTCAGGATCGCCCTGATGTCCACCGGCAGAAGGAGGAGCACCAGGCTTGCCGGGAGGAGCCAGCTGGTGATGAGGCCATAGACCGGGCTCTTGGAGGCGATAAGCCCGAAGGTCGCCGCGAGCATGGGGAGGAAGTAGATCCAGAAGACGGAAGGTAGCAGGTCGAAGAAGCGCCTGGTCCGCTCGTGCCGCGACAACCACAGGACCAGCGCCTCGATGGAGATCAGTACGGCTACGATGAGAGCCGGGTTGCTGATCATGTGATGTGCGGCTCCACCCCGATGCCGGGGCCGGCCTGGTGCAGGTCGAACCGCCCATGGTCGTCGAGGTAGGGGGATCGGGCCAATTCACCCTTCAGAAAGAAGGTGGTGTCCATGTCCAGGAAATCGAAGCAGGCGAGCCCCGCCGCGAAATGAGCCGAAGCGGTGACCGCCAGCGCGCTCTCCATCATCGCGCCCAGCATGAGCCGGATGCCGCGGGAGGCGGCGAGCCTCGCGATCTCGGCCCCTTCGATGACCCCGCTTTTCATCAACTTCACGTTGATGGCGCTGACCGCGTTGCTGTCGATGGCGCGCCGGGCGTCCTCCAAGGAGCCTACGCTCTCGTCGGCGCAGACGAGGGTCTCGCTCCCGGTAAGCGCCGCCGTGATCTCGGAGAGTCCCTCCCAGTCGTTTTTCGGCACCGGCTGTTCCAGAAGGACCGGCCGCACCCCCTTCGCCGCAAGGCGGTCCAGGAAAGCCAGCATTCCGCCGGCGCTGAAACCCATGTTGGCGTCCAGGATGATCTGGCTCTTAGGCGCTATCTCGTGCACGGCAAGCACGCGCGCCAGGTCGAGCTGCTCGCCGCGGCCGACCTTGATCTTGAAGGCGCCGAAACCGCGCGCCGCGAACTCCCGGGCAGTGGCCCTCGCCTCGTCCAGCGAGCCGATGACGACGGTTATGTCGGTGGAGAAGGAAAGCCTTGGCTCAAGGGCCGCCACCGGGGCGAAGAGGCGGTAAAAGGGGATGCCGCGGACGCGGGAAGAGAGGTCTAGCAGCGCCATCTCCAGGGCCGCAAGCCCCGCGTGGTTGCCGGCGAAGGCCGCTGCGAACTGACGGCAGGTGCTCTCGGCGTCTTCGATGGTCTTCCCGCGCAAGGCGGCAGCCGCCTGCTGCAGGTTCGCCAGGGTTCCAGGCACGGTCTCCCCGGTGATGTGCGAGGCGACCGCAGCCTCCCCGTAGCCACAGACCCCGTCAGGTGTGGAGAGCCTGAGAAAAACGTTCTCCAGTTCGTCGTGCTGCCCGGTGGCTATCCTGAAGGGGGAGGCCAGCGGCGCCCGGATCACGGCGGCGACGGCATCTTGTATCTGAAAGGAAGTCTCCATTATTGTCTCCTCGGCGGTTTGCGGCCCGGTTTCCGGCCCTTGCGGGAAAAGCATGTTGTGAAGGATACCACCCCGCCGGAGTTGATTCCCGCCTCCCGAATTTTCTATGCTAGCCGATGACCTTGCGCAGCGCGTCCATGTCGAAGGGCTTCTGCAGCACACCCTTCACACCCTTCCCCTCGAAGCGGCGTGCGACTTCCTTTTCACTGTAACCGCTTGTTATGATGACTTTTACTGTTGGGTCGATGCCGCGCAGCTGCTCGTAGGTCTCCTCGCCGTCCATCACAGGCATGGTGAGATCGAGCATGACGAAGGCGTAGTCGTCGCGCTGCAGGTAGAGCCCTAGAGCGGAATGGCCGTCGCGGGCGGTGATCACCTCGTACCCCAGCCGCTCCAGCATGGCGCCGACCAACTGGCAGACCTCCTCCTCGTCGTCTACAAGGAGCACCGGTCCCATCCCCATCGGTTCGCCGTCAGGCTTCGTGGTCGGGGCTGCCGTCGGCACATCCTCGTCCACGAGGAAGAGCAGAGTGAAGGTGGATCCCTTTCCTACGTCGCTTTGCAGCCGCACCCCACCCCTGAGCCCTCTGACCACGCCCATGACGGCGGCCATCCCCAACCCACGTCCAGTATCCGGGAAGAGACACTCGAAGAACCGGGCCCTGGTTTCCTTGTCCATCCCGTACCCGGTGTCGCTCACCGAGAGGCGGATGTACGATCCGGGTGCGAGTTCCTCGCTGCCGCGGAATTCCGCAAGCTCTTCCTGCTGGTAATGCTTCTGCGAGGTGGAGATCTTGATCTTGCCTACTTCGTTTCTGAGCGACTCCGAGGCGTTCAGGACCAGATTCATCACCACCTGGCGCATCTGGACCGGGTCTGCGGAGAAAAGGCCCAGCGGCCGGGAGAGCTCCAGGCGCAGTGTCGCCTTCTTGGAGATTGCCGCCTGCAGCATCTCCGCCATTTCCTCCACCAGCAGGTTAAGGTCGATCGGTTCCGAGGAGAAGGGGCCCTTGCCCAGGTAGAAAAGCATCTGCTTCAGCAGGGCCGCCGCGCGCTGGGAGGCCCGCTCCACCCGGTGCAGGTTTTCGCAGGCGGGGGCCCCGGGGGTGAGCTGCATCAGCGCAAGTTCCGTGTTCCCCATGATGGAGGTGAGTATGTTGTTGAAATCGTGAGCGATCCCGCCGGCGAGCACACCCAGGCTTTCAAGCTTCTGGACGTGCTGCAACTGCAATTGTTTGTGCTCGCGTTCCCGCTCGGCCGTCATCGCGGCGGCAGCCTGCTCAAGGCGCCTGAGTTGCGAGATGTCCCTCAGTGTGACCATTACGGCGTCGGGGGCTCCTCCCCGATCACGCACCGGTATCGCGTTCAGGTTGACCCATATAGGAGCAGGTTTACCTTCCTGGTGTATCGCCACGACAAAATCGCGGACCTCTTCGGCGCTCCGTAGCGCGATGGTGGCCGGGTGCTGGTCAGGCGAAAGGTCATCACCGCTTTCACCGGTCAACCGCCAGCGGGGTTGGGTGCCGCAACTGGCGAGGAACTCCTCCCTGGTAATTCCCAGCATGGTCAAGGCAGCATAATTGACATCGACCATTGAGCCGTCAGCACTTTGCAGGTACGCCCCCAGTTCCATGTTCTGGAACAACGTCTTAAACCCTTTCTCGAAATCGCTCATTTCACCACCCTCTAAGCTATCTGGCGAGACGGTCCGGCTTGTCGCTGCATCGAACGGCGCGGAAGATACAGGAATATATGATAAATCTCATGGGATGTAAATTAAAAACAGTGGGAGGATGGGGAGGTTGATGCGTGCACGAGACTCATGTGTTCAAATTTCCGACAGCCTAATGTGAAAGATGTGTCGGAGATTTTAACATCTTGGCGGAGGCGGGAGAGGTTGCCTCTCCTTGAGGTTGGGAAATGCCTGCATTTCCCGCAGTTTGCAGCAGGGGAAGGAAATCGAGCCAGATGCCATTTCTGGCACTGTCTATGCTGACTTAAAATCATTCTTGTCCAGGAGCTTCGACCTTTCTGGCGGGAGTCAGCAACCAGAGGGATGCTCTGGATGAAAAGGAGGTGGCCGCTATGAATTACCTGAGCTACGGCCACGAATGCGTCGTTTTTCTGCTAGCGACGATGTTAGTTTCGCACCTGATCCTGGACCTGTTCCCTCCGGTGTTGCGCCGGCTGCGCAAAGCGTTCGTCATCGCGCCGATACCTGCCAGTGCCGCCTTCATCCTCCTGGTTTCCGCCTACTTCTTCTTCTGAGCCGAGCGTTGCTTCCTGCTGCTCAGGGGTACCTTTAACATGAAAAAGCCGGAGGGACCTTCGTGTCCCCCCGGCTTTTTTTGCTTCCCTTATTTTCCGCCGGCTACCATCAGCTCGCTCACCAGCTTGGTGAAGCGGAGCGGGTCCTTGATCGGAGAACCCTCGGTGAGGAGGGCCTGGTCGAAGAGGAGCTCGCTGTAGTCCTTGAGCTTCGGGTCCGCCTTGTCCTTTTCGTACATCGCGGTCATCACCTGCAGGATCTGGTGGTCCGGGTTCAGTTCCAGAATACGCTTCGCTTCCGGGACCTCCTGGTTCATCGCCTTCAGGATCTTCTCCATGTTGGCGTTCAACCCCATCTCGTCGGCCACGAGGCAGCAGGCGCTGTCGGTCAGGCGGGAGGAGAGGCGTACTTCCTTCACCTTCTCCTTGAGGGTCTCCTGGATAAACTCCATCAGGCTCCCGTATTCCTTCTTCGCCTCCTCCTTCTTCGCTTCCTTCTCCTTCTTCTCCTCCTCGGTGTCGATCTCGAGGTCCCCCCTGTCGATCGCCTTCAGGTGCTTCTCCTGGTACTCGTGGATCGCCTGCACCACCCACTCGTCCACCGGGTCGGTCATGTAGAGGACTTCGTAATCCTTCTTGCGCAGCGCCTCCATGTAAGGTGAGTTCTCAACCGCCTCGCGGGACATGCCGGTGATGAAGTAGATCTCCTTCTGCCCCTCGGGCATGCGCTCCACGTACTCCTTGAAGGAGACGTACTTACCGTTCTCCGTCTTGGAGCTCTCGTAGAGAAGGAGGTCCTGGATCTTCTCCTTGTTGGCATGGTCGAAGTGGATCCCTTCCTTGAGCACTGGGCCGAATTCTGCGTAGAACTTCAGGTAGTCCTCGAAGTTCTTCTCCTTCATCTCCGCCAGGGTGGAGAGGATCTTGCCGACCAGGGATTTCTGGATCCGCTTGATCTGCACGTCCTCCTGCAGGATCTCGCGGGAGACGTTGAGCGGCAGGTCGGAGGAGTCGACAACACCTTTGATGAAGCGCAGGTAGTCGGGGAGCAGCGCCTCGCAGTTGTCGGTGATGTAGACGCGCTTCACGTAGAGGTGCACCCCTTTTTTGTGGTCGCGCAGGAACAGGTCGTAGGGCTTGTGCGACGGGATGTAGACGATCGCCTTGAACTCGCTCACCCCCTCCGCCGAGTAGTGTATGGTGGAAAGCGGCTTGTCGTAGTCGTGGGAGATGTGCTTGTAGAACTCCTCGTACTCCTCCTCGGTGATCTCGCTCTTGGACCTGGTCCAGATCGCCTTCATGGAGTTGAGGGTCTCCTCGGTGGTCTTCTCGATGGTGCCGCCACCCTCGATCACCTTGCCTTCGGCGTCCTTCACCGGCTCGGTGCGGGTGATATCCATGACCACCGGGTACTGGACGTAGTCGGAGTACTTCTTCACGATGGAGCGGATCTTCCACTCGTCAAGGAACTCCTTCATGTCGTCTTTCAGGTGCAGGACGATCTCGGTTCCGCGGGTCTCCTTTTCGCATTCCTCGATGCTGTAGCTCCCATCGCCGGTAGACTCCCAGCGGCAGCCGAATTCCTTGCCGCCGGCCTTCCTGGTGGTGAGGACGACCTTGTCTGCCACCATGAAGGAGGCGTAGAAGCCGACGCCGAACTGGCCGATCAGCTCCGGGTTGTCAGCCAGGTTCTGCTCCTTGAGTGCTGCGACGAAGCTCTTGGTGCCGGATTTGGCGATGGTGCCGATGTTCTCGGCCACCTCGTCCATGCTCATGCCGATGCCATTGTCGGTGATGGTGAGGGTTCCCGCCTCCTTGTCGGCGTGGAGCTTGATCTTCCAGTCGGAGTTCCCCTCCAGGAGCTCCATGTTGGAGTGGGATTCGAACTTTATCTTGTCAATGGCGTCAGATGCGTTTGAGATCAGCTCCCGGAGGAAGATTTCCTTGTTGGAATAGAGGGAGTGGATCACCAGGTCCAGGAGCTGCTGAACCTCGGTCTCGAACTTTTTGACGGTCTTGGTCATGGTGGTAGTGATCTCCTTTGAGAAAGTAATTGGACCCGCAGAAGCTAATCACTGCAATCCGGTATTTCAAGGGGGGAGGAAAAGAAAACTGGTTTTGGTTTTGACTCTCACCGGGCGATATGTTAATAAAGTCGGGCTTAAATTCTTTCCCGGCAGGGAGATACGCCCGGTTTCCTCCTCCTTGCCACCCGTCAAGGAGCCCCATGTACTATCCCGATTTCGCTTCGTTCCAGACCCTTTCCACCAAAGGCAACCTGATCCCGGTCTACAGGGAGATCCTGGCAGACCTGGATACGCCGGTCAGCGCCTTCAAGAAGATCGACGACGGCCGCTACGGCTTTCTCCTGGAGAGTATCGAGGGTGGCGAGAAGTGGGGACGCTACACCTTCTTGGGCTCGTCGCCTGCGGTGGTGATCCGCGGCAAGGACAACTGGGTGGAAATCGTGGAGGGTGGTGAGGTGCGGCGCGTGGAGGCCTCGGATCCGCTCAACTACATCCGCGACTACATGGCACGCTACCAGCCGGTGGAGGTCCCGGGGATCCCGCGCTTTTTCGGCGGTGCCGTGGGGTACCTGGGGTACGACGCGGTAAGGCACTTCGAGACACTTCCGGACAGCAACCCCAGCGACATCAACACCTACGAAGCCAATTTCATCATCACCGACACCATCCTCATCTTCGACAGCCTGAGCCAGAAGATCAAGGTGGTGTCGAACGCGCACGTCGACGGCGGCACTTCGCTCAAGGCCGCCTACGACGACGCCATAGCGAAAATAGAGGGACTGATTGCCCGACTGAAGACGCCGCTTCCTGCAAGTGAGAAGAAGCCGTCTAACGGGAAGGTGGAGTTCAGCTCCAACGTGAAACCGGAGGAGTTCGAGGCTGCTGTAACCCGCGCCAAGGAATACGTCAGAAACGGCGACATCATCCAGGTCGTCCTCTCCCAGCGCTTCTCCGGCAACCTCACGGTGGAGCCGTTCGACATCTACCGCGTGCTCCGGACCCTGAACCCGTCGCCGTACATGTTCTTCCTGCGCCTGGACGAGACCCTGGTCGTCGGAGCCTCGCCCGAGGTGATGGTGCGCAAGGAAGGGGAGATGGTGGAGCTCAGGCCGATCGCCGGCACCCGTCCCCGCGGCGCGAATCCCGCGGCCGACGAGGAACTGGCGCGTGACCTTTTGGCCGACCCCAAAGAGCGCGCCGAGCACGTCATGCTGGTGGACCTGGGAAGAAACGACCTGGGGCGTGTCTGCAAGACCGGGAGCGTCAAGGTCACCGAGCTCATGGTCATCGAGCGCTACTCCCACGTGATGCACATCGTCTCCAACGTGCAGGGCGAACTCTCTCCGGGGCAGGACGCCTTCGACGTGGTGCGCGCGACCTTCCCCGCGGGTACACTCTCCGGCGCTCCCAAGGTACGTGCGATGGAGATCATCGACGAGCTCGAAGGGGTGCGGCGCGAGGTCTACGGCGGCGCCGTCGGTTATTTCTCCTTCTCAGGCAACATGGACATGGCCATCGCCATCAGGACCCTGGTGATCAAGGACGGCAAGGTGCACCTGCAGGCAGGCGCCGGCATCGTCGCCGACTCGGACCCCGCGGCCGAGTACCTGGAAACGGTCAACAAGGCAAAGGCCGTGGTTAAGGCCATAGAAATGGCCGAACGGGGGTTGGACTAGAAAAAGGGAAGGTTTAGCCGATAAAAGGTAGAAAAGGGGACGGGCTACTTTGCGAAAATAAAGTTGCCAGTCCCCTTTTTTTGTCCTTTCGTTATTCGCTGTTGCATATTGTATGCAGGTGTGCATAATGCTTGGCGCTGGTACCTTCAGCCTCAGTAAGGAGTGACGATGACTGAACCGGTTACGGAAAATCTCTCCACGCTCGACCTCGAGGAGATGGCGCGCCAGATGCGGGCCTTCCAGGATCTGACCCGCGAGCTGGACGCGATCATCGATTCGTCCTCCGACGGGCTCTGGATCTGCGACGCCGAGGCGCGCGTCATCCGCATCAATCCCGCCTCGGAACGGATCAACAACATCAAGGCTTCTGAGGTCGTCGGCAAGAACATGCGGGAACTCCTGGAAGAGGGGTTCATAGACCGCTCGGCGGCGCTGGAGGTGCTTACCACCAAGAAGGTGGTAAGCCAGCTTCAAAACAGGGAAGGGCGCAAGCTGATCTCGACGGGGACGCCGGTCCTGGACGCAAACGGCGAGGTGATCCGGGTCGTGGTGAGCGAGCGGGACATCACTGAAATCGACAACTTGCAACGGGAGCTGGAGGAGCAGGAGGCGCTGCGGGACCAGTTCCGCAACCACATGCTGGAACTTCAGCAGGCGGATGTGGCTTCCAAGAGCGTCGTTGCCCGCAGCCCGCTGATGGTGAACGCCCTGAAACAGGCGCTCAAGGTGAGCGCGGTGAACTCTACGGTGCTCATCCTCGGGGAGTCCGGCGTCGGCAAGGGGCTTATCGCAGAGTTGATCCACAAGAATTCCACCAGGGCGGACAAGCCGCTTATCGAGATAAACTGCGGCGCCATACCGGAGTCGCTGATAGAGTCCGAACTTTTTGGCTACGAGAAGGGGGCCTTCACAGGCGCGCAGGCGACCGGCAAGCCGGGCTATCTGGAACTTGCCGACGGCGGCATCCTGTTCCTGGACGAGATAGCGGAGCTGCCGCAGTCCGCGCAGGTGAAGCTCCTTCGTTTCCTGGAAAACGGCAAGGTGATCCGCTTGGGGGGAACAAAGGCACGGCATCTCGACGTGCGTATCCTCGCGGCCACGCACCGCAATCTCGACGAGATGGTGCGGCAGGGGAGCTTCAGGCTGGACCTGTATTACCGGCTCAACGTGATCCCGATCAGCGTCCCTGCCCTGCGTGAGCGGCGTGACTGCATTCTGCCGCTGGTAAGGCATTACCTGGAGCTTTTCGGCGCCCGGGACTCCATCCGCAGGCGTCTGACCCGTGCCGCCTCCGATGCGCTCCTTGCCTACGATTACCCGGGGAACGTGAGGCAGTTGATGAACATCTGCGAAAGGCTCGTCGTCATGGCCGAGACCGACCTGATCGACGTGAAGGACCTACCCGCCGAGATCTCCGCGGGCGAAGGCCGCTCAACCGCAGTTGCCGGCGTCTGGCAGGAGGATTCGCCCCTGCAGGAGATGCTCGACCAGCTCGAGAAGGCGGTCCTGGAAAAGGCGCTGGCAAAGCACCGCAACCAGACGCGCATGGCAGAGGTGCTCGGGGTGAACCAATCCACCATCGCCAGAAAGCTCAGGAAATACGGACTTAAACCCAATTGACGATTGACAATGGACAATTGACGACGAGGTCTTTGCTCGCTTCTCTTGCTCTTTCTTGTTGCCCTTTGTCGATATGGTGTGGTCCGCGTTTCGCGAAGCCATCGTGACGGTGTTATGCATCTCTGCATAATCTGCTTTCCTTTTCTGAGCGTTGATCCGCTACCAGAGCGCTTCTACCAGCCTCCTCGCTCCAGCTTCCCTCGCATATCTCTTCGAACAAAAGCTGCTATTCCGCTACTCTTCAACCCCACAATGTTGCGATCTTTCAGATGGTTAGAATGATGTTTCCTTCTGTTGCCGACGGACTCCTCGGCCCCCTGTCAGAACCTCATCCCCTTTCATCCATCCTGCCCGTATACCGCTGGCATGGCTTGTGCTCTTAATAAGAGAGATTATGATTACCTTCTGGAATACCTGTCTTAAAGGAGCTTTGGATGAACAACAGCGAACTGAACAATCGAGTCGTGGCACGGGGCAAGGAGTTCTTCTCCACTATTTCCGGCGAGAAACCATCCCTCTTTAATAAGGGCGCCTGGATGGGCAAGGTCATGGATTGGAGCATGAAGAACGAGACCTTCAAGATCCAGATGTTCCGCTTCGTCGACGTCTTCCCGTCACTCACCACGGGGAAACTGCTGACGGACCACATCCGCGAATACTTCGGCGAAGAGAAGGACATGCCTCCGGTCCTCTCCACCGGCGCCAAGGTGGCCGGCATGCTCGGCTCCTTCGGCGGGGCCGTCCTCAACAAGTTCCTCACCACCAACATCCAGGAGATGGCCCGCCAGTTCATCGTGGGGGAGAACACCAAGGAAGCGATCAAGAACATGGAGCGCCTGAGAAAGGACGGCTTCGCGTTCGTGGTCGACGTGCTGGGGGAGGCGACGCTTTCCGAGAAGGAAGCTGACATCTACATGAACACCTACCTGGAGCTTTTGGACTCGCTCAAGAAGGAGTACAAGGACTGGAAGCCGCTGCCGGGCAGGGGAGGGGACGGAAGCCTCGATTGGGGCCATGCTCCCAAGGTCAACGTCGCGGTCAAGCCGACGGCGCTTTTCTGCCTCGCCAACCCGCAGGACTTCGAAGGCTCCGTCGTCGCCATCCTGGAGCGCGTGCGCAAGATCGCGGAGAAAGTGATGGATTTGAACGGCTTCCTCTGCATCGACATGGAGTCCTACCGTCACAAGGACATCATCATCGAGGTCTACAAAAGGCTGAAGCTCGAATACCCGGCTTACCCGCACTTCGGCCTCGTGCTCCAGGCTTACCTCGTGGACACAGACAAGGACCTCCCGGAACTTCTCTCCTGGGCCCGCGAGAAAAAGGTACAAATCTCCCTTCGCCTGGTGAAGGGGGCGTACTGGGATTACGAGACGGTTAAGGCGAAGCAGAACGACTGGAAGGTCCCGGTCTGGACCATCAAGGCGGAGTCCGATGCGGCCTACGAGCGCCAGGCCCGGATGATCCTGGAAAACTCCGACATCTGCCACTTCGCTTGCGCCTCGCACAACATCAGGACCATCTCCGCGGTGATGGAGATGGCAAAAGAGCTGAACGTGCCGGACGAGCGTTACGAGTTCCAGGTGCTCTACGGGATGGCGGAGCCGGTCCGCAAAGGGATCCTGAAGGTTGCCGGCCGCATCCGCCTCTACTGCCCGTATGGCGACATGGTCCCCGGGATGGGGTACCTGGTCCGGCGCCTTTTGGAGAACACGGCGAACGAGTCCTTCCTGCGTCAGAGCTTTGCCGAGGACGCGCAGATCGAGCGGCTCCTCGAAGACCCGGCGCTGACCGCCGAGCGCGAGCGGGCAGCGCGCGCCGCGAAGCAAAAGGCCGAGGCGAAGGGGCCCGGTAACCTTCCGCCGTTCAACAACGAAGCGATGGTCGACTTCACCAGGGCAGATCACCGCGCCGCCTTCCCGGAAACGATCGCGGAGGTGAGGAAGCAACTGGGCAAGACCTACCCCCTTTTCATCAACGGCAAGGAAGTGAAGACCGGCGACACCATTCCGTCGGTGAATCCCAACAAGCCGTCTGAGACCGTGGGCATCGTTTGCCAGGCGGGTACCAAGGAAGTCGGCGACGCTATTGCCGCAGCCAAAGGCGCGTTCCCGGCATGGCGCGACACGGACATCAAGGTCCGCGCCGAGTACCTGGTCAAGGCCGCTGCGGTCGCGCGCCGCAGGATCTTCGAGCTCTCTGCATGGCAGGTGCTGGAGATCGGCAAGCAGTGGGACCAGGCTTACGCCGACGTCTGCGAGGCGATCGACTTCCTCGAGTACTACGCCCGCGAGATGATCACCCTGGGGAGCCCCAAGCGCATCGGACATGCGCCCGGCGAGCTGAACCACTACTTCTACGAGCCCAAAGGGGTGGCCGCTGTCATCTCGCCCTGGAACTTCCCGCTGGCGATCAGCATGGGGATGGTGTCGGCGGCGATCGTTGCCGGCAACTGCGTGGTCTTCAAGCCTTCCGGCCTCACCTCGGTTATCGGCTACCACATCGTTGAGCTCTTCCGCGAAGTCGGCCTTCCCGAAGGCGTCTTCAACTACACCCCCGGCCGCGGTTCCGTGATGGGAGATTACCTGGTCGACAGCCCGGACATTAGCCTCATCGCCTTCACCGGATCGATGGAGGTCGGCCTGCGCATCATCGAGCGCGCCGCGAAGGTGTACCCGGGACAGGAGAACGTAAAGAAGATCGTCTGCGAGATGGGCGGCAAGAACGCCATCATCATCGACGACGACGCAGACCTGGACGAGGCTGTCCCGCACGTCCTCTACTCCGCCTTCGGCTTCCAGGGGCAGAAGTGCTCTGCATGCTCCCGCGTCATAGTCCTTGACGCCGTCTACGACAAGTTCGTGGAGCGCCTGGTCTCCATGGCGCAGGCTACCCTGGTCGGTTCCTCCGAGGACCCGGCCCACTACATGGGCGCCGTAGCCGACGACAAGGCGATGAAGACCATCAAGGAGTACGCGGAAATAGGGAAGAAGGAAGGGCACGTGCTTTACGAGAGCAAGGTCCCGAGCGACGGCGGTTACTACGTCCCGATGACCATCATCGGCGGCATCAAGCCTGAGCACCGGATCGCGCAGGAAGAGATCTTCGGACCGGTCCTCGCCGTTATGCGCGCCAAGGACTTCGACCAGGCCATCGCCTGGGCCAACTCCACCAAGTTCGCGCTGACCGGCGGCGTCTTCTCCAGAAGCCCCGAGCATCTGGCCCAGGCCCGCAAGGAGTTCCGGGTGGGGAACCTCTACCTCAACCGCAACAACACCGGCGCTCTCGTCGGCCGCCAGCCCTTCGGCGGCTCCAAGATGTCCGGCGTCGGGACCAAGGCCGGCGGACATGACTACCTGCTGCACTTCATGGACCCCAGGGTGGTCACCGAGAACACCATGCGCCGCGGCTTTGCCCCGGTCGAGGAGGACGACGACTGGGTCGCATAAGACTGCTGTTGCTGGACCTGGCTACTAATAAAACAAAGCGCCTGCACCCGAATGGGGCAGGCGCTTTGTCTTTGCTGATGAGAGCATCCCTCACCCCCGCACCCCTCCCCCAGAGGGTGAGGGGTGAAACGTTGATCCTGCCTTTCGTCCATACCCCTCTCACTACGGAGAGATGTATGGGTGGGTAATTCCGGGCATTTTGTCTCAAGGGGGGAGGGGGAGACAGTCACAGGCGGAGCGGTTTCTCTCACAGCTCATGCTTTGACGAAGCAGGATAAAAAGTAGACAGTATCGCGACAGATTCCTTTGTTTAATGATAACTTAAGGGCCTGCTAAACCTCCTTGCCCGGCCATTTTTTCCTTGATTTATACGGGTATTTGACATACTCTACGTGGCCGTAAAATAATTTTAATTTAATCTGGAGGGAGATATGCCTAATGCACCGGGAACGTCCAAATTCCAAATAGATCTGCGCCGCCATCTACGCGCCCAAAACATTTGCGACAACCTCGTCCACCTCATGTGCGAGATTGCCGAGGCCAGCAAGTACGTCATCAACGCCGTGCGCACCGGTGACCTCGGTGTCGCCGGTACCTCCAACCTGTACGGCGAAGAGCAGCTCGCGCTCGACGTCCTCTCTGACCGCATCATGCGCAAACGCCTGATCCACTCCGGCGTGGTCTGCAATATTGCCTCGGAAGAGATGGACGAGATCTACCAGTGCCAGGCGAGCGCCGACGGTCTTTATTCCGTTGCCTACGACCCGCTTGACGGCTCGTCGCTGGTGGACGTGAACCTCGCCGTAGGGACCATCGTCTCCATCTACGCCGGCTGCGACCTCTTGCAGCCCGGCCGCAACCAGGTCGCCGCCATGTACATCCTCTACGGGCCGAGGGTCTCGCTGGTCTACACCGTTGGAGACGGGGTGCATGAGTTCACCATGAACAACCTGATGGAGTTCACCCTGACCCGCGAGAACATCAAGATGGCTCCGGAGGGGAACATCTACGCCCCCGGCGGGCTCCGGAACAAGTACAACGCAGGCGACGAGAAGTTCATCCGCCACCTGGAGGCGAAAGGGTGCAAGCTCCGCTACTCCGGCGGCTTCGTTCCCGACATAAACCAGGTTCTGATGAAGGGGAAGGGGCTCTTCATGTACCCGGCGCTGAGCGGCTCCCCCAACGGCAAGCTGCGCATCCTTTTCGAACTTAACCCCATGGCTTTCATCATCGAGCATGCGGGCGGCGCGGCCAGCAACGGCAGCATCCCCATCCTGGACATCGTCCCGGAATCGCTCGACCAGAGGGCCCCGATCTACATCGGCTGCAAAGAGGACGTGAAGACCGCGACCTCGTTTGTCAACGGCGGCAAGCAAGATGTCAACATGGCAGGTTCGTTTGTAAACGGGTAGCGCTTTGTTGTAAGATGGTCCGTCCCGGGACAACTTTTCGCTAAAGTTGTCCCGGGATGAGTCGATAGTAAATAATTAGTAATTCTCAGAGGTAAGCTGATGGAAACACAACCCGCAACAAAGAGGCTATGCAGTGAAATTCAACTTTTCGACCTGTGTGACCTTGACACCTGCACCTGCAAGGACGGCCGTTACTGCACCAATCCGGCGATCCTGGCGCGCTTCGAGGCCATAAAGGAAGAAGACGAACGCAATCACTATGTAGCAGAAGAGTTTGACGAAGAAGACGAGGACGCTGAAGAGTTCGACGGGCATGATGACGACTACGAAGAGGATGAGTAGCGACAACCTCTGTTCATTGATCATGTAAACGAGAGAACCGCTTGCTTCAGGCGGTTCTTTTGGTTCTTGCCCCAAAATTCCTGTCATTTCGTTGCGCCTGACTTGGCAACAGCCTCAGGCGAATTATAATAGCGCATCGGGGGACAGCCATGACTGCAAAACTGCTCATACTGGATGACGATCACGACATCCTGCTCATGTTAAAGAGCATCTTCGCCGGCGAGGATTACGAGCTGCTGCTTGAAAGCGACAGCGAAGGGGCCTTGAAGCGCGTTATCTCCGATCGTCCCAATGTGGCTATCATGGATATCAGCCTGCCGCAGAAGTCGGGCATCGAGGTCTTAAAGGAAGCGAAGAAGATAGATCCGGGCCTCGCCGTCATCATGGCTACCGGCTACAAGACCACCCAGAACGCCATCGAGGCTATGAAGTACGGCGCCTTCGACTACGTCACCAAGCCCTTCGACATGACGAAGCTAAAGGGTGCTGTTAAGAAGGCCCTGGAGTGCAACCTCCTGAGCCGCAAGGTGCGTTACACCCGCGAGCGTCCGCAGGTCGAGGAGGACCTCACCGAGGACCTGATGATAGGTTCCTCCCCCGAGATGATCGAGATCTGGAAGATGGTGGGGACCGTGGCCGATTCCGATGCGACGGTGCTGATCCAGGGCGAGTCCGGAACCGGCAAGGAACTCCTGGCCCGCGCGGTCTACAACAACTCCCGGAGAAAGAACCGCCCCTTCCTGGCGGTGAACTGCGCCGCCCTTCCCGAGGCGCTCCTGGAGTCCGAGCTCTTCGGGCACGAGAAAGGGGCCTTCACAGACGCCCATTCAAGGAGGATCGGTAAGTTCGAGCAGTGCAACGGCGGCACCATCTTCCTCGACGAGATAGGGGAGATGAGCCAGGCGAACCAGGGGAAGTTCCTGCGCGTCCTGGAGAACCAGGAGTTCGAGAGGGTAGGCGGCAACGAGACCATCAAGGTTGACGTCCGGGTGATCGCGGCAACCAACAGGAGCCTCATCACCAACGTCAAGGAAAAGACCTTCAGGATGGACCTTTACTACCGTCTGCGGGTGGTCAACTTCTTCTTGCCGCCGCTTCGGGACCGCGCCGAGGACATCCCGCTCCTGGTCGATCTCTTCGTCAAGAAGTTCTCCAAGAAGTACGGCAAGAACATCAAGGCCGTGGCGCCCGAGACCATGGCCATGCTGATGACCCATCCCTGGGAAGGGAACATCAGGGAACTCAAGAACGTCATCAATTCCGCGACGGTATTCTGCCGCGGCGACATCCTGGTCCCTGGGGACTTCGAGTCTTTCCTCACTGCAAAGGCCGGCTTCAAGGAGGTCGACCTGGAGGCTGCCGGCGACGACTACTACGAGGTCTTCTGGAGCATGTTGGAGCCTGTCTTCGACGGGATCTGCCAGAAGAACAAGGGGGCGATCTACGAGAGCGTCAATATGGGGCTGGAAAAGGCCCTGATCCACATGGCCATGGAGAAGAGCAACAACAACCAGGTCTTTGCAGCGAAACTCCTCGGCATCAGCCGCAACACCTTGAGGGATAGACTGGAGCGCTACCGGATCGGAGCGGCCGACTAGAGCGGGCGCCGCAGTCTCGCAAACGGGGTACAAGACAAAGACAAAGCCGGAATGAACCCGCCCTGGGTTCGCTCCGGCTTTGTCGTTTCTGTGTCTGGCTGTACAGGCCGTCGTTACAGTTTCTTGCCCGCCGCGTTTTCCCATTCTTGTTTGGGGATTTTCAGGAACAGGTCGACGAGCCTCGGGTCGAACTGCTTGCCGCGGCAGCGCGTCACCTCGTCCAGCACCGCATTGAAGGTCAGCGCCTTTCTGTAGGGCCTGTCGGAAGTCATGGCGTCCAGGGTGTCCACCAGTGCGAAGATGCGCGCGCTGATGGGGATCGCCTCCTCCATCAGCTTCCCCGGGTAACCGTTCCCGTCCCAGCGTTCGTGGTGGTTCAGCACCAGTTCCGCGGCCCCGGAAAAATAACGGATGTCGGAGAGGATGTCGAAGCCGATGCTGGGATGCTGGCGCATGATCTCCCACTCGGAGTCGTCCAACTTCGCGGGCTTCAACAGGATGTTGTCGGAGACCCCGATCTTACCGATGTCGTGCAAGAGCGCGCCCTTGCCTATTATGATGCGATCTTCCTCGCTTATCCCCGCGGCTTGCGCCAAGAGCTTGGCGTAGGACATCACCCGCTCGGAGTGAGACCCTACCTCCTTTTCCCTGGCGTCCAGCGCCCTAATCAGCGCCACCAGCGTGTGTTCATAGGCGAGGTTGATCTCTCCCATCACGGTGCGGATCACCTCGGTCTGCTCGGCTACCTTCTGCTCCAGGTTCGCCTGGTATTCCTTGTTCTCCAGTACCAGCCTGCGCTTCTCCAGCGTGTTCTTCACGGTGAGGAGCACACGGTCCAGGTTGAACGGCTTGGTGATGTAGTCCTCGGCGCCGAAATGGATGCAGGAAAGTGCGGTATCCATGTCGTTCATCGCCGTGATCATCAGCACGGTGGTGTCGGGGGTGGCCTCCTTGATGTCTTTCAGGAGGTCGATCCCGGAGCGGCCGGGCATCATTATGTCCAAAAGCGCCAGGTCCAGCTTGTGCTTGTTGATTATTTCCAACCCCTCCTCGGCGCTTGCGGCCTGGAAGCAGGTGAACCCTTCCTTTGACAGGGTGATGTTGATCAGTTCCCTGATCATGTCCTCGTCATCGGCGATCAAGATGTTTCCTTTCAATTGCTACCTCCTGAAATCTCTAACGCCGTCTGCGCCGCCCCCCCTTTCAGGGTTTCCCTCACCTTTCTGATGAGTGCGTCGCCGGCAAAGGGTTTTGGCAGGAACTGCATCCCTTTTTCCAGTATCTTCTCCAAGTTGGCCCTGTCGTCCGCGTGCCCCGACATGAACAACACCTTCAGTTCCCGCTTCCTGGCTATCAGCTGCTCCGCCAGGGCAGGCCCGCTCATGAACGGCATCACCACGTCGGTGAGGAGCATGTCGATCTCCTGCGAGTGCTCCTCGAACAGCGCGATCCCCTGTTCCGGGTCCGTTGCCGCGAAAACGGTGAAACCCCGCATTCTCAGGGTGTGCACCACCAGGTTGAGCACCCCGGGCTCGTCCTCCACGATCAGTACGGTGTGGGAGGAGTCGATTTCCTCTTCGGCCGGGTGCGCAGTCGGCGCGGGGAGAGGCTCCGAGGCGCGGGGGAGGTAGACGTTGATGCAGGCTCCCTGTCCCGGCTCGCTGACCACCTCTATGTACCCTCCGCTTTGCTTGACGATGCCGTACACCGTGGCGAGACCGAGGCCGGTGCCGCGCCCCATCTCCTTGGTGGTGAAGAAAGGCTCGAAGAGCCGCTGCTTCACCTCTTCGGACATCCCTTGCCCCTGGTCCGCCACGCTGAGTCTGACGTAGCTACCAGGAAGCGACCCAGGGTGCAGGTGCGAGAACTCGCGGTCCAGTTCGAAATTGGTCGTGGCCACGGTGATCACCCCTCCGATTTCGGAGGCGTCGCGCGCGTTGACGATCAGGTTCATGACGATCTGTTCCAGCTGCCCCGGGTCGATCCTCACGAACCCTGCGTCTTCGGAAAGCGAGGTGACGAGCCCTATGTGTTCCCCGATCAGGCGTTGCAGCATCTTCTGCACCGCTTTCACCTGCTTGTTGATGTCGAGCACCCTCGGTTCCAGGATCTGCCTTCTGCTGAAGCTCAGAAGCTGTCTGGTAAGGTCTGCGGCACGCTCGCCCGCCCGCAGTATCTGTTCCGCCTCCTTGTGCGCCTGCGAGCCCTGGTCCAGGGATCGCACCAGGAGCGTGGAGTAGCCGTTGATCACGGTGAGCAGGTTGTTGAAGTCGTGCGCGATGCCACCCGCCAGTTGCCCGATCGCCTCCATCTTCTGTACCTGCCTCAGTTGCTCGATGGCGAGTTTCCTCTCGGTCACATCCTCCTTGACCCCCACGAAATGGGTGACCTGCCCCTCGGAGTTCTTGATGGCGGAGATGTGTCCGCTCTCCCAGAAAAGTTCGCCGTTCTTTTTCCTGTTGTGCAACTCGCCGTGCCACTCCCGTCCCGAGGTTATGGTGGACCAGAGCTCCTCGTACACCTTGGGGTCGGTGAGCCCCGATTTCAGGATGCTCGGGTTTTTACCGATGAGTTCCTGCTCGCTGTAGCCGGAAACCTCGATGGACTTGGGGTTCACGTACTCTATCCTGCCGAAGAGGTCCGTTATCACCACTGACACCGGGCTTTGTTCGACGGCGCGCCAAAGTTTGCTCAGCTCGGCTTCGGCGCGCTTGCGCTCGGTTATGTCGAGCAGGGTTCCAATGATGGCGGCACTGCCGTTTACCCAGGTTCTGGTGCCGTTCACCTCTAGATCGATCAAGGTCCCGTCGCGGCGCTTGCCTCGTAAGAAGAAGTGCAGGCTGTCGCATCCTTCCATGAGAGGGCGCAGGAACCGGGTCATTACCTTGATCTGGTCCTCCGGCGCAACCAGCTCCAGTAGAGACCTCGAATCGATGAGCTGTTGCGGCTCGTAGTCGAAGATGTCCCCGAACTTCGGGTTCACGTAGATGAAGATGTCGTCCTGCAGCATGAAGATGCCGACCAGGGACTGTTCCACCAGGCTGTGGAAGCGCGCCTCCGTTGCCGAGAGCGCCTCCTCCGCCATTCTTCGCTCGCGGCGCACCACAGCGTCGTTCAATTCACGTTTGATGGCTGGTGTCAGCCTGGAGAGCCTGTCCTTCAGCAGGTAGTCGTGAGCGCCGGCGCGCATCGCCTCTACGGCTGCGTCCTCGCCCATCTGCCCGGAGACCATGATGAAAGGGAGGTCCATGCCCTGGTCGTGAAGGAGCTTCAGCGCCGCAAGTCCGCTGAACTTCGGCATGACGTAGTCAGAGATGACGATTTGCCATCCCCCGTTCTCCAGTGCTGCCTGCATCTCTTCAGGCGTCTCAACCCGCTCGTAGCTTACAGAGAATTCCCGCTGTATCTGGCGCACGATGAGTGCGGCATCTTCGGCGGAGTCGTCCACTATCAGGATACGCAGTTCGTGTTTCATCGGTGACCTGCCTCTGAAGTACAGGTGAAATTTGACCGTTACTTTCTTATCGGCTGCGGATCAAGATATGTTTAGCAGCTTACAGCAAAAAAAAGGAGATGAAACCGCGGCGCAGCAGATAGGATTTCTACACTACTAATTGGCCGCAGAGTGTGCTATGAATCGGAAAGCCGCTTGCGCCATGACTTTCACGCCCGTCTCAGATGGTTGGCTCCTTTTCCCGCGCGGACCAGATAGCGACGCCAGCACCACAGGATCCGGACATGTTCATCAACGACGAAAGCCAAAAACAGGTTTTGCCCATCCTGGCCAAGGCCGCAGTCACCCCCGTCGTGGAGGCCCAGCACCGGGCAAGCCAGCAGCTGCAGTTGAATCCGGGCCAGCAGGTGAAGGCCGAGATCATCTCCAATCTCCCTAACAGCCTCTACATCGCGCGGGTGGCGGGCGAACTGTACCACCTCGAGATCCCTATGAACGTGGCGCCAGGGGAGACCCTGGAGATGACCTTCCTTACCGCCGACCCGCGCGTCACCTTCCAGGTGCTGCGCCCGGAGGTGGGTGAGTCGGTGAAGCTGAGCTCGATGGGAAAGTGGCTCGCCGATGTGGTCAAGAACGCGCCGCCGCTCCCCCCCCAGGAACCGCTGCTGGAATTCCCGGAACAGGCGTCGGCGCACCTGGCCGACAGACTGAAGAGCGCACTGACCCAGTCAGGTCTTTTCTACGAGTCCCACCTGGCCCAGTGGGCCGGCGGCGCGCTGCAGCTCAAGGAACTCCTGAAGGAGCCGCAGGGCAAACTCTCCCGTGCCGCAGAGGGGGAGGGAGGCGAGGGGGACGGGAAAGAGAGCGCTGCGGCCGACTTTGCCGACAGCAGGACGCTTCCGCTTATCAAAGAGCAACTGCAGCTTTTGAACTCGGGGGTGCTTGCCTGGCGCGGCGAGGCCTGGCCCGGCCAGGACATGGAACTGGCCATCCGCGAGGGGGACGAAGAGAGTTGGGAGCAGGGGATTGAGGCTACCCTGTCTCTAGACCTGCCGCGGCTTGGCGGGGTGAAGGCGACGCTACGTTTCTCGGCCGAAGGCCTCTCCGTCGATTGCGTCTGCAACAGGCCCGGCTCCTCGGAGCTGATGCGAAACGAGGGTGCGGAACTGCGTGCGGCGCTTGAGTCGTGCGGACTGCACCTGACCAGGCTGGCGGCAAAAGATGAGTAAGGGCGCGAGCGAAATGAAGCGAGCGGTGGCCATGGCCTACAGCGGCGAAGACGGCGCGCCAAGGGTCGTCGCCAAGGGAACCGGTGTCACCGCCGAAGCGATACTCTCGCTGGCCCAGGAGCACGGGGTCTACGTGCACCAGTCGCCCGAGCTTTTGAACCTTTTGATGCAGGTCGACCTGGACAGCGAGATCCCCCCGGAGTTGTACCAGGCGGTGGCTGAGCTCCTCGCCTGGCTCTACTCGCTGGACCAGGCTCTGGCTGAGCGCTAGAGAGGCGACTCCACCAGCAGGTAATCGGCGTCCGCGCCGGTGATGGTGTTTTCCCCAAGCGGCGGAATGGGGGGGAGGACGATCTTGTACGAGATCCCTTTCCGAAGTTCCGCGGCAATCCCCCCGGTACCCCTGGCGTGCCCCCCTCCCGCGATGACCACCACCGTAGTGCCAGGATGAAGCTGCAGATAATCCTCGACCTTCCGGGCCATCACCTTGTTCCTTAACAGCTGCGCCTCGGCCAGGTTCCTGAGCGCTTCGCCCTTTTTGCCGTGGCTTGGGATGCTGGACCGCATCGAGAGCAGGTACTCGTCGCTTGCCTTCGCGTCGATGCCGGTGGGGAGTTTGGCGAGCTCTGCGTCGGTGAGCGATGTGAATCCGTTCTTGCCGACCGCCTGCACCACGTCCCTCGGCGCGTTGATGGCAATGATGGGTACGTGGTTGCCGCGCGCAAAGAGCAGCAGGTCGCGGTACATCTCCCACGGGATGAAGCGCCAGCTCCACTCGTACACCTTCCTGAAGGCGTCCTCCGGTACTTTCCCGGCGCTCCAGGCGTCGAGCGCGGGTTGTGTCGTCTCCTCGAACATCTCCATCGCGATGGCGAGCTGTTTACCCTGTGCCTTGAGCCCCTTCAGGACTTCGAGCTGCAGCTCGTGATGCGCTGCGGCGTCGTGGCGTTCCCCCAGGAAGACCAGCCTTGTCCCGGAGAGTTCCTCGATCATGGACTTCACCTCGATACGCTTGCGGTCTTCGACCCGGATTGCCTGGGTGATGGCGCATCCGGAGAGGGAGACGATGAGGAGGGGGAGGGAGAGGAAAAGTAAGAGGTGTCGTTTGAGCATGCCGCAGGTTATAGCAGAACTCGAAAACCATTGGCAAGGAGAACATCTGAGGAAATCTTGGAAGACCAAAGATAAAAAAATCCCCCTCGTTCCGTGAGGGGGATTTTTGTTTTAAAGCCGGATTGTCAGGATCAGGTTCCGACGGCGACCACGCGGCCATTGACTTCAAGGAGCCCCTCTGTGAAGAGCCGGATCGCCTCGGGATAGAGGCGGTGCTCTTCCTTCTGGATCCGCGCCGAAAGCGTCTGCTCGGTGTCACCCTCAATTACCGGCACCGCGGCCTGCAGGATGATGGGGCCGGTGTCGGTGCCCGGGTCGACGAAATGGACGGTGCAACCGGCAACCTTGGCGCCGTAATCGAGCGCCTGCTGCTGGGCGTGCAGCCCGGGAAAGGCGGGGAGCAGGGCCGGGTGGATGTTCATCACCGCCATCGGGAAGGCCTCGAGGAGCACCGGGGTGATGATGCGCATGAAGCCGGCAAGCGCCACCAGCTCGACGTCGAACTCGCGCAGGGTCGCCACCAGTGCCTCGTCGTAGGCCTCCCTGCCGGTATAGGCGCGGTGGTCCAGGTGCAGCGCAGGGATCCCCGCTTTGCGAGCGCGCTCCAGCCCGAAGGCGTCCGCCTTGTTGCTGATCACGCAGGCGACCCGCGCCTTGAGCCTGCCTGCGGCGCAGGCGTCCATGATCGACTGCAGGTTGCTGCCGCTGCCGGAGATAAGTACCCCTATGTTGAGAACTTTTTCCATAGTCTAGAAGCCCGCCTAGACGAGCTCCACGCACTCCTTGCCGGCGTCGCACTTGGCCACTTCGCCGATCATAAACGCGGTTTCGTTGAGCCCGGAGAGCCTGATCATGATCTCTTCGGCCTCTTTTTCGGGGACGACCAGCACCATGCCGATGCCGCAGTTGAAGGTCCTGTACATCTCGTTTTCCTCGATGTTGCCGGCCTTCTGCATGATCTGGAAGATCTCGGGGACCTCCCAGCTGTCCTTCTTGATCACGGCCTTGCAGCCGTTGGGAAGCACGCGGGGGACGTTCTCCAGGAGACCGCCGCCGGTGATGTGGGCGAGGCCCGAAATGTTGAAGTCGCGCAGGAGGTTCATGACGCTGCGCACGTAGATGCGGGTCGGGGTGAGGAGTTCCTCCGCCACGGTTTTGCCGAGACCGGGGAGCTGATCGTTGATGCCGAGCCCCATGTGCTCGAGGATAACTTTCCTTGCCAGGGAGTAGCCGTTGCTGTGCAGACCGGAGGAAGCAAGGCCGATCAGGCGGTTGCCGACGGTGATGGAGGAGCCGTCGATGATCTTCTCGCGCTCGACGACGCCGACTGCAAAGCCGGCCATGTCGTACTCGTCGCCGCTGTAGAACCCGGGCATCTCGGCGGTTTCACCGCCGATGAGGGCGCAGCCTGCCTGCACGCACCCCTCGGATACCCCTTTGATGATGGAGGCGCCCTTGGCGGGGTCGAGCTTGGCGGTGGCAAGGTAATCGAGGAAGAAGAGGGGTTCCGCGCCCTGGACGATGATGTCGTTGACGCACATAGCCACGAGGTCGATGCCGATGGTGTCATGGCGGTCGGCGAGGAAAGCGAGCTTCAGTTTGGTCCCGACCCCGTCGGTGCCGGAGACAAGCACCGGGTGTTTGTACTTGCCCATGTTGAGGGAGAAGAGCCCCCCGAAGCCGCCGATGTCTGCCAGCACCTCCGGACGCGAAGTCGCCTTGACCAAAGGCTTGATCATCTGGACAAAAGTGTTGCCGGCATCTATGTCTACACCGGCGTCTTTATAAGTAATCTTAGTCTCTTTCAAGGGAGAACCTCCGATAAAGTAAAGAAGAAATTTAAACCATCTCCCTGTAAAAGTCAAAGCGAAAAAAATGTTTACTTCGCCTTGGCGTTTGCTTATGATGCCTTGCTGTGCCTGATCTCACGGGGAAAATTAAGCTTGCTCCTATGCGTTCCGAGGAGCTCAAAGCGGTGCTCGAGATAGAGTCCGCATCGTTCTCTAGACCATGGACCGAGCAGCACTTCCAGTACGAAATCGACTCTCCTTTCGGCCATCCCATGGTGGCGCTCGCCGATGACGGAACCCTCGCCGGTTATCTCTGTCTCAAGGTCGTCCTGGACGAGGCCGAGATACTTGACGTCGCAGTCGCGGCGTCCCATCGCGGCAAGGGGGTCGGCAGGCTCCTAGTGCAGTGGGCGCTTGATTTCAGCCGCGAGCGCGGGGCATCGCTTCTTTTTCTGGAGGTGCGGGCCGGCAACGTCGAGGCCATCGGGCTATATCGCTCCTTCGGCTTCAGGGAGTCGGGGCGCCGCAAGAACTATTACGACAATGGCGAAGACGCCATTTTGATGGAGATACCAGTCTGCCTGCAGTCAGAGGAGGATCATGCAGTTTAAATCGATGGTAGTGTCGAACGTGGAGCTGTCGCCGAACTACTTCAGGATGAGGATGACGGCCCCGCAGGAATTGCTCGCCTCGGCCCCCGGGCAGTTTCTCATGCTCAAGGTGACCGACGCCATAGACCCGCTGCTGCGGCGCCCCTTCGGGCTTTTCGACGTCGGGACCTTCACCGCCGAGTACGCCGGGTGCGGCGCTCAGACTTACTGCGAGATCCTGTACAAGGTGGTGGGGAAGGGGACGAAGCTCCTCTCCGCCCTGCACCACGGCGACGTGGTGGACCTTCTGGCCCCCTTGGGCAGAGGTTTCGACTTAGGTCCCGCGGGTGAGGAAAAGGTCCTCGTCGGGGGCGGCGTAGGCCTTGCCCCCCTTTACTACCTCGCCAAGGCGCTCGTCGAACGGGGCGAGAAGGTGCGGCTTTTCGCCGGCGGCAGGAACCGCGACGACATCCTCTGCATCACCGAGTTCGAGAGGCTGGGGGTCGAGACCTACGTGGCGACCGACGACGGCACCCTGGGCGAGAGCGGGTTCGTGACCCAGGTGCTGGAGCGGCACCTGAATAAAGGGATGCGCATCTTCGCCTGCGGTCCGACGCCTATGCTCGACGCCGTCGCCAATATGTCCGCCCGGCACGAGGTCCCCTGCCAGGTCTCCATGGAGGCCTACATGGCCTGCGGCGTCGGCGCCTGCCTCGGCTGCGTCATGAAGGGGGCGAACCACACCGAGGCCACCCCCGACTACCGCTGTGTCTGCAAGGACGGCCCCGTCTTCGACAGCTTCGACCTGCAATGGAGTTAAACATGCAAAGACCTGACATGTCCGTGGCTGTCGCCGGGATCAAGATGCGCAACCCAGTTATGACCGCTTCCGGCACCTTCGGCTACGGCGCCGAGTTCGCCGACTACCTGGACCTCGAGAGCATCGGGGCGATGATCAGCAAGGGTCTGTCGCTCAAGCCCAAGGCCGGGAACCCGACCCCCCGCATCGTGGAGACCCCCGGCGGCATGCTGAACGCCATCGGCCTGCAGAACGTCGGCATCGACGCCTTCATCGAGCAGAAACTGCCGTATCTCAAGAACGTCAACACCCCGGTGATCGTGAACCTCTACGGCAACACGCTCGAGGAGTACGGCGAGGTCGCGGCCAGGCTGGACGGCCTTTCCGGCGTTGCCGGTATCGAGGTGAACATCTCCTGCCCCAACGTGAAGCAGGGGGGGATCGTCTTCGGCACCGACCCCAGCGCAGCCCAGGAGGTTGTCCGGCTGGTGAAGAAGAACACCTCCAAGCCGATGATAGTTAAGCTCTCCCCCAACGTCACCGACGTGGTGCTCATGGCCAAGGCGTGCGCCGATGCCGGAGCCGACGCGCTTTCCTTGATCAACACCCTGACCGGGATGGCGATCGACCTGGAGCGCCGCCGCCCTGTGCTGGCGAACGTCACCGGCGGGCTCTCCGGTCCCGCCATCAAGCCGGTCGCGCTCAGGATGGTCTGGCAGGTGGCCAGGGCGGTAAAGCTTCCCTTGATCGGCATCGGCGGCATCATGAACGGCCGCGACGCGCTCGAGTTCATGCTGGCCGGGGCGACCGCGGTGCAGGTAGGGACCGCCAGCTTCCTCGACCCCTCCGCCGCGCAGAGGATCGCCGGGGAGATGGAGCAGTACCTGGTGGACCACAAGATAGCATCGGTCTCCTCCCTGATCGGAGCCCTCGAGGTCTGATGGAAGCCTGGGAGAAAAGCCTAAAAAACTGCATCACCAGCCCGGAGGAGCTTTCCGGGCTTTTTAGTCTTGAGGGCGCGGCGCTTTCCGCCACGGTCACGCGCTACCCCATGCGCATCACCCCGTACTACCTCGGGCTGATCGAAAAGGCGGGCGACCCCATCTGGCGCCAGTGCGTGCCGGACCCCGCCGAACTCGACGACCTGACCCAGTCCCCGGACCCCTTGGACGAGGAGCGCCTTTCCCCGGTTCCGGGGTTGATCCACCGCTACCCGGACCGCGTGGTCTGGATCGTCTCCTCCGCCTGCGCCGTCTACTGCCGCTTCTGCATGAGGAAGAGGGGGGTGGGGTGCGCCGGCATGGCCCCGGCCCGTGTCGACGACGCCATCGCCTACATCGCCGGCGAGCCCCGGATCAGGGACGTGGTCCTCTCCGGCGGCGATCCGCTCCTTTTGCCGGACGACCGGCTGGCCGAAATCCTCAGCGCCCTTTCCCGCATCCCGCACGTCGAGATGGTCAGGATCGGAACGCGGGTGCCGGTGACCCTTCCCGAGAGGGTGACACCTGCGCTCGCGCGCCTTTTGAAGCGCCACCACCCCGTCTACGTCAACACCCACTTCAACCATCCCCGCGAGGTGACCCCCCAGTCGGCCAAGGCCTGCGCGAGGCTCGCCGATGCCGGAGTGCAGCTGGGAAACCAGACCGTGTTCCTGAAAGGGGTGAACGACGACCCGCAGACGATGCTTTCCCTCATGCGGCGGCTGCTCGCCATCCGGGTGCGCCCATACTACATCCACCAGATGGACCTGGTCCAGGGGACCGCCCACTTCAGGACCCGCGTGGCGCAGGGGGTCGCCGTGATGCAGGCCTTGCGCGGCCACACCTCCGGGCTTGCCGTTCCCCACTACGTCATCGATCTCCCTGGCGGCAAGGGAAAGGTCGACGTCCTGTCAGGGCGTCTCGGCAGGGACGGCCGCACCCGGCTCTTCACAAATTACCTCGGCGAGGAAATAGAGTACCCAGAGCAGGATTAACTGTCACTGCCGCCTTCCGCTTTCCTCTCACCTTTGCAACAACCCCTTCATGCACAGGGCTATTACCACTTCCCCCTCTCAACGCCGAAAAAGCGTTTGCCTTAGTGCCGCCACCCTGTTTGATCCTCCTTTTACAGGCCTTCCTGCATGCTGCAGCGTGCTCTTAAAGAGGGCTCGTTCCCAAGTTGCAACTGTCTATGGCGATGAAGGTGCAGTTTGTTCGATGGAACTACGCTTTACGTCGGGATATATGCTGTAAGGGATGAGGTTTTTTTGCAGCCGGGCTTGCATCCCGATTTTAGGGTATACTATGGGCTGTTTTGATGGCCGGCGCTGCAAAAGGAGGAGCCATGAGAAGAGAGAGCATCGAGGAGCAGATCCTCAAGGATCAGCCTGTGATCAAAGACAAAAAGGAAGTTTGCGCCCTGTGCGGATCTCCGCTGGAACAGGACGAGGAAAGCGGTGAACTGCGCTGCCCGGTTTGCGACACCGAAGACGCGCCCTGACCTAATGAGGAGGTGTGAGATGCCGGATAAACTTGAAGGGGACGAACTGGAATTCAGGAACCTCTTGGCGGAGCAAAAACGTAGGCTGTGGGCCGAGTTGAGGGATGAGATCTTCTCCCAGACGGGGAGCGATCTTGCCACGCAGTACGACATCCCCCAGGACCTCGGGGAGAAGAGCATCCTCGACATGTTATCCGATGCGGGACTCGCCATAGCCGACATACGGCGCAACCAGCTGACCGCCTTGGAGGAGGCGCAAAGGCGTGTGGAGCAGGGGACTTACGGCAGATGCGAGAACTGCGGGGAGACGATCGACATCCAAAGGCTGCGTTTGATGCCTTTCACTGCCTACTGCGTCCCCTGTCAGAAAGAGAAGGAAGGACCGGGCAAGCCGCCGGGGACGACGCTGTAAAGGCAGGGACTGGGGGCTGGGGGCTGGGGGAGAGCAGCGCGCCTCGAACCCCGAGCCTTGAACTTTTAACCTTGAATTTTGGACTTTGAACAGCCCTAGAGCAGCGCGTCTATTGCCTCGAAATCCATCCCCTTCTCCGCGTTCGCCATGATCCAGTTCAGCTTTTCCTGGTCCTCGAAGGTGATTTTGGCCACGTCGTCGGAGAGTGCGGTGAACACCTCGGCGGTGGTCTCTTCCACCCGGATGTAGGGTATGCCGGAGTCGTTCAGGATTTGCTGGCTGATGTCGGAGACAGCGCAGTGCCCGGAAACAACGAGCCCGGCGATCTTCTCCTTGTACGAAGGGATGTGGTAAAGCGAAGAAAGGGTGACAATCAGCTCGTCCCTGGAGCTGGTCACGATCATCAGGGTCGAGTCGAGCAGGCCGTCGATGACGCGCTGAGAGGAAGCCGCGCCCAACTGGATGTTGTGGATGATGCGGCTTTTTTCTTTGCTGTCGCCGTGAAGCGGCAGGTCGAACAGCTTTGAGATGTGGCTCAAGGTCGGGTTGGCGAGGATGGGGGAGTAGTTGAAGCCATCGGTCACCTTGACGTTGAGCGGCTCGAACGCCTGCTTCAGGTACTTGTTGGTGAGCTCCTTCTTGCCGGGAAGCATCTTGTTGACGATGATCCCCCGCACGTCGGCCCCTTCACGCTGGTACAGCGCCAGGTTCAGATGCACTGCATCGATTACCTTGCCGATGCCGCTTTCGGTCACGATCATGACCGGGGCGTCGATCAGCTTGGCGACCTTGGCGTTGCTGAGCCCGATGACGGAGCCGACTCCGCCGTGTCCCGCCCCCTCGATGATGAGGAAGTCGTATTTCTGCTCCAGCTCCCGAACCGCCCCCACCACACAGTCGGCCAGCGACAGGTCGTCGAGTTTGCCGTTCAGGTAATCCTTGGTGAAATCGCGGTGCAGCGCGACCGGTGACATGAGGGCGATGTCGTCTTCCATGCCGAAGGCCTTCGCCATCAGCAGAGCGTCCATGTCCACCATGAAGTCGTCATAGAGGAGCACCTTGGGACCGAAAGGCTTGACGAAGCCGACCCGACGGTACTTCTTCCTGGCCTGGTGCATGAGCGAGATGCTGATGGTGGTCTTGCCACAGTTTTGTCCGGTCGCCGCCACGAAGATCTTTTTCGCCATGCCATACCCCTCGTCTGAATGCCGATCGAAAACGTGCTGTACCCCTTGCCGCGCGGGGTTAAGGGCCGGAACAAGAACTGCCGAAAGGGCTGATCCTGTGCCGGTGGCGTATGTTTACACAACGCACCGGGGGACGTCAAGTAAAGTGATGTTAAGGATGGGAGGAGAGGGGGCCGAACTTGAGAAGGAGCATCGAGATGTCGTCGTTGAAGGCGTCGCTGCTGGTGAAGGTCCTGACTGACTCCATCACCGCGGCGATCACCCCCGCTGCCGACCTGTGGTGCTCGCGCGCCACTACCTGCCGCAGCCGCTCGACGCCGAAGAACCCCCCCTCGGGGCTCTCTGCTTCGGTGATGCCGTCGGTGAAGAGCAGTAGCAGGTCCCCTTCCTGTACCTGGAGCGAGGGCTCCTGGAAGTCGACCTGACGGTGAACCCCCAGGATGAGCCCATCGGCGTCCAGCTCGAAGAACTGGTCGTGCTCGTGGCGGTAGAGCAGGGGAGGGGGGTGGCCGGCGTTGGTGTAGCGCAGGGTCGCGGTGGGGATGTGGTAGCTTAGGTACGACATGGTGATGAAGAGCTCGGCCCGGCTCAGGTCGTCGTGAAGCAGCCGGTTCAGGGCCGACACGATCTCGGCAGGCCCCTGCAGGGCAGCAAGCTGCGCCCGCAAAACGCTGCGGGTCTCGACCATGATCAACGCGGCGCCGACGCTGTGGCCGGAGACGTCGGCGATGACGAAGTCGAGCCATTCGTTATGGGGGAGGATGTCGTAGTAGTCCCCGCCGATGTGGGTGGCTGGGACGCAGTTCGCTGCGCAGTCGATGCCTGGGAGGCAGTGCGGGGTGACCGGAAGCAGGGACATCTGGATCTGCTTGGCGATCTCCATCTCCTTGCGCATGCTGGTGTTTTGCATCAGCACCTGTTCGGCGTGCTTGCGCTCGGTGATGTCCTGCTTGATGCAGATGAAGTGATTGATGCGACCGTCGTCGTCGAGCACCGGCGTGATGGTCTGCTCCTCGGGGTAGAGCGTTCCGTCCTTGCGCCGGTTGATCATCTCTCCGTGCCAGACCTCGCCGGCGGTGATGGTGTCCCTGAGGCTGCGGTAGAATTCGGGGCCGTGCCGCTCGGACTTCAGGAAGCTCAAGTCGCGCCCGAGCGCCTCCTCTCGGCTGTAGCCGGTCATCCTGGTGAAGGCCTGGTTCACCGAGATGATGATCCCGTTGCTGTCGGTGATGACGATGGCGTTGGCCGCAGCTTCCAAAGCGGCGCTTTGCAGCTGCAGCGATTCCTCCGCTCGCTTTCGCTCCGATATGTCCGAGATGAGGCCGTCGTAGGCGATCAGCTCCCCCTGTTCACTGTAACGGGGGACGATGGTGTTGATGACCCAGCGCAGCGAGCCGTCCTTGTGCCGGATCCGGTGCTCCAGCGACGGGATGTCCTTGCCCGCCCGCAGGTCCTCGGTGAGGCTCGTCACCGCGTCGCGGTCCTCCTCGTAGATCATCTGGTACCACAAAAACGGGTTGTCCACGTACTCCTCATGGCTGTAGCCGGTCACCGACAGGCATCCCGGCCCGTGCGAGGTCTTCACCACGCTCCCTTTGTGGATGATCACGGTGTAGATGTAGTCGGTGACCGCCGAGACCAGCCGCTTGTAGCGCCTCTCGCTTCGTACCAGCGCCGACTCGGCCTCGCGCCTTTTGCGCCTTACCTCGGCCTCCTGCATCTCCCTTTCGATGGCTGGTATCAGGCGCGAGGTGTTCCCCTTGATCAGGTAGTCGTTGGCCCCCTCCTTCATCGCCTTTACCGCGTCTTCCTCGCCGATCTTCCCAGAAACGATGATGAAGGGAAGGTCTAGCCCCGAGCCACGCACCAGCTTCAGCGCGTCAAGCCCGGAGAAGCCGGGGAGGACGTAGTCGGAGATCACCAGGTCCCAGCTCTCCTCCTGCAGCGCCTTAAGCAGGGACTCGGCGTTCTCCACCCGCTTGGTGACGGGAGCGTAGTTGCCGCGACGCAGCTCGAAAACGAGCAGCAGCGCGTCGTCTTCCGAGTCTTCCACTATCAGCACGCGCAGCGGTTTTCCCATATGAGCACCTAGTACCGGATCAAAAAACGGGCAGCAGCGACTGCCTTTCGGAAAGGCCCTGAAGGAACCCTGGATTGGAAACATCCAAATCGGTCCCAATGAGTGAGGCGGCATCGAGTATATCATAAATTGCAGGTGCCGCCCCGCGAGTGGCGGGCGTTAGGAGGACTCACCCAAACCGAAAGTGCTGAGCCAGCTCTCGAAGATATGTACCTTTTCCTCACCGAACCGCAGCAAGTCGCAGCGGACCTGCTGCGTGCTCTTCTCAAGATCCAACTCCCCACCTTTCTTGGAGAAGAAGAGATCGGCCATGGCGACGATGCGCTCGCTGGTAGTGACAGGAGACATCTCCCTGACCGGCAGGCGCAGCCTTTGCGCCACGATGTCAGCCGCTGTGAGACCTACGCCGATGTGCCTCTCGCAGACCATGGCATGGCGCGGCAGCCCTTCGGCATCGAGAATCTCCCGGCCGATGACCCCATGCCAGACGTAGGGCGCCTTGCCGAAGCAGTTGAGCTTCGGGGCGTAGATGCGGCAGACGCCGATGTCGTGGAGCAGTGCGGCCTCCTCGATAAAGGACAACTCTTCCTGCGGAACTCCGGCCTTATAGGCTATGTTAAGCGCCTTGTCCGCCACGTTGCGACTGTGTCTGTACACTATGTCGAGGCCGGCTTCGTTGTTCTCAAAGTATTTCTCCAGCAACGCTCTAGGGTCCAAATCTTCCTCCAAAAAGCATGTGTCGATCAGTCTCTAGGTTATGACGATTCGCCCTGTCATTGCAACAGTTGTCGCTGCGCGAAGAAGCAGTCGACGTAGTTTTTCCTCCCTGGGTTTGGCAATAAAAATGTTGAATATCGTGCCGCGTCCATATATGATGTGAATCTTTTAAATATACGGTGCTTTTTCTTGCGGAGAGATCAAAGTGCAGTCGTCGACGCAACAACATATGCTTTTAGTGGATGACGAGCCGGGGATCCTTACCGAGGTGTCGCTGCTTCTCGCCTCGAGCGACGTGCAGCAGGTGGCGACGCTGTCGGACAGCAGGGAAGTGCTTCGCTACGTGAAGGAACACAAGGTGACTTCCGTGATCCTCGACTGGATCATGCCGCATGTCTCCGGGGGCGAGATACTGCACGCCCTGACCTCCGAGCACCCGGAGATCCCAGTGATCGTGATGACCGCCATGGGTGACGTCGAGACCGCGGTCGCCTGCATGCAGCAGGGCGCCTTCGATTTCCTCACCAAGCCGGTCGACCCGAACCGGCTGGTGGCCAGCGTGAAAAAGGCGCTCCAGGTAAGCGAGCTTGGGCGACAGAACCTGATGCTCAAGGATTACCTGCTGGCTGACACGCTGCGAAACCCGGACGCCTTCGCCGGGATCATCGCCACCTCGAAAAAGATGCGCGGCATCTTCCAGTACATAGAGGCAATCGCTTCCTCGCGCCTGCCGGTGCTGATCACCGGGGAGACCGGTGTCGGCAAAGAGCTTTTGGCGCGGGCAGTCCACGAAGTCTCCGGCGTACCCGGCCCTTTCATCTCCCTGAACGCCGCGGGGCTGGACGACTTCTTGTTCTCCGACACCCTTTTCGGTCACAAGAAAGGGGCCTTCACCGGCGCCGACAGCAAGCGTGACGGTCTAATCGCCGCGGCAGCCGGCGGGACCCTCTTCCTTGACGAGATCGGTGACCTGAACCTCGCCTCGCAGATCAAACTGCTGCGGCTTTTGCAGGAGCGGGAGTACTACCGGATCGGCTCGGACCTGCTCCTGAAAAGCGATGCGCGCATCGTCGCCGCCTCCAACATGGACTTCGCCGCGCTCAGGGCAGCCGGCAGCTTCCGCAACGACCTCTACTTCCGCCTCTGCGCCCATGAGTTCCGGGTCCCCCCCTTGAGGGAGCGCCTGGAGGACGTGGGTCCCATGGTCGACTATTTCGCGCACAACATCGCGCTGCAGCAGGGAAAGGCGGTCCCCGCAATCCCGCACAACGTGATCGCTGCGCTGGAGCAGTACCGCTTCCCGGGCAACGTCCGTGAACTCTACAACATGGTGCACCACGCGGTGACCTGCAACGAGGGGCAGCCGCTCGCGCTCTCCGACTTTCCGGGGGTAGCGGCCGCTCCGGCGCTGGCTCCGGAACCGGTCGACGCCGGCAATCCGCTCTTTGCCTTGTTCGGGAAGTTTCCGACCGTGATGCAGGTGGAGGAGTACCTGATCGCCGAGGCGATGAAGCTTACCCGCGGCAACCAGACGCAGGCAGCTGAACTCCTTGGGCTTACGCGCCCTACCTTGAACAAGAGGCTCAGGCAGGAGCGCCAGTAGGGGCGGGTAGACGCCTTAGGCCGGAGTGCCCCCGGCCGCTGGGCCGGTGAGGTTTTGCTGCAGTATGCGCTGCAAGGTGGCGTCCAGGAACCGGCGCTTGCAGTCCACGTCCGACATCTGCTTTCCCTGGGTGATGGTGAGGAAGCGACAGCCGCCGAAGCACAACGGGAGGTAGCAGCACTCGAGGCACTCCTTCGTCTGCCAGTTGCCAATGCAGTGGGAAGCGTGGTACTGCTCCATCCCTTCGGCAAGGCTCCCCACGCTCAAACCCTCCCATCCCATGAAGGCAGGACACTTGTAGAGCTTCCCCTCGCAATTCACCACGATGTTGTCTTCCAATTCCACCACACAAGCCGAGACTCCCGGCCTCGAGGTCTTGAACCCCCTGGCGAGGATCTCGCCGCGCAGGTACATGAGCGCGTCCACCAGCCAAGGGGCGTCTGAGGAGGCGCACCCTGAGCTTTGGTCCGCGCAACCTGCCTGCGGAGTGACCGGGGTGAACTGGACGTGGCGCAGTTTCTCCGGCGTGATGCCGCGAGAAACCAAAAGATCGAGCAGGCGCGGAAACTCGAGGTAGTTGCATTCCCTGAAATTTCCTCCCAGGTTGATGGGAACCAGATCCCATATAGAGACGATGTTGTCGACGATGGCGTCGAAGCTCCCTGCGCCCGAGGCGAAGGGGCGCTCCCCGTTATGGATTTCCGGGGGGCCGTCCAGGGTGAACTTCGCGCCGGTCAGGCCAAGCGGCACCAGCCTCTCAGCCACGTCCCTGGTCAGAAGGGTCCCATTGGTCACCAGGTTGAAGCCGAACCTGACCCCTTTTTCGCGGGCCATTCGCTTAAGCGGCTCCGAGATCCTCTCGATCAGGTCGAGCGACAGGAGAGGCTCGCCGCCGTAGAAGGAGAGGGTGAGGTCCCACCCCTGGCAGATCCTCTCCCGTGAAAGGGCCTGCACCAAAAGGTCAGCTGTCGCCACGGACATGTAGTGCCCGCCCCTGAACTGTCCCTCGTAGCAGTAGCCGCAGTCGAGGTTGCAGTCGAGGTTCAGCACCACCATCGCCTTGAAGTTGCGGCTGCGGCCGTTGGCCCGCTCCAACAGGCCGCGCATCTGCTCCTTTTCCGCATTTAGGTCGGGAACCAGCATGCCGAGCCTGGAAAGGGTCTCGGCCTCCGCGGAGGAGACCACTCCCTCTTGCAGTGCCTGTAGGGTTGCCGCCGGGACTGCGACCATGGAACCGCGCAAAGTGGAGTAGAGCAGGAAGTGGTCTTGCTTGTCGAGAGACGGGAAAACTTTCAGGTAGCGTGACAGGTGCATGGTAGGAGTCCTAGGTCGAGTACAATTACATTCGATGAGACTTTACAGCAGCGGCGGCATACTCTGTCGATACGAGTATGCCGCCACAAGCAGCGTCCTACATGTCAGTGTAGAACATGAACACGGTCCAGCAGCATCCGAACCCTTCCGTAGTTACCTCTGCGTTTTTGCCCTCTTCCAGCACTTCCAGCGACAGTTTCTCTTTTGCCATTGTCTTGCCCCCCTTTTTCGTTTCGGTTTGTTTGAGCTTGACTTTAAGGACAAGCTAATCTAGCATGACGGTATTTTCATTGCAATCATAAAATTTATTTTTTTTAACAAGGAATGGCTTTGATGCAATCATGTGTCTGTTCACTCCTATGCTCTGTCAGAGCCAGGCTGGTGCTGCTAGGTTGCACCCTTTTTCTGATGCTGTTTGCACCTCCGGCAAACTGTGACGACGACCTGCGATCCCTTGAGCTGTACAACGGAACAGGGGCCGAGGTTGTTTCCGGGACCCGATCACCGCGGCCGGCATCGCAGACCGCCGAGAACATAACGGTAGTCACCTCTGAAGACATAGATGCCATCAACGCACATACCCTTGCGGATGTCCTAAGTTACGTAACCGGCGTACAACTGGAGATGACGCGCACCCCGGGGACGCCGGTAAACCTGGAGGTGCAGGGTTCCAATTTTAACCACGTCCTGGTGCTTCTCGACGGGGTCCCCATCAACAACCTGGCCGACAACTTCCCGGATATCAGCTCCATACCGGTGCAGCTGATCGAGCGTGTGGAGGTCGTGAAGGGGGCCGCTTCCTCCTCTTGGGGCAACGCGCTCGGTGGCGTTATCAACGTGATCACGAAATCCCCGGATCCCGAGCGTCCGTTGGGAGGGGTTGTATCCGCCTCCTACGGGCAGAGAGAGACGACCGACACGCGGGCGGAGCTAAGCGGAACCATCAACCGTTTCGGCTATTACCTGACCGGGGGCAAGCTTCGCTCCGACGGGCTTTTGCCGAACAACATGTCCGACAAGAACAACCTCTACGGAAAGCTCCAGTACGACCTGCCTGCCCGTGGCTCGCTCAGCCTGACCACTGCCGTGATGGACGGCGAAAGCGGCATGTACGGCGCCGGGGTGAACCGGGCGAACATGGACAGCACCCTGGTCGTTTCGAAGCTTGCAGCTCAGTACCAGCTCATGGACCATCTGAGGGTGGAGGCGGCACTGGTGGCGACCGAGTCGAGGGCCAAGCTTTACAGGCAGGGGCTGGTCGCTCCCGGCACGGTCGGCACCGCCGTCTACGGGTTCGACGAATCCCGCCACGGAGGAAACCTGCAGCTCTCCTGGCTGGATGACCTGCAGAGGATAACAGCCGGCATCGATTACGAGCAGGTCTCGGCGCAGACGGTCAACGCCATCGTGCTCGCCGACCTGCTGGACCGCAGGGCGGACCGGGTCGGCCTGTACCTGAGCGACACCCTTACCTTGGGGCGCTTCGCGGTCACGCCCAGCGCCCGCTTCGACAGCACCGGTTCTGCCGGCGACCACTTCAGCCCCAGTTTCGGCGTTACCTATGCGCTAACTGAAAACAGCGTCTTGCGCGGCTACACGGCGAGAGGGTACAGTCTCACATCGCTGAACCGGACCACCTCGACGGAAAAGGTGTGGACTTCGCAGCTTGGATTCGAGACTGGCGACATCCCTGGACTGTGGCTCAAGGGGACCCTGTTCCGCAACGATACCTGGGACGTCCGATCCGGCAGCACGCGCGCCATCGCTTATGAGCGGCACGTGAAGCAGGGGGGCGAGGTGGAGGCGAAGACGATCCCGATATTCCGGACCTCTCTCACCACCGGCTATACCTACATCCGGGGGACTCTGGGCGACAGCGGTCCCCATCTCAACGGAATTCCGAAGCATACCGTGCAGGTTGGCCTCAGGTATCAGGATCACTCCGCTTTCCAGGCCCTTCTCAACGGGCGCTTCATAGACTGGGACAGCCCCGGGACCGGGAGGTACGGCGCGGTCATCTGGGACCTGCACCTGAGAAAGACCTTTGAGTTCTACCAAACCTCCCTGGAGCTCTTCGCCTCGGTGCTGAACCTGTTCGATGGGTACCAGTACTTCAACGATGTCTACCGCAACCCGGGCCGTTGGATGGAGCTGGGGGTCAGATGCAACTTCTGAGATTCCTCCTGATTGCCTCGCTGTTGTCCATACCGCTTCCAGCATTCTGTTACGAAGTCCTGGTGCTGCAGTCGCTGCACGAAAAGGGTTACGAAGAGGCGGTGAACGGCTTCAAGCGCGAGTGCCGGGTCAGCATGAGAAGGGTGGTCCTGTCGGAATACGCCGAGGCCGACGTGACCCGCATCACCCGCGAGGAGCACCCGAAGCTGATCGTCGCCGTTGGGGACCGCGCCCTGAACCTCGCCCTGAAGCAAAACAGCACGCCGGTGCTTTACATGATGGCCTTGAACCCTAAGCCGCGCCGGTTTGCGACCGGCGTCAGCATGCTGCTCGACCCGTCCCGCTACTTCTCCGTTTTCGAGGCGCTGGGGACTCCGAAGGTGGGAGTGGTGTACGATCCCTCCCGTAGCGGGGCGTACCTGAAGCGCGCCCTGTCGTTGGCCTCGCGCAGCCCCGTCAACCTCGTGCTGCGCGAGGTGCACGCGGCCAAAGAGACCCCGGGGATGCTGCAGTCGTTACGGGGAAAAGTCAACGCCCTCTGGATGATCCCTGACCCCACGGCGGTTACGCCCGCCTCGACCGAGGCTTACTTCCTCTTCTCCCAAGGGGAACGGGTGCCGGTGGTCACTTTCGCAGATATCTACCTCCCCATGGGCGGAGCCGTGGCGCTCACCATCGACCGTTTCGACATCGGCCGCCAACTGGGGGAGATGGCGCTGAGCGTCCTGGACGGCAAACCGGTCGACGAAATCCCCCCCGTGCCGCCGCGCCGCGCGATAACCAAGTCCAACGACGGGGTGGTGCGCCAACTGAAGCTTTCCAGCGTGGCCGGTCGATGAGGCGGAGACTGAAAAGAAGGTTCCGGCTCTCCCTCGTCACCAAGAGCTTCCGTTTCCGCCTCTACCTGATCTTCACCGGGATCATCGCGCTTTTGACCGCGGCCTTCGCCTCTTTCTACGTGCTGACCGAGATCAACTCCTACCGCGGCGCTCTGGAGCGGGAGGGGAGGCTTCTTGCCACCATCCTCGCTCAAAACGCGCGCCTCCCCCTTTTCGCGGAAAACAAGGAGGCCCTGTCTGTGCTGGCCGAAGCGACCTCGCGCCAGTCTTCGGTAGTTTCGGTGACCATCAGTGACCATCAGGAGATCGTGGTGGCCGAGGCAGGCAAGGTGAAGCTACCCAAGGGGGAGACCGTCAAGATGGCGGTGCCGATTACCTCTCCCGGGTCGGTGCTTTCTCCCGAGTCGGTGCTCCTTGGTCACGAACCGACCGAAGAACAGCGGGTCATCGGCCATGTGCTCCTGATGCTCGACATGTCGGCGGTACGGGAGCGGCTGGTCAACCTGGTCGCAGCTTCGCTTGGAATCGGGACCCTCTTCTGGGTGGCGGTCTCCCTGCTAAGCTACCAGGTGATCAAGCGGGTCACCTATTCCTTCAACAAGCTTATGGGGGGTATCGAGGAGATAGGTTCCGGCAAGCTCTCGGCGCGGGTGGAGCTGGATGCGGACGACGAGCTGGGGCGCGCCGCGAACGCCATAAACGCCATGGCCGCCTCCCTTGAGCTGCGCGAGCTCGAGAACGTCGCACTGCAGGAAGAGCTTCTGAAGGCGATGAGGCTGGAGGTGCAGGAGGAGAAGAAAAGGGTCATGGCGCGGCTGATCCAGACCAACAAGATGACCTCGCTGGGGCTGCTTCTCTCCAGCATGGCCCACGAGATCAACAACCCCAACGCCTCGATCCGCTTTTCCGGCCACATGATCGGCAAGGTGTGGAGCGATGCAGTTCCGCTGCTCGACCGGGTCCGCGAGGAGGAGGGTGACTTTTACCTGGGCGGTGTCCCATTCGAAAAGGCGCGTCTCGCCATGACTGAGAATGCCGGCAAGATCATCGAGAACTCGGAGCGCATCGCGCGGGTAGTGCAGGGACTCAGGGACTACGGGGTGGGGGGCGAGGCCCATCTGCATCAGAAACTGGAGATAAATGCAGCGGCGTCGGGCGCCCTTTCGGTGCTCGCCTGCCAGACCAAGAAGGGGGTGCAGCTGAAGACCTCCCTTGGCACCGGAATTCCGGTGATCCCTGGAAGCCAGCAGCAGATAGAGCAGGTGCTGATCAACCTGGTGCTGAACGCCATGCAGGCGCTGGAAGACGGTCGGGGGGAGGTGCATCTGACTACGCGCTACGACGTCCATAGCGGCGAGGTGGTTGTGGAGGTAAAGGACAACGGGGTCGGCATTGCGCCGGAGACCATGGACCGGCTCTTCGAACCCTTCTATTCCACGAAGCTCGACCGGGGAGGGAGCGGCCTGGGGCTCTACATCTCGCAGTACATAGTCGCCGAGCACGGCGGCCAGCTGCAGCTCGACTCGATCCCCGGGCACGGGACGCTGGCCCGCGTGGTGCTCCCGGCCCCTTCACCTGCCTCAGTGCGCGTGGTCCCCCCCCAGGACGTTCAACATCCCGCCGATACGCTCCATCAGGTCGGTTAGCGCTTCTCCCTCGCACCTCCCGCCGCAGATCCTGCGCATCTGGCTCAGGAGCCCCTCGAAGACATCGTCCCCGCATCCGTTGCGCGCCAAGTCGCTGGTGAGGCTGTCGTTCAGAAGCAGCCGCTTCATCTGGATGAGCTGTATCTCGACGCGCAGCTTCTTTATGGTCGGCATGTCGCTTTGCTTCAGCAACTGCAGGCATTGGTTGATTATGCTGTACTGGTGATCCATCGTATCCTCCCGGCGTTTTGGTTATTGGTGCAACTTAACGTTTACTCCAATAAGCGTGCCAAAACTGGCGCCGGGAGGACTGCTGTTATTTCAATAGGTTACGGCTGAGGTGCTGCGGCCGAGCGCGCGGGGCGGGGTGTGAAATTTTTTACAGTTTGTGTCCGGCCTGGCAGAAAAACCACATAGAAACAGGACGTTGCTGCTTTGCTGTAAAAAAATTCACTGTTCGTTTTTTTACAGTTGCCGCCCAAGGTGCAAGCGCGAGGTCATCCCCTAAGGGCCGACCTCACCTTCTCGGTCAGTTCGTCCGCGTTGAACGGCTTGAGGATGTAGCCGTTCGCCCCAGCCTCGGCCGCCAGCTCGCGCATCTCGTTTTCACTCTTGGAAGAAAGAAGCAGGATGGGGATGTCCTTGCTCACCTCGTTTTCCTTGAGGAGCTTCGCCTTCTTGTTGCCATCGAGCATCGGCATCATGATGTCCATGATGATCAGGTCCGGCCTTTGCTTCGAGAAGATGAAGCGGTTGGCCTCGATGCCGTTGGTGGCGGTGAGTACCTGGTATCCGGCCTGTACCAGAGCATCCTTGGCCATGGCCAGGACCACCTCGCTGTCGTCAATGATCAGTATCGTTTTTGCCACAATTGGTCTCCTTTGTAAGGGTAGTCGGCGGCTCGCTGGGGCCCTGCGCCGCGAAGAGCTTCGCGATGGCCCCGGGGATCAGATCCAGAGGCAGCACCTGGTCCACGGCTTTGAGAGAAATGGCGGCCTTCGGCATCCCGAATACCGCGCAGCTTGGTTCGTCCTGCACTATGGTTGTCCCCCCGGCGCCCCTGATCCGGAGCATCCCCTGGGCGCCGTCGCGTCCCATCCCGGTCAAAAGGACGCTGACTACGCGGTCGCAGCGCGTACGTGCCAGTGAATTGAAGAAGACATCGATGGAAGGGCGGCAGCAGTTGACCGGCGGGTCGGTAACGAGCCTGGTCGTTCCCTCGCAAAGCGTCATGTGCCTGCCGTCGGGGGCGATGACCGCCTCGCCCGGGAGGTACTTCCCGCCGTCGACGGCCAGTCTGACCGGGAGCAGGCACTCCCGGTTGAGCCAGGAGGCGAAGCCGGGCGCGAAGCCGGCGGCGATGTGCTGCACCACGAACACGGTGGCGGGAAAATCCGCAGGGAGGCTCCTCAAGAGGGTCATCACCGCCTTGGGACCTCCGGTCGAGGCCCCGATGGCCAGGATGTCGGGACCGGGTCCCGATACGGGAAGCTCCAGGGGGGGAGGGGGCCTGAGCTTGCGGCGCGGGTGCCTGATGACCCTGATGCGCGCCAAAAGGCGCACCTTCTGCAGCAACTGGCGTCCGAATTCCTCCAGCGCGCCCGAGCTGGCAAGCTCAGGCTTTTCCATCACGTCGAGCGCGCCGCGCTTTATGGCGGTGAAGGCGCGGTCGACCTCGCTTGCCTCTACCGCGGCGGAGAGGACCAGCACCGGGGTCGGGGCCTGGGCCATGATCTCCTCGATCGCCTCATGCCCATCCATGACCGGCATACGGATGTCCATGATCACCAGGTCGGGCCTGAGCCGGAAGGTGAGCTCGCACGCCTGTCTGCCGTCGCAGGCCTCACCAGCAAGCTCTATATCTTCTTCCTTCTGCAATATATCCCTCAGGATCTGGCGCACCAAAGCCGAGTCGTCAGCCACTAGAATCCGTATGGTCATGGAAACCGCCCCCGCCGGCGAACCGTCGCCGTCAGCCGATCAGCATCTGCACCGTCTCCAGGAGCATCCCCTGGTCGAAGGCCCCCTTCACGATGTACGCCTGCGCGCCCGCCTGCAGCGCCTGCCTCTTGTCCTCGTCGCGTGAAAGCGACGACACGATGATGACTGGGACCTCCCGGTAGCGCTCGGACTCCCTGAGTCTGCGGGTCAGCTCGAAGCCGTTTATGCCGGGCATCTCCACGTCGGAGATGATCAGGTCGAAATCCTCCGCGTCGCACTTCTCCAGGGCGTCCTCCCCAGATACGGCCGTAACGACCGCGTAGCCGTGGGTGAGCAGGATGCTCTGCTCCATGGTCCGGGTGGTGATGGAGTCGTCTACAACCAGCACCCTGAAGCGCCGCGCCTCGTCCCCCCCGGCTTCGTCTCGCACCGCCGCGCGTCCGCCGTTGGCCGCTGCCGCGAAGAGGTCGGGGACGTTCAAGATCAGGGCGGGGTTGCCGTCCCCCATGATGGTGGCGCCGAAAAGGAACCTGACGCGGCGAAACTGCTTGCCGAGCCCCTTCACCACCACCTCGGAGCTCCCCAGGTGCGCGTCCACGGCGAAGGCCAGGCGCTGGTCGGCAAGCTTCAGCACGATTACCGCCAGGGCCTGTGCGCCCTTCGCCTGCCGCGGCAGCTCCAGCATGGCGGCCAGGCTGTAGAGGGAAGTGGTGACGCCGCGCACCTTGATCACCTCGCCCGCTCCCAGCAAAGAGATCTCCTCGGGGCGCACCTTGAGAATCTCCTGCACGTAGTTGAGCGGCAGTGCGAAGCACTCGCCGCCGCACTCGACGAGGAGCGCCTCGATCACCGAGAGGGTGAGCGGCAGCTGCAGGGCGATGCGGGAGCCGCTCCCTTTCTCGCTGGTCAGGGTGATGTTTCCCTTGACCCGTTCGACGTTGCGCTTCACCACGTCCATGCCGACGCCGCGCCCGGAGATGTCGGTCACCATTTCTGCAGTGGAGAAGCCGGTCCTGAAGGTGAGGTACAGGGCCTCCTCGTCGCTCATCGCCTCCGCCTCGCGCGGGTCGATAACCCCCTTGGCCAGGGCGGCCGCCTTGATCCGTGCCGGGTCCATCCCCTGGCCGTCGTCCGCCACCTCGACCAGGACCGAGCGTCCCTCGTGGCGTGCCGACAGCGACACCACCCCCTCGCGCGGCTTGCCGGCTGCGGCGCGCTCTTCCGGGGATTCGATGCCGTGGCAGACTGCGTTGGTCAAGAGGTGGATGAGCATCGGCTTGAGCCCCTCCAGAAGCACGCGGTCCATCTCGATGCCGTGGCCGGCGATCTGGAGCCTGACCTCTTTGCCAAGCTGCTGGGCCAGGTCGCGCACGAGCCTCTCGAAGCCGTCGCAGATGCTTCTCAAGGGGAGCATCCTGAGCGCCATCGCCTTCTCGTGCAGCTCCTGGATCAGGTAGTCCAGGTAGAGGACGTCCTCCTCCAGGTCGCGGCGGAAAAGGGTGAGGGCTTGGGCCTCTTCGCCCGGAAGCGCTTCGGCGATCCCCTTCAGGGTGGAGAGCTTCGCCTCCAGCCGTTTCTTGTTGATGATCATCTCGCCGATCAGGTTCACCAGCTGGTCGAGCGTCTTGACGTTCGCCCGTACCGTCTCGCTTTGCTGCTCTGGTGCCGCCTCGCGGCCTTCGGCCGGCGCCGGATGGGAGAGCTCACCCCGGTCGTACTCGACCACGAAGCGCTCCACGTCGAGGTCCGGGACCTCCCCGCGCAAAAGCGCCGAGGTGATCAGAGCCACGGCGTCGGCCCCTTTCAAAAGGAGGTCCACTGCGTGCGCGTTCACCTCGCGCTCGCCGCGCTCCATCCCCTTAAGCTGCTCCTCCATGGTGTGGGTGATGGCGCTTATGTCGGAGAGCCCCACCATGCGGGCCGACCCCTTAAGCGTGTGCGCGTTCCTCAAGAGCTCGTGCAAAAGCGAGGTCCGCTCCGGGTGCCTCTCCAGGACCAGGAGCCCGCTTTGCAGCGAAACCAGGTGCTCTTCTGCCTCCCGACAGAAGATCTCGAGGTAGCGGCTTCCCATCTACGCCTCTTCCTCCGTGATCTCCTTGAGCCTTTCGGCAAGCTCGAGGATTTCCGCTATGGCCCGCTCGGTCTCGGTCGCGGACATTGCCACCTGCTGCGCCACGTCGCGCACCTCGCTCATGGTTTCGGCCATCTGCTCGCAGGCCGAGGTCTGCTGCTGGGTGGAGAGCGAGATCTCCTTGGCCGTCCGCGCCGTCTCCTGTGCCGTCCCAACGATCGACGCGAAGGAGAGCTGTACCTTGTCCACGAGGCTTGAGGCGTAGTCGACCGCCTTGGTTCCCTCCTCGGTGACCATGATGGTGTTGTTGGTGGCGCTCTGGATTTCGCTGATCAGCCCCTTGATCTGGCGGGTCGCCTCGACCGTGCGGTCGGCGAGTCTTTTCACCTCGTGCGCCACGATGGCGAAGCGTTTCCCGGCTTCTCCGGCTCCGGCGGCCTCGATGGCGGCGTTCAAGGCGAGAAGGTTCGTCTGGTCGCTGATCTCGTCGATGATCTCCACGATGCCGCCTATCTTCTGGCTGTTGTCGCCCAGCTCCAGCATGCTGCGGGCGATGCTCTCCACCTGGCTGCGGACCCGCCCCATCCCTTCGATGGCGTTGGTCACGTCTTCGCGCCCGTTGTTGCAGTTGCTGGTGGTGTCATCGGCCACGGTCTCGACGCTGCGGGCGTTCGCGGTGATCATCTTCGCGGTGATGGCGATCTCCTCCGAGGTGGTGGTCACCTCCTGGACCGCGCTCGCCTGCTGGGTGGAACCAGACGCCTGCTGTGCCGAGATCGCCATCATCTCGTTGGCCGCGCTGGAGAGCTGGATCACTGCCTCCTTGACCGATGCGATCAGACGCCCGCTGCGGCCTATCTCCTCCTTGAGGTCTCGCACGATCACGGTGGTCATGGTGTTGAAGGCCTCTGCCAGCGTCCCGATCTCGTCGTTGCTCTCAACGGGGATGGTCTCGTCGAGCTCGCCGCCGGTGATGCGGTGGGCGGCAGCGGTCAGTTTGGCCAGTGGCCTCACCGCGCGGCTCACCACGAGAAGGATGGTCACCGAGCAGGCGATCAGCATGACCAGCATGCTGAGCACGATCTCGTTTCTAAGCTCGGCCCCCTTTTGTTCGGTCTTCTGCATGGAAAAGCCGATCCTGAAGGCGCCCCAGTGTTTCCCCTGGACGTAGACCGGAACCGAGAGGTCCCACATCTTCTCCCCGGTGTCGCGCTGGTATACCTGCTTGAGGAAGGGAGTGAGGCTGCGGGCCGCGGCGAGGCCGACCTCGTCCTGGAACAGGCGCTTGGTGCGGTTGGCATTTTTGTCCCGCTCCCGGTCTCCGGTCAGCGGGGCGGAGAACTTGCTGTTGTGGGTGGGAAGGTAGCCGTTTCTGTCCACGAGTACCGCGAAGACGATCTGGTCGTCCTTGAGGAATTCGTCTTCCAGGGCCTGGATCGCCTGGTCCAGGAACCGGTCGTACTGGGTGTGGTACTTCTGCGGTTCGGTGTTGGGGATCGGGACGTAGCGCTCGTCGAAAAGCTGTTCCATGGTGAGCTTGCGGTTCTCTATCGCCTCAGCCAGGATGCGCTCCATCGACTTCGCCCCCGTCTGCGCCAGGATCCGCCCCTTGGAAAGGAGCTCGTCCTCCATGTTCTGCCTGCGCGAGCGGACGAAGTACACCGAGAAGGCGGTCATGATGACGATCATGACCATGATCAGGACGCTGACGATCTTTAACGATAGCTTGTTGGACATGTTGATCCCCGTGCCTTTGTGAAATTAAAGCGAGAACGGTCTAATTTTTTCTATCCCTCGCCGACCACGATCTCCGGCGCGGTCAGGAGCGCCTCCATGTCGAGCAGGATGATGGAGCCCTCTTCCTCGTTGAAGTGCCCCCTGACGAAGCGCTTACCCCTTGCGGCCGGGGCGGGCTCGAACCCGTCGCAGCAAAGCCCCTGCACCCCGTGCGCAGCCTCGATCAGGATGCCGGTGGCGAACTGGTCGCTTTTCACAACCACGATCCTTCCTGCGGCGCCGATCTCGGGATGTGGGAGCCCCAGCATGGGGCGGATGTCCATGGCCGCGGTGATCTCTCCGCGCAGGTTGAAGACCCCGGCGATGAGCGCCTGCACCGCGGGGACCCGGATCAGCTTCGGCACCCGGATCACCTCGCTCGCGTGCTGGGTCTCGAAGGCGAACCGCTCCCCCCCCAGGGTGAAGACGAGGCACTCCAGCACTTCCCTGGCCTGCGCCTCCTCTTCTGAGAGCGCCTGCCAGTACTCCTCCCGCATCTGCCCGAGGATGCTGCGGATGTCGTAGGCTTCCTCATTTGCCGTGGTCATCGGTTACCTCTTTTGCCGCTGGTTGCGGCTTTTGCCTCAGGCGACCTGCGCCAGGGCGTTTTGCAGCTGCATCATGCAGACGGCCCGGGTCAGGCCGCCCGAGAAGGGGACGGTGTCGTTGCCGTCGTGCCGGGCCAGGATCCTGATGCTGTTTCTGATCTCCCGCGCCGCTTCGGCCTGGCGGCCCAGTCTCAAATGCAGCCTCCCCATGTGGTAGCGCGGCATGACGAAGTCGTGCTCCAAGAGAAGCGCCTTCCGGTACTCGTCGGCCGCCTCGGCCAGGCGGTCGTCGGCGTCGAGGATCACTCCTTTGAGGAAGTACGCTTCAGGCAAAAGGTCGTTCAGCTCCAGGACCCGGTTGCAGGTCTCCAGTGCCTGCTGCAAAGCACCTTTCCCAGCCTGAATGAAGGCCACCAGCACCAGCGCAGACGCATTCGCCGGTTCTTCCCTGAGAATCCGGTCCAAAAGCTCCTGCGCCCGGTCGAAATCCTCCTGGTCGAAAAGTTCACGAGCTGCCTCCAGGGGTGGGGCAGGCGTCAAGGGAGGTGGCGGGGCGGCGCTCGGCGGGAAAGAGAAACCCTTTCGAGGAGCGGTCGCCGGGGGCGGCGCTGCCGGCAGTGGGCGCGGCGCCGGCGGGGCAGTGGCCGAAGGGGGTGCTGCCTGGCGTTTGCGGGGCTCGCTCTTCAGGTAGAAGAAGCCTTTCCCCTGGTGCCGGAGTTCCAGCGTGCTGTCGTGCTGCAAAAGCGTCTCGGCGTGCCCCAAAAAGAGCTGGCCCGAAACCTTGAGGGCGCCGGCCAGGCGGCGCAGCATTTCGTCGGCGGTCTGCGGCGTAAAGTAGATGAGGACGTTGCGGCAGAAGATCGCGTCCAACGCTGAAAGCTCCTGCCACAGCTCGTCGTGTACCGGGCCCAGCAGGTTCAGGTGACGGAAATGGACCAGCCGTTTCACCTCGTCTTTGATAAGAAAGCTCTGCCCGACCCGTTCGAAGTAGCGCTCGACCTGCTGCTTTTGCGTTATCCGCAGGGACCAAGGGGAGTAGACGCCGTCGCGGGCCAGTTTCAGGGAGCGGTTGTTGATGTCGGTGGCGATGATCCTGATGTCGCGCTCCCTCCAGTCCGGCAGTGCTTCCATCAGCGTCATCGCAATCGAGTAGGGCTCCTCCCCGGTGGAGCATCCCGCGGACCAGATCCGTAGCGGCCGGTCGACAGGTGGTGGGAGGGTGAAGCGCTCCTTCAGTGCCGCGAAATGGGCGGGATAGCGGAAAAAGTAGGTTTCCCCCACCGTGAGGAACTGCAGCAGTTTCTGCAGTTCGTGGCGGTCTTCGCCGTGCAGCTTCAGGTAGGCCAGGTATTCGCTGTAGCTCCCGATGCGCAGGGCGCACATCCGCTTGGCGAGCCCGCGCAAAAGTGCTGCGCGGTTCCTCTGCTCGAAGTGCAGCCCGGTGCAGCGGAGGATGTGTCTTGAAAACTCGCTGCAGAGCTCGTCGCTGATCTCCTCAGCAGCGCCTCGCGGCGCGTCGCGCCCTACAAGTAAGGCGAGGTCGTCGAAAAGCCGGTTTAGCTGCAGCGGCTTTGGGATGAAATCAAAGATGTGCAAAAGCTCCGCTTCCAGCCTCAGGCATTCCGAGATCACTATCACGGGAATTGCTCTCGGCTCAGGGGTGTGGACACGGTGCTCGACAGCCAAAGGCGCCACCTTCTCAGGTCCTACGGCCAGGATGATCAGTTCCGGTTTCTGCCGTCTCACCGCGCGAAACGCATGGCTAGGCTCAAGGAGCGTCGTCACGGCATGTCCCGCCTCGGCAAGGAGCCGCTCCAGGTACGCTGCAAAGGAAGCGCTGTCGCTTATGAGGAGGATCTGCAAGGGCAAATGGCTGTTCCTCTAGATTATAGGCGCGAGGGGGGGGCGGCCGGGCGACGAAATGCCAAGCCTAAAACGACAGCTTCGACACCAAGTGGCCGACATTACGGATACTATTGGTTTGCCAGTCGTGGGTCAACAAAAAAATTGCGGAAGATAAAATGCTGTTTGCAGACCAATGAAAGGCTTCAAACGGTACTGCGTCAGCGGTCGGGTTGCGGAGAGAGCACTTCGGGCGCGAGAGGTGAGGGAGGATGCTTTACCCCTGCGCCAAAGAGGAACCCTGGTCCCTGGGGCTATTCGAACTCGCGGTGCTTTGGATGGGTGCAGAGGTAATCGTCGCCGAACAAAAAAGCGTAGTTGCACCGGCAGCGTTTCTCCTCGGTGAGGCAACTGGAGAAGTTGTCGTTGATGTGCTGGGTTCGGCAACGCAGATCTTCCCGGTCCCTGCTCGTCTGTTCCTGTGTCATGTCTGCCTCCTGTGTGCGCGGGTTCTGCACTTCCTCATGATGAAAGATCCTTGGGAGAATTATTATACGTCTCAAATGAAAGCGCAACTGTCGCCATGATTATTTTCCCGCGCATGCCGTGGAGTGATCCTGTCACGGTCGCTGATCGATTTGCATTTGTCTTCTTGAATGTTAAAACACAATAATGTTTTCCGAAGGGTGCGGCTGGGGCCGCGTCCTTCGCACCAGTTAATAACGCCTTACACCCGCCTGAACTTTATCCCCGCGCTTGCCGCGGAAACCGGGGGAAACCAATGAACGTCCTGCTGATCGCCGGGGCCCGGCCGAACTTCATGAAAATCGCACCCATTTACCGCGCTTCGCTTTCCTACAAAAACGTCGTCTGCAGCATCGTCCATACTGGGCAGCATTACGACAAGGAGATGTCCGGTACCTTTTTCGAGGAACTGGAGATACCGCAGCCACGCTACGCGCTGAACGTGGGATCTGGAAGTCACGCGATGCAGACAGCGGGCATCATGGTCGCTTTCGAGGAGGTATGCCGGCAGGAAGCGCCGGACCTCGTGCTGGTGGTGGGGGACGTCAACTCGACCCTTGCCTGCAGTATCGTCGCGAAGAAGTGCGGCATCTCTGTGGCGCACGTAGAGGCGGGTTTGCGCAGCTTCGACCTCTCCATGCCGGAAGAGATAAACAGGATGGTCACCGACGCCATCTCGGACAGCTTCTTCGTCACCGAAGAAAGCGGCGTCGGCAACCTGCTCCGGGAGGGGAAACAAAGGGATCGCATTCATGCGGTAGGGCACGTGATGGTGGACAACCTGCTGCACCAGGTCAAGCGTATGGAGGGGATGGAGCCTTCGTGTTTCGAGACGTGCCGGCTTAAAGAGGTTGCCGGCCCATACCTCTTTCTCACCCTGCACCGCCCCTCCAACGTCGACTCGAAGGAGGTCTTCGGCGGCATCGCCCGGGCCATCAACGAACTGGCAGCACAAAGGACCGTATTCTTCCCGGTGCATCCGCGCACCAGGAACATGATGAGCGTGCACGGCATCGAGTTGAGCGACAGGGTGATACTGCTGCCGCCTCTTGGCTATCGGGACGCGCTCTTTCTCTGGAAGGACGCGGAAGCGGTGCTCACCGACAGCGGCGGGCTCCAGGAGGAAACCACGGCGCTCGGCGTTCCCTGCGTCACCATCAGGGAGAACACCGAGCGCCCCATAACGGTCGAGATAGGGACCAACGTCCTCGCCGGCACCGCACCGGAGAAGATCCTTGCCGGGTACCGGCAGAGCCTTGAGAAACGGGGGCGGGCCAGGGTGCCGCAGTTGTGGGACGGCAGGGCCGCCGAACGGATCTGGCAGGTGCTTGCCGGAGAAGGGCGGTGAAGCCGTTCGAGAAGTTCAGTGTTTTCCAAAGGTCAGGCCGTAGTGGTAGGGGGGAAGGTCGTGGCGGTCGACTTGGCTGCAGCTAAATCCCGCCTGCCCACCCCAGGCGACGCACTGTTCCGGTTTCGGCCGAATCTCCAGTGCAGGCCCTCTTGGTGTGGTGGGATCGTAGTTCCAGTGGATGACGGCGAGCTTTCCGCCGGGCCTGAGCACGCGAAACGCCTCCCGCTTCAGGGCCACCGGGTCGTCGTGGTGCAGGATGTTGAAGAGCAGGGCGCCGTCCATCGAACACGCGTCTAGGCCGCTCCCCTCACCCACGAAATCGCACAGGGTGGGGCGGACGTTTGCTACGCCCTCCGCTTCGCATTTGTTCCGCAACTGCTGCACCAGTTCAGGCTCGATGTCCAGGGCGTGCACGACCCCTGACACCAAGCGCGCCGCCGCGAGGGTAAAAGCCCCGTAACCGCAGCCGAATTCCACTATATCGTGCATCCCCTGCGCCATCTGGAGCTTCATGAAGATGGAGCAGGGGTCGAAAAAAGTGCTCCACATTTCCTCATCAGGCATGCCGCTGTCACGTACCTTCACGTTCCCCCCCTGCCGCCGATATCACTGAAAACGAATAGCTCAATACCAATCCGCATTCTTCAAGTCAAGATAAAAAATGGCGCTTTCCCGATGTTGCAGCTTGTGTATCTCGGCGTCTGTCAGGGTAAACTCTGTGGAATATTCCTCAATAGGGGGTGGGGATATTCTGCAGCCGTCCTGCTGGTCGGACCCGCTTCGGGGCTCTCTTGGAAGCGATGATCTTCCATGGCTACGGCACGTTAGCGCGGTGGCAGGGCTTTGGGCACGTTAATTGATAAGGACAGGGATCGGTTTCTTCGGAGCCGGAGACTTTTTATCTGGAGCCGGCATGAAGGTCTTGCAAATAGCGGCAGTCGTTCTTTTAACTTTCCCTGCGCAGGCTATGGCCGATCCGGCCCTCCCGGTGGACGGAGTCGTCACCTCCGGGGTAGGGTGGCGGACGGATCCTTTTGGCAGCGGCAAGGTCGCCTTTCACCGCGGCATCGACATCGCTGTCCCCGTTGGTACCCCGGTCCGTGCCACCCGTAAAGGGAGGGTGCTGTTCGCCGGGGAGCGTCGAGGCTACGGCGCTACCGTCATCGTCGAGCATGCTAACGGTGACAGGACCCTCTATGGCCACAACGCCAGCGTCAAGGTGAGCGCCGGCGAGCAGGTGGAAGCAGGCGCCGTGCTCTCCCACTCGGGAAACAGCGGGAGGTCCACCGGGCCTCACGTGCACTACGAACTGCTGGCTGGCGGCCGTCCGGCAGTCGATGAAGTCGCGGCCTTGGATCTTGCCGAAGACAAACCGGCAGCAACCGGCAACGAGCGCCGGTTGCTGGAACAAAGGATGGATCAATCCCTCGACTCCCTTCTCACGACCATCAGGTCGGACCTTACAGGCGGCTGACATGTTATCCGGCACATCCTGATCCTCCTCCAGGGTGTGCCGTCTTTTTCCGTCGAACCTCCCCAGTAGCGAAAGCCCCTTTCTTTCCAGTCCTGCGCATCCACTACCCGAGCCGCCTCTTGTTGGAAGAGACACCCCTTTCTGATGAAAGTGACAGGTTGCACCTTTGCCTTTTGGTCAGCCGTCGCACTCCTCGACCACTTCCGTCCGTTCATCCCCTATCCCAGGTAGAGGGTGCCTAAGCGGGGGCTGCTCTCCGTGGCGCTCCGGTCCGCGCAGGGCATCGCCCTCACCCCCGCCTCTCCCAGAGGGCGAGGGGAGACAATCCGACGCGCCCAGCTAGAGAATATGCAACGTGATGTTGTGGAATATTCTTTAGTCTGAGTGCGGTCGCTCAACTGTCACCTGTAATTCCGGTATGTTACGGAGTGGCACGCCTGATGCTATATGAAGGTTGTCGCGAGACGAGATCTTAAACACCTAAGGAGGATGTAACGATGAAAAAGAAACTGGCAATGCTTTTGGCGGTATCGATGTTTGCCGTGGCAGCACCGGCCTTGGCCGCTGATGGACATCGTGCTCAAAGCCACAACGACCAATGCGCCAAGGAATGCGAACTGCTTCTGAAGGACTGCGGGCAGGAGGTCGACAGCATCCAGGACCAGATCAAGAAACTGCAGGTGATGATCAACGAAAAGGGGGCGACCACCTACACCAAAGAAGAGCTGAAGCTCCTCAACCGCAAACTCCAGGAGGCAAATGAAACGCTCCGTGTGCTCAACAAGCACTGACACCTGAAGCAGGCGCAGTCTGTGGTGTAAAAGACGAAAGGCCCGCTCATCGAGCGGGCCTTCTGTTTGTGCGCCTGGTAAGGCTCAACTGAAGCCAAGCGGCTTCGGTCACTTCGAAAGGAATCCGAATGGGCGGTGAGGCTGCGCCCAGAGTGCCCTCGCTTCGGGGCTCTGGGTCTCCGGATCGTCGTGCCAGTGGTTCTCCAGTTTCTTCAGGAAAATGGATTCGGCGTACTGGTACATGGCGGAAGCGATCCCCCTGCGCCTGTACTCGGGCTCGACCTTCACATGATGGCAGTAGGCCGAGTCGCCGTCGTCGGTAAAGCAGGCTTCAGCTACTACTGCCCCCCTGAGCCTGACGCAGACGTCGAGGTTCTTCAGGAACCTGTCACGGTGGATGTTATGGGAGATGACGTATCCCATCTCCCTGAGTTTTTCCCGCACCTTTATCTCCATTGTTACTAGCGACACGCCGTACCAGGACCGGACGCCCTTTCTGCCCAGCAGGAAGAGGAAGTTGATTCTCAGCGACGCGAATTTAGTACCTTCCAGTGGTGTGTCCACGATTGCCGCCACCGCGGCGCACCTTCACCAGCGGTTTTTCCTGATCTTCTCGCTTTGCAGCTTCTCCGCTGGCAGTGGGCGCCTCAGCTCGGCTGGATGGCCGATCCCCAGTATGCATTCAACCTTGACCTGCTCCGGCAGGCCCAGAAGTTCCTGGAGGTATTCCTCGGCGCTCCTGATCGCGTCGTGGCGGCGGTTCCTGATCTGGGCCCAGCAACTCCCAAGCCCCAGGGAGAGCGCGGTGAACTGGAGCAGGATCGCGGCGATCGAGCAGTCCTCCACCCAGACGTCGGACTTGGTGCTGTCCGCGCAGACCACGACGGCCAGCGGGGCGCCAGCCACGAACTCGGAACCGTGCTGCTTCGCGCGGGCGAGCTGCTTCAAAAGCGCCGGGTCGTCAACGAAGATGAACTCCCACGGGTTGATCCCCCTGGATGACGGAGCGCGGAGCGCGGTCTCCCTGAGCGCCTCCAAAGCCTCTGGCGACACCTGCTCCTGCGTGAACTTGCGGATGCTCCGTCGCTTGCGTAGCAGACCGATCATGCTTCCTCCCCATGCTTTGAACTGCGTGTGGCGCGTGAATCTACAGCAAAAACTCCCTGCAGTCAAACAGTCTGTCAATCGGCATTGAAAATTGACCCACCATC
>MTLD01002214.1_pt1 | contig 56758 bp, 46 predicted proteins | sample 1982471 | NCBI WGS metagenome assembly MTLD01 (sample SAMN05712604, study PRJNA340218) | biofilm metagenome | isolation source: sample SPM anode biofilm adapted to -50 mV | place: USA | collected 2012-02-03
ACCATTAACAAGAAGAGGTCAGACATTTTGTCTGACCTCTTCTTGTTTCAACTTTGAATTAGTTATTGCATTCATATTTAACAACTACTTATCAATGCATAAGAGTTTTTACAACCTCTTCAACAACCAATGCAGATTCTACGATTGCACCATCAGACATTCGTTTGAAAATTGCCTTTCCAGAGTTAACTTCATTCTCCCCCAGTACGACGCTGTAGCGCACTTTCAGCTTATCAGCACGTCGCATTTGGCTCTTGAGGCTTTTCCCTTCATAATCGATTTCAACGCGCACTCCCAACTTCAATAAACCATCCATCAATCGAAACGCAGTATCTCGTTCCACACTGCCCATTGTAGCAATGAACAAATCCGGAGTTCCTAAGAAATCACGTTGTCCCAATAGTAACGCCACACGCTCCAGACCAATCGCAAAACCAATTCCGGGGAGTGTTGGGCCACCCAGTTGAGATATTAGACCGTCATAGCGGCCACCAGCAGCCACAGCCGACTGGGAGCCCAGCAAACCAGTAACCATTTCAAATGTAGTACGAGTATAATAATCCAAACCACGGACCATTCGAGAATTAATTGTGTAAGGAGTGGCGGATATTGCCAGATAATTCCTGACACTTTCAAAGTGTTGCTCGCATTCACCGCATAGGTGATCTAATACAGACGGGGCTCCTGCCGTTGCTTCGACACAACCAGGTACCTTGCAATCAAGCGTACGCAATGGATTTGTACTCAAACGGCGCTTGCAGTCAGCACATAGGGATTCGTGCCTTTTTTCAAGAAAGTTACAGAGAGCGGTACGATAAGCCGGGCGGCAGTCCGGACACCCCAGAGAGTTAACCTGAAGAACGGGTTCATCCAATCCGATTTCCCGAAAGAAATGTGCCAGCATGTTTAAGACCTGGGCATCGGCTAGTGGATCAGATACCCCGGTAATTTCGGCTCCGATCTGGTGAAATTGACGATAGCGACCCTTCTGTGGCCTTTCGTATCTGAACATCGGACCGAGGTAGTATAACTTATTTACGGGGTCCTGTGCATACAGCTTGTGTTCAATGAAAGCGCGCATGACACCGGCCGTTCCTTCCGGACGCAATGTGACACTGTTTTCGCCCTTGTCCGTAAAGGAATACATTTCTTTTTCCACTATGTCAGTGGCATCTCCAATAGACCGACAAAACAGATCTGTCTTTTCCATGATAGGCACTCTGATTTCACCAAAACCATTCAGTTCAAAGACACGGCGTGCAGATTGTTCAATATAGTGCCAACGGGAAGATTCGCTGGAAAGAATGTCATTAAATCCTTTGATTGCTGTAATTGCCACGTTTCACCCCTTTTGCGATTTGTATAAAAGAAAAAGTCCATTCACACGTTGCTAAAGCAGCGTGGAACGGACTTTATTGTACATATTTATTTAGGAAATACTATCTATCCGTTGAATACAGTTTTTACCGGATGCCTTGCCTACGTACATGGCCTTATCCGCCATCTCTATCAACTCCTCTTTCTTGGTTGCATCATCAGGACAGCACGCATACCCAATGCTACAGGTCAGACGAATGTCGCGACCTTCACTATGCAGAAATAAATGGGCCTCTACCTGACGTCTTATACGCTCTGCAACTACCTCTGCCAGTTCACAAGAGGTTTCTACAAGTATGGCGGTATATTCATCACCTCCGTAACGAATAACAACATCCACATCACGAACAGATTTTTTCAGCAATGCTCCAAATTCTGCCAGAACCCGACTCCCAACCAGGTGACCGTGAGTATCATTAACTGATTTAAAACCATCAACATCTATAAACAGAATAGCAAGATGTGAAGCATAACGCTCCACCCTTTTCATCTCTCTCTCCAGAGCTATGTCCAGGTAGCGGTGGTTAAAAAGACCGCTTATGTCATCGATAAAAAGCATCTCTTTTGCGTGCGAAAAGGATTCGGCGTTAGCAAAAGCATTTGCAGACTGTTCTATGAGAAATATAATATTTTTGCTGAACGGAGAAATGTCCGGCAGTTCTTGATCGATATCGTTAAACAGTGCTATGACGCCCCGGTATATCGTTTGATTATAAATATGAACCAGATAGGCTTCACTGAATCCATCCGGAGTGTCAGAAGAGATTAGTCGAATTCGCTGGAACTGCTGCTGAACCGGAGGCGAATCAGATAGCGCCGACAGTATTTCTGCTGCCAGTATATTTCCCGATTCAGGCGAGATGTTCTTTGTTTCATTAAGTTCAAGCTTGCCACCTGCCAGAAAAAAACCAAGTGCTCTGTTGATACCGGTTTCGCGGGCAATTGAATCAATCAGAAGTTGATAGACTCGGCTAATATCCAGGCAGCCGGCGATAGTCTGACTAGCCTGAAATAATGTCAGCATTTTTTTAAGCTCTTCATTTTCATCTAACAACTTGCGCTGCTGCATACACTGAGCAACGGAATGCTTAAATTCGTCCGAGTTGACCGGCTTTACCAAATAATCGCTGGCACCATGTTTCAAAGCATAGATAGCGGATTCAAGATTGGCATTGCCGGTAACCATAATTACATCAACCCATGGATAACTTTCACGCACCCGTGAAAGAATCTCCAAACCATTTATGTCAGGCATGACAAGGTCAGTGACTACAAGGTCATATGAGCCACTAGCAAGCATCACAAGTGCCTCACTGCCACAGGAGGCACAATCCACCTGATAACCCTCATTTGTCAGAAGGTCGGTGAACATCTCGCGAAACAACCTGTCATCTTCAACCACTAGAATTGTATTCATACGAACCACTCTGGTGCAGTTATTATAGTATTAGTGATACTTCTTGTACTCTATTTACACAAACAGTGTCAAACAGCATTATCAATCACTTTGGCCTATAATTGGCGTTAACAGTAACTTTTTTGCTGCCATCACTTATCAGTTCGACAGTGCCATCAAGGTCAGTACGATAAACTTCAATCCTCTTGGATTTCAACAAATCCAAAGTCCTTCCTGATGGCAGTCCAAAACTATTAGCCGCTCCGACAGAAATAAGGGCAACCCGTGGCTGTACTAGATTGATGAACTCATCAGAGGTTGAATACCCGCTTCCATGATGCCCCACCTTGAGCACTGTGGATTTGAGTTCGTAACCTTGAGTGATTATGTGATGTTCGGCATCAAATCCTGCATCAGCTGTAAAAAGCATGCTGAAGTCACCATAGCTGATGCGAAAGACCAGAGACTCTTCATTTGCGTCATGAACAACGTTCTTTTTATCTGAATCATTATGCTTGGATGGTGATAATACATCAAGGACCACACCTCCTGAAAGCTTGATAGAATCTTCCGCAGAAAGCTGAGTGACCTGAACTTGCCGTTCTTGCAGTGCAGATTTAAGTTCTTTGAAATGTATGCTTGAATAAGTATCGGAAGTTGTCAATAATGACCCAACTTGCATGTTTTTAACAACAAAAGACAATCCTCCGATGTGGTCCGGATGATCATGAGTCAGAATTATCCGCTCAATTTTTCTTACTCCGAGGGATTCAAGTGCAGGGAGCAGAATGCGCTGCCCAAAATCCTTATCATTATCCTGTAAATAGCCACCACCGTCTACCAACATATTGGAACCATCCGGCAGGCGCAAAAGCAATGACTCACACTGGCCAACACTCAGCATCGTGATATGCAAACGATTGTCGGCAGCCGGAGGTTCTGCAAGATGCATCGCAATAACTGCAAATGGAATAACAGCCGCAAAAGTCAGACGTTTCTGCTGACTCTCTACAAAAGTTACTATTGACATTAACAACAGAAAAAACAACATATCCCAAGAGGTTATATTGGGAAAGCGCATCACAGGTAAGGTAGAAAACAGCTCGACAATCTTATTTGAGGCGTAAATCAGTTTTGCTGTCGGCCAAAGCAAAATATTTGAGAATGCCGGAAATACGGAGATCAATGGAAGGACACAGAAACCTGCAATTACGGCCCCATATCCCAACAATGGAACTATCAGAAAATTAGTCAGAATACCATTAAAGGATGCTACTTTGAAGACATACAGAACCGGTATCAATGTTGTGAATGTGGCAGCTACAGATGCTGCAATAAACTGAATGAACTTGACCGCCCATGGAGGTGTCGCATCCGGAATATGTTTATTCAATGCAGGAACAGCAATGATAATTCCCCATAAAGATAAAAAAGAGAGCTGAAATGAAATGTCAAACAAAGTGGCAGGGTCTATGGCAATTAGAAAAAATGCCGCCACCAGTAATGCATTTATGGAGTCGCTCTCTCTTTCGATATACAGAGCCAAAGCGCAAGCAATCAGCATAATTACCGAACGCGCAGTCGCCGGGGCATTGCCGGTCAGAAACAGATAAAACAACATTGACGGAACAGCAAGAATAACTGAAACCTGCCGCACATTCCACATCAGAGTCAGTAACTCGAAATGCTTTAAAACCCAAAGGGAAACCAGACTAATAAACGCCGCAATTATTCCGACATGAAAACCTGATATTGACAAAATGTGGTTTACACCGGCCCTTGTGTAAGCGTCTGCAAGGTTCTTGGGAATCCGTTTCTGGTCTCCAAGCAGTAAAGCGGTAATAACCGACGATATCCTATCGTCTGGCAACGCCTCTCTGATGACATCGCCCAACCGCTTGGCAGCAACATCAATATTTCTTTGAAAAGACTCTTCGGCACCACCGCGAATAAGAGTTATCTCATGCTGGGAGGCAACTCGCCCGACTGCTGATATTCCTTGAAACGAAAGATAACGAGGGTAATCAAATTCACCTGGAAGGCCCAATCTACGCGGAAAGGATATTGTTGTTTTAAAACGGATACGATCACCAATCGAGTAAGACAGATCTCCATGTGCAACATTCAACATAAGTGCGCCAAAGACTTCCTCGGTACGATTTGATAATACCAACCGTTCAGCATTTACAACCAGGCGGCTCCCATCCGGCCCCACAGTCGGTCGCTTTGCAACCAAACCTTCCAATATGACGGGTGATTTCGAGATCTTTGATTCGATTCGGGACAAAGAGACAGGCGGAGTAACCAACGGAACAAGTGCATACAATCCCCATGCGAAAAAAAACAGGGTAGCACATACGGAACAAATGCGCTGGTCGCGATGAAACAAGGAAAGAAACAAGCAGGCAAATATGGCAACAAGGAGCTGAAGCGAGCATGTTAGATTCAGCATAACTGAAACTGTCAAACCGGAGGCCATTGACACAAACGGTATCAGAAACGGCCATTGCCGGAACATTGCAGTAAATTACCTTATCAGCGCATTGGAATTAATTATTGATTTAAGTGTTGAATCTGCTTCATCAAAGGATATAACACGCTCTGGCGGCCCTGGGATACCGCTTATAGCAAGAAAATCAGTGGGCTTAATACTTTTCGCGGACAAATACAGCGCATCAATGCCACCCATTGGAGGCAGGTTAACCTTTATTAGGTTGTCACCAGATTCAAGCCGGAACAGTCCTAATTGAACAATTGAAAGGTAAGGCTTGGACAACACATCAAACGAAACTTCGTTAACGCTTCCTGTAATGTGCCCTCCCATTACATTTGCCGTAATACCAAAATAACCGGCCGTTGAACTTTTTACTGGTATCTGGATTTCTGCGCCATGATAATCGGCCCTGACCCATTCAGCAGAGTTGAATTTCCCAAATTCTTCAGTTTTAGTAACCGCCGCCGTTGAAGGAATAGTCGCCGATTCAAATACAGTCACTTTTTGGGGTGTACTCTGGTTGGATTCCGGCAATTGACCATGACGTCCCGTTAAAGATACCACAACTTCAGACAACTGGGCTGCAGTCAATGGATCTTTAAAACGCCAGCCTGCCATCGGCTGTATCATCGTGACGTCTGGCGCAGTAAATGAAAATGAGTCTATCGCTCCTTCTGGAGGCATAGTTACCCGAATTTTCACAACGCCTGCTTTTAAAGAAATTTTGCCAACCTCTACTACCTTAAAAGTGTCTGAATTAGAACTGGCTGAAAACTGTTTATCACCAATATTCCAAATAAATCCATTGCCTTTAATTATCGCTTTCAGGATGTATTCACCCTTGATCGGAAGCAATGTCGTGAAATCTGCAGTAGTAGAATCAGAAACTCCCATAATCCAGCCCTTGCCGGTAAAAGGTCCGTATATGGTGAAACTTCGTACGGTCACCCTATCTGTTGTTTCATTAAATGCATTTTCAGCCTCGTAAGTGTAAGTACGTTTACCCCCCAGTATTTGCAAATAATCCCTGTCAAGCGGCTCTTTCGCTAAACCCTTATCCCAGTTAAGTCGCTGAAACAATAATTGAACAAATGATTTTTGAGTAAACATGGTACTTAAGTCAGCTGCCCAAACTGTTGAATGACACATGAAAATTGCTACTGTAATCAATCTTATGACTTGCAGCATGGAAATGCCTCCAATGAATTATTTTTCCATCTGTCTGTATATTCACTGTTTTTTATAATCGAATACACTTGCGGAATATAGCATAGGTCATGCTACTTGAAAACATGACAATTGAATGTTAAAGGTTATTTGTTTGGGTACAATCTATCAAATACTGACTGCAACAAATAACATCAACCGCGGAGCAACCTGGATGAAAGAACACATTCTGATTGTCGATGATGAAGAAATGATCAGGGATTTACTGACTTCGGCCCTATTGCAGGATAATTACGTTTGTCATCAGGCGGCCAATGTTGATGAAGCATTCATCATTCTCGGAAACCGGCAGATTGATCTGGTCATTTCAGATATCATGATGCCGGGCAGAAGCGGAGTGGAGTTGCTTAGAGACCTAAAAAAAGTTGATCCCGACATTGCAGTTCTTATGATAACAGGTTTATCTGATATGAATACGGCAATGGAGTGTGTTCATCTTGGAGCTGACGATTATATCACTAAACCTTTCGGCATAAACAGGGTCGTGCTGACTGTCAAAAACCTGATTGAACGACGATGCCTTGCCATTGAAAAAAAGAATTACCAAACCAGTCTTGAATTCAAGGTTATGGAACAGACCGAACAAATTCGCAAAACCATGAATGAATTGTCCCACGCCTATAACAGTACTTTGACAGCGTTGGTGCGTTCACTGGATGCGCGAGAAAAGGAGGTCGGGTCTCATTCTGAGCGAGTCATGAATTACGCTGTTTTTTTAGCCAAGAAGATGGGGATTTGCGGAAAAGAGTTGGACGAACTTGCTAAGGGTGCCTTGCTGCATGATATAGGTAAGATTGGAATTTCTGACAACATTCTTCTCAAACCCGGGCAACTTGACGACAGCGAATGGATTGAGATGCGCAAGCATCCGCAGGTCGGGTATGCAATACTGTCTGAAATTAAGTTTTTGAAAGAATCTACGGAGATCATTCTTTGCCACCACGAAAGATTTGACGGCACTGGCTATCCTAAACAGACAAAAGGCTCCCAGATACCTGTCGGGGCCAGAATATTCACTCTTGTTGATACACTGGACGCCATGACGTCGGACCGACCTTATCGACGCGCACTACCTTTCGAGGCGGTCACAAACGAAGTTATCAAACATAGCGGTACCCAGTTCGATCCGGAAATAGCTAAGATGTTCCTGTCAATCAGCCAAAGTCATTGGGAGGAGTGTGCCAGCAAACGATTTATATAAAGCATAAGGGGGCCGGATATCCGTGCCCCCTCCTATAATACGTACAACAGCATTTTTCATAACCTAACCCGGTATGCTACAGGTCACCACCTATTCTTCATCCCGCTCATAATCGTCTTCTGAATCACACTCAAATTCGCCATAATTGTCGCCTGATTCGTCTTCATCCTCCGATGCTTCATCAACCAACATTTCAGTTGAGCGAAACTCCTCATCAGCTATTTTTTCAAATCGTTCCAGTAATTCATGGTTGCAACAAAAACGCCCTGATTTAAAACGACATGATGCCAGATTGCACAAGTCAAATAATTGAATCTCACTGCAAAGACGTTGCGGCAACTCGTTTTGTTCTCTTTCAGTATCTTTCATAACAGATTTTACAACTCCTCAATAAGTTCCATTCAGAAATTCAGAGGCTTTTTCCACTTCGTCCCTGCAACCGATATATACCGGTGCCCTCTGATCTAGACCTTCTGGCAAAATATCCAGAATAGGAATTTCTCCATTTGTTGCCAGTCCCCCAGCCTGTTCGATCAAAAAGGCCATTGGATTGAGCTCAAAGAGAAGCCTTAGTTTGCCAGCCGGTGCGTCAGAAAGTGCCGGATACATGAAAACGCCCTTCCCCTTCATAAGTATCTGGTTAATATCTGGTACAAAACCACCGGAGTAACGCAACTTGGAGCCACTTTCTTCAAGATAGCGGATGAATCGCTCATTGCCTTCGCTGTATTTCTTGCGCAGTCCGCCTGGAGAATATATGTCGCCAGAAGTCTTCATCCGGATATTTTCGCGCGTCAGGGTATACTCCATCAACTGGTTCATCGTGAACTCAAAAACGCCTTTGCCGACTGAATACACCAGAGAAACTCTCGGTCCGTAAAGTATGTACATTGCGCCAACCATTTTGCGGCCCGGCTGTAACAAATCCTTACCCTGATAGATACCAACAATTGTGCCGACCGCCAGGTTGACGTCAACCAGAGAAGATCCATCAAGCGGATCATAAGCAACTGAAAACATTCCCTGGGGATTGCTGGTAACCTGAAAAATCTCCTCCATCTCCTCTGAAGCAATGTTGCATACAACTCCCGAGTGCTGCAGGCGCTTTCGCATGATACGATCCGAGAGAACATCCAGCGCAAGTTGCTCTTCGCCGTACAGATTGGAAGTACCGGCTACACCAAGATCGCCGGTTCTGACCGCGTTGATCACATACTTGCTGGCTTCTGCAATTTCACAGATAAGGTGAACCAGATTGCCGCTTATGTTTTGGTCACGCAGATGCTGTCGCAGGTCAACCTGAAACTTTGTCTTACCCGGCTGGTTGTACATTTATCCTCCATAAATAGATCATAATAGTTGCTGTTTAACGCGCAAGATACTGTAAACAGCCTGTTTTAGCAAGACTAAATAATTTACATGGGAAGTTTTTTGTGCAGGTAATATGATTACAATCCAAGATATCTGGATAATAAGTCCACCAAACTCCAAAACTGCAAACAGCTGATCATAGCACACTTTTCACGCTGGTTCGTGAATCATAGAATCTACTAAGTAAACGGCTGACAAACCGGACAGAAATGGGTGCCACGCTGCCCTACCCTGATTTTAACTATCGGTGAGCCGCACTTTGGGCATGGCTTGTCTTTGCGCCCATAGACAGAAACAACAAAATCACCTTCACTGAAAACCCCATCTATATTTGCCCCGTTAGCATCAACAGCTTCTGATAAAACCTCGCATATTGCACTGTGCAGCCGTTCGATTTGCAGCTCTGACAGAGAGCTGCTGGAAGTCAGAGGATGGATGCCAGCCCTGTATAGACTCTCATCCGCATAAATATTGCCAATACCTGCAATAAATGACTGGTCAAGAAGAAGAGGTTTAATTTGGCGATTATAAACGGAGATTTTTGACCTGAATATTTCCTGGTTTACAGTCAAAGCGTCGGGGCCTAGCCCGGAAATCACTTTGGCTGGATCGTCTACCAACCAGACCCTGCCAAATTTTCTTGGATCGTCGAATCGAAGCGCCAAACCGTCATCCAGAGTTAATGTCATCCGTGTATGCTTAACAACAGCCTGTTCCTGCGGCACTAGAAACAACCTGCCTGTCATTCTCAGATGAACAATCATAAACATATCTCTGGAGCAGCCACAAGGTTTGGACAATCTAAAAATCAGATACTTGCCATGACGGCTGATCGTGGAAAAGGTTATTCCAGCAACTACGTCGTTAAACACATCAGAATAATCGCCAGTGACAACCACTTTCGAAAAAATGCTGGCGCTACGAATCATTCGCCCCGGCAAGGGTGGAGTACTGTCACGCAGCGCACGGAGGACACTTTCTACTTCCGGAAGTTCAGGCATGGAATTATAATCCTTTACATGGTAAGGCATGTCAATGTTTATGCGGTTAGTGAATTTATAACAATTGCCATAAGATTCTGAATTTATGTTTGTACTGGCAATCATTGAAACTTTCTGCAAATATAAGCTATCCGGTCAATAGGAGGAGCCATGAAAACCATATTAATCTTGATAATGTTAATTACAGGCGCACTAACCTGCATTGCAGCGGAGATTCCTGTGATAGTACCCATTGAAAATGACGGAATCCAGCGAATTGAAATTACCGGCAGTGAATATTCCTTTAAGCCCGCTCATATTGTAGTCAAAGTAAACGTGCCGGTTGAGATAAAAGTACACAAAACTTCATTTATTGTGCCGCACGATTTCGTCATTAATGCACCTGAAGCCGGCATCAGCATTAACGAATCACTTTCCCGTGATCCAAAGAGTTTTTTCTTTATTCCTCTCAAAACCGGGAAATATTCGATTTACTGTAGCAAAAAGTTACCTTTCATGCACAGTCATCGCGAAAAAGGGATGGAAGCGGTTCTGGAGGTTGTTGAGTGAAAGTATTGTTCGTCCACCCCTACGGAAACAACTTCCTGCCTGGAGTACAGGACATAACTACTATTTTCAATCTGATGCCGCCGCTCGGACTCCTGAGCATTGCTGCTGTTCTGGAGCAAAATAAAGTGCCGGTTGAAATTGTTGACTGTTACGCAGCGCCCGCTCCAGTTGAAGCCATACTTGAGATAATAATTGCCAAGAAGCCGGACCTAGTAGGTTTTTCCTGTACAACATCCTCATTTATGGAGGGATATCAGATTGCCGAACTTATCAAACGGCGTAAACCTGAAATAGTTACAGTATTTGGCGGGGCCCACGCCTGCACAATCGGCTCTCCGCTGCTGGATTCATTCCCGGCCATTGACTATCTTGTCATTGGAGAGGGGGAACTGACCATGCTGGAACTGGCAAAAAGCGATCTGGTCAATGTGAGCCAGATTCACGGAATCGCCTACCGAAAGGACGGAATCGGTACAAGCACCGCCCAAAGGGAGCTGATTGAAGATCTGGATCAACTTCCCTTTCCGGCTTATCATCTGTTGCCAAACTTTCCGGAACGCTACACCCTGCCACTTTTCAGTTTTCCGACAGCCCCCAACTCCAGCATAATATCAAGCCGCGGCTGCCCTTACAGTTGTTCATATTGCGATCGATCAGTCTTTGCCAGAGGTTTCCGCTTCAATTCTCCGGAATATATTATCGAGCATGTTACCATGCTCAACGAAAAGTATGGCATTCGTCACGTCTTTTTCTACGACGATTTGTTCACTTTTGATCGCAAACGCGTGACACGTTTTTGCGAACTGAAAGAACAGAAACAACTTGATGTAACCTACAACTGTATCGCCAGGCTTGAACATGTGGACGAAGAGCTGTTATCACTTTTAAAGGGTTCTGGCTGCTGGCAGGTGAATTTCGGCATCGAATCCGGTGACCCGGAAGTAGTCAGAAAACATCGAAAGTTTTTTAAACTCGATGAGGTTGGGCGAAAGTTGCAGATGGTAAAAGATGCCGGAATGCGGGTCAAAGGACTATTTATGATTGGACTGCCCGGCGAGGATGAGGCCGCCATACGCCGCACAATCGATTATGCCCTGACGCTGCCACTGGAAGAAATCAATGTCACCAAATTCACACCCTTTCCAGGTGCGCCTGTTTATAAAACGATCCGGGAACATGGCGAATTCGAAGAAAACTGGCCGCTGATGAACTGCATGAATTTTGTTTTTGTTCCAACTGGCATGACAAAAGCTCAGCTGGAAAAACTTTACAATGAATTCATCCGCAGATTTTACCGGCGACCCAGAATTCATTGGGGCTACACCAGCATGCTCTGGAGGTCTCCACGCAGCATACTGAAATTCCTGAAACATTTGCCAGAGATACTGGCCTTTGAACTAAAACAGAAATGGTGAGTGGATATCTGCAATAACATGCTCTTCGCCTTGTCGGTTTTTTTGCCACATGGAACACCAGTTACATCAAAATACAGCATCATGGACAGCCTGAATCTGACAACCGCTGTCGGTTTAATTTACACAACCTAAATCCGTCAGGTGGCGCTTAACGCCTTATCCCGACAAAACAAGTTGTTAGATAACAGGCATAATAAATGCAGACAATAGTTGATGTTTACTATTAGTAAAATTGCATGACATCTCACTGTTCAGTAAATTATGTTTCAAAGGAAGCTGACCGATGGAGAAAAGATATTTCACCAGGGTGGAATGTATGGAAGGTGCTTCAATCACACATGATAACAATCATTTCTCTGGAGATATCCAAAACATTTGCCTGCAAGGGTTGTTTATAAAGACGAAACAAGCGATCCCGCTAAACAGCTCACTTCGTGTTACAGTTAATTTCTCGCCAAACGATCCTATACACTTTTATGCCGATGTGGTTCGTAGAGAAGAGAGTGGTGTTGGAGTCAAGATAAAGGGGATGGATGTGAATTCATTCGTTCAACTGAGGAATCTGGTTGCCAGACAGTGCAATGATCATGGCAGAATCATGCGTGAAACCTACAAGGTAACCAACTGTATTCAATAGTTATTAATTGCTCAGCCGATCTTAACGCCTTTGATTGTATCTTCCCCGCTATTCATCGCTTCACTCAAACAACGGTCAACCTTATCCAGAAAAATTTCCGAAGTGAAGCCGGGTTTTTGCTGACTGGCGGTGAAACCAGCCACACCAAAGCTTGCCGTAATTCTTAATTCCTTGTCATACATTTTTACTACCATAGTTGCAATTCTAAGTCTTAATCGCTTGGCGACAATCATTGCGCCAGCAGTATCTGTTTCGGGCAACACCACCATGAAGGCACCGTCACCGTAGCGTGCAATCCAGTCAACATCCTTTCGAGTAGATTCTGACAAACATTCGGCAGTGTGTTTCAAAAGCGTATCGCCCGAAAAATGACCGAACTCTGTCACGGTTTCCTCAAAGTGGTTGATTCCAACAAGAATCAGCGCCAATGACCGCTCGTAACGGTAAGCACGCTTGATCTCCTGTAGTAATCGTTCATCCATGTAGTAGCGATTAAAAGTTCCGGTGGGTGGATCAATAAGTGAAAGACTTTTTATTTCTTCAATATACTTGTTTCTCGCATCTTCAAGTTCAAGGATACGGTGGGCAGTTTTAAGGCGGGCCTGCAACTCGGCCTGATGGGCAGGCTTGATCAGGTATTCATCAGCACCGGCTTCCAGTCCGGCGATGATATCGTTTTTGGAATCCAATGAAGTAAGGATAATTATATAGGTGTAACGGGCAGGCTCTTCAGCACGAATCGCCCGGCACAACTCCAATCCGCTCATCTCCGGCATGATCCAGTCTGTCATCAGAATCGGATAATGTCCTTTTCTGAAAATTTCCAGAGCCTCTTTGCCGTTTTCGGCTGCAACTACATCGTATCCGGCAGCTTTAAGATTTGCTTCGAGCACGCTGCGCTGCAGTCGGTTGTCATCCACAATCAGGATAGGGAATTTGATTGAAGCTGCCTGAAATGCATCACTCATATAATTCCTTATGAAGCAGAGTCAGCGTACAGAAGCAAGAAACCTGCCATTAACAACGTTTATCGGTTTCCCGGCCGTAAATGCAGCCAGATTGGCGGTGACAACGCCCATCAAGCGCTGACGGGCAGCCAAAGATGCCCAGGCAATATGCGGTGTAAAGACGCAGTTTGGCGCGGTCAATAGCGGATTATCGGCTGACATCGGCTCATGGGCGACAACGTCAAGACCGGCACCGGCTATCTTGCCGGTATAAAGTGCTCGAGCCAGATCAGTTTCATTTACCAGTCCGCCCCTGGCAAGATTGAGCAGATAAGCGGTCGGCTTCATCAGACTCAACAGGGAAGTATTCACAAAACCGCTATTTTCCGATGTTTGCGGACAATTTAGACTGATAACGTCGGCAGATGCAAACAGGTCGTTGAGTGGGAGAAAGCGTACGTCATCATTTTCGAGCAGTTGTGGAATACGTGGAGCATACGCAATAACCTTCATGCCAAATGCTCTGGCAACACGCCCTACCGCGCGACCAATTGTACCGTAACCAATAATGCCAATGGTTAGCCCATCCAGCTCGATCAGTGGCGTTTTCCAGAAGGAGTGATCCGGACAACGGACCCATTCACCATCCTTCACAGCAGAGTCGTGCAGACCGACGTGCATCGCCAGCTCCAGCAATAACGCAAAGGTTGTCTGGACCACAGATTCGGTCGAGTAGGCCGGTATGTTTGAAACCGGGATTCCAAGCCTGCCCGCCGCCTCAATATCCACATTATTGTAACCGGTAGCCAACATGGAAATGTATCTGAGTTTTGGGAGCGACTTAAGCGTCGCCTCATCCAGCTTGACCTTGCTGAGCAGAACGATTTCGGCGTCACCGGCGCGCTCGAGCCTGAGTTCAGCCGGAGTGCGGTCATAAATTGTACAATCCCCAAACTCCTGCACCGAACTCCAGGGGTTGTCTCCAGGATTGATTGTATAACCATCCAGAATAACAATTTTGGTTTTGTCACCCATCTCAGCCTGCTCCCTCATTTGACCTTAAGGTACTTCGGTAGTGGACTCTGATTCCTCAGCACCTTCTGGTAATTCGGTCTCATCATCGCCCCGCTCGAGCTTACGCTGTTTTTTTTCATCCTTTTTCTTGACGCGTTCCAGCTCTTTCTTGCGCTTTTCAAACGAATAATTCGGCTTAGCCATAATAATCCCCCTCTTTAAATGGAATAAATCCCTGCCCTATCCTGCCACATGATGACTTTTTGAGAGGTAGTAATCGTAACTTCCTTCATACACTCGCATTTCGCCATGATCAACCTCAAAGACGCGATCAACCAGCAATCTTAAAAAGTGACGGTCATGGCTTACCAAAACTATCGTACCGCTGAAATTCTGAAGTGTTTCCAGCAGAATCTCGCGTGAACGGATATCCAGGTGGTTGGTCGGTTCATCCAGAACCAGCAGATTGACCGGACGGCAAAGGATGGTTGCCAGCACCACCCTGCTTTTTTCACCACCGGAAAGATTCTCAATCCGCTTGTCAACTGTGTCGCCGGAAAACAGAAACGCACCCAGCAAATTGCGGATGACACCGATATTGGCGAGCGGCATTGCCTCTTGCAACGTTTCGAAAACGGTCAGCTGAGGATTTAGAAGTTCCATGGCATGCTGGCTGAAGTAACCGATTTCAACATTAGCGCCGATCGTCATGCTGCCGACAGTGGCTTCGGTCTGGCCGGCCATGATCTTCAGAAAGGTTGATTTACCTGCGCCGTTGACACCAACCACAGCAATCTTGTTCAGGCGCCGCACCATACCGCTGACACCGCTGAAGACCTGTTTATCCTTGCCATCCGGAGTTACCCAGACTTTACCAAGATTATCGAAAGCGGCCACGTCATCGCCACTGCGGGGCGGATCAGAAAAACTGAAACGGACCGTTCTCTCCTCGGCCGGAATTTCAATCCTCTCGATTTTTTCAAGCTTCTTAACCCTGGACTGGACCTGTGCGGCATGGGAAGCACGCGCGGCAAAACGGGCGATAAACTCTTCCTCTTTGGCAAGCATCTCCTGCTGGCGTTTGTGGGATGCGATCAGCTGTTCAAACCGGATATCCCGCTCGCGCTCATAAAAATCATAATTGCCGCCGTAGGTAGTAACCGTCTTGTTGGCAACCTCGATGACACGCGTGACGACCCGATTCATGAAATCCCGGTCATGGCTGGTCATCAGCAGGGCACCGTTAAACTCAGAGGAGAGCCACTCTTCCAACCAGATAATCGACTCAACGTCCAGATGGTTGGTCGGCTCGTCCAACAAAAGGACATCCGGCTTCAGAGTCAGAATCCCGGCCAGGGCGATCCGCATTTTCCAGCCGCCACTGAATGATTCAACCGGTTGGTTATAGCGATCCGGGCCGATCCCAAGCCCGGTCAGTACCGATTGGGCGCGGGTATCCAGATCGTAACCCTCCATATGTTCGAACTCTTCCACAGCAGTTCCATATCGTTCAAGCAGGGCGGTCATTTCATCATCTGACTGAGGCTCACACATGGCTGCCTCCATCAGTTTCATCTCTTCCGCCAGCTTGACCGTAGCCGCACAGGAGGACATAACCTCTTCAAGTGCCGAACGACCGGACATATCACCCACATCCTGCGAGAAATAACCGATAGTAGTCTTTTTTGGAATGATCACTTCTCCGGAATCCACATCCTCCTGGCCGGTAATGATCCTGAATATTGTGGATTTTCCGGCACCGTTAGGCCCGACCAGACCGGTATGCGTACCGGGAAGAATCTGAAAACTGGCATCCCGGAACAAAACCTGTGAGCCGTGCTGCCGGGTAATATTGGAAAGATGAACCATTTGGTAATTTACTCCCTGCTAAGTTGTTTTTCTGTGAAGTCTTGTAATGGTGCGATCGAAAGCCGATGCAAAGCGCTGGCGATCAACCAGCCCAAACTGGGCCGGGCCGCCGCCGACAAAGCCATCCGCCCGCAGATCATACATCAGATCACGCACCGAAAGGCGCTCGCCCACATTTTCTTCGGTATACAATTCGCCGCGCGGGTCGAGCGCTACCCCGCCCTTTTCCACAATCCTGGCCGCCAGCGGAATATCGGCGGTAATAACCAGATCAAGCGGAGAAGCATGTTCAGCGATGTAATCATCCGCAACATCCGGCCCCTCAGACACTACGATCGAGCTGATCAGATGCGAATGGTGCTTCGACAAAGGCTTGTTTGCAACCAAACAAACTTCAACCTGCAATCTCTCAGCCGCCCGGAACACAATTTCTTTCACAACTCGCGGGCTGGCGTCGGCATCAATCCATATTTTCATGCGGTGTCAAAACCTCTCCCAGATTATCAGTCAGCGAAACAAGCCATACGTAAGGAACCATGCCGTAATTCCAAGCCAGACAGAGTCGCCTGTATCCGGAAAACAATAAACCTTCGTTCGCATTGTTCAACACTATCGGTGCTTTGAGAGTCAGCACTCCGTCGTTTTGCAGAGAATCCTCCATCCTGGAATAACTCTTCCTGTAACCACGCTTTGCTTTGGCAAGATACGTCTGATACTCATTGTAGCTGTGGTACGAAAGAGCAACCGGGATATTCCCAATTTGCGCGGCACGGGGATACTGTACAAGCCGGCCTGCGGCGAAGCCGGACTCGATCTGCTCCCAGGTTACTGCATGCTTCTGATACCACCCCTGTTTGGCAGGATGGTTAAAAAACTCCCAGCGTTCTTCCTGCAAATCAGGTTGAATCCACTGAATCTTGAGAGCGGAATCTGAAATCATTTCAGTTCCTGGCAGCATGCGCAGTAAAGAGCATCTATAGCGTCAACTCGGCATGGCCGTGATAATATTCATCACGTTCGCGCGAGACATCCGCATCTTCCAGATACTCCTCAAAGCCCATCACACGATCAATAACGCCACCGGGTGTAATCTCAATAATCCGGTTGGCAACTGTTGAGACGAACTCGTGGTCATGGGACGCAAACAGAATAACTTCACTAAAGGAAATCAGACCGTCGTTCAGGGCGGTAATTGATTCAAGATCCAGGTGGTTGGTCGGCTCGTCCAGAATCAAAACGTTCGCTCCTGTCAACATCATGCGCGACAGCATGCAGCGCACCTTTTCGCCACCGGAGAGGACGCTGGTTTTCTTCATCGCTTCCTCGCCCGAGAAAAGCATGCGGCCGAGGAAACCACGGGCGAAAGTCTCCCCCTCGGTGGGGGGTGAATACTGACCAAGCCATTCAATCAGCGTCATATCATTTTCAAAATAGGTACTGTTCTCTTTAGGGAAATAGGCATTGGTTATCGTCACGCCCCACCGGAAACTGCCGCTGTCAGGCTCCATTTCACCTGCCAGAATCTGAAAGAGAGTTGTACGGGCCGCACTGTTCCCGCCGACAAAAGCGATTTTGTCACCCTTGCGGACGATCAGATCCAGATTGTTCAGGACCTGAACACCATCGACCATCTTGGAAAGGCCCTGAATCTCCAGAATTATATCACCGCAAGGACGCTCTGGCTTGAAAATCACATGCGGATACTTGCGCGAGGAAACCGGCATATCCTCCAGAGTGAGCTTATCCAAAAGTTTCTTACGCGAGGTAGCCTGTTTGGCTTTGGAAGCATTGGAGCTGAAACGTTGGATAAAAGCTTTCAGTTCGTCTGCCTTTTCTGAAACCTTACGGTTCTCATTTTGCTTCTGCTTAAGGTTCAATTGGGCTGCGTGATACCAGAAATCGTAATTTCCGACGTAAATCTGAATCCTGCCAAAGTCGATATCTGCCGTATGGGTGCAGACCTGGTTCAAAAAGTGACGATCATGCGAAACAACGATTACCGTATTAGGGAAACGATAAAGAAAATCTTCCAGCCACTTGATTGATTTAAGGTCAAGGTTGTTGGTAGGCTCGTCGAGCAGCAGCACGTCCGGATTGCCGAACAACGCCTGAGCCAGCAGCACGCGCACTTTGTCGCCGCTTTCCAGTTCCTTCATCCGCTTGCCGCGCAATTCTTCCGAAATACCGAGACCGTTCAGCAGAACAGCAGCCTCGGATTCCACCTCGTAACCGTTCATTTCGGCAAAATCACCTTCCAGTTCGGCCGAACGAACGCCATCCTCTTCGGTAAACTCGGCTTTGGAGTAAATCGCCTCGCGCTCGGTCATAACATCGTACAAACGCTTGTGTCCCATGATCACCGTGTTAAAAACTGTTTCCTCGTCAAAGGCAAATTGATCCTGGCGAAGAACAGCAATCCGCTCCTTTGAACCGACAGATATTTCACCCTTATCTGCTTCGATCTCCCCTGAAAGAATCTTGAGGAAGGTTGATTTCCCGGCGCCGTTAGCACCGATCAGGCCGTAGCAGTTTCCGGGAGTGAACTTGATGTTGACGTCCTTGAAAAGGACGCGTTTGCCGTAGGACAATGTTACATTATTCGCTGAAATCATTCTTGGTATGGTGCTCCTTTGGTAGTTAATGCTCTTATCGGGGATAGCCGGATTTGAAAATAAAAAACCACAGTGGCGGGTGACCTCTGTGGTTCACTAACTGCTGATAATAACATTACTGAGCTACTATGGGCAATACCTTTGTCGAGTTAATTTATTATTCAAAACAGGATCATTTCAATCTAATTTCAATCTAATCAACCGATCTTTTGTTTCCATCCAAGACGCTGCGCAGCTTACGCAGCAGCTCAGCCGGTGACATCGGTTTGGATAAAAGCTGAACATCATCTTCATTTGATAGTTTTTGACAAATAGCTTCCGGCGCATAGCCACTGGCAAAGATGGCTTTTATGTTCGGCTGGATTTTCCTGATTTCTTTTAAAGCATCATTACCATTCATGTTGGGCATGATCATGTCCAACAGAAGAAGGTCAATCGAACCGGCATGCTCTCTGAATTTCCGCACGGCATCCTCGCCATCGACGGCCTCAATCACGGTATAACCAAACTCGGACAAAACAGAACCGGTAATTTCCCTGACCAATTCATTATCCTCTGCCAGGAGAATTGTTTCGGCTCCCCCTACCGGCAAATCTTCCTGACGTGTCACGGCAGACTCCATAGCTTCAGATGCGATCAGCGGCAGGTATATCCTGAAGGTCGTGCCATGGCCGGGTTCGCTGTACACATTAATATGGCCATCATGTTGTTCGATGATGCCGTACACGACTGCCAGACCCAGCCCCGTACCTTTCCCGACTTCCTTGGTTGTAAAGAACGGCTCGAATATACGCTCCAGAGTTTCATCATCAATACCCTCGCCGGTATCCGAAACGGTTGTAACTGCGTATCGACCCGGCTTGCCGCAACCATGAGTGGCCGCAAACTCCCTGTCAAAATCTACAACTCCGGTAGTGACAGTCAAGGTTCCACCCTGCGGCATGGAATCGCGAGCGTTGGTAGCCAGGTTCATCAACACCTGTTCCAGTTGGTAGGCATCTGCAAAGACAGGCAATTCATCGGGATTGATAACTGTATGGATCGGTATATCCTCGCCAATGACCCTTTTAAGGAATTTCTCGACCCTGGTAACAATCAAATTCAGATCGACTGACTTTCTGTCAAGCGACTGTTTTCTGCCGAACAGCAGCAACTCCTTGGTGAGATGTACTGCCCGGTCTGAAGCTTCGAGCATATGCTTGATGTTAAGACGCAACGGATCATCTTCCGACATTTTCATCAAAGTCATTGATCCGTAACCGATAATTCCGGTCAGTATATTGTTGAAATCATGGGCAATACCACCCGCCAATGTCCCGATCGACTCCATTCTCTGGGCGTGGCGAAGCTGCGCTTCAATCTTGCGTTGGTCGGTCAGATCCTGCTTGATGGCTATGAAGTGGGTGATCTCGCCATAAGCGTCCTTTACCGACGTGATGGTCTGCTCTTCAACGTAAAGAGTGCCGTTTTTATGCCGGTTAGTAATTTCGCCATGCCAGGTTTCGCCTTTAAGGATCGTCTCCCACATCTGCTTATAGAATTCCGGCCCATGAACGCCGGACTTGAGTAATTCACCGAAATGCCGTCCGAAGGATTCTTCGGCACTATAGCCGGTCAGCGTAGTAAAAGCAGGGTTGACCCACATGATCTTACCGTTGCGAGCGGTTATGACAATGGCATTGCCGGCCGCCTGCATGGCCGTACTTTGCAGATGCAGCTCAGCTTCGGCTCGCTTGTGTTGTGAAATATCCCTGATAACAGCCACATTGCCGATGCGTTTGTTACAATCGTCAAACAGCCTGACGGCAAATAGTTCGCTATCAAACAACTCGCCACTCTTCTTGCGACACTCCACCTCCAGGACCAGCCCTTTTGGAAAGTCATTCTGGTCAAAGAAAGTCCTTCCGACGAGCTCGAACACTTCTTCTGATTTATAAATAAATTCGGCGCATTTGCCCAATACTTCGGTTTTTTCATAACCAAACACATCTCTCAGCGCCGGTTGGTTAACGTCGATTATGTTACGTGAAGAGTCTGAAATTATGATTACGTCACGCATGCTGTTGAAGAGACTGCGGTAACTATTTTCACTGGCGGCAAGATTCCTGTTGACAATCTCCAGCTCCCGCACTTTTCCTTCCAGCCTGGCGGCCACCATCTGACTGTATTCCCTCAGATACTTTTCATCCTCCACCAGTAGTTCACTCATGCAATGCTTTTTGGTAGCGTCCAGCCGATTCAGCAGGCCGTTCAACTGCCGCAAAAATTCATCCGGCTCCAGCGGCTTGGCCAGGAAAGCGTCTGCTCCCAGCGAAAGGGCAAGCTCCTCATCACGGTCACCGGTATAGACGGCCGAGTAAAAAATAAAGGGGATATCACGCAGTTCTGCGGAGCGCCTGACTTCCCTGAGAAATTCAAAACCATCCATAACCGGCATCAATGCATCTGAAATGATCAGATCAGGTCGCTCGCTTTTGGCCACTTCAAGCCCTTCAATGCCATTGGACGCTTCAATGATCCTGTTTCCGAACTCGTTCAGATAGTGAAGCAGAATTTTACGCTCTTCTGCATGATCATCAACTACGAGGATTTTCATGTAATTCGGATCCTTTCCCTGCCAAATCGGTTGATTCACTATTTTTAAGAAACTTTATAAATGCCTGGACAACCGCCGGATCCAACTGACTCCCTGCAGACCGGCGCAACTCCTCAATGGCATTTCCCGTATCAAGCGCCACACGATACGGCCTGGTTACTGTGATGGAATCATAGGTGTCAGCAACGCTGATTATTCTGGCTGCCAGCGGTATTTCGTCATGTTTCAGATGGTCAGGGTAGCCAGTACCGTCATATTTTTCATGGTGGTAGCGAATCATTGGAATAACATCCTTCAACTGATCAATAGCTTCAAGTGCGTCAGCCCCGCGGCCGGGATGCCCCTTCACAATCTGGTATTCAGCTTCAGTTAATGCAGAAAGCTTGTTAAGCAGCGTATCGTAAGTGCCGATTTTGCCGATGTCATGCAAAAGCGCGCCCAGATAAACTTTGCTGACTCTGTTTTCATCAAGCCCCATTTCCCGGGCAATATCTTGTGCATGTTCAGCCACCCGTTCCGAGTGACCCATCGTCCAGGGGCTTTTAGCATCGAGGAGATTAACCAATACCTGGACAACCCGGACAAACATATCCTCCAGCTCACTGACTTTTTCTTCCAGCTTGGCAACCACAATATGGCTGTAATCCCGCAGGAATTGTTCTTCTTCGCCCAGCGCGGCCGGTATATTCGCTGATTGTCCGAGTGCGGAGATATCGAGAATGGCCTGTATCTCGCGCCACAAATCAACCGGATCCATTGGTTTAAGCAGAAACGCGGCAGCCCCCTGGGAACGGGCCAGCCTCTCCTCATCATAACCGGTGTACACGGCGGAGTAGAATATGAACGGAATGCTGTTCAACACCTTGTCGGATTTAATCTCCCGCAAAAAGCCAAAACCGTCCAGCACCGGCATTAATGCATCGGAAATTATCAGATCAGGCTTGCCCTCTCCTGCCTTGGACAACCCCTCACGTCCATTCGCAGCTTCTATAACCTCGCAGCCGTGGGCCTGAAACGTGTGACGAAGAATCGAGCGATCAGAAGAACTATCGTCAACAATTAGTACTTTCATAATTACAGTCCTCTTACTTTTAAAAGTGCTCATTATATGATCATTAATTGTCGGCGGGTCAAATGGTTTTTCGACTCCGCTGTTATGATTTTCAGCCGCGCCCTCTCACTGATTCATTCATGCGGCGTGAGTTTTTTATGGGCTTGATATTCCACGCTGTCACTGAAAACCAGAATCTGGAAGGTCGCCACTGAATTAGATAATCAACTACTGCTTAATTGGCCTTACTGTAGGTAATTGTTCCTGGCGTTGGATTGATTTTATTGGGCCGGGTATCTTGAAGATTATTTGAGGTATATTTGCGGAAGGTGGTTAAGTTGAAAAACTGGCGTCTCAATATAATTCACAAAGACACCAGTTGAATCATATTGAGACAGATTGAATTAAATATAAAGCGGAACACTTGAACCAAGACCATGCACGACACTGGTGAATGCATCCCGTTTTTCCAGCTTTTCAACACCAAAACGGTCGGCAAACAGAGCCTGAATATATGGAATCCGCGAGGTTCCACCGGTCAGAAAAACCGTATCAATTTGTGACGGCAACAGACCGGAGCCTGTGATGACCTCGTCAATGCAGGTGGAAATCTGCCGAAAGTTTTCCGCATTCAAAGTTTCAAACTCATCTTTTCCAAGATGCTCCTCAATACAGAGATCGCGCTCGGTGAAACAGATATGTGATTGTTCCTGGTCGGAAAGCTCGCATTTGGCTTTTTCAATAGCCTGGAACAGAAAAAAACCGTAGTTGTCGCTGATGATGTTTTCCAGATTCCCGATCGCCCGCCGGTCATCCGTGGTCCCTTTGATTACCCGGATCAGTTCCCTGGTCTTGCGTGCCCGCAAAAGCGGTATGCGGTGCCACTGGCAAAGTGTGTAGATGATGCTCTTGGGAATACTGACCCAGTCATCCTTACCCATGGTTGTGTAACGGGCATAACGCCCGAAATGATGCGCCACCTTATCCCACATGATCTGCGAATCAAACTTGTCACCAGCCACATAGACGCCACCTAGAGAAAGCACGTCACTACGCCGGTCCGAGCGTCCAAAATCACCACCCTTAACTCGTATGACCGAAAAATCGGATGTGCCGCCGCCAAAATCGCCGATGAACACGATCCGTTCCTCTCCCTTTTGCAACGTCTCTTCAAAAGTCAGCGCCGCTGCTACCGGTTCATATTGGAACCAGATATTTTTAAAACCTGCCTTGCGGGCAGCCTTTTCAAGACGCTTTTCTGCTATGGCGTCTTTGGCCGCATCTGCCGAAAATACCACCGGCCTGCCGAGCACGACGCTATCCACCTGACAGCCCAGATGCGCTTCTCCGCGAGCCTTGATCTTCTTCAGGATAATTGCGACCAGGTCATCAATCGTGTAACGCTTGCCGAATATTTCAGTACTATCGAAACTGGTATTCGGCAGAAAGGTTTTGATCGACTGCATGAAACGCCCGGCAGCCCCGTCTCCCACATACTGGCGAATGGCCTCATTGCCGGCAAAGATTTCGTTTTCCTCGTTAAAATAGAGCACCGAGCGCATCAGTTCCCCGACGCCGGTAGAGCCATCCACGGCCACCACCTCAACCGCTCCGTCCTTGTAAATCGAAAGCGCAGAATTGGTGGTGCCAAAGTCGATACCGAATACTATCTTCAATTAAAATTCCTCCAGACAAAAAAATAAAACCCATTCGGGTTAACCCGAACGGGGGGAGCACATTACGCCATCAGCCTCTCGGCATCAAGTTATTAATTCCAGTTTAAATAAAGGAGATATGACCACTGCTTAGTTTTCGGCTCGCGAGTGGTACTCCTGTAGAGATTAATCCGGCCAGACAGTCACTGCAAACTTTCCGTCACGGAATAACGACCCCGCCCGAGACTACGAATTTCACGGCATCCTCGACCGTCATCCCGCTTTCGAACACATCACACTCTTGGAACCAAAGTGCAAATCCGGAGGTGGGGTTCGGCATGGTCGGTATATACACGACCACATAATGCTCGCCATCCCGCAGTACGTCAGCCGTCACAAACCCGACCGCCTTAACCCCCGGACGGGGCCATTCGACAAAAACCGCTCGCCGGTAGGACGATCCCCCTTCCTGGAAAACCTTGGTCAACTGCTTACTGGAAGTGTAAATTGATTTAACAAGCGGAATACGCGTCAGGAGGTCGTCACCCAGCTTCAATAAACGTTTGCCTAGTACATTTGTGGCAACCAGACCGGTCAAATAAACAACGGCAGCGCCGGTGATCATGCCGATGCCCGGAATGTGCCCTTCACCCCACCCAAAAAACGCCAACAGGTTATCCAGATGGGTTCCCAAGATTCCATCAGCGAAATTGAAGAGGAATTTGAGGATAAAGATCGTAATGCCGAACGGGATGACAATAAAGATTCCAGCCAGAAAAGTTCCTTTGAGGTGTTTGCCGACAGCTTTCATGTAACCTGCTCCCTATGAATTTTTATTACTTGGTGAATATATTCCTGATTCCTTAAAAATACAGATCGAGACCCATTGCAACTTTTTGATACAACATGACACATACTTACAATCGATAAATAGACGAGTAATCCCCGGTTTTAGTCCCGGGGATTATTTCACATCGTTCTCAGTTTTAGTGCAGAGTGTCATTACAAAGTCCGCTCAGATGATCGAATGGTGGGCCACAACTGCCTGATGACTCCGCATGGCTGCCAGGTAGCGGGCATCTTCGGCATAGGTAGTAGGATAAATCTGCGGGACTGGGCAATGGTTCAGATCATTGTCCACATGAACAAAGGTGAACAGGCACGAATTAGACAGCGATTTGCTGGTCCGGTCACGACTGATTCGCTCGATGTTCGCCTCGACACAGACAAAACTGCCGCTGGTATAAACCACACGGCTGGTGTAATGCAGTTTGTCTCCCATACGCACCGGATGCATGAAATTTATGCGGTTGACGGCGGCGATAATGGAGCGTCCCGGTGTTGCCAGTTCCGAGCAGATTGAGGAAAGTTCGTAGGCTCTTCGGATCAGGTAGCCGCCGAAAATCTTCTGGGGCACATTTTCCTGTTCCGGGTACATCCGCTCCCAAGCGTCCGTTACCAGTCGGCCGGCCAGCAAACCCTGGAATCCAGGCTCCTCCTGAGCACGGTGCAGCGCAGTCAGCTGTTCGTATTCCTCGCGGCTGGGAGGTTCCAGAAGTGCCGCCTGACTCTGTCGATACTCTTCCCGACGCGCCACAGCCTTGTTAAAACGCTGCTGTTCGGTATCGGTGTCATATTCCAGCGGCGGCAACGACACGCTGACGGCGTCATCACCCATGCCGGAACGTGCCACCATGGTAAAGTAACATGAAGCAATGTGGATCGGGTCAGGTCCGGAATGCTCTACACGAATACCAATTTCTAGTGAGCTGCGCCCGACATGGTTAATTCGGGCATGACAGACAAGATCCCTGTCCATGTCGGCGGCATGGCGGATAAAAATGTTATCGATAGCAGCAGTTACCACCCGTGCCTCGGGGTAGTACTGATTCACGTAATTCAATGCAGCTTCCTCTGCCACCTTATCCAACACCTCCAACAGCAGACCAAAGCGGAGATTGCCACGGATCGGCTCACCCATGATCATAAAACGGCGGCGAAGCTGATTGTCACTACTGAAATTAAGAGTCTGATAAAATGATGTTTCGACCGGATGTGCCATGACGCGACTCCTTCAAAGCAAGATTAACAGTACATCGCGTCCAGAGTGTAACAGTTTTCATAATTCGTAAAGAGATATCTTAAGCATACAGATCAATTCGGCTGTATCAACTTGAGATAGATCAGCTTGCATTAAATTTAAAATGCTTTGCCGCTTGCTCGGCAATTTCCCGTCCAATGCTGATAGACGCAGTTGCAGCCGGTGACGGAGCATTGAGGAGATGGATCATCCGATCGTCGGCAACTATGCAGAAATCGTCAAGCAAGCGCCCTTCCGAATCGACGGCCTGTGCCCTGATCCCCGCTCCTCCCGGAGTTACATCTTCAGCCAACAGTTCGGGAAGCAATCGTTTCAGATCAGCGACGAACAGCCGTTTGCTGAAGGAACGACGATATTCCTGAATACCTGTCCGCCAGTAACGACGGGCCAGCTTTCGGAACCCGGCAAACCCGAACATTTCCAGTGTGTCCCGCAGCGAAAAACTCATTCTTTCGTACCCTTCACGCCTGAAGGACAGCACCGCATTGGGTCCGGCTTCCAATTCGCCACCAATCAGTCGCGTGAAATGCAATCCAAGAAATGGAAATGCCGGATCAGGAACCGGATAGATCAGATTTTTCACTAATCCACGGCGAAGCGGATCAACCAGATAATATTCTCCGCGGAACGGAATGATGCGTACGCCTGTCTCGAAACCGCAAAGTCGGGCCAGAATATCGCACTGCAAGCCGGCGCAATTGATCAGGAAGCGGCAGGAGAGTTTTCCCTGGGAGGTACCAACCACCACCCCCTCTTTCTGCCTGGTAACTCGTTCCACCTTGCAATTGAGCAGTACCAATCCTCCAAGGGCACGGATGACATCGGCATAAGCCTCCGTCACCACAGTGTAATCAACAATGCCAGTCTGTGGCACAAATAGTCCCGAAATTCCTGCCGTATGCGGCTCATGTCGGCGCAATTCAGCGCCATCAAGCCGCACCAAGCCATCCAATCCATTTTCTCGCCCTCGTTGTTCCAATGCGTCAAGAGCTGCGATTTCGTCATCGCGTGTGGCGACTACGATCTTTCCGCAACGTTCATGGGCAATCCCATGTTCCTCACAGAATCGATACAGTGCATCACGTCCACTTCTGCAGGTACGAGCTTTGAGCGATCCAGGCCGATAGTACAAACCTGAATGAATAACTCCGCTGTTATGTCCGGTCTGATGCATGGCAAGACGCTTTTCCTTCTCGAGGACACTGACGGTCAGCCCTGGATTGCGCTCCAACAGAGCCATTGCCGTGGCTGTGCCAACAACTCCGCCGCCAACAACGACCACATCCACAGCTTGCATAAGCCCTCCGGATTAACGTGACATTACAAGTTTTATGCGGACTCATTTTGCACAGAATCAGCCAACACCTTAACACAACAAACCCCCGCCCGGACAAGCCGGTGCGGGGGTTCAAATTACGCCTTCAGCCTCCCGGCTTCAAGCTTTTAAACTTATGTCTTACATATATTCCGGCATCTCATCAAACTGCAGATAACGGTAGATTTTCTCTTTGTTAGGCACAACTTTCTCATTGTAGATCGCCAGGAACTCAGCCGGTGTCGGCAGTTTGCCCATGCGAGCGGCAACAGCGCCCAGTTCGGCGGAACCGAGGTATACCTTGGCGCCATCGCCGATACGGTCGTCGAAGTTTCGGGTCGAGGTGGAGAACATGTTGACTCCGTCCGGTACGCGAGCCTGGTTACCCATGCAGAGCGAGCAACCGGCGATCTCGATACGGGCACCGAAGGCGCTGTAGACCGAGAAGTATGCCTCGTCCTTCAGCAGGTCGCTGTCCATGCGGGTCGGCGGTGTGATCCAGGTGCGGACAGCCGGATTGAACTTCTGGCCGCGCCAGATCTCGGCGGCAGCGCGGAAGTGGCCGATGTTGGTCATGCAGGAACCGATGAAAACATCCTGAATTGGAGTACCCGCTACATCGGACAGCAGCTTGACGTCATCCGGGTCATTCGGACAGGCCAAGATCGGCTCGGTGATCTCAGCCAGGTCGATCTCGATCACAGCAGCGTACTCGGCGTTTTTGTCGGCTTCCAGCAGTTCAGGTTTTTTCAGCCACTCGTTGACGGCATCGATGCGGTTCTGCAGAGTCTGGGCATCCTGATAGCCGTCCTTGATCATCTTCTTCATCAACGCCACGTTGGAGCGCAGATACTTGGCAACCGAATCCTTGGAGAGCTGGATGCAACCGGCAGCGGCGGAACGCTCGGCAGCGGCGTCGGTCAGTTCAAAAGCCTGCTCGACAGTCAGCTCTGGAAGGCCTTCCATTTCCAGAATACGGCCGTTGAAGATATTGATTTTGTTTTTCTTGGGTACGGTCAGATGACCCTGCTTGATAGCCCAGTAAGGGATGGCATTAACAGCATCACGCAGGGTAATGCCCGGGTTGAACTTACCCTTGAAACGGACCAGAACGGATTCCGGCATGTCCAGCGGCATGAAGCCCATTGCGCCGGCAAAAGCGACAAGACCGGAACCGGCCGGGAAGGAAATACCGATCGGGAAACGGGTGTGCGAGTCGCCGCCTGTACCGACAGTGTCAGGCAGCAGCAGACGGTTCAGCCAGGAGTGGATAACGCCGTCGCCCGGCTTGAGGGCAACACCGCCACGCTCGGAGATGAAAGGGGGCAGATTCTTGTGCATCTTGACGTCAGCCGGTTTGGGATAAGCGGCTGTGTGGCAGAAAGACTGCATGAACATCGGAGACAGGAACTTGAGGCAAGCCAGCTCTTTCAGTTCGTCGGCGGTCATCGGTCCGGTTGTGTCCTGTGAACCGACAGTGGTCATTTTTGGATCGCAGGCCGTGCCGGGCAGAACGCCCGCAACACCGCAGGCCTTGCCGACCATCTTCTGAGCCAGGGAGTAGCCTTGGCCAGCTTTGGCAACCGGATTAATCGGCAGGGTGAATACATCAGTATCGGGGAGACCAAGCGCCTTGCGGGCGTTGATGGTTACTGCGCGACCGATGATCAGCGGTATACGCCCACCGGCGCGGAATTCGTCGGCGATAGTGTTGGGATTCAGTTTGAAGGTGGAGATAACTTCACCGGCAGCGTTGCTGATCTCACCCTTGGCGGTGTTGATGGTAATGACGTCGCCATCATTCATCTTGGTCACATCGGCCTTGATCGGGAGTGCGCCGGAATCCTGAGCGGTATTGAAGAAAATCGGGGCAATAACGCCGCCGATGATTACGCCGGCAGTTTTCTTGTTGGGAACGCAAGGGATATCCTGACCCATGTGCCACAGAACAGAGTTGCAGGCTGATTTACGGGAAGAACCGGTACCGACAACGTCGCCTACAAAGGCAACCTGATGGCCGGCGGCACGCCAGTCGGCGATGCTTTTAAGGCGATTTGGGAAACGGGTCTTGCCCATTGCCAATGCATGCAGTGGGATATCAGGACGGCTCCAGGCGTCGCCTGCCGGTGAGAAGTCGTCGGTATTGATCTCGCCTTCAACCTTGAAAACCTTGACTTTGATGATCTCAGGCACACCCTGACGCTTGGTGAACCAATCGGCATCGGCCCAGGACTGAAGGACTTTTTTAGCGGCAGCATTGGTGGCGGAAAGAGCAACAACCTGATCAAAACCATCATAAACCAGTGTCATGCCGGACAGGGCGCAGGCGGCTTCGTCGGCCAGTTCGGCGTCTTTCAGCGCTTCAACAAGAGGATTGACGTTGTAGCCGCCCAGCATGGTGCCCAGAAGACGAACAGCGTCAACCTTTGAAACTAGCGGAGACTTTTTGCTGCCGTTCACAATCCCGGCCAGGAACTCGGCCTTGACTTTGGCAGCAGGATCCACGCCCGGAGAAACACGCTCTTTCAACAAGTTGAGCAGGAAAGCTTCTTTGCCGACTGGCGGAGCTTCCAATAATTTGCAGAGTTCGACGGTTTGTTCCGGAGTCAGTGGCAGTGCGGGAATCCCCTGGGCTGCCCTTTCCTCTTCATGTGCAAGATATGCTTCAATCATTCGTGTTCCTCCTTCGTGGGATATTGTTGTGTCAAGATTACGTTTAGAACATAAAAGTGCATACTGTATACAATTTTAGGGATGGGGTTGTCAATTGAAGATTTGGTGTAAAATCAGCTGCCTTAACAGAGAAAGTATTAAGAAGATCAGCCCTTCTATCATGACTGCGAGATATTGATTGACCTTAAGACAGGTTCGGGATTATTCAGATTATCCGTCTGCCAACCAACTTCTTGTAGTCTGAATCATGTGAAGAAACTATGAAGAGAAAACTTTTACCCTTGTTAATCTGCCCGGCCTGTCTACCGCAGGAGCGACCTCTGGAGATATCGGTTTCCAAAGAGGAGAATGGGGATATCATCACTGCTGTGCTTTCCTGCCGCAAGTGCCGGAAGCGCTATCAAATCCGTGACGGCATCGCTGTGTTGACGCCAGATCCTGAGGCGGGCACGAGCGGGGGACAGTGGAAATATGAAGAAGCCGGAACGGTTGATCGATATCTATGGAGCCATTATGCGGACCTGATCAAAGCAGCGGATGCCGGGAACGCCTACGCCGCCTGGGCAGAACTGCTCGCTCCTCGCAACCAGAACTCCTTTGACGCCGGCTGTGCAGTCGGCCGTCTCACCTTTGAAATGTCAACCAGAAGCGAACTGGCAATAGGCTGCGATCTTTCGCCATCCTTTATTCGTGCGGCGAGGCGTTTGTCAAAGGAGCGCAGCGTCAGCTTTTCTCTGCAACTGGAAGGTAACCTCAGGGAGAAGTTCTGCCTGGAACTTCCTGATATCTGGCTCCCGGACCGGGTCGAGTTCATCGTGGCCGATGCCCTGGCTTTGCCCTTTGCCAGCGGTTCGTTCCAGCAGGTTGCATCGCTTAATCTGATTGATCGGGTGCGATACCCGTTGGCGCACCTGTTCGACATAAACCGTATCGCCGGAATCAAAAATGCCTCCTTTCTTTTCTCCGACCCTTTCTCCTGGTCAACTGCCAACACACCGGAGGAACTCTGGCTGGGAGGGAAGCATGACGGACCTTATTCCGGAAGGGGGATTGACAACGTGCGGGAACTTTTGTGCGGGAAGCAAGAGATCATCTCACCGTCATGGCGTATTACCGGGCAAGGGAGTGTGGATTGGCGCCTGCGTTCGCACCGCAACCACTTTGAGATGATCAGAAGCGAATACTTGACTGCAGAACGTTAATAGCTGACGGAGAATCTTTCAGACAACCGTACCGCAATATTTGCAGCTGGTGTCTTTCCAGGGAAATATTTCTCCGCAATGGCTGCATTTCCGAAAATGACCGCGTACTTCATGCTTTGGTTTGTTGAAGTGCAAAACCACCAGAAAAAAGGGGAAAACACCAGACAACATCCCCCATAACAGTGGATTTTTCCCTCGGGACCGGGCCAGTTTGAATCCAACCGCAGCCGGCAGCCCAAAAAGCATCAATAAAAATATCATTTCACTCATATTCGCCATCCGTTATACTTTTTCCGACACTCTAACATCACTCGTCATGCTTTGCAAACCAGACCTGGGACACAAATAACTATCAAAAGTGAGAATACTAAATGAAACCAGATGCATACAATTTCGAGCAACTCCTGACCATTATGAAGAAACTGAGGGGTCCAGGCGGCTGTCCGTGGGACGCCGAGCAGACCCACGAGAGTCTTACCCGCTACCTGCTGGAGGAAACCTACGAAGTCATCGAAGCCATCGATGAAAAATCGCCTCAGCATCTCAAAGAAGAGTTGGGAGACCTGCTGCTTCAACCGGTCTTCCATGCAGCTATCGCTGAAGAAGCGGGTGATTTCACCATGAATGACGTAATTGAGACGCTCTGTCAAAAACTGATCAGAAGACACCCACACGTTTTCGGTGACCTGGACATTAAAGACAGCAACGCACAGATTGAGAATTGGGAGAAAATAAAAAAAGAGGAAAAAGGTGTCGAGCGTTCTTCCGCGCTTTCCGGTGTTCCTAACCAGCTCCCCTCACTTCTCAGGGCTCACAAGATCAGTGAGAAGGCTTCCAGGGTCGGCTTTGACTGGGAGCATTCTGATCAGGTATTTGCAAAAGTGATGGAGGAACTGCATGAGTTTGAGGAAGCATGGGGTGATGGCAATCCGGCGCGCATGGAAGATGAGTTGGGTGACCTGCTTTTTTCAATTGTCAATCTTGGCAGATTCCTATCACTGAATCCGGAAGAAGCATTGCGAAAGACAATTAACCGCTTTCAAAAAAGATTTTCCTACGTGGAAGACACTCTGCATGGGCAGGGAATACAGATTCAAGATACTTCACTTGAAGAGTTGGATCGCCTTTGGGAACAGGCCAAAAATGAGGAACGTTCAACAAACTGATTGGATTGTTACGGCAATGTGACTGATTTTACAGACATGTTAACCTTATCCACAAAAATTGTGGATAACTTGTGGACAACTGTGTTGACGTCACCCAAAAGTGATATTTTTGCAAGAGTTTTTTTCGATCTGCCTTTTTTTTATACACTATATATATTGTTCATTTTCAAGTACTTACAATCTTCTTCGTGATTCAGGGGGGTTACGCTGTCAAGCTTTATTCTGCAGTTAATATCACTTTTTCCATATGCTGCCTAACTGTTCATAACCCTTGATTTTAATGAGACATGCAATCCTTTAAATTCAGTACGTTCCAACTTGCACGCAGTGCTTTTTAATCAATTCAACAGATGACTCATAAAAAAGAGATTACTGACGTCCCAATTTTCTACGCAGCATAGAAACGGCATCCATCGCCTCCTCAGTTTTCAGAATACGTACTGTAATCAGATAGATAAAAGTACCGCACATGATTGCGCCGCCAAGCACCATCGCTTTCAATAACTTCTGCCCGGTATGTGACCAGTCGATTAATGAGCAGATGTACCAGACCGCCCCAGTCATAGGTACCGATCCGGCTAAAGATTTCGCACCAGTCCTTAAAATCGCCTTGCCGCCGATAAGACCGATTTTGCGCCTCAGAAACCAAAGCAACATCAGCATATTGCAAAATGCTGATAGTGAACTTGCCAACGCCAGTCCGCCGTGCTTGAGCGGCCCCATCAACACCAGGCTAAGGCAAAGGTTTAAGACAAAAGCAATAAATGCCGTATATACCGGCGTTTTTGTATCTTTCAGAGCGTAGAAGGCCGGAGCGAGCACTCTGGTCATAGCCACGAACGACAATCCCAGTGAATAATAAAGTAACGCCTGAGAAGAGTTGACAACCTTGGAATAGTCAAAAGCCCCCCCCATGAATATCAAACTGAATATAGGTGTCGAACAGGCCACCAGACCGGCCATGGCCGGCACTGTTATGAACAGTGTCAGACGCATGCCGAACGACAGTGACTCCTTCATGCCGTCAATATCCCCGATAGCCGCCTGCTTGCTCATGGATGGAAGCACAGCCTGAGCGACAGATACGGTAAAAATACCCTGCGGGAATTCAAACAGACGCTGAGCATAATACAGATAGGAAACGCTCCCCTGGGGAAGCTGCGAAGCAAGAATGGCGCTGACTACTATGTTCAGGTAATAAACGCCGACTCCAAATATTGAGGGAATCATCAAAAGGGTGACGCGCCTGATTTCCGGGCTGTTGAAATTAAAATTCAATCTAATCGGAAAACCTTTGTTCCAGAGGACCGGCAACTGCATGAGCAGCTGAACCACACCACCCGCAAGCACACCAACTGCCAGGGCGGTAATCGGGGCATCAAAATATCCACGTAACCCGAGTGCAGCCAGAATCATGGAAATATTCAGAAAAACGGTGGAGATAGCCGGAACAAAGAAATGCCTGAGCGTATTCAGAATCCCCATGAAGAGCGCCACCAGGCTGATAAAGAAAATATAGGGGAACATCAGGCGATTAAGCAGCACTGCCAGCTCAAACTTGCCCGGCTCCACTTTGAATCCGGGAAACATAATGCTGACGATAAGCGGAGAAAAGATGATTCCTACCAGGGTAATAAATGCCATCACGATAGTTAGCAATGTAAAGCAGATATTGGCAAGTTCTCTGGCTTCAGTTTCACCTTTCTGGTTGAGTGTCGCTGAAAAGGTTGGGACGAATGCGGCGGTCAAGGCACCTTCCGCAAAAAAACGGCGCAGCATGTTCGGTATTTGAAAAGCAGCAAAAAAAGCATCAGTAGCCAGCCCTGCTCCGAACAGCCGCGAAACGACCATATCACGAACCATTCCCATGATCCGTGAGATCATTGTGGCACTACCCAAAACCCCGGCGGCCCGGACTATTTTCTGCTTTTCAGACATATTTCCTTGTCAACCTCTTCTTCCCTTGAATGGCAATGCGAGCAGATATGGCAAACCAAGCTGACTGGCGCTACGGAACTCTTTCAAACCAATTTGCATTGCTTCATGTCCCGCTGCCGGCTGGGCACGGTAGGTCCCCATTAAACGGTCCCACCAGGGGAAGTTGAAACAAAAATTACTATCGGTCTCATGGGGAATAATCGAATGGTGAACGCGGTGCATGTCCGGCGTTACCAGAAACAACCGCAGCCAGCGGTCTACAGGAAGCGGAATGGCCATGTTGCCATGATTGAACAGGGAGGTGGCGTTCAATACAATCTCAAACAGTATGACTGCCAAAGGAGGGGCACCGATCAATACGACAACGGCCATCTTGATACAGGTTGAGATAATAATTTCGATCGGGTGGAAACGTATTCCGCTGGAAACATCCAGATCCAGGTCGGTGTGATGAATACGGTGCAGACGCCACAGGATCGGGATACGATGAAAGGCACGATGTTGCAGGTAAATGATCAGGTCAAAAACCATAAATGCTGTAAAAACTTTACACCAAAACGGCAACGCTACCAGATTCAGGACACCCCACCCATTGACCGCCGCCAGCTCAGCCAAGCCATATGGCAATAGTGGCAAAACATATCGCACTACCAGCGTATCAAGCACTACAATAGCACCGTTAACGAGCCAGCGCTGCCCTTTGGGTGTCGTCAGTGGCCGCCGGGGAGCAAGATACTCGACCAGGGCGACCACTGCAAAAACTGACAGGAAAGAGACCAGACGAACTGTAGATTCATGCGGCATAATCTCGGAAGTTAACCAACCTGGGCTACAAAGAACTCACGCACTTTGTCCAGATCGGCGTCCATGACCTCGCAGCGGGTTGGCAGACCTTCAAGCGCCTTGACCGATTCAGGTACCGGAGCCGGCACGCCAAGTGATTTTTCAACTGTTTCACCAAATTTCGCCGGATGGGCAGTGGCAAGACAGATGCGGGCGGAGTCGGACGGAAGCAGATCCAGGGCGGCTTTTACCCCGACAGCCGTGTGAGGGTCCAGCAAATAGCCTGTTGTGTCATGGAAATCGCGAATGGTGCTCAATGTTTCGGCCTGGTTGACCGAAGCGGAGCAGAAGTCTCTACGGACCTGGGCCATTTCGGCCGCGTCACACGTGATTCGCCCGTGCTCCTTCAGTTCTGCGAAAGACTCTTTGAGTCGCTCCGGATTATCATTAAACAGGTGGAACAGGTAGCGCTCAAAATTGGATGCAATTTGAATATCCATTGAAGGTGAAACAGTGGAGACGACCTCTCCCAGCGAGTAATCACCCTTGTTGATAAAGCGGGTCAGGATATTGTTTTCATTGGTCGCCAACAGAAGCTTGTCGATCGGCAAACCCATTCGTTTGGCCACGTAACCTGCAAAGATATCTCCGAAGTTCCCGGTCGGGACCGAGAAACTGGCCGTCTGCCCGGAAGCGTCCGTCACTCGCAGCCAGGCATAGAAATAGTAGGCAACCTGCGCCAGAACCCGCGCCCAGTTGATCGAATTGACTGCGCCGAGAGAATATTTCTCCTTGAATTCCAGGTCGCCAAAGAGAGCCTTGACCATATCCTGGCAATCGTCAAAAGTGCCATGCACCGCAATATTATGCACATTTGCGTCAGTGACGGTGGTCATCTGCAAAGCCTGGACAGCAGACGTTTTGCCATAGGGATGCAGAATGAAGATCGAGATTCCTTTTTTGCCGCGCACGCCGTGAATGGCTGCGCTGCCGGTGTCGCCGGAAGTTGCGCCGATGATATTCAACTTTTGATTTCTTTCAGCCAGAATATACTCAAAGAGGTTGCCCAGAAATTGCAGCGCGACATCCTTAAAAGCCAGCGTGACACCGTGGAAAAGTTCCAGGATATAAACGCCGTCCTGTTTGACGACCGGTGTAACCTCCGGATGGGTAAAGGTAGCGTAAGAACGGTCAATGATTGCCTTAAGATCGTCGGCGGGAATGTCATCCACAAACCTTGATATTACCTGGAATGCCAGCTCCGGATAAGCGAGAGAGCGCCATGATTCGAGTTGTTCTGTAGTTACAGTCGGATAGGATTGCGGCAACAACAGACCGCCATCGGAGGCCAGCCCCATCATGACGGCATCTTTGAAAGCTATTGGCTGGATACCGCCACGAGTACTTATATAGCGCATAGGAAACCTTTCGTTTGCAATGTGATTTTTTATATGTATCAGGGATTGGGAGAAATTGGAAGTGGCTGCACAATTACCGGTGACAATAATCCGGGTAGTACTTCAAATACGAAAACATGTCTAATATTCAAGACCTGTGATTGCCGGAACACCACCTTCTCTGAGCTCTCCAGGCGCGAGCATAAAAAATGCCCGGAACATGCAGTATTTATAGAACTCCCGAAACAGCAGATCAAAACTGCCGCCATGACTCCACCATGACTCTTTAAGGTTTTTTGAGTCCACCGGGTAGGGGTATATAAGAACATTTTTCGGCAATGAATTGCGAAAGAGTATCGACGACCTTTTCAGATGATAACGGGAAGTAATCAGAAGGATCGATTTGATATTGTTTTTCAAAAGTACGTCCCGCCCGTAAATTGCGTTTTCGAGAGTATTGCGGGAAACGCTCTCCAGAATAACCTTGTCAGGCGATGGATCGCCTGGACGCGGATGATACAGGTCGCTTTTGCGGACAGACGGATTAACCCCGATAAAAAACAGATACTCGGCGCGTGACTCCCGAAAGAGTCGAATCCCTTCCTCTACCCTCCCCTTGCCTCCGGCCAGCACAACTATCGCATCAGCCTTGCGGGCAATTTGTTTATAGGAGAATGTTTTGTATGTAAAATCAATAAAAAGGGCCGTTACAGCAAACAGCCCGATCACTGACAATGTTATGAATGCCTTGATAATATTCATGCCATAACCCATATTTTCCTTGCAACAAAGCCATCAGTCTGCTATAGATTTTTTTTAAGCAATCTAGGGAGGACAACAATATGTCAAGAAAATGTGAAATCTGCGGTAAAGGTCCAAGCTTCGGCAACAACGTCAGCCACGCCAACAACAAGACCCGTACTGTATGGCGCCCCAATCTCCAGAAAATCAGAGCGGTAAAAAACGGCAGCATTTCCACCGTTAAGGTTTGCACCCGTTGCATCCGTTCTGGTTTCGTAACCAAAGTCATCTAACATCCTGTTCCCCGTTTCGCAAATCAGCCGCTCTCCTTTTTGGAGTGCGGCTGATTTAGTTTACTGCGCATTAGCAGCTAAAACTTCAATCTCCACCAACGCCCCCCTCGGAAGTCCCTTCACTGCGACAGTAGACCTGGCCGGTTTGTGGTTTTTGAAACATTTGCCATAAACCTCGTTCACTGCGGCAAAATCCCCCATATCCACCAGATAGATCGTACTCTTTATGACATCATCGAAACCAACTCCTGCCGCTGAAAGAACCGCGGCGATGTTGTCCATAACCCGTCCGGCCTGAACTGTTATGTCGCCGGTAACCATTTCGCCGGTGGCGGGATCGAGTGGAATCTGGCCGGAACAGTACAGCATCTCCCCAACCTTCACCGCCTGCGAATAAGGGCCGATTGCGGCCGGAGCCTTGTCTGTCGATATTGCCTGAAGTTTCATTGTTTTAACCTCTCTACCTTGATAACTCCCTTTACCTTCATAAGCGCATTCATCACTTTCTGCAGATGTGCCAGATCGGTTACGTTGACTTCAAAAGTGTTTTCTCCACGCTGATCAACGGTACTCTGAATATGGGCACTGGCTATATTGGCTTCGCAATTGGTAATTGCAAGGGTGATGTTGGCCAGTATCCCCTTGACGTCATGGCAGATCACTCTGATTTTGACCGGCAGCACCGATGTTTTGGCTTTAGCCTTGTTCCAGGCCACGTCAATTCTACGGTCAGGATCACTTTCCAGAGCAAACTGGCAATCGGATGTATGTATCGTAACACCCTTGCCACGCGTTATAAAACCGATAATATCGTCGCCAGGCACCGGATTGCAGCACTTTCCGAAACGGACCAGAACATCATCTACGCCGCTGATTTCAACAGCACTGGAAGATTTTCCCTTCAGCTTGTTGATAACCGATTCCAGCCTGGTTTCCTTGTGTTCCGAACGCTCCTTCAGCTTGGTGTCCGGCAGCAGCTTTCCGATAATCTGCCCGACTGATATTTTGCCGTAGCCGACCGCTGCCAACAGGTCATCATCAGCAGCATAGCCAAATTCCGCTGCAATTTTCTTAAACTCACCACTCTTCTGTATCTTTTGCAGATTTACAGAATATTTGCGCAAATCCTTCTCGCAGATTTCACGTCCGAGCACGATGCTGCGCTTGCGTTCCTCGATCTTGATCCAGGCCCTGATCTTGTTGCGGGCGCGGGAGCTTTTGACGATCTTAAGCCAATCTTTGCTGGGAGTGTGATGCGGAGAGGTGATTACTTCAACTATGTCACCATTTTTAAGTTCGTATTTCAAAGGAACCAGTTTGCCGTTAACCTTGGCGCCAACACAACGATGACCAATGTCGGTATGCACACTGTACGCAAAATCGATCGGTGTGGCACCCTTTGGATAACCTTTAACATCACCCTTCGGAGTAAAAACGTAAACTTCTTCGGTGAACAGTTCGACCTTGACCGAATCCATGAATTCACGTGAATCCTGCAGATCCTGCTGCCACTCAAGCAACTGACGCAGCCAGGCAAACCGTTTGACCTCTTTTTCGTCGTACCCTTTGCCTTCCTTGTACTTCCAGTGCGCAGCAATACCGGCATCGGCGACACTGTGCATCTCGTAGGTACGAATCTGCACTTCCATCCGGTCGCCGTGCGGTCCAATAACGGTCGTGTGGAGGGATTGGTACATATTCCCCTTGGGCATGGCTATATAATCTTTAAAACGTCCCGGGATCGGCTTCCAGGCGGAATGAATAACTCCAAGAACTTCGTAGCACTCCCGAAGGTCATTGACCAAAATACGCACCGCAATCAGGTCATAGATTTCCTCAAACTCAACGTTCCGTTTTTCCATTTTTCGATAAATGGAATAAAGATGCTTACTGCGCCCGGATATTTCGCCGGTGATCCCATAAAAGGATAGTTTTTCAGAAATGATCTGTTTGGCTTCTTCTACAAAAGCTTCTCGTTCCTGTTTTTTGAGTGATATTTTCTGTACCAGGTCAAAATAGACATCCGGCTGCAGATATCGGAAGGAAAGATCTTCCAACTCGACTTTAACCCAGGATATTCCCAGGCGGTTGGCGATGGGAGCGTAAATGTCCATCGTTTCCTTGGCAATACTGCGCTGTTTCGGCTCGGGCTGAAATTCCATCGTGCGCATGTTATGCAGTCGGTCAGCCAGCTTGACCAGAATTACGCGAATATCGATTGCCATTGCCAGCAGCATCTTCCGAAAATTTTCGGCCTGGCTTTCTTCCTTTGTTTTAAAATTGATCTTGCTGATTTTGGTGACACCTTCAACCAGTGCGGCGACCTCGTCGCCAAACATCGCAGCAATTTCTTCGGATGTGGCCAGAGTGTCTTCGATTGTGTCATGCAGAAAACCGGTAACGATGCTGGGAACATCCAGTTTCAGCTCAGCCAGCAAGCCGGCCACTTCCATCGGGTGGATGATGTAGGGTTCTCCCGACAGTCGGGTCTGCCCCTGATGAACCTTGGCGCAGTAAACATATGCCTTGCGGATCAGATTGAAATCAGCCGTAGGGTTATATGCAGCTACCTTGTCAAGAATATCGTTAAGCCTGATCATATTCGGTTATCGCCTGTTTGATTTGAACTGCGGGGATATCGGGAAAAAGATAAAAAAAGGGTGAAATCGGATTTTTGCTCCGGCTTCACCCTGGTTGACGGGTAATCTGCTAGCGATGCTTCTTGGTGACCTCGAAACCGATTTTACCGGCGGCGATTTCACGCAGCGAAGTTACCACATGGCGGTTATTCTTGGGATCTATCAGCGGGTTGGCTCCTTTGTAAAGCTGCTTGACCCTTTTTGACGCCAGCATTACCAGCTGAAATCTGTTCTCTACTTTTTCCAGACAATCTTCAACGGTTACACGAGCCATATTCAAACTCCTTCTTGCGACGTAAAATGAACAACTTATGTACCCTGTTTTTGCTCAAATATCAAACAATTTCCCGACTTGCTCCATCATCCGGAAAGTTTTGCGACGATGAGCGATGACTATTGACGACAGTTCACTACAGGCAGTCTCAAAATTATCGTTGATAATTATGTAGTCGTACCAGCGCGACTCCTTGATCTCGTCGGCAGCCTTGTCAATCCGCCGTTCAATGACCTCCTGGGAATCCGATGAACGGCTTTCCAATCTCCTTCTCAACTCGTCCATGCTAGGCGGCAGAATAAACACATAGACTCCGCCATCAAATTGCTCCTTCAGCTTGAGAGCGCCCTGACAATCGATGTCCAGCACCAGGTCAATGCCGTTTTTACGTGCCTCTTCAAGCGTCTTCAGGGCGGTGCCGTACATATTTCCATGCACAACCGCCCACTCCGCAAAAGCATCGTCATCGATCATACTCTTGAATTCCTGCTCGGTAACAAAGAAATAATCGACTCCGTCCACTTCGCCGACTCGCGGTGTGCGGGTAGTAAAACTGATCGATTCCCTCATGTCGGGAAATGTTTTGAACAACTCCCGGCAAAGTGATGTTTTGCCTGCGCCGGAGGGAGCCGACAGAATCAAAATCAAACCTTCACGCTTCATACAACAGCCTCACAAAATAAAATTTACGGAATCGATCTGCAGAACCGTCATTCATTAGTAACACGTTTTGCCATTATCTGGCTAAGGTATTACTCAACGTTCTGAACCTGCTCCCGCATTTTTTCCATCTCCGCCTTGATCCGCACCACCAGCGCTGTCAACTCGGCATCATTGGACTTTGAACCGATTGTGTTCACTTCGCGATTCATCTCCTGCATCAGAAAGTCAAGCTTGCGCCCGACCTGTTCCGTAAGCCCCAGAGCTTCGTCAAACTGGCTGAAATGACTGGCCAGACGGACCAGCTCCTCGGTAATGTCGCTGCGGTCGGCCATTAGGGCGATTTCCTGGGCCAGACGGGCTTCATCCAGTTCACTACCTTCCAGAAGCTGCTCCAGACGGGTTCTCAGCTTCTGGCGATATTCCGCCACAACCTGCGGAGTCCTGACGCCGATCTGATCAGTCCACTCCGATATCTGCCTGCGCCTGGCAAGCAGGTCAATTTCCAGCGCGTCGCCTTCCCGTGTGCGCATGGCATCAATTGCCACCACCGCCGATTGCACGGCAGAAAATAACAGCGGCTGAAGTTCAGCTTCATCTATTGAAACCGTGCTATCCTTAACGACACCTTTTTGGGAGAGAATTAAAGATATTGGCAGATCCCTGGACAATTGCAGTTCATCCGCCAGCTTGGAAAAAGATTCATAATATCCGCGGGCTGCGGCCAGATCAATCTGTGTCAAAGCACCGGCTGCGGCGGTTTCCTCCCACTGGACAAAAACATCGATTTTGCCACGTTTAAGAACTGATGAGACAAGTCGTTTCACGTCGTTTTCAAGGGCCATAAAGCTGCGTGGAAGCCTGACGGACACTTCGCCGTAGCGATGATTTACCGAACGTATTTCCACTGTGAAATTACCCTGAGGAGAAGCTGCTTCGCCCTTGCCGTAACCGGTCATACTTTTAAGCATATTATAAATTCCTTTTCCCGCCTTGTCATATCCTGACAATTCTGCATCACATACCGTAATTCCTGCTTGTTTGTCCAGCCAATTCCGGTATAGTTTGCGGCCATGTCAACACTCAGACTAATTACCAGCAACTCGCAACGGTGCCTGGCTGCGGCACTTGCCGACAACCTCTCAAAATCACCCGTTCCGCCGCTCGAACGCGAAACCATCGTTGTCCTCAGCAATGGGATGGCCCGCTGGGTTTCAATGGAACTGGCCGGCCTTCACGGAGTTTCCGCCGGAGTTGACTTCCGTTTTCCGAATGATCTGCTCGACAGCTGCTTCCGATCGGCTCTGCCTGATTCAGCCACATCGCAACCCTTTACTATTGAGGAGATGACCTGGAGAATCGCGTCCAGGCTACCCGAACTCTCGCAAACCAAGGGATTCGAGCAGATCGCCGCCTACCTTGGAAACGGTTCGGATGATCGCCAATTACTGCAAATATCCCGCACACTGGCCGACACCTTCGATCAATACACCATTTTCAGGCCGGAACTGGTAATGGGTTGGGATAATGGTGATGGGGAAGATTGGCAGCCGAGATTGTGGAGGGCGATCAGCAGTGAATGCAAAGGGGAACATCGCGCCGCACTGCTGAGCAAGTTCGGCCATAAAATGACCACCAGCGGATTTATCCCAAACAATCTTCCGCGCCGCATCAGCCTGTTCGGCATCTCGTACCTGCCCCCTTTTCATCTGGAGGCACTGCGGCTGCTTTCGTCCCATTGTGAAGTTGCCTGTTATCTGCTCAATCCCTGCGGTCAATACTGGGGCAATATAATTTCCGAAAAACGAATGGCCGGCATGGAGCTGCGCACCAACCATTTGTCCGAGGCAAAAGAGTATTACGAAACCGGCAATCCATTGCTGTCATCCCTCGGAACACTGGGACAGGAGTTTTTTGAATCGCTGCTAGAGTATGGATTTGAATGTGAGGAACTGGATGGCGAACCAACCGTCTCCCAACTGCAGACACCTGCCGATCCTTTGACGCTGCTCGCAACAATCAAAAACGACATCCTGACCCTCAATGATCGACTGTTCAAAAACCAGATCAGTCCCATCTCTCCAAACGATCCGTCCCTGCAGATCCACACCTGCCACGGACCGATGCGGGAAATGGAGATACTCTACGACAACCTGCTGGCAATCTTCGATGAAATACCGGACCTTGAGCCACGCCAGGTAGTGGTGATGATTCCGGACATAGAAAACTATGCGCCCTACATCAGCGCCGTTTTCGGCAATCGGGTCGGCGGACGACCGGCGCTTCCATTCTCGATTGCAGATCGAAGCGTCCGTGGAGAAAGTCCTTTCGTCGAAGCATTCCTGAACCTGCTATCCCTTTCTTCAGGCCGTTTTGGGGTAAACGAAGTACTGAACATCCTGGAAATACCGGTCGTGGCAGCCCGCTATGACATATCCTCCGATGAGCTGGAAACCTTGAGAGAATGGGCCCATAACTGCGGCGTCCGCTGGGGTCTGGATGGCGGGCATCGCGCAGAACTCGGTTTCCCTGTTTTTGATGATTACAGCTGGCAAAACGGGCTTGACCGTCTGTTTCTCGGCTATGCCATGTATTCCAACGGCGCCGGTGCTTTTCATGGCATCCTCCCCTACCCCTCCATTGAAGGGCGCCAGGCAGTGCCGCTTGGCAAATTGTCGGAATTCATCGGGCAGCTGCGCAGGCTGCATTCGGATATAGCAGAACGCAAGACACTCGATCAATGGGCTGATCTTTTATCGGGAATAGTTGAAAAGATGTTGAAGGGCGATGACCTGGACTCCGCCGGTCAGACTGCGGTTGCCAGGGCCTTGAACGGGTTGCGTGAATCCCGGTTCTCATCCGGATTTATTCAACCTGTCAGCCTGGAAGCCGTCCGCGACATTCTGAAACAGCACCTTTCGCAGAGCGGGGGTGGGTATGGATTTATGGGGGGGTCGATCACTTTTTGCGCCATGCTGCCGATGCGCAGCATTCCGATGCGTGTGGTCTGCCTGGCCGGAATGAATGACGGCCAGTTTCCGCGCACCTCCCGCCAGCCCGGCTTCAGCCTGATGTCAGGAAACAGAAAACGCGGCGACCGTTCGCTGCGGGACGAAGACCGCTACCTGTTCCTGGAAGCGCTCATGTCGGCCGAGGAGCGCCTTTATATCAGCTACAACGGCCAGAGCAACCGGGACAACAGCATTATCCCGCCATCGGTGCTGGTGTCCGAACTTCAGGATTATGTCGGCAGATTCTTTATCGACAGCCAGACCCGGAAAGCGCCGCAGATCCTGCGCTGCCACCGTTTGCAGGGATTCAGCAGCGCTTACTTTGATTCGGACAAAGATACGAATCTCTTCAGTTATGACCAGGAAAGCTGTCAGGCCATAGAGGAGCGTCGGCTCACCGGATTCACGCAGCATGCCTTTATAAGCGGAGAACTCACCGGTGAAGAACTTCAGTCTCAGCGGGTCGATATCCGGCAACTGCGGCGCTTTCTTGCCAATCCGGCGGCGGCTTTTCTTGAACGGCGCATGAGAATATCTCCCTTCAGCCCGGAGGAGGAAACGGACGAGCGCGAGCCGTTCGCCGTGGATGGCCTGTCCGGTTACTCGCTTGCCCAGGAACTTGTCTCGCATATTCTTCAGGGCGGCACGAGTGAAACCGTATTCTGCGCTGTCCGCTCCCGAGGCATACTGCCGCCGCTCACTGCCGGAAAAGCGGCCTTTGACGCGGCCTGGAGCAAAAGCGCCCTGTTTGCCGCCAAGGTTGCGCCACACCTTGGAGAAAAACTGGACCGGCTCGAAATAGATATTGAGCTGGATGACTTCCGAATATCCGGCATATTGGACGACATCACGGCCGTTACCCAGTTGCGCTGGCGTTGCACGGGGATGAAAGGGAAGGACAGGCTCTATAGCTGGCTTGATCACCTGCTGTTGAACTTTATGGCGCCGGCCGGCTACCCACGTGAAAGCATCATGATTGCAAGTGACCTCAGCATGACTCTGCCTCCTATCGAAAACGCTGCTGAAATATTGACTGATCTGCTGACGTTATATGCCGAGGGGATGCGCAGGCCACTTCCATTTTTCCCGCAAACTTCCTGGGACTTTCTGACTGACGGGATCGCTAAAGCGGAGAAAAGCTGGAATGGCGACAAACGCATCGGAATACCGGGCGAATCCGACAATCAATCGGTGCGACTCTGTTTTGGTGAAGCGGAACCGTTTGGCGAAGAGTTTTGTCGCCTCTCCGAGCGTGTATATGCCCCCCTTAAAGCGATCCTGACGGATCAAAAACTGACATGATTTCTGCAATTGAAACACTCCATCAACAGATGAATATCGCTTTGATCTGCCCGTTCAGTTCCGGACCCGGACGAGGCAACATAACAACGGTTCGACGGATAGCCGAACACTTGCCAGCCGTCGGCTGCAAGGTCACGACTATCAATCTGGACTGTTCAAGCATCATTGAACAGCAGACGCTACTCGATCAATCCCGCCCCGACCTGCTGCATGCATTTCATGCCTACCACGCCGGACCGACCGCCAGACAGGCCTCCCGGCTTCTGGGAATTCCCTACATGATTACAATTACCGGCAGCGATCTGTTTGATTCGAGCCTTTGCAATGATCCGGCAACCCGATCAGCCATTCAGGATGCCGATGCGGTCAGCTGTTTCGACCCGTTGGTAGCGCAACGATTGACTAAATTATTCCCGCATATTGGCGGCAGAGTGGCGGTCATCCCGCAAGGAGTGGCAGCGTTACCGCCGGGAATTCCGTATTCAAAACAAGATGCCGTCTTTTTGATTCTGCTGCCGGCTGCGCTCCGCCCGGTCAAGGGGGTCACCGGCGCCATTGCCGCCCTGGCTCCTCTGGCCCTGGAATTGCCGACACTGAGGCTGTTGCTGGTGGGTGGAGCGATCGATCCGGATTACGCTGAAGAGGTTCACAATCTGGCTGCGGGACACCCCTGGATAAGCGTAATCGGCGATATCCCTTACCATCAGATGGGTGGACTGTACGCGGCTGCCGACATCGTCATGAACGCTTCCATATTTGAAGGGGGTATGTCAAACGCGCTACTGGAAGCGATGGTGATGGGAAAACCGGTGCTGGCTCGTGATGTTCTGGGCAATCGCTCCCTGGTCCATCATGGCGAAACCGGCTGGCTGTACCGCACTGACGAGGAACTGAGGGAATGTGTTCGAAGTCTGGTGTTCAATCCTGAGCTTGGCGCTAAAACTGGCGATACCGGCAGAGAATTTGTCCAGAAGCATTGTTCGCCGCAAACAGAGGCGCAAAATTACGCGGCAGTTTATCGACGTCTGATTGGGCAGGTAAAGCTGTAGCCGCCGGACATGTTGCAGGCCTGGTTTTGGTGACTAAGGAATCATTGTTTGCGGCTGTTGTTTTTTCTGCGACGCAATACGGCGCGACCACCGAAAAAACAGCCCGACAGTGTCAATACCCAGATTGTAATGGTAACTGCAATTTCAGATATGGTCAGCATGATCTTCTCCGGAGGATTTTTTATTTTCATCACAGTAGCATTGGTCATTCCGCAGGAGTTTGATGCAGGTCAAGGAGTCACATGAAGATTGCACCGTCAGACGGATCATATAAAACATTTTGCGATATTATAACCGCCTATCGCCTGGCTTCTGTCATGATGCAGGCCGTAAGGCTGAAAATCATTGATATTGCAGGTAAGAACGGATGTTCCGAAGCGGTTCTCATACAACAGTCCGGCATGCAGACGGCGGAAGGAAGCCGTTTCCTGGCGCTGCTGCTCAAACTGGGAATTCTGGAAAAGTATGCTGATTTATTTTACCCTTCGCATTTTTCACGAAAGTTTTTGAGCGAATATAGCGAAACCGGTCAACGTCATGTACTGGATTTCGAGCAGGTTCTGATTGATAAATGGAATACGCTGGGCGACGTTCTCAGGCAGGGGCAAGGCATACCTGCCGTTGACCAGCCTGATGAAGGGTATAAGCAGCGACTGGGTCTGTTTCAAAGCGCGATGCACGAAGCGGCAGAAATTCGCTCGAAGGAACTCTGGACAGCACTCCCCGCCATTCCGGAAACGGGCCTCATCATAGACATGGGCGCCGGTGACGGTACCTATTTGCTTGAATTTCTAAAACGCTTTCCCCGCTGGCAGGCGCTGGCATGCGATCTGGAGGAAGTGGTTTCTGAAATCAAGGACAACTCCATCAACACTCATTCCTGCAACCTGATTGATCCGCAGGATGCGGACACGTTTGCCTCCAGCCACAGAGACAAAGCCTCCATCGTACTTTTATCCAACGTCATCCACTGCTACAGTCCTCAGGAAAATCAGAGACTTTTTTCGATTGCGAGTGAAGTCATGAGGAACGACGGACTGCTGATCGTCCATGATTTTTTCAGCGACGGCAACAGCTTCGGCGCAATGTACGATTTACATATGATGATTAATACTTACAACGGTCGCTGTTACAGCTTTGACGAAACGACAGAGATGTTAAAAGATTCCGGTTTTCCTCACACGAGCATGATTGAGCTTCAATCATACTCACATGCCCTCCTGGCAACCAGGCAACCGCAAACAGAGCTTGAAAAAAATCCGGTCTTTCTGCTCAGACAAAAAGCGCTCTCGTTAGGTTTTTTTGAAGCCCGTGAAATCGCCCCATCGATCATTAGGATTGAACCGTGGGTCAAGGCCAAATGCCAGTACGGCTGCATGTTCTACGGGAAAAAATGGAGCTGCCCACCCCATTCGATGGGAGCAGATGATTTTGAAAAGCTGCTGGGTTGCTATTCAAAAGCCTTTGTTGTAGCAGGGCAGCCACCTTTGAGGGAGTTTCAACAGAAACTGCTGGAACTGGAAAAACAGACCTTTCTGGGAGGATACAAAAAAGCGCTGGTCTTTACCGGTGGTCCCTGTAGCTGGTGCGAAAACTGCCCTGAAGATCGCTGCAGCTTCCCCGACAAGCGGAGGCCATCTCTGGAATCGTGCGGCTGTGATGTGTTTGCTCTGGCGGAATCCTGCGGTATTTCGATGAAGCCAATCAAAAACAGCGATGATTTTGTTCAGTATATCGGATTGCTGCTGGTTGAATAGCCTGATCAGTTTGCAGGATTAAACGGGAAACAGTTATATGAAAATTCTGGTAATTGAAAATCCAAGGCCGCTCGCCACCGAGCATTACAACGATGTGGCCAATGCTCCGCTCTCGGCCAGCCTCAACAGCGGCTATGCGCTGGCGATCGCCCGCCGTGCAGGCTGGGACCCAGCATATCTGGATCTGACCGGCTGCCAGGACGATGAAGCCACCATTTCCGGCAGGATTCTGGCAGAGAACGCCGATCTGATCCTGTTTCACTGGGTGTATGCCTGGGGAAATGAAAACATTGTCCAAAACATCCTGAAGATTCTCAAGCAAGGGCAGAGCGGATTAATCGGGGCTTTCGGGCTTTTTCCGACATTGGCATGCCAGCGCCTGTCAGAGTTCGCGCCCGGGATGGATTTCATTTTGTCAGGTGAATTTGAAGCTACACTTGATGAACTACTATCCAAGCTATCAGCAAGCAACAGCTTTCATTCAATAGCAGGTCTCTATTGTGGCAACGGTGAATTTGTCAGTCGCGAACCGATGTCCGATCTTTTACAGCTCCCGGTACCGGACGATGTCGGCGCAAATTGCCAGTTTCCGACCATGAATATTGCGGCCAGTCGCGGCTGTTTCGGAGATTGTTCCTTCTGCTTTATCAATCAGTATTACGGTTGCCGCAAACGGCGTGAACGCAGTATCAACTCTTTTGCCCGGGAGCTTGAATTCAGATTGAAACGCAGGGCGGTAAATAATGTTTATTTTATCGACCCGACTTTTATCGGCTACGATGAAAAACAGAGCGGACGCGCAAAGGAAATCAGCGGCATCCTGAAGAGCCATAATCTTCCATTCGGTTTTGAAACCAGAGTTGACACCATCGACCAGGATTTGATCGGCACGTTGGCCGCCAACGGCGCAACCAGCATTTTTCTTGGGATTGAATCCGGCTGCGAAGCCGCCCTGCAGCGCATCAACAAACGAATCACACGCGAACAGATCATCCGCGCAGTGCGGGCTGTCCAAGGGAGCGGCATCACCTTGTCAGTCGGATTTATCATGTTCGAACCCGACTCAACCCTGGCCGAACTCCTTGAAAACTACACGCTGCTGGAAGAACTGGATTTATTATCCCATCACGACCAGACCATCAACATGCTTTACCACAGCCAGATCATCCTGTACGGATCCAGGGCCTGGTCTGAATTTGCCGAACAAGGTCGCCTCAATCTGGATGACAGGTTACCATTTGAAGCGAGTTACAAATTCAGGCATGCAGACGTAATGCGCGTCTGCAATGCCATGCGAAGGCTTTCTACGAAATATTTCACCAGGATGGACCAGCTCTATCATAACCAGAAGATTGCAAGCGGCAGCCAGTTCGACTGTCGCCACATCCAGAGCCCGCCCGGTGTTAAGGGTGACGACCTCAACCGGATACTGAAAGAGGCCTTTCTGGCATTCATCAAATTTGTCGTCAATCACGACAACAGACAATTCAAACTTTTGGAATCCGGTTTTCTGAATGCCTTGGATTCGTGCTTCAACATCGATTGAAAAGGGATGCTGAGATTGAAATTGCTTTCGTTCATACAGAAATGTTAAAAGGTTCATCTCTGTATATCCAGTTCACCTTAAACGACGCAAGGAGTTAAAAGTATGAGAAAAAATGCCATAAAGGTATTAACATTGCTGGCAGCGGTACTGTTTCTGTCTGTGACCGTGTTAGAATTAAAAGCAGATGCCAGAGCCGGTGGCGGCCGTTCCATGGGGAGCCGCGGCTCACGCAGCTATTCACGCCCTGCCCCCACCTACCAGCAGTCCGCTCCGCCACGCCAGCAGACGGCTCCCACAGCCAATCCGGCTGTTCAGCAACCGGCCGGCGGCGGTTTCATGCGAAGCATGGCCGGCGGCCTGGTCGGCGGTATGCTGGGGGGCATGCTTTTCCGGAGTCTCGGTTTCAGCGGGATGGGCGGAGGAATGGGGGGCGGCATCGGTATTTTTGAAATCATCCTGATTGCCGGTATCGGCTATCTGATTTATCGCTTTATCAAGAAAAAAAGGGAAGAAAGCTCAAACGGCCCTTTCAACCAGTCACAGTACAACAGCGGCAATGCCCCGTCCAACGTCACACCGATCTTTGGAAGCGAGCAGAATTCCATGCAGCAGACCGGAGATCTGGAAACAGGCCTGAGCCATATTCGCCAGTTTGACCCCGCTTTTGACGAAAACCGCTTCAATGATCTGGTGATGGACAACTTCTTCAAAATCCAGGGAGCCTGGATGAATCGCGACCTGTCGTCGGTCTCCAATCTCCTGACCAGCGATATGTCCCGTACCATGCAGCAGGATATTGATAAACTGCTGCGGGACAAGCAGATCAACAGACTGGAAAACATCGCCGTCCGAAGCGTGGAAGCCACTGAAGCCTGGCAGGAATCCGGACAGGATTACATCACAGCACTGATTTATGCCAACCTGCTGGACTACACCACCGACGACAGCAGCGGCGCAGTCATCTCCGGCAGCAAGACCGATCCGGTCAAGTTCGAAGAGTACTGGACCTTCACCAGGCCGGTCGGCGGCGGATCCTGGAAACTTTCAGGAATTGATCAGAAGTAGATTGAATCTGAATATTTGATGAATATCGCCCCGTTTCCCACAAGGATTCGGGGCGACTTCCAACAGCTGCACAATCCTGTGAGACCTGCATGAAGCCCCTCGACCTCAAGAGTATCAACATCTCCGGCCTCAACCTGATCGAAGCCAGCGCCGGAACCGGCAAGACCTGGACCATTGCCGCGTTGTATATCCTCCTGCTGCTGGAAAAGGAGCTGCGACCGGAGCAGATTCTGGTCGTAACCTATACCAAGGCTGCCACCGCCGAACTGCGCGACCGCATTCGCAAACGAATCTCCACGACTCTGGATCTCTACACTACTCAGCGACCCGCAACAGAAGATCCACTGGAACAGATTCTCGAAAAGAACCGGCCGCAAAATCCGGAGCGGGCCCGCCTGCTGTTGACCCGGGCCCTTTATTCGTTTGACGATGCCGCCATCTTCACGATCCATGGATTCTGCCAGCGGGCGTTGCTGGAAAACGCTTTTGAAAGCGGATCACTGTTTGACAGCGACATGATCACGGACCAGAGCTCTGTTGTAAGGCAGGTTTGCGACGATTTCTGGCGAACTCATATCCTCTCCCAGCCCGATGAATTTGTGGAGCGACTGGTGGCAGAGAGGTTCACCCCCGAAAAGCTGGCCGCCCCGTTTGACGGACAGTATCAGAATCCTGACCTTAAAGTTATCCCACAGGGAGCGGACAGCAACCTGCTACCGCTGATCAAGCGGCGCGACGATTTGTATGCATCGTTCAGTTCAATCTGGAAATCGGAACACGATTCCGTACTTGAACTGATGTTACAGGCCGGACTTCACCAGGGAAGCTACAGTCCAAAACAGATCAGCGTGGCCGCCGATGCTGTTAATGGCTGGGTGACAGCTGGCACTGCCAATGCTTCCTGCAGCAAACTTGAATTCTTCTCGGCACAAAAAATCGCCTCCAAAACCACCAAGACCACTAAATTCATTCCTGAGCATGTTTTTTTCAAACTCGCTCAGGAGCTGCATGAGGCGGTCGAAGAGTTGAAGAATGCCTATCATGATAAACTGATCGCTTGTCGGCACAACTTGAAAGAGTGGTTGAACAACGAACTTGCCAGCCGGAAGAAAGCATTAAATCAACGCTGTTTCGATGACTTACTGCTCGATCTTTATCTGGCGCTTGAAGCTGCCACCGGCGCTGCGCTGGCGGATAAGCTGCGCGAGCGATACCAGGCGGCGCTGATTGACGAGTTTCAGGACACCGACCCGCTGCAATGGAGTATCTTCAAAAGAATCGGAGATTCAAACGACTATCCGCTGTTCCTGATCGGCGACCCGAAACAGGCCATCTATAGCTTTCGCGGCGCAGATGTTTTTGCCTATCTGGACGCCAAGCACAACGTCCATAATGAGCGGCGCCTGACCCTTGGAACCAACTTCCGCTCGACTCTGCCATTGGTAACGGCGGTTAACAAACTGTTTTCGGCCCGGCCAGACCCTTTCCTTTGTGAAGAAATCCCCTTCCAGCCGGTCTCATCCGGACGCTCAGAGAATGATATCCTGCTGCTGGATGGCGAACCGTCACAACAGCCGCTCCAAGCCTGGGTGTATCCACGCAGCGATCAATCAAAGCCGGAAACCAAACCGGCAGCTTCCGAACAAATAGTTGCCTCCATTGCCGGAGAGATCGTTCGCCTTCTTGAAGTCGGACGCTATACGCTGAGCAGCGATGGTGCCGAACGTCCGCTGCGCCCTGGTGATATCGCCGTGCTGGTAAAATCACATAAACAGGCGGAGCAGATTCAACAGGCCCTGCTGACAAAAGAGGTCCCTTCCGTACAACAGGGAAGCTCTACCATTTTCAGAACTCAGGAGGCACTGGACCTGCTGCGCATTTTGCGGGCAGTTGCCGAACCGGGGCGGGAACAACTGCTGCGGGAAGCATTGCTGACCGGGGTGATGGGACTGACCGCCAATCAGATTGCCGTTTTTGTTGATTGCTCCGGAGACGACCCGCAATGGGAAGAGTGGTTGCTCCGTTTTCACGAACTTCACTCCGCCTCCCGGACAGGGGGAGTCGTGGCGGTGCTGTCGCGCCTGCTTGGCAGCTGCGGCGTCCGTGGCCGGGTACTGTCACGTTTCGGCGGGGAACGCTGTCTGACCAATCTGCTGCACTGTTGCGAACTGCTTCATCAGGCTGAACATGAACAGGGCAGAAACCTTTCCGGTTCGATCAGCTGGCTGGAGCGGCAAATCTCCGGCAACCTAAAAGACGATGCCGCGCTGTTGCGGCTGGAAACGGATGACAATGCGGTAAAGATTTCCACCATCCACGCCAGCAAGGGGCTGCAATACCCGGTCGTGTTTGTGCCGTTCGCCTGGGATCCTCCCGGCGGCCGAAATAATCGGGTATTGTTTCACAACCCGGATGGCGAGCTGGTACTGGACCTGGCCGAGGAGAATCAGCATAAACAACTGGCCGAGGCGGAGATGGAAGCCGAAGCGGCCCGCCTGCTGTATGTGGCCCTGACCCGGGCCGAGTTCCGCTGTTACTTTGTCTGGGGTTGCATCAACGGTGCGCTTGACTCGCCGTTGTTTGAACTGTTGCATGGCGGAAAGGTAAAAAAGGAGAACAAGGCTTTTTCAGCTCTTTCAGATTCGGACATCATAAATCAGATCAAAGAGCTGTCGGACGGTGATGGTTCAGGAATACACGCGGTAGTTATGCCGGCAGGTGAAACCGCAATCAAATATCGTAATGATCCGGCTGATTCAAAACCATATCACTGCCGGACTCTCGGCCACCCTCCCCGTGACGACTGGCGGGTTGCAAGTTTTAGCGGCATGCTTTCAGGAGCGGGACACTCATTCCAGCCGCGCGACCGTGACAATCTGGTTGCGGCATCAGAATCAGACGGCATGGCGGAGCTTGAAACTAAACCGAAAGGGATGACTATTTTTGACTTCCCGCGTGGCGCAAAGGCGGGAACCTGCCTGCATGAAATTTTCGAGCAGCTGAATTTTGCGAAATTAGATAAAGAGAGTATCCCCGGCATTGCCAACAGCAAGCTGCTGGCAAACGGATTTCAGGAACAGTGGCTACCAGCTGTAACTGCAATGATTGAAAATGTTACTAAAGCGAAAATAATCAGGGATGATTCCGATTTTACTCTTTCAAAATTGCAGGTGGGAAGTTGGCAGACAGAAATGGAATTTTATCTGCCGCTTGCCCATTTGTCGCCTGATACAATCAAAGCTCTTTTTGAAGGCTTGCTTGACGACAAGGAATACCGTGACTTCCACGACGTTCTGGATAATCTTTCGTTCCGCCGCAGCCGGGGTATGTTGCAGGGTTTTATAGACCTGGTTTTCGAGCATGGAGGGCGCTACTACATCCTTGATTGGAAGTCTAACCACCTCGGCGACAATCCTGCTGATTACGGACAAAATCAGATGCGAGAATCAATGGCCCGCAGCGCATATATTCTTCAGTACCATCTCTACACCCTGGCGCTGGACCGCCTGCTGCAAATGAGGCTGCCCGGTTACAACTACGACTCCCACTTTGGCGGGGCTATCTACATTTATCTGCGCGGCGTAACTGACGGAGATTCTGTGTCGGGCATCTACCGTGAGCGGCCATCGGCAGAATTTATCAAGCGCGCGGCTGACAGCATGCTTGCCAATCTCCCCTGCCGATAAGATCCATTCAAAACCACCCTGCCCCCGACTCACCTGATAGTCAGCTTATCAACCGTCAGTGTGCCGCTTTGCAGCACCAACTGCCCCTGCAATTCCGTTGTTCCGGCACCTGGCAGGTAGGACGAATCGTAGCCTCCCTTGATTGTCAGACTGATTGGTCTGTTTAGAATCAGGTTCTCAACGAACGGATTCTCTTTTGTTGCCAGAACAGTATCGCCGCTGATCGCTGCGTTACAGGCATCCGTCAACTGGCCGTAAAAAGCGGCATGGGTGATTCCGGTCAATTTTACGAGCGGCAGAACGCCAAATATTACAGTTACCGCCTGGATTTTATCCACCGTGATGCCGCACCAGCCGTTAGTATCAACATTACAACTGCTGCTCCATCCGGAGATGAATGACCCCGGACCGGGAACCGCCATGAGTGTCACAACCGTACCGAAGTCAAATAGTGCCGACGGGCAGCTGATTCCGGCGCAATGAATTCCGCCCGGATTACTGTTGATTGAGCCGTTACCGTTTCCAGCGAAGCTAACATTGAGCGGGAATTTATCTATGTCAAAGACGGCATCAATATGATGGCCGGATGAAACCGAATTGAAGGTACGGCTGAAGCTGTACTGATTCGAGATATTCTGGCCGACGCCGTCGATCACTACCCCGGCAATGTGATAACCTGTCGAAGGCGTAATTATGACCGGAGCTGAGTCAAACCCGAGATAGACGCTCTGACTGGCCGTTATTCCACCACCCGGACCGGCTGAAGTTTGAATCGTATGCGCCGGATTGAATAGCTCTGTGCTGGCCAGCGTAGTCAGACCATCCGACCCGCCGGCCAGCAGCACCATTCCATCTTGCAGAACGGTACTGCTCTGGCCGCTGCGCGGAGTGGACATGGTTCCCGCCAATATCCAGTTATTGGCGATCGGATTGTAGAGTTCAGCTACGAAGAGAAGTTTGTTGCCCGAATCATAACCACCCGCAATGAAGACGGCTCCGTTAGAAAGCAGCGCTGAACTGTGGGAGTTGCGCGCAAACAACATTGGTGCGACCAGAGTCCAGATACCGGCGCCTGGATCGTACAATTCCGCACTCCCCAGCACATCATAGTAGGTTCCGCCGGCAAAGAGCAGCCTGCCATCAGCAAGGATAGTGGTTGTGTTGTTAAAGCGCGGATCGAGCATTGCTGCGACGGCCGTCCAAAGATCATTTGCCGGATTGTAGATTTCCGAATTGCTGCCGCTGCCTCCTGACACCAAAACCCTGCCGTCGGTTAAAAGTGAAGCGCTGTGTCCCGATCGGGCCTCCGCCATTGGAGCCGCTGCGTTCCAGATGTTATTGACCGGATCGTACAGCTCGGTCGTAGCGAGCGGGATATAATCCTGATCATATCCGCCAGACAGCAATAGCAGACCGTTTTTCAGAAGAGTCTCACTGTGTCCATATCGCGGAGTCGTCAAACTTGCGCCGGCACTCCAGCTGTTAGTTGCAACATCATAAAGTTCCGTACTGGACAATATTTCTGAATTCTGATCGTACCCTCCCGCAACCAGGACATTCCCGTTGGGGAGCAGGGTTGCGGAATGGCCGGACCGGGGTTGAGTCATTGCGCCGGTCAGACTCCAGATTTTGGCGACAGGATCATACAGTTCTGCAGTTGAAAGCACTCCGGCGTCGCCACTCCCGCCAGTCACCAGCACCATACCGTTCTTTAGCAGCGTTGCGGTGTGATACTGGCGGGCAGCCGA
>MTLD01000715.1_pt1 | contig 56647 bp, 57 predicted proteins | sample 1982471 | NCBI WGS metagenome assembly MTLD01 (sample SAMN05712604, study PRJNA340218) | biofilm metagenome | isolation source: sample SPM anode biofilm adapted to -50 mV | place: USA | collected 2012-02-03
TAAAGAGAAGAATCCGTAAGGATTCCTTGTAGATAAATGGAGCGGGAAACGGGGTTCGAACCCGCGACTTCAACCTTGGCAAGGTTGCACTCTACCACTGAGTTATTCCCGCTCAATGGAGATCCTATTTATAGCAAAGACGCCTCTCTCAGTCAACCCATTTTTTTAATGACACGATAAAATTTCACCTTTGCTCCCAAGCCAAATGTCGTATGATATCGTGCATCGTCGGCTATACTCTCCATCATGAGAAAAATCGACAAGCTACGGAGCCTGATAGCCCGCGAGGCCGCGAGACTCATGTACGAAGACGGGGTGAGGGAATACCGCGACGCGAAGAGGAAAGCGGCGAAGCGGTTCGGGCCGGAAAAGGCGCTTTCCCTTGGTTCGCACCTGCCGACAAATGCCGAGATCCACGAGGAACTGGCCCGGCTCATCGCCACCAACGAGGAAGACGTCCTGCCTGAACGGCTGCTGCGACTCAGGCTGACCGCGCTCTCCTACCTCGACCTCTTCGCCGGCTTCTCCCCATACCTGGTGGGGTCGGTCCTCTCGGGTGCAGTAACCAGCAAAAGCGACATCGACATCCACCTCTTCTCAGATTCCACAGAGGCGGTCGAGAACCTCCTCGAGGAGCGCGGCATCGCATTCCAAACCGAGACGGTACCGGTGAGAAAAGGTGGCATCGTCAAGGATTACACGCACATCTACCTGGAGGACGCGGGGGTGGTGATAGAATGCTCGGTCTACCCCGCAAATGAAAAACGCAACCGCACCGTCAGCAGCATCACCGGAAAACCGATGGAGCGCGCCGGGCCCTCCCGGCTGAAAAAGATCATCGCCGAGTCGCTGGGCGAAGAGGAGCGATAATGGAGAACCGCAAGGCAGAACTGATCGAGACGCTGCTTCCCAAGGACACGAACTCCTACGGCAACATCTTCGGCGGCGTCATCATGAGCATCATGGACAAGACGGCAGGGGTTGCCTGCTGGCGCTACGCCAGGAAAAGGGTAGTGACCGCCTGCGCCCACCGCATCGACTTCCACGCCCCCATAAACGTCGGAGAAGTGGTCTACTCAAGGGCGACCATCATCCATGTCGGACGATCCTCCATGGAGGTCGAACTGGAGGTGGAGGTGGAAAACGTCATCGACGGCTCCAGGCGCCGCGCCGCCAGCGGGCTTTTCACCATGGTGGCAGTCGACGAGAACTGGCACGCCTCACCAGTACCGCAATGGCAGCCGGTGACCGAGGCCGAGATCGAGAAATGGCGGGAAGTTGAGAAGAGGAGAAAGGATGCGTGACCGGTAAGCTGTTGCTGCTGAGCGCGCTCGTCGTGCTGCCAGGATGCGAATCGCTGAACGAGACGCTGGTGCGGCAGATGTTCATCGATCGCGGGGTGAGCCGTGAAGTGAGCGACCAGATCAAGGAGGGTCTCAAGCGGAGAGAGAAGACTCCCCCCGCGGAGTTGCCGAGACAAGCTGCACCGCCGTTTCTTGACTTGGGCTAGACCATGCGGCTGAGCGGCTTCGTTTCCGAAATTATCAGAGCGGGAAAAGGTCGGGCTTTCGCGGGATCGAGGCGAGGTCCAGGTGAGACACCCCCCACTCCAGAACCTCGGCCGGGGGTGCTTTTTCCAGCGCGGCGGGGGGAGACTGTCCCAGGAACCTGAGCGCGCAGGCCAAAAGGTGTCCACCCTCCCGCGCCAGGTCGCGACCGTGCGCCAGGGAAACGGCATGGTCGCGCTTGCTTAGTTTAGCGCCGTCGGGACCGGTCACGAGCGGCAGGTGCCAATAGCTCGGCGTGGGGTAGTTGAAGAGCCGCTGCAGGTAGATCTGGCGCGGAGTTGAGCTCAAAAGGTCCGCACCTCGCACCACCTGGTTCACCCCGGTGGCCGCGTCATCTATTACTACCGCCAGATGGTAGGCGTAAGGGCCGTCTGCGCGATGGATGACGAAATCCCCGCAGGACGCCGTCAGATGCTGGCCATAGAGCCCCATGATCCCGTCCTGGAACGAGATCACCTCGTCGTAGACCTTCACCCTGAGCGCCCTCTCCACCTTCTCGGGCGGCAGTCCCTCGCGGCATAGACCGGGATACACCAGCCCGTCCTCATGGGGTGCGGAAGCTATTTGAGCAATCTCGCTCCTGGTACATCCACAGGGATAGGCGAGCCGCCGCCGCACCAGTTCCTCGGCGGCTTCCCGGTAATAATCGGTACGCCTGCTTTGGTAGAGAACCTCGCCATCCCACTGAAAACCGAGCGTTTCCAGCGTCGAGAGCATGTCGTCTGCAATGCCTGGAACCACCCGCGGGAGGTCCAGGTCCTCCATGCGCAGAAACCACAGCCCGCCCTCTCTTCTTGCCAGGATGTAGCTACCCACAGCAGCAACCAGCGACCCGACATGCAGCGGCCCGGTGGGAGACGGGGCGAAACGCCCGATTACCTGGGTATTTTCAGTCGAACTGTTTTCCATAACGACGAGAACCGTTTGGCCACGGAGAACATCTGAGGGAATCAGCGGATGGACCGGACTTTCTCAGATTTTCTCCGTGGCAGAGCTTTGCAAGGTTTAGAGGAAGGAGCAGATATAGTCGGAAACGGCGGAGACGTTCACCTTGAAGCTAGCGTTTTCCGGCACTTCGAAGGCCTCTCCGCCCTTGATGGCGACCGGCTCGGGGGAGCCGGGCAGTACCACTGTCATCTCGCCGGAGAGGATCTCCATGAGCTCGGCGGAGCCGGTGTTGAAGGTGTACTCGCCGGGGAGCATAATCCCCAGGGTCTTCCTCGACCCGTCGGGGAAAATGACGGTTCGGCTGGTGACCCTGCCTTCGAAATAGATATTGGCTTCTTTTACCACCGTTACGTTGTTGAACTCGGACACTGCACACCTCCTTGTTTTATCGAATTTCTATTTGTTCCAATCACCGGAGTCCCAGCGCTGCAAAGCGGATTGCGCACGGAACCCCATCAATCCGGGAAGCGCGGAAAGCCGTACCAGCACCTCACGGCAACGCCCCGGCTCGTCCCGCATGGCGTACACCGCAGCCATGCCGGCGATCCGCTCGTCTTCATCGTCCAGCAGCGTGAGAAAAAGGTCCAAGGCCCCTTCGCGCAGCACTGCTGCGTAAAACCTGTTCAGCTCCCCTACCTGCGCGGCGGCAAGCTCTTCCTGCAGGTTTTCCATCGCCTCGGCATGCCTGACCGATGACTTGCGGAACCAGTCGATAAGTTTCGCCACCTTCTCTTCACGCAGCACCTGCTGTCTCCTCGCCTGTCTACCCTCTACGATTTGTGAAGCCTGTAAAATCGGAACAGTAGCAGTTTTTGGGACCCCCATCAAGCCTAAAGCACCCGGAGCTATAACTGAAGGTGGGCACAAATCCAGCAAGGACGATATCGAAGATCCGGAAATAAAAAACCGCGATGTCTCGCGGTCAGATTCCCCTCTAAAATATCCGGTTTTCTGGAACTGAACTTCCCCCCTGTGGCTCAGTTACGACGCTTCCACCTGCACAAGGCCAGCGTACCAACTCCGACGCCGAGCAGGAACACGCTTGAGGGCTCAGGAACCGCGGCTGGCGTTACCGCGGCAAAGTCAGACTTAGCCGATCCTTCGAAGAGATCTGGAGCCGTAGCCGTCACGAAAAAGGTGAACGTATGCGTCCCGGCAGTAAGAGCCAGATCGTCGTACTCGCCGTGGAAATAGCCGGAACCGTCATGGTAGGTCGAGGTCCAGCCGGTAAGCACATTATCGAGGTAGAAAGCGAATTCGTCCCCCACCGAATAGGCATCGAACGCCGTGACCCGCGGCACGACGCAGTCGCTGCTTGTAGTGATGCTCCAGTCTGAGCTCCACCACTCATCCTCGTTAGGCGTGGTGATGAACCCGATCGGTCCAATGCCGCCAAACCAGGCGAACTCCCCGCTCCACCCTAAAGCGGGGTCAATGACCACGGTTGCCTGGCATGGGATTGAGGAAAAAGCCATAAAGGAAGTAAACGCGATAGCAGCAAGAGATTGTCTCAACATGATACACCTCCCGAATCCAATATCTGCGGTACTGGGATCTTCCGTGGAAACGGTTTTTAGCTACCACTGATTAAAAATTTAGAAGTTTATAATATTTCTGTCAATTCATTCCCCTACACCAGATGTCCCGTGCGTGACCACAGCTGGTTAAAATTCGCACATCTGGCCGGGTTCTCGGCAATGCCACCACTCTGCCAATGCTCCAACCTACCGAAATGACACCCCTGCCGGCCGGTCTGCAACTGGCCCATAAATTGAATATACTTTAATTAATAGACATAAAAGCAATTCTTCCACTCTGGATTGACTTAATGTTATGCTCTGCCCACACCAGTCAAAAGCCGCAGTATGAGGAGGTAGGCCATGAAAGTATCTATCGCTGTCGTACTCATGTTGATATCGTTAACATTCACAGGTACTGCACAAGCAACAGTGTTCAACGTAGCCGATATGAAAGGGACCGTGGCTTTAACTACAGAACTACAAAGGGTTGAGTTTAATATTGGTAACGATTACATGTTCTGGGGCTTCGGACTTCCGTTTCTTGATCCAAAACAATCAGTCTACAAAGTAGGCGATTCCTTTTTCTACGACTCATTTATCTCAATGCTCACAAGAACCTACACACCATTTGTAAATAGTGATGGAACACCTGACTACTCGAATGGTTGGAACGATATGTACAAGGATAAGTACGTGGTATTTTTCGCAGAGTGGTATGGGTTACCCGAGGACCACACAGGCAGCAGGTTTTACATTCAGCCTGTCGCTGATTTATCCGGTTATGTCGTCAACGACCTTTACTTGTACACTAACTTCCTGCAGTATAATGGAACTCTGTCTTATCACATGAATCTTTTGGCTGACGCCACGGCTGTGCCCGAACCATCGACGGCAGTCCTGTTCCTGGCGGGAATAGCAGGGGTGATCGGAATTGCAGCACTGAGAAGAGAAGTGGTCCGTTAAGGATCAGGCAATCAGTCTGGGAGCGGCAGTAGCATTAAACTGGTTGGAAATGGGCAAATGGTTGGAGGCGATTTCCTCCAACCATTTTTTTCGTGCTGAAGCATCGATCGTTGCGACTTTATGAACCAGGGGGACGGCTACTGCGGAGACATCAACACAGCCAGGGGTGCTAACTGCAAAAAAAGAAAAGGCGGGGTCTCCCCCGCCTTTCCATGCTGCCTTTATGCCTGAAGCTGTTAAATGTCGAAGTACAGTGCGAATTCGAGCGGTACCGGGCGCATACGGACCGGGTTGACTTCCGCTTCGGTCTTGTACTCGATCCACTTCTCGACCACGTCCGGGGTGAAAACGTCGCCCTTGTAGAGGAACTCGTTGTCCTCCGCCAGCGCCTTGAGAGCCTCCTCGAGGGAGCCCGGTGCGGACGGGATGGTGGCGAGCTCTTCGGGGGACAGGCCGTAGATGTCCTTGTCCAGCGGCTGGCCCGGATCGATCTTGTTCTCGATGCCGTCGAGGCCTGCCATCAGGAGCGCTGCGAAGGCGAGGTAGCCATTGCAGGACGGGTCCGGAGTACGGTACTCGATCCTCTTCGCCTTGGGGTTCGAGGAGAACATCGGGATGCGGAGCGCGGCCGAGCGGTTGCGGCTGGAGTAAGCCATGTTCACCGGAGCCTCGAAGCCCGGCACCAGGCGCTTGTAGGAGTTGGTGGTCGGGTTGGTGAAGGCGCAAAGAGCACGGGCGTGCTTGATGATGCCGCCGATGTACCACAGAGCCATCTGGGAAAGCCCGCCGTATTTGTCGCCGGCGAAGAGGTTGGTGCCGTCCTTCCAGAGGGACATGTGGCAGTGCATACCGGAGCCGTTGTCGCCGTAAAGCGGCTTCGGCATGAAGGTTACGGTCTTGCCGTTGCGGTTCGCCACGTTCTTGATGACGTACTTGAACCACTGCAGCTGGTCAGCGATGTCGACCAGCGAGGAGAAGCGCATGTCGATCTCAGCCTGGCCGCCGGTGGCGACTTCGTGGTGCTGGCACTCGACGCGGATGCCGACTTTCTGCAGCTCCAGGACCATCTCGTTGCGGAGGTCGTTCTGGGAGTCGGTCGGGGCAACCGGGAAGTAGCCTTCCTTGTGACGCGGCTTGTAGCCGAGGTTCGGGAACTCTTCGCGGCCGGTGTTCCATGCGCCCTCGACGGAATCGACGGCGTAGAAGGAGGAGTTGGCGGTGGAGTCGTAACGAACGTCGTCGAAGATGAAGAATTCCGCTTCCGGTCCGAAGTAAGCGGTGTCGGCAATGCCGGTCGACTTCAGGTAGTTCTCAGCTTTCTTGGCGATGTTGCGCGGATCGCGGGTGTAGTCTTCTTTGGTGATCGGGTCGAAGATGTCGCAGATAAGGGAAAGAGTGGGTATCGCGGTGAACGGATCCATCTTCGCGGTCTTCGGGTCCGGAATGATGATCATGTCGGAGGCGTGGATCGGCTGCCAGCCACGGATGGAGGAGCCGTCGAAGCCCTGCCCCTCTTCGAAGGTGTCCTCGCCGAACTCGCTCATCGGCACAGTGAAGTGCTGCCAGATGCCGACGAAGTCCATGAACTTGAAATCGACCATAAGCACGCCGTTTTCTTTGGCAAACTCCACTACTTGTTTTGGTGTCATCTACTATCTCCTTTCAAATTGAGTAAAGAATCGAGGCTAATTAGAGAGCGTCCTCGCCCCTCTCACCGGTCCTGATCCGAACTACTTCTTCCACTGGAGTTACGAAGATCTTGCCGTCGCCAATACGCCCGGTTTTCGCAGCCTGCTCGATGGCGTCGACGACCTTGCCGACCACCTCGTCGGATACGATGATTTCCATCTTTATCTTGGGAATGAAATCAACCACGTACTCGGCGCCGCGGTAGAGTTCGGTATGCCCCTTCTGGCGACCGAAGCCTTTCACCTCACCGATGGTGATCCCCTGGATGCCGATCTCATTGAGTGCTTCTTTCACTTCATCAAGCTTGAAAGGTTTTATGATTGCTTCGACTTTTTTCAAGGCAGTTATCCTCCGCTTGTTGTTCAGTGCGCTGCGAATTATAAATAGCTTGCCATCTAATTGCAAGGTTAATAAATCCCGGGCTGCTGGTTTGGCAACTCCGGTGCAAGAGCCCGGCCAATCGGTAAAAGCTGCTTTAGCTGCTAGACATTCCGGCAATTTAGCCGAAGCGCTCCGCCCTCAGATGTTGAAAGGCTGCAAATCAGTTGCCTAAAAGTTAGGCAACCTCCGACCTGCATCTGCACGGTGAGATTCTCATCTTCAGCAGCAAGTTCCCAGGAGAACCAATTAGGGAACTATTATTAAATTTTACCGTGGCTCCACTGTGGCAAACTGTTGAATAGGAGCCCGACAGTGGGACCCTGTTTCAGGCAAACAAAATTCTTACAGGACGAAAAGCATTTCCCTGTAAGTCGGCAGCGGCCAGTATTTGGCTGCTATGATTTTTTCCAGAACATCACCGGTGGCACGCAGTTCAAGCATCTTTGCAAACACCTCTTCCCTGAACACAGCGGCCTGTTTTTCGACATCGGCGATATCCATTGCGCTTTCAAGCACCTTCTCCAGAGCTTTGGCATTGGCGGTCATCGAGGCAACCTTATCGCAAAGTTCTTCCAGCAATTCCTTCTGTGTCGAGACGTCCAGCTTGCTGGACACCGCAGTAATCTCGTTGACAGAGTTTGCCACGGTTGTCGAATATTCAATGGCGGCAGGGATTATGCTGTGGTTCGCCATGTCGATCATGGTCAGTGCTTCGATGTTCAGGGTCTTGATGTACTGCTCAAGCACGATCTCATAACGCGCATGAACTTCTTTTTCCGAGAAGACGTTGTGAGCAGCGAACACCTCGAGTGCTTCCTTGGATACCAGCTCCTTAAGTGCCTCAGGAGTGTTGGGAAGATTCGGCAGGCCGCGTTTGGCTGCTTCCTGAACCCACTCGTCGGAGTAGTTGTTGCCGTTAAAGATCACGCGCTGGTGTTTTTTCGCGGTTTCCTGAAGCAGTTTGTCAAGGTCAGCGTCGAAGTTGGTGGATTTCTCCAGCACATCCGCGAATTCCTTCAGCGCCTCGGCGATGATGGTGTTGATGATGATGTTGGGCCCGGAAATCGAGAAGGAGGAGCCGAGCATCCTGAATTCGAATTTGTTCCCGGTAAAGGCGAACGGCGAGGTCCTGTTCCTGTCGGTGGCATCTTTGGGGAGCGAGGGAAGGGTGTTTACACCGACATCCATGTGACCGCTCAGGGAGGACGATTTTGCTACGCCGGCAACGATCTGGTCGATGATGTCGGAAAGCTGCTCGCCAAGGAAGATCGAGATGATTGCAGGAGGTGCTTCGTTGGCGCCCAGGCGATGGTCGTTGCCTGCGTTGGCGCAGGAGCAGCGCAAAAGACCGGCATAAGTGTCGACGGCTTTGATGGTCGCCATGAGGAAGGTCAGGAACTGTGCGTTTTCATGGGGGGTGCGACCCGGCTCAAGGAGGTTCTGCCCGTCGTTCGAGCTCATGGACCAGTTGTTGTGCTTGCCGGACCCATTAACGCCGGCAAACGGTTTTTCGTGCAGCAGGCAGACCATGTCATGCCTGAGGGCGACCCGCTTGAGAACTTCCATGACCATCTGGTTGTGGTCGGTGGCGATATTGGTGTTTTCGAAAATCGGCGCGAGTTCAAACTGTCCCGGTGCTACCTCGTTGTGCTGGGTCTTCGCAGTAACGCCAAGTTTCCACAGCTCTTCGTTTACTTCCTTCATGTACGACAGCACTCTTTCCTTGATAGTGCCGAAGTAGTGGTCTTCCATTTCCTGCCCTTTCGAGGACATGGCGCCGAAAAGGGTTCTGCCGGCCATCATCAGGTCAGGTCTTTCCAGGTAGAAAGACTTGTCCACCAGGAAGTATTCCTGCTCAGCCCCGACAGTCGAGGTGACCCTGGTGACATCGGTGTTACCGAACAGCTTGAGCACACGCACCGCCTGGGTCGAAAGCGCTTCCATGGAACGGAGCAGAGGGGTCTTCTTATCCAGAGCCTCACCGGTGTAGGAGCAGAAGGCGGTAGGGATACAAAGAGTGATGACGTCAGCCTCTTCTTTGAGGAAAGCAGGCGAGGTGCAGTCCCAGGCGGTATACCCCCTGGCTTCAAAGGTCGCTCTCAAGCCACCGCTGGGGAACGAGGAGGCATCCGGCTCCCCCTTGATCAGTTCTTTGCCGGAGAATTCCAACAGCACCCCGTTATCCGAAGGTGTAATGAAGGAGTCATGTTTTTCCGCGGTGATACCAGTCATCGGCTGGAACCAGTGGGTAAAATGGGTTGCGCCCCTTTCGACGGCCCACTCTTTCATTGCCGTAGCGACAACATCTGCGATGGAAGGGTCCAGCGGCAGACCTTCGTCTATGGTCTTCTTGAGGTTCTTGTAAATCCCTTTCGGCAGCCTTTCTCTCATGACGGACTGGTTAAACACGTTTTGCCCAAACATCTCCACGGTACAGCCTCCTTTTTATGCAGCGGTGTCTAAAAAATAAGCAGTTTGCTTGTCGAAGCGATCGAGGTTCCGATGACTTACAGAATCACCGCGTTGAACCCTCAAACTAAAGCAAGAGAAATGCCCAGCACAACTCCCGCCCGATTAATCTTTCCACACCCAGAACAGCCTCCACGTGCGACAACTGGCACAGTCAGTGCTTGGTCTGCAGGGGCGTCTCGGGGATCGGCTACAGCAGGTAATGAACAGCCAACAGGCCAACAGCAGCTGCCACTTGAAAAGCACCGGCCATAATACTATAGTACGGGCGGATTCAGGATCAGGGAGCCCGGAAATTTGGGCGGAGGATCGACGGTGAGGAAAAGGGCAATCGCAATGCGGTCGAAGGGAAGATCAGGGCTGGCACGCACAACGCTCCTGCCTGCTGCGGTGTTTTGCGCGCTTTGCGTCTCGCCCGCGCAAGCCGATTTTTTCAGCTACACAGGGGAAGACGGGGTGCAAACTTTCACCAACACCCCGACCGGCGGGGGCGCGGTCAGAATACTGCGCGAGGGGAAGCCGAAAAAGACGGCGAAGATCCAACCGGACGAGGCACTGAAGAGGGATCCGGGTTTTTCCGGGAAGGACCAACGAATGCCGGTCCAGGGAACCATCACCTCCAACGTGGGACTTCGCCACGACCCAATTGACGGCGGCATGAGGCATCATAACGGGGTCGACATCGCCGTCCCGACCGGCACCAGGGTGAAGGCGATCGCGGCAGGCAAGGTGGTCGAGAGTGCTGCGCGCGGCGGATACGGCAATCTGGTTACCATCGAGCACGGAGGGGGGATGGTTTCCCTGTACGGGCACAATGCGCAACTGGAGGTAAAGATCGGGGACCGGGTAGAGGCGGGGCAGACGGTCGCGCTCTCCGGCTCCACCGGGAGATCCACCGGACCGCATCTGCACTTCGAGCTCTGGAAGGACGGGGTTAACGTGACGCAGACTTACCTGGAGAACGGGATGGGAATCCCCGAGGTTGCGGACAGCATCAGGAGCTACCTCTCCAAGGACGGCTCGCTGGTATTCACCAACATAAGGTGAAAACCAATTGACAATTGACAATTGACAATTGACAACTAAACCTACTCTCTACACTCGCCGCATACAACTTTATTTCAGCTTACAACGAACAGGCCAAGCCTTACACACCCACAACTGACAAAGACCAGTATTAGGTTCATTCATTGTCAATCGTCAATTGTCAATTATCAATTGCCTCTCAATTACATCCTCTTTTTCACATGCCTCGTAGCAGGCGCGTTCCAGGGGTCGTCCGGCCAGGGATGCTTGGGGTAGCGCCCCTTCAATTCCTTGCACACCTCCCGGTAGGCGCCGTTCCAGAAGCTCTTCAGGTCCGAGGTCACCTGGATGGGGCGGCGTGCAGGCGACAGCAGGTGGATCACGACCGGCACCCTCCCCCGCGCTACCCTGGGTGTCTCGGCGAGCCCGAACATCTCCTGCAGCTTCACGGCGAGAAACGGGTCCCCCTCCGCCGGGTATTCCAGGGCGATGCGGGAGCCGCTGGGGACCTTGAGATGCGTCGGAGCCTCATCGTCGACGAGCCTTTGCTGGCGCCACTCCAGCATCCCCTTCAAAGGTTCCCGGAGGTCCACCCGCGCCAGGTGGGCTAGCGACCTCACCCCGTCGAGGTAGGGAAGGAGCCAGCGATCCAGGCTCTCCGCCAGCGCCCGGTCCGACAGGTCCGGCAGCCCCTCCTCCGGCAGCACGCGGCGCAGGAAGTTGACCCGGTTCTGTAACTGCCGTGCCTCGTCGTTCCAGTTGAGCCCGGACAGGCCGGGACCGGACAAGACACCGCCCAAAAGGGCTTGGCCTATCTCCCCTTTTTCCGGAGTCACGACCCGCTCGGAGAGGACGACGGCGCCTAGACGTTCCTCCTCGCGGGCCACCACCCTCCCCTCGCGCTCATCCCAAAAGACCCTGCGCTCGCGGGCAACGGCGCCGGCGCATCCTGTCCGCACCGCTTCTAACGTCACGGCGCTCGCCATATGTATCTCACCCTCCGCTCCGCCACCCTCGACCTCGACCGCCACGATGAAGGGTTGCGACCTCAGGTTGCTTCTGCGCGACAGGCGCGCGCCGCTGCCTTTGGCCATCAGGTAGCGGCCGGAGCCGGGGCTTCTCTCCCGCGCCACACGGTCCGGATAAGCCATCAGCAGAAGCTCTCCCACGGCTGAAGCATCGCCGTGCCCGCCTGTCCCCTCAACCCCGAGGGCGTTCCTGAAATAGGTGGCGAGCCGTTCCACGGTGCGGGATGCCTGCGGGTCCCGGCGCTCGGCCAGGGCGTCCAGACGGTCGAGGAGATCGCTGTCGGATACGGTTCCGCTGCCGCGCGGCAAGAGGTCGCGCTCGGAGAGGATGGCCGCGAGGGTACAGGCAAGGGCCCCTTGCCCGGTCGCCACCGACCCGACCAGCATGGCGGACAAGCGCGGGTGCATGGGGAGCGCCGCCATCTTCTTTCCGAGCGCCGTGATGCTCCCGCGGGGATCCACTGCGCCCAACGACTTCAACAGGGCCCTCCCCTCGGCGAGATGGGCTGCCGGCGGCAGATCGAGAAAGCTAAGCGAAGCGGGATCGGCCACACCCCACTGGGCGAGGTCGAGGGCGAGCGGCGCAAGATCGGAAACCTTAATTTCGGGGGGAGTGAAAGGGAGGAGCGTCTTTTGGGTGTGCTCGGTCCAAAGGCGGTAGCAGACGCCGGGCGCGACCCTGCCGGCACGGCCGGCGCGCTGCTTCGCTGAGGCAGCCGAGATCCTCATGGTGTCCAGGCGGTTCAAGCCGGTCGAGGGATCGAAGCGGAGCTGCCGGGAGAAGCCGGAATCCACCACCACCCGGACCCCCTCTATGGTGAGGCTGGTCTCGGCGATGTTGGTGGCGAGGACCACCTTGCGCCGGTCCGCCGGCAAGATGGCGCGCTCCTGCGCGGCAAAGGGGAGGTCTCCGTAGAGGACGGCAACCATGACTTGGGGGCCGAGCTTTTGCTGCAGCATGGTTTCGCAGCGCCTGATGTCGCCGGCGCCGGGGAGGAAAACGAGGATGTCGCCATCGGTCTCGGAGAGGGCACGGACGACGGCGTCGCAGGTGGTTTCCGCCAGCCGCCCCGAAGGCTCGTTATTCAGGTACCTGACTTCCACCGGGTACTCCCGCCCGGAAGTGGTTATGAGCGGCGCGCCGCCGAGAAGCTTAGCTACCGGCTCGGCGTCGAGCGTAGCCGACATGACCAGGAGACGGAGATCCTCGCGCAGCCCGAGCTGCACGTCCCGGCAAAGCGCCAGGGAAAGGTCGCAGGTAAGGCTTCGCTCGTGGAACTCGTCGAAGATCACCGCCGACACCCCTTCCAGCAGCGGGTCGCTTTGCAGCCTGCGGGCCAGGATCCCCTCGGTGACAACCTCGACACGGGTGGCGGAGGAAACTTTGCGCTCGAACCTGATGCCGTAGCCTACGCGCCTCCCCACCTCTTCGCCCAGGCATTGTGCCATGTAGCGGGCGGCGTTGACGGCGGCAAGGCGGCGCGGCTCGAGCATGATGATCTTTCCGCCCTTGAGAAAAGGAGTGTCCATGAGGGCCAGGGGGACGCGCGTAGTCTTTCCGGCGCCCGGCGGGGCCTGGAGCACGGCCACGTTGCGCTGCTCCAGCGCCTCGGCCAGTTGCGGCAGGACGGCATCTATGGTGGCGGGTTTAAGCATGGCGGCGTCAGACTAGGAGGCGAAGCCCCTCGAGGTCGACTCCCGACAGGGAATTGAGCACCCGGCAGGCGCCGGTCAGCCGCTCCCTGGGATAGCTGTTGGTCACCGCCAGCACCTTGAGACCTGCGCCCGTCGCCGAGGCGATTCCTGCCGGGGTGTCCTCGATGGCGATCGAGGCCGCGGCGTCCACCTTGCCTGGGAAGACTTCCTGAAGCCGCTTTACCGCCAGCCGGTAGCTTTCCGGGTCGGGCTTACTGGCCGCCACCTCTTCCGCGGTCACCATAACGTCGAAGGAGTCGGAGAGGCCGAGCTGGGCCAGGATCGGGTCGATATCGCTGCGCAGTGCGCCGCTGCAAAGGGCCAGCGGCAGGTTCCCTGATATGGAGCGGATCAGCTCCACCACCCCGGCATACGGGGCTACGCCTACCGAGACGATACGCAGAAACGCCTGTGCCTTACCGTGAATCAGCTCCTTCAGTTCGCCGTCGGAAAGCGGGCGCCCGGCGACAGCGAAGGCCTCGCGAAAGGCGTCCCGGTCGTCGAAGCCGATGTAGCGGTCCAGGTATTCTTCCCAGGAATAGCCAAGACCAAGCGGCACCAAAAGTTCCTGGAACGCCTTGTAGTGCAGCGGCTCGGTGTCCACGATGACGCCGTCAAAGTCGAAGATCACTGCCTTAAGCATGCAAAGCTCCTTTTACGTCTTGCCTAGAATTTTCCGATCAGCGCCAGCGCCGGGTTGCCGTCTATGGTCATGGGGGCGACGCTCACCTTGCCCGGCTGCAGGGCGCGGTACCTCGTCACCGCGTCCCCGGCGAGTTCGCCGATGGCGGCTCCGACCAACACGTCGCTCGCCCAGTGCTTCCCCTGGTAGACCCTGGAGAAACCGGCGATGCCCGCCGCGGCGTAACAGGCGAGCTTCGCCGAGAAACTTTCGCTGTGCGAGGCGGCCACGTGGGCCAGTGCGAAGGAACTCGCCGTGTGCATCGAGGGGAGCGAGTCGTATCCCCCGCGGTACTGGAAGGGGCGGAAACTGGACTTGCTCTCGGTCTGATAGGGGCGCCCGCGGCCGATGGCCCCCTTGAGCACAAAGGTGGCACTATCCGCAAGGACAAGCGCCTCCCCCATCTCCTCCCCTAGCCCCATCACGCCGTCGTTGCCGGAAGCGGCCCCGGCGGTATAGACCGCTGCCGCTATTCCCAGGTGGAGAAAGGGATTGCTGGCGTCGTTGCCGACATCGGTGATCCCCCTAAGGACGCCGTGGTGCGTGCCGTTCGAGCTAAGCTGTTTGTCGAAGATGTAGGCAACTGTAAAGAGGCCGGCCGCGGCACCGGTCTGAACCAGGTAGGGGTCGACTGGGGCTTTTAGGAATAGCTTTCCTTCCGAGCCCAGGCGCCCCAGTTCCTCCTTGATCGCCGCTCCGCTGTTGAAGAGGGTTTCCCCGGCATACAGCGGGGACGGGAACATTGTGCAGCAGCAAGATATCAGGAGAAAAATAAAGGCAAGTTGGACGGGGAATCCTCCGGCAGTGACGGACGCAAAGGCATTGCCCGACGTCCAGGAGGATATAGTACAAGGGGTGGTTACTGTCATGCGGCGCTCCGACCGTGGTTCAGTGTCACTAAGCACAATGCAGATAAAAAAAAACAGCGCCCTGCTTCAAGGCGCTGTCTTCAGATGGTGATCCCAAGGGGACTTGAACCCCTGTTACCGACGTGAAAGGCCGGTGTCCTAACCACTAGACGATGGGACCAGATATGTTCAGCTTTCAGCATCGCTAGCTCGAAAGGAGAAGTTGGCTGGGGTGCGAGGATTCGAACCTCGGATGACGGAGTCAGAGTCCGTTGCCTTACCGCTTGGCGACACCCCATCGAAGGAGACCAGTTTAATACCAGATTCCACTTTAGGAAGTCAAGCTGTTTTTTCCAGTGCGATCCGGGCGCCTGTTTCAATCGCCTTGACGTTGGCCGGGATGTACTTGTGGTTTCGCTCCGGCAACGCCTCCTTGAGCGCGCCTGCCAGGGTGGCGAGCTCTACCGCGCCGGAAACGGCGGCGTAGGCGCCAAGCGCCACCATGTTGACCATCCTGGGGTCGCCGAGGTCCGTGGCGATCTCGTTCATCGGGATCGGGATCACCCGTATGTCGTCCCTCCCGAGGGTCGAGACGTCGACGAGCGACGAATTGACGATGCATACGCCGCCCGGGCGGACACGGGCGCCGAAGCGCTCCAGCGACGCCTGGTTCAGCACCACGAGCATCGAGGGCTGCCCGACCACGGGGGAGCCGACCGCGCCGTCGGCGATGACCACGGTGCAGGTGGCCGAGCCGCCGCGCTTTTCGACCCCGTAGGCGGGGAAATAGCTGACGTTTTTTCCTTCTTCTATCGCGGCATAGGAGAGCAGGTTCCCGGCCAAGAGCACGCCCTGACCGCCGAAGCCCGCTATCAACACATCTTTACGCATCGATCCTCCAAACAGTGAACGCCCGGCGTCCATTCCTGCATTCAAAGTTAAATCACGCCCCAGAGCGTCGAAGAGCTACGCCTCTTCATTCTTGAAGACGCCCAACTGGAAATAAGGGATCATCTCCTCGCCGACCCTTGCGTTCGCCTTCAGCGGGTTCATCCCCCAGTTGGTCGGGCAGGCGGAAAGGACTTCGACGAAGGAGAACCCCTTCCCCTGAACCTGGTAGCCGAACGCCTCCCGAATCACCTTCTTCGCCTCCAGGACGTGCTTGGGAGAATCCACAGCGACGCGGGCCGAGTACGCCACCCCGCCCAGTTGCGCCATCAGCTCCGCCATCTTGATCGGGGAGCCGTCCTTGGACTTGTCCCTGCCGTAAGGGGAGGTGGAGGTCTTCTGCCCGACCAGCGTGGTGGGAGCCATCTGGCCGCCGGTCATGCCGTAGGTGGTGTTGTTGACGAAGATGACCGTGATGTCCTCGCCCCGGTTGGCGGCGTGGATGATCTCGGCGGTCCCTATGGCGGCAAGGTCGCCATCCCCCTGGTAGGTGAAGACGAAGTTGCCGGGCTTCGCGCGCTTGACGCCGGTGGCTACCGCGGGCGCGCGCCCGTGGGGAGCCTCGACGACGTCGATATCGAAGTAGCCGTAGAGAAAGACGGAGCACCCTACCGACGCCACCCCGATGGTCCGCTCCTGCACGCCGTGGAGGTCCATGGCGTCGGCCACCAGGCGGTGGATGGTGCCGTGATGGCACCCGGGGCAGAAATGGGTCTGCACGTCCTTCAAGCTTTGCGGTCTCTTGAAAACCTGTTGCATGTGGATATACCTCTTGGGCCTACTTGGGCGCCTGGTCGTAGTTCTTCCTGATGACGTCGAGGAGCTCCTCCGGCGAGGGGAGGGAGCCTGCCCCCGGCGGCCTGCCGTAGAAGGAGACCTGGGCCAGAGAGCCTACGCTCAGGCGGACGTCTTCGACCATCTGTCCGGTGTTGAGCTCGATCACCAGCACGCGGCCGGCACGCCCGGCAGCCTCGGCCAGCGCTTTCTCGGGGAAGGGGAAGAGCGTAACCGGGCGGAACAGCCCTACCTTGAGCCCTTCTTCTCGCGCCATGGCGACCGCGGTCTGGGCGATCCTCGAGACGGAGCCGAAACCGGTCACGATCAGTTTCGCGTCGGCGGTCTCGAACTCCTCGGAGATGCACTCCTTCTCCTTCATCACCTGGTACTTCGCGTGCAGGCGCCAGTTGTGCGCCTCAAGTTCTCCGTCCCCAAGGAACAGGGACTTCACCACCCTCTGCTCCTCGCTCCCCTTGCCCCGGACCGCCCATCCTTTCTCGGGAAGATCGCGCACCGGGCGCGGGTTGGGAACGAGGGCCTCCTTCATCTGGCCCACCACCGAGTCCCCCAGGATCATGACCGGGGTGCGGTAAAGGTCCGCCAGGTCGAAGGCATGCAGGGTCAGGTCGTACATCTCCTGCACCGAGTTCGGGGCAAGCACCGGGATGTGGTAGCCGCCGTGACCTCCTCCTTTTACGGACTGGAAGTAATCAGATTGCGAGGCATCGATTCCGCCCAGGCCCGGGCCGGAACGGGAGATGTTGATGATGACGCCGGGAAGCTCCGCGCCCGCCATGTAGGAGATCCCCTCCTGCTTCAAGGAGATGCCGGGGCTGGAAGAGGAAGTCATGGCGCGCACGCCAGTGGCGGAGGCGCCAAGGAGCATGTTGATGGCCCCGATCTCGCTCTCGGCCTGGATGAACTCCCCGTTCAGCTTGGGGAGCTCTCGCGAGAGGTATTCCGGGATGTCGCTTTGCGGGGTGATGGGATACCCGAAGTAGTAGCGGCATCCTGCAGTTACGGCCCCCATGGCGGCGGCCTCGTTCCCCTTTACAAAGAGTCGTTTTGACAAGTGTCCCTCCAGAAAATCCTGCTGACCAGGCGCGGGGAGCCCCCCTACCCTGCAACCGGCTCGCGATTGCTCAGTCAGGATCAACGAATCTCACTGCGGAAGTAAAAATTATTTGAAGACAGTTATGGCTACGTCAGGACAAATCTCGGCGCAGAGAGCACAGCCAGTGCAGAGTTCCTGATTGGGAGCCTCAGCGGGGGCGTACCCCTGGATATTGACCTTCTCGCACAGCCTGATCAGCTTTCTTGGGCAAGCAATGGTGCAGATACCGCATCCTTTGCATCTCAATTCGTCTATTACAATTCGTCCCATTCTAAGTCACCCTCATAGTCTGGCGGCCGCCTTGCGGCCATGCAATCAGCCGTGAAAACCTAGCAGAAAGTTAAGTTGGCAGTCAACTTTTTTGTTTACGTTTGACATTTAAGGCTTGATTTTAAATGTGTATATAGTTTAATAATACACGGCTAATGTTTCCACCTCAAAACTATGAAAGGAGGAGCGAAAAGATGGCATCATCACTGCTCGAATTGACGGCCAACATTGTCTCTTCACATGCCTCGGTTACAGAGATGTCCGGTGAAGATCTGCTTCTTGAGCTGCAGAAGGTGCACGTAGCATTGCAGAAACTGGAAGTGGAGGCTGGTGAAGGAGCGGAGAGGGCCGATGCTAAAGGGCCGGCCATCTCTCTGAAGAAGGCTTTCCAGCCGGACCAGGTAAGCTGCATGCTCTGCGGCAAGAGCGGCATGAAGACGCTCGCCCGCCACCTGGCCCAGGTCCACGGCATGAAGCCAGGCGAATACAGGAAGTTGTTCGGCATCCCCAGCGGTCAGGCGCTGACCGCGCGCAACTTCTCCGAGGCGCGCAGGAGGATGGCGCAGGAGAAGGGGCTGGCGGACAACCTGGCCAAGGCCCGTGCGGTGCGCGCTGCCAAGCTGGCCGCCAAGGGGGGCCCCGTCGAAAAAAAGCCTCCCAAGGCACCGCGGGTGCCGAAGCAGAAGCAGCAGATGAGCGCCTGATGCCACAAATTACCGGTGCCGCCCCCCCGCCCGCCTGAGCCACAGCTCAAGCGCCCTGAGAACTGCCCCTGCCCGGTCCCCCCCAGGGAAAAAGCAGGTATTGCACTCATATAAAAAAAGCCGCCCCAAAGGGTGGCTTTTTCTTGTCTGGTCTTGTTTCTGCCGCTGCCCAGGCTTTTGCTTTGTCAGCGTGTCCGCCTCCCCGTGCCTGTCGAGCCCCTCCGCGCCACCACTCCGGTCTTGCGTGGGCCGCGCCCGGTCCCTACCGGCGCCATCTTCCTGTTGAGCCGGGTCACTTCTTCGGGTGCCAGGTGCCTGTACTCGCCGGGCTTCAGGTCGCCTATTTCGAGGAAGTCGTAGCGGGCCCGCTTCAGGCGCACCACGTTCAGCCCCACCGCCTCGCACATGCGCCGCACCTGGCGGTAGCGTCCCTCGTGGATAGTGATCGAGATCCAGGAGTTGTTCTCGCTCTCGCTCACGGGGATCACCTTGGCGGGAGCGGTCATGCCGTCCTCCAGCTTCACCCCCTCGGAAAGCTTCTTGATCTGGAGCTCAGACACCTTGCCGCTCACCCTTACCAGGTATCCCTTGTCCACCTCGTGGCTTGGGTGCATCAGCGAGTTGGCAAGCGCGCCGTCGTTGGTCAGAAGGAGCAGCCCCTCGGTGTTGTAGTCCAGGCGCCCGATGGGGTACACCCGCTCCTTCACACCCTTCAAAAGGTCGCTCACGATGGGGCGCCCTTCGGGGTCCTTCATGGTGGTCATGTACCCGACCGGCTTGTAGAGCAGGATGTAAACCCGCTTCTCTTCGATGGAGATGGGCTTTCCGTCCAGGGTTATGGTATCGGTGTTGGGGTCGGCCTTCGTACCCAGCTCCGTTACCACGGTGCCGTTCACGGCCACCCTGCCCGCGGTGATTATTCCTTCCGACTCGCGGCGGGAGGCGACCCCTGCCTGCGAGAGTATCTTCTGTAAGCGTTCCTGCATCTGTTCTCCTTACCTGGGTTCTCCCCGGTGACTGATAGCGTTCAGTCTTACCATAGCAGCGACAGTTACCGCAACCTTTAACGGCGACAGCGGAGCCAGCCGCGACAGATGAGACAGACAGTCTGACGGCTTTGTCATTTGCGCTGACATATTGCCTTGTACGCCACAAACTGATAAAAAGAAGGGCTCGCCCGGATCAGTAAAGGCAAAAGCAGAAAACGCAAGAAGGAGTAGACGCTGATGTTGGATGAGAGAAGAGCCGCACTGAGAAAGAACAAGATTATTGCCCTGGCACTGATGGCCGGCGCAGCCGTCCTTTTCATCGCAGCCCGCCTGCAGCAGGGGGCCGGCGGCTGGGGATGGGTTGCCGCGTTCGCCGAGGCCGCCATGGTCGGCGCGCTAGCCGACTGGTTCGCCGTGGTGGCCCTTTTCAGGCACCCGATGGGACTTCCCATTCCCCACACAGCCATCATCGCCGACAAGAGGGAGACCATCGCCGACAACCTGGCCCGCTTCATCCAGGAGAAGTTCCTGACCACCGAGACCCTGGTGGAGAAGATGAGGGGATTCGACCCAGCCCGGCAGCTTTGCCGCTACCTCACCGCGAGGGACAACGCGGAGGGGCTGGCAACGGGAGTGGCGCGAGTCCTTTCCGAATCCATAGGCTTCCTGGAGGACGAGCGGGTCAGCAGGATCGTGGTGGCCGCCATGAGCGACCGCATCGGCAAATTCGACCTTGCCGGCTCCGCCGCGGGTTTACTCGAATCCCTGAGAAAAGACGACCGCCACCAGGCCGTTCTCGACGAGATCCTGAGGCGGCTGGGCGCATGGCTGGGAACACCCCAGTCCCAGGAGAAGATCGCCCTGGCGCTGGACAACTGGGTCGACACCGAATACCCGCTCCTTAGCAAGTTCATCCCGAACCGCCCGCAGTTCTCAAGGAACGCGGGCGAAAAGATCATAGGGAAGGTCAGCGGCTTCCTGAACATGGTCAACGCCGACCCGAACCACGAGTTGCGCCAGGAGTTCGACCGGGCTGTTGCGGACTTCATCGTGAAGCTGAAACACGACTCCGGCACCAGGGAGAAGGTTGACGAACTGAAGAGGGAGGTGATCGACAACGAACAGCTCTCGCAGTACGCCAAGAGCCTCGTCTCCGACCTGAAGCAGTGGATGGTGGATGACCTGGATCGGCCGTTGTCCAGCATCCGCGCGAAGATTGCAGACGCAGCGGTCGGGCTGGGAAGGACCCTTACCGAGAATCCCGACCTGGCAGAGTCGGTCAACGAGCACCTGGAGCGGCTGGTGATAAAGTACGCCGATCCCCTCAGGGAAGGGTTCTCCCGTCACATCGCCGGGACCGTGCGGGAATGGAAGGAAGAGGAGTTCATCGAGGAGATCGAACTCAGCATAGGGAGCGATCTGCAGTTCATCAGGATGAACGGGACGCTGGTAGGCGGCATGATCGGCATCCTGCTGCACGCGCTGTCGCTGGCTATAGGATAAATCTCCCTCCCGCCATAGTGCTCCTCCCCCCGGAGGGGGGACACTGCCGGGCTGAGCCGCTGCGCGCCCCCACCCTGACCCTCCGGGGGAGGGAATGCGAACGCGAGGGCTTCGGAAAACAAAAAGGGGGCATGGCTGTCGCTGCCATGCCCCCTTCTCTTTTGCTTTCAACCACCCATGAACTGAAAGGGGACAGGCTATTAACCTGTCCCCTTTCCCTTTGTTACTCGGCGAAGCGGCTCATCTTGCGGAACTTCTGGTAACGCTGCTCGATCAGTTCCTCTGCCGGGACCGCCTTCAGCTCCTTGAGGTTCCTGGAGAGCGCCTCGTGCAGGTTCTTGGCCATGGCCTCGTGGTCGCGGTGGGCGCCACCGGCCGGCTCGGGCACGATTTCGTCGATGACCTCGAGCTCCTTGATGTCCTTCGCGGTCAGCTTCAGCGCCTCGGCGGCCTGGGCCCCCTTGGTGCCGTCGGACCAAAGGATCGCGGCGCAACCCTCGGGGGAGATGACGGCGTAGACGGAGTGCTGCAGCATGAGGACCCTGTCGCCCACGGCGATGGCGAGTGCGCCGCCGGAGCCACCCTCACCGGTGATGACCACGATGATGGGAACGGTCAGCCGGGACATCTCGCGCAGGTTGCGTGCGATCGCCTCGGCCTGGCCGCGCTCCTCGGCGCCGATGCCGGGGAAAGCGCCCGGGGTGTCGACGAAGGTGATGATGGGAAGCTTGAAGCGCTCGGCCATCTCCATAAGGCGCAGCGCCTTGCGGTACCCTTCCGGGTTGGGCATGCCGAAGTTGCGGAACACCTTCTCCTTGGTGTCGCGTCCCTTCTGGTGGCCGATCACCATCACCGGCTCGCCGTCAAGCCTCGCCAGCCCCCCCACGATGGCGTGGTCGTCGCCGAAGTTGCGGTCGCCGTGCAGTTCCACGAACTCGGTGAAGATCAGCTCCAGGTAATCGAGGGTGAAGGGACGGTTGATGTGGCGCGCCACCTGGGCGGTCTGCCAGCGGGAGAGGTTGGCGAACATCTCCTGGCGCATCTTCTCCGACTTTTGCTCCAGCTTGGTGATCTCAGCCGACAGGTCCACCCCTTCGGTGGAAAAACCGTGCAGTTCCTGGATCTTCTTGTCCAACTCGGCCAGCGGCTTCTCAAACTCCAGATAGCTTTGTTGCAATGCCATATATTTTCATCTCCTTGATTTCAGATTAACTCGCAGAAGCGGCATTCCAGACGCGACTGCTGTGGCAGAATCGCGGCTCGAATGCCGCTCCTACATACAAAACTTATATTTTTTACGGACCTATGCCGGAATAGAAAAAAGGTCACTCGAAAGACACGGCATTATAGCCGAAGAGATTGCTCACTTCCACTGTTAATTCTTCACTTGCAGCGACTTTATAAACATCGGGAAGCTTGATGGTTACTCTGGAGCTGTTCTCTATGTCAAGGTGCAGGAAGCTGCGACAGATCCCCTGGTAGCGTGAGATGATGTCCTTGAGAGTCTTGAGCTTCCCTTCGTCGGCCTCTTTGGCGTCTATGGTGAAATTCACCTTTCTCGTTTCACGTTCCACCAGGTCGCGCAGGAGGATGATCTCGCTCGCCATCACCTTGGCCCCCTTCTCGCTCAGCTCAACGGTCCCGGTGACGTGGATCGGGTCGTCCCCCCTGAGCACCTCAGAGCACTTGGCGAAGGTTTCCGGGAAGACCACCACCTCCACCGCGCCCACCAGGTCCTCCAGCGAGAGGAAGGCCATCCGGTCACCCTTCTTGGTGATCAGCTCCTTGACGCTGGCCGGCACGCCGCAGATCCTGACCTCGCTCTTATCCTTGGCGTCGAGGATGGTGGAGCAGTCCACGCTGGAGAAGCGCCTCATGTCGGCCACGTAGCGGTCCAGCGGGTGGCCGGTGATGAAGAAGCCGATTGCCTCCTTCTCGCAGCCCAGGCGATACTTCTCGTCCCACTCGGGGATGTCGGGCAACCGGTTCCCCCCGCCGTTGGAGCCGCGCACGATCTCGGCGGCTCCGAAAAGGGAGGCCTGCGCGCTCTCGCGCTCCTGTTGCACCCTCTGCCCTGCAGCCGCGGCGTCCTCCAGCCCCGCCATCAGCTGGGAGCGCTTGGCACCGGTGCAGTCGAAGGCGCCGCTTTTTATGAGCGCCTCGATCACCCTCTTGTTGCAGCGGCGCAGGTCGACGCGCTCGCAGAAGTCGAAGATGTCCTTGAAGGGCTCGTCGCCGCGCGCCTCCAGGATCGCCTCGATGGCCCCCTCCCCCACGTTCTTGACGGCACCCAGGCCGAAGCGCATGGCGGTGTCCAGCACGCGGAACGAACGCAGCGATTCGTTGACGTCGGGCGGCAGCACCTCGATGCCCATCTCCCGGCAATCGCCGATACTCTTGATCACCTTGTCGGTGTTGCTCATGTCCTCGGTGAGGAGGGCGGCCATGAACTCGACCGGGTAGTGGGCCTTCAGGTAGGCGGTCTGGTAGGCAACCAGCGCGTAGGCGGCGGAGTGCGACTTGTTGAAGCCGTACTCGGCGAACTTGGCCATAAGGTCGAAGATGGCGGCGCACTTTTTGGAATCGAGCCCGAGTTTCTCGGACCCCTCCATGAACTTCAGGCGTTCCTTCGCCATCTGTTCGGCGTCCTTCTTACCCATGGCGCGACGCAGGAGGTCCGCGCCGCCGAGCGAGTAGCCGGCCAGAGAACGGGCGATCTGCATAACCTGTTCCTGGTAGACGATGACGCCGTAGGTGTCCTTGAGGACCGGTTCGAGCTGCGGCAGGTCGTAGACGGTCTGCTTGCGGCCGTGCTTTCGCTCGATGAAGTCGTCCACCATGCCGGAGCCCAGCGGACCCGGACGGTAGAGGGCGCAGACCGCGATGATGTCCTCGAAGCAGGAGGGCTTCAGCTTGACCAGGAGTTCCTTCATGCCGCTGGACTCAAGCTGGAAAACGCCGGTGGTGTTGCCGGCCTGCAGCAGCTTGTAGGTCTCGGGATCGTCGTCGGTCAGGAGCGTGATGTCGAAGTTGGGATCCTTGCCGTTACGGATGTGCTTGCAGGCGTTGTCGATGACCGTGAGGTTCTTGAGGCCGAGGAAGTCGAACTTCACCAGGCCGACCTTCTCCACGTACTTCATCGAGTACTGGGTCGTCAGCGAGCCGGTCTTCTGGTCCTTGTAGACCGGGCAGAACTCCTCCATCTGCTGGGGCGCGACCACGAGGCCCGCGGCGTGGGTCGAGATGTGGCGGGCAAGCCCCTCCAGGCGCAGCGCGGCGGTCATGACCTCGTTCACCTTGGGATCGGCGGCCATCAGTTCCTTGAGTTTGGGCTCCTGCTCGATCGCCTTGTCCAGTGTGATCCCCAAGACCTCCGGGACCAGCTTGGCGATCTTGTCCACGTCGGCGAAGGTGAGGTCGAGGGCGCGCCCGACGTCGCGGATGACGCCGCGTGCCGCCATGGTACCGAAGGCAGCAATCTGGCAGACCTTCTCCCTGCCGTAGCGATCGACCATGTACTGGATCACCTCTTCGCGGCGGTCCTGGCAGAAGTCGACGTCGATATCCGGCATGGAGATACGTTCCGGGTTGAGGAATCGCTCGAACAGCAGGTTGTACGGCATGGGATCGATATCGGTGATCCTGATGCAGTAGGCGACCAGCGAACCTGCCGCCGAGCCCCTGCCGGGACCTACCGGGATGCCGTGGTCCTTGGCCCAGTTGATGAAGTCCGCGACGATCAGGAAGTAGCCCGGGAAGCCCATGTGCTTAATGCAGTCCAGCTCGATGCGCAGGCGGTCGTGGTAGGCCTGTTCCTGCTCGGGGGTCAGGTTCGGGTACTTGATCTTGATCTTCTCGAGGCGCAGCTTGAGCCCTTCGATGGACTCGCGCTCCAGCTGCTGGTCCAGGGTCTCGCCCGGCGGCGCCTCGTAGGCCGGGAAGTGGTAGGTCTTGAAGTCGAACTCGTAGTGGCAGCGCTCGGCGATCTTGACCGTGTTCTCCAAGGCCTCCGGGCAGTAGTGGAACTCCCGCGCCATCTCCTCCGGGCTCTTCACGTAGAAGGCCTCAGTAGAGAAGCGCATCCGGCTCGGGTCGCTCATGGTCTTGCCGGTCTGGATGCAGAGCAGGATCTCGTGCGCCTTGGCGTCTTCCTTGTTGAGGTAGTGGCAGTCGTTGGTGGCGACCAGCGGCAGGTTCAGCTCGCGCGCGATCTCCATCACGCGCTTGTTGGCGATGGTCTGTTCGGGGAGCCCGTTCTCCTGGATCTCCAGGTAGTAGCTGTCCGGGAACATCTCGGCGTACCAGATGGCGGCGGCCTTGGCCTCGTCCATCTTGTTCCTGCCCGCCAGGTAGGCAACCTCGCCCTGGAGACAGGCTGAGAGGCAGATGAGGCCTTCCCGGTGCTTTTCCAGCAGTTCCTTGTCGATGCGGGGGCGGCGGTAGAAGCCGTCCTTGTAGCCTGCCGAGGTGAGGTAACAGAGGTTCTTGAAACCGGCCATGTTCTCGGCCAGCAGTATGAGGTGGTAACTGGTGACTGGATCTGCCGCGGTGGGGGCTTTCTTGTCTAGACGGGAGCCGGGGGCTATGTAGACCTCACACCCAAGTATCGGGTTGATCCCCTTGTCCTTCGCCTTCAGGAAGAACTCGAGGGAGCCGAACATGTTGCCGTGGTCGGTAACGGCCACCGCGGGCATGTGGTATTCCTTGGCCTTCTTTACCAGGTCTCCGATGCGGATCGCCCCGTCCAGGAGCGAGTACTGGGAGTGGAGATGGAGGTGAACGAAATTTGCTGAATCCATAAAGTGAACGTCCTGGCAGAGAAACAGAGGGAACTACCTGAATCGAAACAATAAAAGGAGCCATTGCCTTGCAGGGCTCCTGTCTCTGTAACGGCGGAAAAATCGGCGCTAAATATGCCACGAATGGAGCAGCTATGTCAATGAGACACCGCTGGTACCTCCTCTAATTTCTCTCGGGATGCACGTGGATGGGCGGGGCGAAGTCAGGGCAAGGAAGGTGGTGTAAAAATCCCTTGACTCGCCGCCGAAAATCAGCTTAACATCAAGCTATAAAAACTCAAACTGATCCGGACTGACGACCCGAGCGCGTATCCTGAAGCTCGGGAATTATTTTCCGGAAATAGTTTGACATCAATCCGGTTAATCTTAAACCGGATCTCAAGAACAGGAGGAGTAACGAATGAATCAGCCCACCACCAAAGGACCCATTGTCGTCGATCTCGAGCCGGGCACCTACTACCGCTGCACCTGTGGCAAGTCGGCCACCGCACACTTTTGCGACGGCGCGCATGTAGGCGGCGACAAGGCGCCGCTGGCGTTCGAGGTCAAGGAGAAACAACAGGTGTACCTGTGCAACTGTGGGAAAACCGCCAACGCGCCCTACTGCGACGGCAGCTGCCAGAGGGTCTAGAAAGGACGTCGAAGTGTCAGGGTTGCCGGAGAAGGAAACGAGAGGTTGAACAGATGTTGAAATCGATACTTTGCATATTGCTACTGGCAGCCCTGGCATACGCGGCGTGGATCGAGTGGTCCATTCTCAGCAGCGCAGGCTTACTGTGGGGGATCTTTTTCGGCTTCTTCATCGTTCCCTTTGCTCTCTTCGCTGTTCTGGGTTTTGCTCCGAAGAAAATAATGGCACGCTAGTAAAGCATAAAAGGAGACATCATGATCACGATCAGAAAATCCGAAGACAGAGGGCATGCCGATCACGGCTGGCTCGACACCTATCACAGCTTTTCCTTCGCCAGCTACTACGACCCCAGGCACATGGGGTTCAGGAACCTGCGGGTCATAAACGAAGACCGGGTTGAGGCTGGAGCGGGATTCCCCACCCACCCGCACCGGGACATGGAGATCATCTCCTACGTTCTGGAAGGGGCGCTGGAACACCGCGACAGCATGGGGAACGGATCCGTGATACGGCCGGGAGAGGTGCAAAGGATGAGCGCCGGCACCGGCATCACCCACAGCGAGTTCAACCACTCCAAGGACGAGGGGCTTCACTTCTTCCAGATCTGGATTCTGCCGCAAAGAGACGGGATCACGCCGAGCTACGAGCAGAAGCTGTTTCCTGAGCAGGAAAAAAAGGGAAGGTTGCGCCTGATCGCCTCGGCAGACGGCGCCGAAGGGTCCGTCACCATCAACCAGGACGCGAAAATGTATGCGACCCTTCTCGACCAAGGCCAGGAAGTGGTGCACCACCTGGCGCGTGGGCGCCACGCCTGGGTTCAAGCGGCGCGCGGAAGCATCACCGTAAACGGTCACCTGCTTGAAGCGGGAGACGGAGCGGCGGTAAGCGACGAGGACCTGGTGCGCCTGACGGCGAGGCAACCAAGCGAGGTGCTGCTTTTCGATCTCCCCTAATTAACACCGAGGAACGTTACTAAAAAAATAACGCGGCAGGAAGGACCCATATATGGGCACTTCCTGTCGCGTTTTCTTTTGTCGAGGGAGGGGGGACCGGAGGAGTCGGTCTACTGCGTCTTCATAGCGGACAAGATGGCATCGGCGCTAAGCGGCACCTCGGACTGGGTGCCGCCGTCCATGTTCTTCAGGGGGGCGGTACCGCTGGAGAGCTCGTCCCCGCCGATGATCAGGGTGAAGCGGGAGTTGCACTTGTCCGCGCGCCTCATCTGGCTCTTCAGGCTCTTACCTTCGTAGTCGATCTCCACCGCCGCGCCGCCTCTCTGCAGCGCCGACATGAGGCGGAACGCCTCGGCGTGAGCTTCCTCCCCCATGGCCGCGATGAAGAGGTCGGGACGGCGCGAGAATTCCTTCTCGGCCAGAAGCAGCGCTACCCGCTCGACCCCCATGGCAAAGCCGATACCAGGAATCTGGGGGCCTCCAATCTCGGCGATCAGGCCGTCATAGCGCCCCCCAGCCGCCACGGCGCTCTGCGCGCCCAGAAGCGTCGTCACCATCTCGAAGGTGGTCCGGGTGTAGTAGTCGAGACCGCGCACCATCCTCTTGTTGATGGCGTAGGGGGTGCCGGCGAGCTCCAGGTACTTCCTGGTCTGGTCGAAGTGGGCGCCGCAGTCGCCGCAGAGGTAGTCGAGCATGGAGGGAGCGCCCTGGGTTGCCTCCTGGCAGCCTGCGGACTTGCAGTCCAGCGCCCGCAGCGGGTTCGTGTCGTAGCGGCGCTTGCAGTCCTCGCAGAGGCTGTCGATCCGGTCCATGAGGAACTTCTTGAGCGCCTCGCGGTAGACGGGGCGGCAGCAGGGGCAACCCAGCGAGTTGATCTGCAGGGAGGGCTCGGTGAGTCCCAGTTCGTTGAAGAAGTGGGTCAGCATGGTTAGCACCTGGGCGTCGACGCTCGGGGCGGCCACCCCGGTGATCTCGGCCCCGATCTGGTGGAACTGGCGGTAGCGCCCCTTTTGCGGACGCTCGTAGCGAAACATCGGCCCCATGTAGTAAAGGCGCGCGACCGGGTCGAGGGCGTGCATCTTGTGCTCGACGTAGGCCCGCATCACCGACGCGGTCCCCTCCGGGCGCATGGTCACCTTGTTCTCCCCCTTGTCGACGAAGGAGTACATCTCCTTTTCCACGATGTCGGTCGCGTCTCCTATGGAGCGGCAGAAAAGCTCGGTCTTCTCCAGGATGGGGATCCTGATCTCGGAGAGCCCGTATAGTTCGAAAACCCGGCGCGCAGTAGCCTCGATGTACTGCCACTTCTCGACTTCGCCCGGGAGGATATCGTTGAAACCCTTGATGCCTGTTATCGCCACGTCAGTAACTCTCCTTGTGCGCATTATAAAAAGACAAAAGAGCCGTAAGGCTCCAAAACCATAACCAAGGCAAATCCCGCCTGTCCCCCTACCGCCTTCGCGGACCGAAACGCTACGGCGAGCAGGCCCGTCGCAAAGGGGAGAACGTGAGTCTTCGTGAGCGCTTGATGGGCAGTAGACCCCCAGGTTCCCCTGAATTCCTTAGCCTTTTAGGGGGGGCTGGTCAGCCGCTGGGCGTGGAAAGCCTTGTTCTTGCCGGCGGTCTTGCCACGGTACATCGCCTGGTCCGCCATCTCGAGGAGCTCCGCCTTGGTGCCGGCGTCGTCCGGGGAGCAGGCGTAGCCGAGACTGACGGTGAGCTTGATGGCGAGCCCGTCGGCCTTGGCGAAGGTATGCCCTTCGACCATCTTCCTGATACGCTCGGCTACTATCGCCGCGCCGTCCAAGCCGGTCTCCACCAGCACGATGGTGTATTCGTCGCCGCCGTAGCGGATCACCGCGTCAACGTCGCGGACGCTCTTTCTGAGCAGGGTGCCGATCTCCCGCAGCACGCGGCTGCCGATCAGGTGGCCGAATGTGTCGTTCACCGTCTTGAAGAGGTCGATGTCGAGGAAGAGCACGGAGAGGTTGGAGCCGTAACGCTCGGAGCGCTTCAGCTCCCGCTCCAGCACCACGTCGAGGTAGCGGTAGTTGTAAAGGCCGGTCAGCTCGTCGATGTAGAGCAGGTCCTTGGCGAAGTTGTAACGTGAGGCATTTTCCAGGGCGAGCGAGGCCTGATCCAGGAGGAAGGTGACGTGCTTGCGGTTGACATCCATGGGGAGCGCGGCGGCGGGGTCGTTGAACAGGATGATTACCCCCTCCAGCGTGCTTTTCTGCCGGATGTATAGGCAGATCGCCTCCCGGACGTCGCCATAATCCGCCCCATCGGGGAGAAAATCCTTGAGCATCACCAGGTTGCTGACACCGTCGTCATGCAGGTCGCACTCGGCAATCACCGCCTGGCCTAGCAGGGGGGCTTTCAGTTCGTCGATGCCCTTCAACTCGCGCAGCACCAGCTGTCCGCCGTCGCTGAAGTAGCCCAGCCCCCGGCTGGCGCCGATCTCCTTGGAGAGCGCCTCCATCAAAAGGGGATAAATGCGCTCCAGTTCCAGGCAGTTGGCGATGTTCTGGCTCACCTGGAACAGGTTCACCAGCCCTTTCAGTTCGAGGTTTTCATCCAGAAGCTTGCGCTGCTCCATGCAGTGCGCGACTATATGGCGGAATTCATCGTGGTTGATCGGCTTGATGAGGTAATCGGTGGCACCGTTTTTGAGCGCGTAGATGGCGGTTTCCACGTTGGCGTGCCCGGTCACCATGATGACCGCGGTAGCCGGGTCCAGCCTCTTTACCGTCGACAGAATGTCCAGCCCGCTCACGTCGCGCATCACCAGGTCGGTGACAACCAGGTGATACCCGCCCTTCCCGATCATCTCCAACGCCTCTTCACCGGAGACGGCCACCTCGACGCTATAGCCATCTTCCTTGAGAAGGTCCGTGAAGATCTCTCTGAAGAAGCTGTCGTCTTCGACTAAAAGAATCCTTTCCATACAGCGGATCTCCAGTGAACGCCGGGTATATTCGGGACAATTGCCGCCTAAACTACCAGATTGAAGTCAGAAGTGTCAATTAAAATGCCCCCAAGGTGCTGAGACAGTAACCTTGCCATCTGGTGCCAGAACCGCTTCGATTGTGCCATCCTGATCTGTGCGATAGACCCGGACGCCGTGCCTTTGCAGACGGGAGATAGTACTTGGAGCCGGAAGCCGGAACACGTTGGCGTATCCCGACGATATCACGGCATCTTTGGGCGAGAGCGCAGCGAGAAACTCTTCGCAGGTCGAGTGCCTGCTGCCGTGGTGCGCCACCTTCAAAAGGGAGCAAGGCGACAGCGCGCCGCGCGCCAGGAGCGCCCGTTCCCCATTTTCCCGCAGGTCCCCGGTGAGAAGCACAGAAGCACCACCATGGCTTAACCTGAAGACCAACGACGAGTCGTTGGCATCATCGGAAACAGGCTGGCCGACCGCCAAAGGCCAGAGCGGATGCACCACAGCGCCTCCCGCCGGGAAGGCAGAGCCCCCGCCGTCCAGCCTGCGCACCGGCACCCCGCGCGCCGCCAGTATCCACTTGAGCTGCCGGTAGTCATGGCCGTTCGAAGGAAGGGCGCTCTCCCAGAACTCCCCCACCTCGAAACGGGCAGCCAGGTAGGAGACACCCTGCAGATGGTCCGGATGCTCGTGGGTGAGCACCAGGTAATCGATCCGCTGCACCCCAATGGCCCGCAGCGCCGGGAGCAGCAGGCGCGGTCCCACGCGGGCCGAGGTATCATTCGCATTCCCTCCGCCGTCCACCAGCATCCACTTCCCGTCGGGGAGATGGGCAAGCGTCGCGTCCCCCTGCCCCACGCTCAGAAAGTACAGGTGCAAGACTCCGCTGCCAGCGGCGGCTGACGGAATCGCCCGCCACACCAGGGCCAAGAGCAGGGGAGAGAGCGCCGCCAGTCGCTTGATTCTTGATTTGGGGAAGGTGACGGCGCAAAGCGCCAGGCAGGCAAACAGCAAATCCAGCTTTCCCGGAACGTACCCGGTCAGCACCGGAACCTGGGAGAGGTATTCGATCACCCGGCCCGAGACGCGAACCAGCAGCGCCGCGAACTGAAGCAGCGCCTGCGCCGCCGGTTCGCAGATATGGCTCAGGCAAAGCGAGGCGAAACCCGCGACCACCGCCCCGTATCCCATGAGCGGCACGACCAGGAGGTTCGCGACCAGGCCTATCAGGCTCACCCGCTGGAAATAGTAAGCGACCGGAACCAGGGTGGCCAGGACCGCAGCCAGCGAGGCGACGGCAAGAAGCAACAGCCAGCGCGGCAGCGCAGGGAGCCCCGAGAAACGCCCCGCCAGGGGGGGAGCGAGGACGGCGAGTCCCCAGATCGCCAGGAAGGAGAGTTGGAACGACACCTCGAAAAAGGTCTGGGGGGAGACAAACAGGATGGCGCAGGCCGCAAGCATCACGGTGTTTATTGGATCCAGCTCGCGCCTTAGATGCAGGGCAGCCACCACGGCGCAGATCATCAGCACGCTTCTCAACGTGGCCGGAGCTGCCCCGGAGAGAAGCAGGTAGAAGAACAGCACCGGCAAGACAGAGAGCGGAAGCAGCTGCTTCAGGTTCAGGCGCAGCGCCAAAGACTCGCTGCGGCGCGCGGCGAAGTACAAGAGATGAAACAGCGCCAAGAAGATGATCCCCACATGAAAGCCGGAAATGGACAGGATGTGGTTCACGCCGCTTCTGGCGTAGGCATCCTGCAGCTGCTCCGGGACGTCCCCCTTGTCGCCGAGAAGCAGCGCCTTGAGCACACCACCCTCGCTGCCGGGCACCTCCCTGGCAATGAAGCGCCCAAGCGAAGCGGCCAGTTGATCCACCCGGTGCGCCAGTCCCGCCCCTGAGCGCAGCAGCACTATCTCGTCCGCCTCCAGCACGAAACCCGTGGCGAAAATGCCCCGGTAGGCAAGACGGCGCGCCTGCTCCACCTCTCCGGGCAACCCGAAGTTGCGCGGCTGGCGGATCCTGGAGCGGAAAACGACCCGGTCGCCGCTGCAAAACGGCACCCTCCCCTCCCTGACGTAAACCAGCAGACGCCCATGTGCCGCGGTCTCCCTGGAACCGGTTTGAAGCCGCTCCACCTGCAGGTACAGTTTCGCTCCTCCCGTAACCGTCCCCTCCGGGCGCTGGTCCACCACCCCCTCGACAAGCACCGGCCCATCGCCGGCGATCGCGGCAAGATGATCGGCAGGGCGCAGAAAGGGAGAGAGCGAGAGGGCGCCCCAGACGAAGAAGAGCAGCGACAGCGAGAGCAGGAAAGGGAACCGGTCCCTGACGAAGCAGGCGGAGAGGGTGACGGCAAGTAGTGCCGGGAGGGCCCAGGGCGGAGGGAGCGCATCAACGAGATCGGCGCTGACCAAGCCGGCGATCAGGGAGACAAGCGGTACCAGCAGGGGTCTCTCCAGAGGTGCCTCCTCTTTTCATGATTTCGGCGCGGCTACCTGGCATGGCCGCAGGCTCGACCACCGTCGTTTTATATCACAGCGCATCCCCGCCACAAGCTATCCGCGGTGGACAGCCGCTGCTCATATTTCGCCACCTCTCTAAACGCCTGATTCGCCGATGATTGATCACTGCCTGCACCGTTTGATGTGCATCTTTAGCACAGCAGCACCCGGAAGCGCCACAGCGGCAAAGGGGGTGGTCGACGTTAAATATGACCGCAATTTCAGCATCTTGCAGCAAAAGATAGAGCTCCCGCCATTTTGGTACGCCGGTTGAAAAGAAGAGACAGATGGAAAAACGGGGGTGACACGATGGGATACCGAGATCGCAGTACTGACGACAGGTCTGGAGCACATGGCTACTGCATCATGGAGGTTCGGCTCAGGAAGAAGAACGCGCCTGCCGGCACGAAAGACGATCTGCGGTTCATGACCGTCGACAGCCATTGGGAAACGCTGCGCTTTGTCCAGGACAACATGGACGAGTGCGTGGGGAACGTGGTACGCCTCAAGCGCATGGAGCGCAACCCCGAACAGCAGGTGGACGAGAGCGCGGCGCTGTTCCAAAGGAACCTAGAGCCGCTGGTCTCTTCGCTGGCAGCGACCCAGGGGCAGGGGGTGATGGACAAGCTCTCGACATCGTTAAAGAAAGCACTCCTGCTCATGGTCATGGAGCGCTATCAGAGCGACCGGGAAAAGGCCTGCCAGGTGCTGGGGATCACCCGGGAGAAACTCGAAAAGGAACTGCAACTCTGCGGCGTTCCCCGCTAAGGGAACCGCGCCGCTTACGCCTGGCGCGTCACCGCCTAATAATATTCTTCCTGATAAGAAGGGATCTCCGCGCACCAGTGGGGGTCCCTTTTTGCTTGCTCCAAGGCGGCATCCACCGTCGCTATCAGGCGCTCCCGGTCCTTTGGGTAGCTGCCGGCCAGGTTCAGGAAATTGGAGACATGGTTGGAGCGCAGGATGGTGCCCTGGGGCTCGAGGCGCCCCAGGAGGGCCCGCGTTTCCAAAAGGATCTCGCCATGGCTCAAAGGCTCGATCAGCTTCAGGAAGTCGTCGTTGTGGCGCTGGAACATGGTGAGAAGCGAGAAGTACTCAGGGGAGAGAGCGCTCACCCACTTGGCCGTGGCTGCGGCATGCTCGGCGCTCCGTTTCCTGCCGGCGAGCCCCAGGATGGCGGTAACAGAGAGCTTCATCCCCGCAGCTTTTGCCTTGCGGCACAACTCCAACATCTCCCCCGGCTCGAACCCCTTGTCCACCAGCTTGAGCGTCTCCGCATCGCCGCTTTCCAGCCCGAAGTAGAGGATGCGCAATTTCTTGCCGCGCAGGACGGCAAGGTCCTCGCCGCTCTTGGTGCTCAGGCTGTTCGGGGAGGCATAGGCCCCTACCCGGGTTAGCGCCGGAAAGGTCTCGGCGAGCAGATCGAGGATCGCCTCCAGCCCCTTCTGAGGGTAGATGAGTGCGTCGCCGTCGGCGAGGAAGACACGCCTGACCTGTCCGCGGTAGCGCGGCGGCAGGGATAGAATCTCGGCACTGATCTCGTCGAAGCTGCGGACGCGGAAGCGCTTCATCTTGTACATCCCGCAGAACTTGCACCGGTTCTGGGAGCAGCCGATGGTGATCTGGAAGATCAGGCTCCCCGCCTCTGAGGGGGGGCGGAAGAGCGGCTCGTCGTAGTTGAAGAAGTACATGCGGCAGGTCCTCTCCATCCCGTAGTTGGTCCCCGCGACGGGGTCCGCCAACCATACCGGAGTCCCCCCGGCCCTTTCCACTAAAAAATGCGGTGAAAAGAAAAATCCCCCTGCAGGAGGGGGAGTCAGTTGGTGAAGTTTGGAAGAGATGTGCCGGGAAGGGTACTAGTCGACGAGGCGCAGCCCCTTTAGCTGTGCGGTAAAGGGAGCCGATACCCCGACCTCCCCCTTCTCCACCGAGGCGAGATCGGTGACCCTCGCAAGAATCCACCCGTCCCCGCTTTGATCCCGTACCACGACCAGCGCACCCGGACGCAGATCTCTGGGGGATGCGGGATGACTCTTCCAGTAGTGCGCCCCCATGACCACCGTGCCGTCAGGCTGCCTGACGCAGCTTATAGGCGCCTCCGGCTCCTCGGGCACGGCGACCTCTTCGGTGCAGGGCCTGACGCCCAGCCACCCGTTGGAGCCCAGTTCCTCGTCAGCCACGAAGTACAGGTGGTCGTCCGCGGGAAGCCTCAGCATGGCGGCTTCAGCCAATGCTGCTTCCACGCTGCGGTTTTCCTCTCGCACTTTCAGGGTCCGCTCCATGGTGCTCAGTGTGTCGGCGACGGAGTTCAGGGACTCCAACGGATCTTCGGCGCGGCAGGGGACGGCAATGGCAATAAAAAGGAACATGGCAAGAACACGCATGGTCCACCTCCTCAAGCGATCTCCTGCCAACATTACCATCCATTAATTTTCATTGCAACAGAGTTAAATGAATTATTTTTCACACTCAAGCAAGGCATGAGCATACTCATAGATGGGCAACGCGTTGAGTGTGACTGTATGAAGGGGGGAACTGTCTAGACAAAGAGGCAGAGCAGGAATGCGGCCACTCAGCGTGACACTGGAAGAGAAGCTGGGCTTTACGGTCTATGACACAGGGGGGATACTACTGAGGGGAGCTTTGCACCTGAACAAAAAAAGGGGGGCAATGCGAATCGCCCCCCTTCCTCTTAAAACCCCGGTTGCCGATCCTCTAGGCGAGGCGGTCGGCGTACATGGGGAAGCGCTTCATCAGCGCGTTGACCTGGGTCTTAACGGCGGCGATCTTCGCCTCGTCGTTGACGTTGCCCAGGACCTCCGCGATGAACCCTGCCACCAGCTCCATCTCGGCCTCTTTAAGCCCGTGGGTGGTCGCAGCCGGGGTGCCGATGCGGATGCCGGAGGTGATGAACGGCGAACGGGTGTCGAAGGGGATGCCGTTCTTGTTGACGGTGATCCCGGCGCGGTCGAGCGCCTCCTCGGCCACCTTGCCGGTCAGCTCGGTCTGGGAGAGGTCAACCAGCATCAGGTGATTGTCGGTGCCGCCGGAGGTGAGCTTGAAGCCGCGCTTCATAAGCCCTTCGGCAAGCGCCTTGGCGTTCTTCACGATCTGCCCCTGGTACTGCTTGAACTCGGGGGTCAGCGCTTCCTTGAAGGCAACGGCCTTGGCGGCTATGACATGCATGAGCGGCCCGCCCTGGATGCCGGGGAAAATGTTGGAGTTAAGGGTCTTGGCCCAGTCCTCGCGGCACATGATCATGCCGCCGCGCGGCCCGCGCAGGGTCTTATGGGTGGTGGTGGTGACGAACTCGGCGTAGGGAACCGGGCTCGGGTGCAGCCCAGCCGCGACGAGGCCGGCGATGTGCGCCATGTCGACCATGACCACGGCGCCCACCTTGTCGGCGATGCGGCGGAAAGCCTCGAAGTCAATGATGCGCGGGTAGGCCGACGCGCCGACCACGATCATCTTCGGCTTGTGCTCGAGGGCGAGACGCTCGGTCTCCTCGTAATCGATGGTCTGGGTCTCCTTGGAGACGCCGTAGGGGACGATGTTGAAGAGCTTGCCGGAGAAGTTCACCGGGCTGCCGTGGGTCAGGTGGCCGCCGTGGGCGAGGTTCATCCCGAGCACGGTATCGCCGGGCTTCAGCACGGAGAAGTAGACAGCCATGTTGGCCTGGGAACCGGAGTGCGGCTGCACGTTGACGTGATCGGCACCGAAAAGCTCCTTGGCGCGGTCGATGGCGAGGTTCTCCACAACGTCGACGCAGTGGCAACCCCCATAGTAACGCTTGCCGGGGTACCCTTCCGCGTACTTGTTGGTAAGGACCGAGCCCTGCGCTTCGAGCACTGCCGGAGAGACGAAGTTCTCCGAGGCGATAAGTTCGAGGTTGTACTCCTGGCGCTCAGTCTCGTGCCTGATCACCTCCGCGACTGCCGGGTCGAATGTTTCCAGTACTGACATTTTTGTTTTCTCCTAAAAAGCGAGTTGAAATGAGAAAACGGGACTCCGGAGAGTCCCGTTGTTGCTGATTACGGATGCTGCTATGTGGCGAAAATCAGGAAAGCCTGGTCCCCAGTTCGCGCTCGACTGCGGTGATCTTGTCCAGGCGCCCCTGGTGCCTTCCCGCGGCGTAGGTGGTGTCCAGCCAGGCGGCCACCATCTCACGGGCCAGCTTGGTTTCCAGCACGCGCCCGCCGAGCACCAGGATGTTGGCGTTGTTGTGCTCCTTCGCCATGGTCGCCATGAAGACGTCCGTGGCGAGCGCCGCGCGCACTCCCGGGAACTTGTTGGCCACGATGGACATGCCGATCCCGGTGCCGCAGACCAGGATCCCCTTCTCTGCGCTCCCTTCCGAGACGCGGCGCGAGACGGCCACCCCGAAATCGGGGTAGTCGACCGAGTCGCCGTTGTGGGTGCCCAGATCCTCGCAGGGAATCCCCCGCTCTTCGAGCAGCTTCTTGATCTCGTTCTTCAGATCGAGCCCGCCATGATCGCTACCGAGGACTATCATGCTACACCTTCTTGAACAGCAGCGACGCATTGGTGCCGCCGAAGCCGAAGGAGTTGCTCATGGCGTACTCGATGTTCGCCTCGCGCGCGGTGTTCGGAACGTAGTCCAGGTCGCACTCGGGGTCCGGATCCGTGTAGTTTATGGTCGGGGGCACCACGGAGTTCTTCATCGCCATCAGGGAGAAGACCGCCTCGACACCGCCGGCGGCACCCAAAAGGTGGCCGGTCATCGACTTGGTGGAAGAGACCATAAGTTTAAAGGCATGGTCGCCGAAAACGGTCTTGATGGCCGTGGTCTCGCCGAGGTCGCCGTACGGGGTAGAGGTGCCGTGGGCGTTGATGTAGCCGACCTGCTCCGGGTTGATGCCTGCGGTGCGCAGCGCCATCTTCATGCAGCGCGCAGCGCCCTCGCCGCCGGGGGCGGGAGAGGTCAGGTGATAGGCGTCGCCGGAAAGGCCGTAGCCGACAATCTCGCCGTAAATCTTGGCGCCGCGTGCCTTGGCCGCCTCGTACTCCTCGAGCACCACGATGCCGGCCCCTTCGGAGAGGATGAAGCCGTCCCTCCCCTTGTCGAACGGCCTTGAAGCCGCCGTCGGGTCGTCATTGTTGGTGGAGAGCGCCTTCATGACGGAGAAGCCGCCGATCCCCAGGGGGGTCACGGTCGACTCGGTGCCGCCGGCGATCATGGCGTCGGCATCGCCGCGCTGGATCATGTGGTAGGCGTCGCCTATGGAGTGGGTACCAGTGGCGCAGGCCGAGACGGAAGAGACGTTAGGTCCCTTGGCGCCGTACTTGATGGAGATGTGCCCCGGAGCCAGGTTGATGATCAGCATCGGGATGAAGAAGGGGGAAATCTTCTTGTAGCCACCCTCCTGCAGCGCCGTGTGGTAACGCTCGATGGCGGGGAGGCCGCCCAGGCCGGCGCCGACCAGGACGCCGACGCGCTCAGCGTTCTCTTCGTTGATCACGAGGCCCGAGTCTTCCATGGCGAAATGGGCTGCAGCAAGCCCGTACTGGATGAAGAGATCCATCTTCTTGATCTCTTTCTTATCGATGAAATCCTCGGGGACGAAGTCCTTCACCTCACCCGCGATCTTCACCGGCAGGTCAGAGGCATCAAAACGGGTGATCGGGGCGATACCGGACTTGCCGGCCACCAGTGCATCCCAGTTCTTGCCGTTTCCGGTACCAAGGGGGGAAACCACACCGACTCCCGTAACAACAACTCTTCTCATACTCTCAGCTCTCCTTGAAAACTGTCTCAAACATCGCCGCCGATCGGCGGTATGAAAAAGGGGAAGTAAAACTCCCCCCTTCCTACTAGGTGTGCTCGGTGATGTAGTCGATTGCGTCCTGTACCGACTGGATTTTCTCGGCGTCTTCGTCGGAGATTTCAATTTCGAACTCTTCTTCGAGGGCCATTACCAGTTCCACGGTATCCAGGGAGTCGGCGCCCAGGTCGTCCATGAAGGAAGACTCATTGGTCACCTGTGCCTCGTCCACACCGAGCTGTTCGGCAACTATTTCTTTGATGCGTTTTTCGATCGAAGCCATCTATACCACCTCCATTTGATTGAAACGTTCAGACGATTTTGATTTTGTTCTGGTGAAGCCTGCTATTTCATAGCATGAAAAGTTAAATTTGCAAAAGGTATTTTTGGCGCTGAAACTAAAAACAATGCCGTTAGCCGGCTCACATGTACATACCGCCGTTGACCGAGAGGACATGCCCGGTGATGTAGGCCGCCGCGTCCGAAACCAGGAACAAAACGGCCCCGGAGATGTCGTCGGCCGAGCCCAGCCGCCCCATGGGGATCTGCTCCTGGAGTGACTCGCGGGTCTTTTCAGAGAGCTCGCTGGTCATGTCCGTCTCGATGAAGCCGGGGGTGACCGCGTTCACCGTGACGTTCCTGCGGGCGAACTCCTTGGCCACCGACTTGGTGAGGCCGATCATACCCGCCTTGGAGGCGCAGTAGTTAGCCTGCCCCGGGTTCCCCATCTCGCCCACGACCGAGGAGACGTTGACGATCCTGCCGTAACGCGCCTTGGACATGATCTTCGCGGCCTCGCGGGTGCAGTTGAAGCTTCCCTTCAGGTTCACGTCGAGCACCGCGTCCCAGTCCTCTTCCTTCATCCTGAGAAGCAGCCCGTCCTTGGTGATACCTGCGTTGTTGACCAGGATGTCGACCTTGCCGAAGGCGGCTACGGCCTCCTTGAAGAGCGCCTCCACCTCGGAGACGACGGAAACGTCGACCTTCACCGCGAGCGCCTTGCCGCCTGCAGCGGTGACCTCGTCCGCAGTGCGCGCCGCCCCCTCTTTGGTGGTGGCGGTGACAACTACGGCAGCACCCTGCTGCGCGAGCCTCAGCGCGATGGCGCGGCCGATGCCGCGGGAGGCGCCGGTGACTATGGCTACCTGTCCGTTCAAGCTCATATCGCCCCTCCTGTCAAAGCCTTCACGCCGGCCACGTCCTGGACGTTGAAGCTGACGGTTTCCTTGTTGATCCGCTTCACCAGGCCGGCGAGAACTTTGCCCGGGCCGATCTCGACGAAGTTGGTAACACCGGCGGCGATGATCTGCTGTACGATCTGGTCCCACAGGACCGGGGCGCAGACCTGCTCCACCAGAAGCGGCTTCACGCGGGCTGCATCGGAGTTCGGCTTCGCCTCCACGTTGGTGACCACAGGGGTCGCAAGGGGGTTCACCTGCACAGGCTGAAGCGTCTCGGCAAGGCGTTCGGCCGCCTTCTGCATCAGGGCGCAATGGAAGGGGGCGCTGACCGGAAGGAGCATCGCCTTCCTGAACCCTTTCGCCTTGGCGATCTCGATGGCGCGGTTGACCGCACCGGTGTGGCCGGCTACCACGATCTGGCCCGGCGAGTTGAAGTTCGCAGGGGAGACAACCTCACCCTGCGCCGCCTCGGCGCAGATCTCGGCGAGCTGGTCGGCCTCGGCGCCGAGGATCGCCGCCATGGCGCCCACGCCGACGGGGACCGCGTCCTGCATGAAGCTGCCGCGCGCCCTTACCGTCCTCAGCGCGTCGGCGAAGTCGAGAGCACCCGAGGCAACCAGCGCGGAGTATTCGCCCAGCGAGTGGCCGGCGAGAAACGACGGGGTGAGCGGACTCTCCTCCCTGAGCACCCTCAAGGCGGCGACGCTCGCCGCTAGAATCGCGGGCTGCGTGTTGGCAGTGAGCTTCAGCTCCTCCTCGGGCCCTTCGAAGCAAAGACGCGAAAGGGAGAAGCCCAGCGCGTCGTCCGCCTCTTCGAAACTGGTCCTGGCGCTCTTGAAGTTCTCCGCCAGCTCCTTGCCCATCCCGGCGTGCTGCGCCCCCTGCCCGGGAAAGATGAATGCATAAGACATAGGTAACCTCGATTATTTAATTAGGTTCCACCTTCCACCTTCGCCAAGGCTTCCACCTTCGCCAAGGCTACGGTGGACAAGTCGGTGGACAGGTCGGTGGACGGGCCGACTACCAGCGGATCACGGAGGCGCCCCAGGTGAGTCCGCCGCCGAAGGCGTCCAGAAGCAGGATATCCCCTTCCTTCAGCCTGCCGGCACGCACCGCCTCGTCCAAAGCGATCGGGATCGAGGCCGCCGAGGTGTTGCCGTAGCGGTCCAGATTGACGAAGACACGCTCGCCGGTTATGCCGAGCCTCTTGCCGATGGAGTCGATGATCCTCTGGTTGGCCTGGTGCGGGATGAACAGAGAGACGTCGTCGGGGGTGAGCCCGTTGGCCGAAAGCGCCTCCTGGGCAACCTCGCCCATGGCGCGCACCGCGAGCTTGAACACCTCGTTCCCATGCATGCTCAGGTAGACCAGACGGTCGTCCAGGTTCTTCTGCGTCGCCGGGTTGCGGCTCCCCGCACCCTTCTGGTACAGGATCTCCCAGTAGTTGCCGTCACTGTGCATGTGGGTGGAGAGAACGCCGCTCTCACCCTCTACCGCCTCAAGGACCACGGCGCCGGAACCGTCGCCGAAGAGCAGGCAGGTGTTGCGGTCGGTCCAGTCCACGATACGGGAAAGGACCTCGGCGCCTATCACCAGTGCCTTCTTGACCTTGCCGGAGAGGATGTACTTCTCGGCGGTAGCGAGGGCGTAGATGAAACCGGAGCAGGCGGCTGATAGGTCGAAGCAGAATGCGTTGGGGGCTTTGATGAGATGCTGCACGATGCAGGCGGTAGCGGGGAAGGGGAAGTCGGGGGTCAGGGTGCCGACCACGATCAGGTCGAGTTCCTCGGGGGCAACGCCTGCAGCCTCCAGCGCCCTTTGCGCCGCGAGAGCCGCGAAGGTCGAGGTGTACTCCCCTTCCGAGGCTATGTGCCGCTCCCGGATCCCGGTCCGGGTGACGATCCATTCGTCGCTGGTGTCCACCATCTTCTCAAGGTCGAAATTGGTCAGTACTTTCTGCGGCACGGCGGAGCCGGTACCGGTGATCTTCGGACGAATCATGATGCAACCCTTTCTGTTCCTGCGTCGGGCGCCTGGGCACCCTCACGCTCGCGTGCGTCGCCGGGGAAACTCTCGTTGAGCTTCTCGGCCATGCGGCCGTTCACCCCCTTGAGCGCATATTCATGAGCAAAGCGGATCGCGTTTTTAATCGCCTTGGGATTGGAACCGCCGTGGCAGATCATGCCGACGCCGTTGATCCCGAGGAGCGGCGCGCCGCCGTACTCTGCGTAGTCTACGGTTTTCTTGAAGTTATTGAAGGCCTTGCGGCTTAGGAGGTAGCCTATCTGTGACAGGAAGCTGCTTTTGATCTCGGCCTTGAGCATCTTGCCCACGGCCTCAGCGAGCCCTTCTGAGAGTTTCAGCGCCACGTTGCCGACGAAGCCGTCGCAGACGACGACGTCGACCGAGCCGTTGAAGATGTCGCGCCCTTCGACGTAGCCGATGTAGTTGATCGGCTTTTCGCGCAAAAGCGCGCTGGTTTCGCGGGTGAGCTCGTTGCCCTTGCTCGCCTCCTCGCCGTTGGAGAGCAGGCCGACCTTGGGGTTGTCGACACCCATGACGAACCTTGCGTACACTTCGCCCATCACGGCGAACTGCACCAGGTGTATCGGCTTGCAGTCGACGTTGCCGCCGACGTCGAGCACGAGGGTCTTGCCGGAGACGGTGGGAAAAAGCTGGGCGATCGCGGCGCGGTCGATCCCTTTCATCCTTTTCAGCACGAACATGCCGGCCGCCATGGTGGCGCCCGAGTTGCCCGCGCTTACCACGGCGACTGCCTCGCCACCCTTCACGAGCTCGAAGGCGACGCGGATGGAGGAATCCTTCTTCTTGCGCACCGCGTCGGAGGCGGAGTCGTGCATGCCGACCACTTCCGAGGCATGCCAGACCTCGATGTCGAGCCCTTTGCAGTTGTGGCGGGCGAGTTCGGCTTGGACCTTTTCGGCGTCTCCGACCAGGGTGACCGGCACGCCGAACTCCCTGGCCGCAGCTACTGCACCTTCCACTTCAACATGAGGGGCGTTGTCGCCCCCCATTACATCGACAGCAACTCTCATATTTCCCCTGGGGAACGTATTCCGTACAGTCACGACAGTGTGAAACCGGGAAGACTAGAGTTCTTCGGCTTTCAGCACCTGGCGTCCCTTGTAGGTGCCGCAGGAGGGGCAGACGCAATGCGGGAGCTTGGGGGCTTTGCACTGGGGGCAGGTCGAGACAGTGGGAGCGGTCAGGAAGTCGTGTGCACGCCTCATGTTCTTGCGCGACTTGGAGGTCTTCTTCTTAGGTACAGCCATGGTAATTCTCCTTTTTACTTTTCTATCTTGATCTTCTTCAGAGCGGCCATCTTCAAGTTAATCCCGCCGCGATCGCAGCCGCATTCTCCGGCGTTCAGGTCAGCGCCGCACTGCGGGCAAAGCCCCAGGCACGACTCTTTGCACAAAGGCTTGTAGGGTACTTCCAGCATCACCTGTTCCGCGATCTCGGGCGCCAGGTCGATCTCGTCTCCGGTGTAGCTGGCGGAGATCAGTTCCTCGTCGGAGAGTTCGACCTCCTCGTCGAGTTCATCACCCTTGGCTTCCGTATAGAAGATGGTGAACTCAGAGGAGATGGGGGACTCGTACTCGGCAAGGCAGCGCGAGCAGGTAAGCTTCACCGCAGTTTCCACCTTGCCCGTCGCCCTCACATGGTCGTATTCCCAGATCGCCGAGACCTGGGCTGCCACCGGCGCGGTGAAGCTGCACTCGCCCGCTTTTTCCATCTCCATTAGAGCTGGAAAGTGTGAGGCGGGCTCCACTTCGGAGAGATCGACCTGCTTCTTCTTAACCTTCTCGATCTCTATCTTCAAGACGGTCTCCCCCTTTTTCAAAGTTTCCCAGTATATAGATGGCGACTTTTTTGTCAAGGCAAATCTGAGGAACAACAAGCCTTCCCCAGTGCATGTAGACGCCCTTTACCAGCCCAACCGGTAGTCGAGAGAGACGCCACTGTCTGAGCCGGAAAACTGTTCCAGACGCTGCTCGGCCCGCTCAGTCAGAACGCTGAAGATCCTGGTCTTTTTCTTGGGAGGACGTATCAGCTCCGGCTCCCCCTTGATCCCGCCAAGCCTTCCCGCCTCCTCGACCGCATCCTGCAGGGTGCCGATCTTATCCACCAGTTTTTCAGCCAGCGCCTGCTCCCCGGAGAAGATCCTGCCGTCGGCGATGGCGCGCACCTTTTCGACCGGCAGCCTCCTCCCCTCGGCGACCGCCTTGATGAACTGCTGGTGCGTGCTGTCGATCACCCCCTGCAGCATGCTTCTCTCCTCGTCGCTCATGGGACGGACCGGGGAGCCCACGTCCTTGAACTTGCCGGTCTTGATGGTGAAGGCCTTCAGCCCCACCTTGTCCATCAGCCCCTCGATGTTGGAGAACTTCATCAACACGCCGATGCTCCCGGTGATGGTGCCGGGGTTGGCGTAGATGACGGTGGCCGGCGCCGCCGCGTAGTACCCCCCCGAAGCGGCGACGCTCCCCATGGAGACCACCACCTTCTTCACCTTCGCGAGCCCCTTCACCGCCGCGTAGATCTCCTGCGACGGGCCGACGACGCCTCCCGGCGAATCTATCCGCAAGACGACCGCCTTCACCCGATCGTCCTTTTTCAGCTCGCGCAGCTGCCGCACGGTCTCCTGGCCGTCGACGATCATCCCCTTCAGCTCGACCAGGCCGACGCCGTCGCCGCTCAAGCTCTCCCCGTCATTCAACACCGCCTTGACGATGGCGACGCAGGCCAGAAAGAGCAGCAACACGCCGACTATGAACAATGAGCCATAGAGCATGCATCCCTTCTTCATTTCTTCCTCCCAAACCTGACCCGCAGTCAGCGGCAAATCAGGCAGCACTTTGTGTAAACCGAAAGAGAGAGTTTTTTCCTTGTCATGCGCTTGGACGTTATCCTATATCTGTAATGGGCGCATGACAAAGCCAGGCGGCCGGCGCCAACAACTCTACACCATGAACGGTAGCGCGCAAAAACAAAATCAGCCGGCGCGAAACCGCAGCAACGATAAGAGGAACTATGAGATTACTTGTTATCTCCGACAGCCACGGCAATTACGCACATGCTTTCAGGGCGCATCAGATGGCCGGCGATGTCGACGGGATAGTCCATTTGGGTGACGGCTCCGAGGATGCACGCATGCTGGAAGAGGTGCTGGGAGTGACGGTGCACAAGGTGGCTGGAAACTGCGACTTCGACCGGTGCCTGCCGGCGGAGCTCACCCTGGAGCTGGGGGAGTGCCGCATCCTGGCGACGCACGGCAACAGGGAGCGGGTGAAAAGCGGGTTGAAGGAGCTCATCGGCAAGGGGGTCGCGGCGAAGGCGTCGGTGGTCCTCTACGGACACACGCACCTTCCCGCGGTCGAAGCGGCAGACGGCATGCTGCTGGTGAACCCCGGTCCGCTGAAGGAAGGATTACCCGGAAGCTTTGCCATCGTCACCGTCCACGGTGCCACGGCCAGCGCCGAGATCTACCCGCTCTAGCAGCCGCAGCCGCAGTTATGGCAGACCTTGCGGTTCTCGCTGTCGGGGGCGACCGTTTCCGGGGCGAACGCGATCCGGTTCACGGCGCGCCTTATGTCCTCGAGCGGGTCGAGGTGGGGGCTTTGTCCGATGACGTGTCCCACGCAGACGTTGCTGATCCCGTCGGAGGGGGAGGCGATACGGACCGAATTCAACAGGTCGCCGTAGCTCTTCACTTCTATCACCTCGCCGCAGGCAACGCCCTGCTGCAGCGTGATGCCGAACCGCTCCAGTTCCTGCGCCAGTTCCGCGAAAAACAGATCGAAGGTCACCCCGGTCAGGGGGCTTTCCCACTCAGGCCTGCTTTGTGTCCGCCCGTAGCAGGTCAGCCTCATATGTTTTGCCATTCTTTAACCCCGTAAAAAACAGGGACTCAAAAGCCAACCAAGTCCCGCGCGCCTCATCCCTTATAGATATTGTTCAACTGCTAGCCTCTAGCCCCTAGCCCCTGCTTTGCGATGCATGGAGCTGAAGATCATGTCCAGCACCGCCTTTTGCTTCGCCTCGTACTTGTTCAACACGGCAAGGCAGGTCCCCATCGGGAACTGCTCGTGCAGGTAGTCCGAATCCCGCCCCGACAGGATCACAATCCTGTTCTTGTCCATCCCCAGAGAGAGCGCGAAGTTGAGGATCTTGGTCCCGTCCAGCATCGGCATTTCCAGGTCGACCAGCAGCAGGTCTACCTCCTGCTCCTTGAGCGCTGTTAGCGCCTCCAAGGGATCAGTACATCCGACCACCTCCAAAAGCGGATAGAGAGCCCGGATCTCGTCAGTCAACGCCCCGATAAACGGGGCATCGTCATCCACAATAAGAATCTTTCCCATCAATACCTCAACCTATCTATTTAAGAACCCGGGTCGCTGCCGTGAGGACCGGGAAGGGGACATTCAGGTCAATCGACTTGGCCGCCTTCATGTTGACGATCAGGTCGACGCGCTTGGGGGTGACCACCGGGAGCTGGGACGGCTTCTTCCCGCCCAGGATGCGCGCCACGTAATCGGCCGCCACCTGCCCCTGTTCGACCGGGTCCGCCTCCAGAGAGATGGTCGCCCCCCTATGGGCCGCCCCGGGCATCTGGGAGATCACCGGGATCTTCAGATCGCTGGCGCGGTGCACTATCTTCTCGAAGTTGCGGCCGCCGGAGGTGCACTCGGTGACGTAGATGCAGTCGACGCGGGAGGCGAAAAGGGACGCGAGCGCGGCATCGAAGCCGGCTGCGGAGGAAAGGTTCGCCTCGACCAGGGTGATTCCGGCCTGCGCGGCTATCCTGCGTGCCTCCTTCAACTGCACCTGGGCCCCCTCCTCCCTGCTGGCGCACACTACCCCCAGGGACCGGATCGGCTTGAGCCCCATGGCGGTCTTGATCAGGGTGACCAGGGGGACCTTGGAACTTATCCCGGCGGCGTTGCGGCCGCTCGAAGCCATGCTTTTGGCCACCCCGGTCTCGACCGGCCCGTAAACGTCGGCATAGACGACAGGGATATCGTGGGATTCCCGAAGGGCGGCAAGTGCGGCGGAAGTCCCGTAGGCGACGATGACGTCGGCCCCGATAGCGCTGAACTTGCGCACGCTGTTGGACCAGGAGATGAGGTCGGGGTTGGGGGTCTGGGTGATCACCTCGACGTTGCTCTGGTCGTACCCCTTGAGGACGAGCGCCTTCACGAAAGCCTTGTGGGCCTCGCGGTAGCGCGGCAGGTCGCAGGTCAGCAGCGCCGCGACCAGTTTTCCGGCCGCGCGGGAGTCCGACGCCGGGACCAGGGCGCATATCATAATCAGCAGGAGTATGAAGCGGATCAGTTTCAGGGTACCTGCTCCTTGGCTACCACTTTGCCGCGACAGCGGCTACTATCGCATGAGCCGAGCCGTCGAAGGCGCTGTTTTCCGGATTCTTGTCGTCGTAATCCCTGAAGGTGTACTCAAGCGAGGTCGACAGCACCTCGCTGAAGCGATATTCTCCCCGCGCCGAAACGGTGCGCTGCACGGCACGGAACCGGCTCAAATCACCGATCCCGGCGGTGCTTCCGAGGATGCCGACGGTGAAGACGGCAGGGTCGGGGGTGAAGGTCGAGGTCGATTCGCTTTGCTGCAGCGAAAGCGAGAGGTCGAGCTTGTCCGTCGCAGCGTAGGTGGCGTTCACTGAATAGACGTGGGCCCGGCTGAGATACTTCGCCCCGGACTGGCTGGGGACGAAGACGCCGGTGAAGAGCACCGGCTGATCGACCTTGTTGCGCTGGTAAGAGTAGTTCACCCCCACGGTCAGCCGGTGCAGGGGAACGAACCATGCTCCGAGGTTCGAGTTCTCGCTGCGCTTATCCCTGTAGGTCAGCGGCGAAGAGACGTAGCTCACCGGGTCGGGGTTCGCCGGGTCCAGCAGAATCAGGTAGTGCGGGACCTCGTCGTTCTTGTCATGCCTGAACATCGCATGCGCGGTCAATCCCCAGACGTTGCTGCGCGTGTAGTTGGCCAGAAACTTCCCCTCGCGCCTCTCGCCGAAGGACGCGCCGTAGGAGGGGTGGTCCGTCGTTGAGTAGGTAAGGTGGGCGCTGGTGCGCAGCCCCTTGATCGGCCGGTAGTGCGCCGCCAGAGACCCCGTGTTTGTGTTCGAGTTCTCAGGCAGGGCCCAGGTGCTCTCGCTCGGGAACAGGGAGACGTGCTTTCTCTGCAGGAAATCGCCGCGGTACTCTCCCACAAGCGACAGGTCCAGCCGCGGCTTGTAGGAGACCGTGGCGATGACGACATCCTTGACCGTGTCGACCGGCGGACGGGAGGGGGCTGCGGGGAGGAGCAGGTTGCTGCTCAGGATCGCGCCGCGGTTGCCGTGCTGCACTTCCTGACGCCGGTACTTGACCGAGAAGGTGTATTCGCGATTGGGGGTGTAGACGAAGTCGCCGGCGGCGTTTTGCAGATAGGTCCTGGCGTGCTGCACTCCAATGGTGTCGGTCAGCTGGGAGAGGTTCTCGCGCTGCTCCACGGCATAGGAGACGCCGGTGACGAGCCCCCCGGACATCGAGCTGTGCAGCTTCACCGTGTGAGAGTAGAAACGGCTGTCGGGGTTATCGTTGTGCTGCTGCATCCCGGCGAGGGTGACGGGGTTCCCGGCCAGGTCGCCGCGCGCCTGGTACAGCGCCACCGGCGTGGAGAGCCTGTCCTCGAAAGAGCGGAACTTGAAGTCGTAGATCAGGTCCACCGGGCCCAGATGCGCGTCGAACCCGAGGCGTCCTTCCTGGACCTGTTGGCTGACCGGCCTGGCCTCGGCAAAGACCCGGTTCACCATCCCCTCAAACGATGTGTCCGCGAAGATCTGCTGTACGGTCCCTTCCTTCTGGTAGCGCCAGTACCCAAGGTTCAGGTGCAGGGGGAAGTTGTGCAGACGGTAGCGGAAATCGGCCCGGTCCTGCACCACGCTGACGCCGTAGTCGGCGCCGGCGTCGAGCTGGCTTGGCGCGTAGTTCGCAATGACCGGAGGATCGCCGGGGTTGACTGGGGGGCTGTTGCTGAAAAAGTCAAAGGGCTGGGTGAAAATGAGTTCGCGGTCCAGGTTGTGGTAAAGGGACTCGGTCCTCAAATGCAGGCGGTAGTCGCCGCGGTAGTCGAGGAGCAGATCGCCGTGGTAGTCGTTCTCGTTTAAGTAGAACCCTTCCAGCTCGAGGTTGCTGTCCTTTTCCATGTGCCGGTAAAATACCCCGCCGGCGCGGCTGGAATCGAGAAAACCGTACTCGAAGGCCCGCCCGGCGTTTCCGTTTTTGAAGAGGAAGCTGTACCCAAGCGAGCCTCCCTTTTTTTCCAGCACGTCGACATGCCGGTCGTACTCCGGAAGCTGGCCCGGGTCAATGAGGAGCTGCGGCTCCGGTTCGGGGGCAGACTCCAAGGCGTCGCCGTCCGGCAGCAACACCTCGACGGCGTCATCAGCCGCGCAGACGCTACCGGCCGCCAACAGCAGCAAGATGAGAGGCGAGATTACGGTTGATACAAGATCAAGCGGCTTTTTCACCTTCCGGCTCCTTTGGCGGTTACTGGCGCAGCGTGCCCCTACCGGTCAGCGCCTGGGAGGGGGTATCGGTGCCGTGCACCTGCGAATGGCAGTCGGTGCAACGGTTGTCGAAGAGGCTCTTCAAGCCGGGCGCGGGCGCCCCGCTGGCGCCCAGGTCGGAGGCAAGATGACCGGTGTGGCACTGCAGGCAGAGAAACGGCATGCTCGCGCGCAACAGGTTGTTGTTCACCGAACCGTGTGGGGTGTGGCAATTGGTGCAGGTCTCGGTGACGTCGCCGTGTTCGAAGGCAAACGGTCCCTGCTTCTCCATGTGGCACCTGGTGCAGGTCTCCTTGGGGGAGCTCCCCTTGAGCAGGCGCTCCTGAGTCGAGCCGTGCACTTCATGGCAGTTGACGCAGAACATCTTCTTCTCCCGCAGCGGATGGTGCGAAAAGAGGGTGTTTTCGGCCTGGATTTGCGGGTGGCAGCCAAAGCACATCTCCGACATCTGGTCGTGGCTCACCTTCTGCTGGGGCCCCTGATGCAGCTTGTGGCAGTCGAAGCAGCTCACGTCGTTCAAGGCATGGACGCTGGAGCGCCAGTGCGCCAGTGCGGGGATGGACGCGGCGGAGTGGCATTTAAGGCAGATAAGGGACTGGGCCTGCGGGGGGAGATTCATGATGTCGAGGAACTTCGAGGTGTCGCACTTTTTCTTGAGCCGGGTGTTCTCCTCCGCCTCGTCCGGCAGGTGCGCGATGGCGAGGCTTCCCGGACCGTGACACGACTCGCAGTTCACCAGCGGGAGCCCGGTCTCGGGCTTTATCTGCTCACCGTGGATGCTATGACTGAAGTCCTCGTTGATCTTGTCGTGGGCGTGGCACTTGGAGACGCAGTTGCTGGTCCCCACGTACTCGGCGTCGAGCCGACCCACGATCATCTTTTCGTAGTCGCGGGTGGGCAAGAGCGGTTTGCTCTGTTTTAGTTCGGCGCAGGAGACTGAGATAAGGGGAACGAGCGCCATGAGGACAAACAACTTGATGCGGCGCTGGAGGCGTGCCGTTGCCATGCTATTCCCCCCTTATCCCCTTTGTGGTGGTGTAGATGAAGCCGCGCACGATCGGGTTCTCGCTCCGTTTGATCTCGCGTGGCGTCCCGATCTCGACGATGGTGCCGCCATGCATCATCGCGATGCGGTCAGAGATGTACAGCGCGAAGTTCAGGTCATGGGTGACGATTACCGTCGTGTTCCTGGTGCTTTCCTTGAGCTTGATGATGGTGTTCGCCAGTTCGTCCGTGGTCACCGGGTCCAGCTCCGCGGTCGGCTCGTCGTAGAGGATCAGGTCCGGGTTCATCGCCAGGGACCGGGCGATGGCCACGCGCTTTTTCATCCCTCCGGAGAGCTCTGAGGTCCTGAGCTCCTCCTTGCCGATCAGCCCCACCATCTCCAGCTTCTGCTTGATGATCTCCCGGACCTGCGCTTCCTTGCAGACCCTCTTCTCCCTTAGCCACAGGCCGACGTTCTCCCCCACGGTCAAGGAGTTGAAGAGCGCCGAGGACTGGAACACCATGCTGTAGCGGTAGTCGCGCGCCACGGCGCCCTGGCTCTGGGCGAAGATGGGCATCTCGTCTATGAAGATCTCGCCGGAATCGGGGGTCTCCAGCTTCACTATGTGTTTGAGCAGCACGCTCTTGCCGGTCCCCGAGGGGCCGATGATGCAGAAGGTCTCGCCGGCGTAGATCTCCAGGTTGATGTCCTTCAGCACGTGGTTCGGGCCGAAGAACTTGTTCAACTGCTCGATCCGGATGCCGACTCCCCTGGTATCCGCCAGGTTTACCGGGCGGTGGCTATCCTGGTGGAAAAAGGAGGCGGAAAGCCCGTGTTTTATCTTCTCGAACATCCTTCTCCTTTGAGCGCGCCATGGCCTTGCCGGCGGAAGGCATCCCTCGCCTTGACAGGAGCCCTAAGTTCCCGAGGGCTGGGTGAAACGCGCCACATACTAACAGAGATGGGCGCGTACTGGCAACAGGAATGTTTATGGCAGGTTACGATTTAGTAACGATGAAAAGGCGCTTGCAGTGGGGTTAAAAGAGATAGAGAGAGCGGTTGTCGAACTGGCGCCTGATACGGAAGAGGTACAGGTTCAAAAGGACGAGAATGACAGTGACGAAAAGGGTGTTGAAGCGGAGGTCGTCCGCGGAGACGGCAACAACGGCGAGCCTTGCGTATTCGTCGAAGGGGATGATGGCGAGGTTGATCCAGGCGTTGCAGATATCGAAGAGGTTGTAGGCCATCAGGAGCCAGACGGTGAGCTGCTGCCGTTTCAGCACCCCGATCAGCAGGTACAAAGAGATGAGCGAGTCCGCGAAAGCGAGCGCCTTTGCCGCCCCCCCCTCGTAGATGACCCCCAGGAACGGGAAGGGGGCGCCGTAGTTGGAGAAGGCCATCAGCATCGAGAACCCCGCCACGACGGCCAGGGGCAAAAGTGCTAAGCGGGGGCGCTCACCGGACATCGGCGCCCCCCCGCTTCTGCTGCCGCTCTGAAGACCCGGTCCCAGATGCAGCAATCAACGATGCACCACCTTGACATGCTCCTTCAGCATGCAGCGGTTCATCACCACCTCTAGCCCTGCGTCCATCGCGGTCAGGGCAGCGGCCTCGTTGACGATCCCCTCCTGCATCCAGACCACCTTGGCCCCCTTCGCTATCGCCTGTTCCACTATCTCCGGCAGGAATTCCGAGCGGCGGAAGACGTCGACGATCTCAATCTCGCCCGGGATGTCGGCGAGTGTCGGATAGCAGCGCTCCCCCAGGACCTCCTGGCAGGCGGGGTTCACCGGGATGATCCGGTAGCCGGCCTTCTGGAGGTAGTGGGCCACCTCGTGGCTAGGCTTGCCGGCATCGGGGGAGAGCCCGACCACGGCGACGGTGCGGTACTTGGTGAGTATCTGCTTCAGGTCCGGCACTGACATGATGCACCTCCGAAGGTCCGATTTACCTCTTGCGCATGCCGCTTAGCGCGACAAAGAAGAAGATTACCACCATTACGCCGGCAATGAAGATCCAGTCGGCCGGGGAAAATCCGAACATAACGCGCTCCCTATCTTATTGCTGCAGTTTCTCAAGGAGGCTCTTCGCCTCGGCAAACTCGGGGTTGAGACTCAGGGCCTGGCGCAGGTAGGTCCGGGCATCCCCGGCGCCCCCCATGTCCTGGCAGCAAAGGGCCAGTAGATAAGGGATCTCCGCCATGGGGAACTCCAGCGCGAACCAGGCGTCCGCCATGACGTCGTTGAGAATGGCCGCAGCCTCCTGGAACGCCCCTTCTTCCCTGAGCGACATGGCACAGGCGATCGCCTCCAGGTAGTCGACCGCGGGAACCTTGGGAAGCTCCCCCTTCTCGATCCGCTCCAGGCGGGCATGAAGTTCGGCTGCACTCTCCCCCTCCACACCCGGGACCAGTTCGCGCCAAAGCGCCGCGGCTTTGTCGTATTTCCCCAGGAGAAAATAAACCTCCGCCAGGGTCGACTTCGCCTTGAGCAGTTCGGGGGCAAGGCGCAGCGCCCTCTCCAGGTACGCCTCGGCCTTATAGAGCGTCACCGTGGAGAGGTGCAGGGCCGAGAAACGCAGCCCCTGTTCCAGGAGCGTCGCCCCTATCTCCAGGGGAAAATTGGCGTCGTCGGGCTCCATGAGGGCAAGAACCCTCAAGAGTTTCACCCGCCGCTCCAGGTAGGGGACCTCGACGTCCTTCTCCCCCAGCATGAGCACATTGGTGGCGAGCTCCGAGAGGTAGTGGGGGTAACCCTTGAGCATCTCGGCGTAGCGCTCGCAATGGCGGCACCCCGGATCGGAGCGAAGCGCCTGGTAGATGCCCCGCCCCACCTCGTCATAGCCCGGCGGCTCCCCCGCGAGCTTTTGCACGTCCTCCTCCAGAAGCGGCAGCGGCTCAGGTCCAAGCGGCAGGACCACCTTGCCGTCCAGGCCGGTTACCTGGCTGCCGGAGGGAGGCTCGTAATAGACAATCCCGGGAATGGGTGTCGTTTCTTCCATATCTGTTCTCCTTCTAAAGTACCTGTGACTCGCGGCCCGGGAAGGTGTTCACCCCGGCATGCACGCCGATGCTTTTGTAGATCCTTACCCCGTCCCACGGCTCATCCATGATCCCGTCGTGAATGGCCCAGCTGCGCCCCATGACGGTCTTCTCCATCCCGGGCCTGCGGAAGGGGGTGGAACCGTCCAGACGCCGGTAAAGCACCCCGCCCGGCTGAAACCCCTCGTCGATCTCCTGCATCAGCCTTTTCCCCACCAGGTAGTCGAAGCCGTATTTCTCGTAGCGGATCGCGTTGTCGTAGGTGAGCGGCTCGGCCATGATGAGGTCCATGCCGAGCCTCGCCGTAAAGAGCTCCAAAAGCGGCAGGAACTCCCCGAACATCCTCAGACCGCTGCGGGTCTGGTTGGGGAAGAGCCCCGCCTCCATGGCCCTTTCTTCCTCGGCCAGGTTCCTCCCCATGGTGGCGAAGAGGTTGTTGCGCCCCTGCGGGTCGAGATCGACGTCGAAGCGGGGGGCGGCCGGGTCGGCGATGACGCAGAAACAGAGCTCCATCTGCCCGTGATGGGTGTCGCAAAGCTCGAGGAAGAAGACATGGTCGGGGTCGCCGGGGGACCGCCTGGCCTGAAGCCGCACAAAGCGCAGCCCGTTTGGGGCGATGACCTCGACCGATCCTCCCCATTCCCTGAGCATCTGCTTCAGGCGCGCGGGGAGAAGCGACCGGTAGATCTCCTCCTTCTCGGGAGGGTCCAGCCGGTTTATGTCGTACAGGGAGAAAAGCTGGGTCCCCCCGCTCTCAAGCTTGAGTTCAGCTGCTCCGTCTAGTGCCATAGTCGCCGATGAGAACCGGGAAGATCTGTTCACGCAGGTAGGCGATGCTCTTCTCCACCGCGTCCAGCGCCCGGTTGCGGTCGTCCTCCTGGGCCCAGTGCATGGCGTCCAGGAGCATGCGGTGCGGGTAGCCAAGTTCCGAGATCAGTTTAACGAAGGCCGCGGGAAGCCGGGGCGAGAGCACCCGGTCGTTCATAACCCCCCAGGCGATGGTCCAGGCTCGGGCTACGTTCATCATGTCGTATCCCCCTCCCCCCACCGCCACCCACGGCATCTGCAGGGCGCGCAGCTTGCGCAGTATATAAGAATAGGCGTGGGTGGTGACCTCGAGCCTGGTGAGCGGATCGGTCCTGAAGGTGTCGGCGCCGAGCTGGGTGAAGAGCACGTCGGGGTCGAAGGCCGCTATCAGCGGGAAGGCCACCTCGTCGAACGCTTTCATGAAGAGCGCGTCGTCAGTGTGGGCCAGAAGCGGCAGGTTCACCGAGTACCCAAGCCCCTCCCCCTCCCCCGCCTCGCGCTCGAAGCCGGTGCCGGGGAAGAAATAAACGCCGCTTTCATGCAGCGAGATGCACAAAACCCGGTCGCTCTGGTAGAAGGCGTTTTGCACCCCGTCGCCGTGGTGGGCGTCGAGGTCGAGGTAGACCACCCTTTTCCCCTGCTGCACCAGGTGATTTATGGCCACCACGGCGTCGTTCAGATAGGAGAACCCCGAGGCGCGGCTTCTCTGGGCGTGGTGATAGCCGCCGAAGGGGTTGAAGGCGGCGGCGAACCCTTCCTCGGTCACCAGGCGCGCCGCCTCCATGGTGCCGGAGACCCCGAGGCAGGCCCAATCGTAGACCCCCGGAAAGACCGGGTTCTCCAGGTCCCCCAGGCCGAAGCGGAAGTCGGCTCTGGGCTCGGCGGAAGCGCTGAACTCCCGGAGCCGGTCCAGGTACTCGCGGCTGTGCGCCGTCAAAAGCTCAGCCTCGCTGACCGGCCGAGGCCGCACCAGCTCCATCCCCGGCAGCTCCAGAAGCCCGTAAGCCTCCATGAGGTCGTGGGCCAGGCGGTAGCGCTGCACCTTGAACGGGTGGTGCTCGCCGTAGCTGTAACCTGCGAGATCGGTGCAGGCGATGAGAGCGGTTTTGCGGGACAAGGCTACCTCCGGCCGAATAGGCGACAAATTTACCTGCTCGCTTCCGGCAGGTCAACCACTAATTCCTGCATAGCGCTTAGGCAGCTTCGCTCAATTACTAGGCAGCGTACGGCGGCGTCCGCGCCAGGGGGAAAGGAAGATCTCTCTGTTTCCCGATAGATACCGTTTTGGCAAAGTGCTTGCTACCTTTGGACGCTTCCCCAGCGAAGGGGGGCACTTACCAACGGAGGTAGCTAAATGAACGGGATGTCAGCGGCGACGGGGCTGGCCAGCAGCAGCGATGTACTTTTCCTCATGCTAGGAGCGGTCATGGTTTTCGCCATGCACGCGGGGTTCGCCTTCCTTGAAGTGGGGACGGTGCGCCGAAAAAACCAGGTCAACGCCTTCGTCAAGATCCTCACCGACTGGTCCGTGTCGACAGTGGTCTACTTCCTGATCGGCTTCCCCATCGCCTACGGCATCAGCTTCCTGAAGCCGGTGAAGCAGATCCTCGGAGACAACCAGGGGTACGACATCACCCATTACTTTTTCCTGCTCTGCTTCGCGGCCTGCATTCCAGCCATCATCTCAGGCGGCATCGCCGAGCGAGCGAAGTTCTGGCCGCAGGTAACCGCAGGCGCCATCTTCGCCGGGATCACCTACCCGGTCTTCGAGTCCCTCATCTGGGGGCAGAGCAGCGCCGGCCTCCAGGGTTTCTTCAAGCAGGTCGGCGGCGCCGAGTTCCACGACTACGCAGGGTCCGTGGTGGTGCACTCGATCGGGGGATGGCTCGCGCTCCCGGCGATCCTCATCCTCGGCCCGCGCATGGGGCGCTACTTCAAGGGGAGGTCGCACCCGATCCCCGTCAGCAACATCCCTTTCCTGGCCCTGGGCTCCTGGATCCTCGCCGTCGGCTGGTTCGGCTTCAACGTGATGAGCGCCGGCCACCTGGAGAAGATCTCCGGCATCGTCGCCGTCAACTCGCTGATGGCCATGGTGGGCGGGGTGCTGGCGGCCCTCGTCGCCGGCAGGAACGACCCCGGCTTCGTGCACAACGGCGCGCTGGCCGGCCTCATCGCCGTCTGCGCAGGCTCCGACCTGATGCACCCGATCTTCGCCTTCGTCACCGGCGCCATCGCCTCCGTCATCTTCGTCTACGGTTTCCACATCGAGCAGGAGAAGCTCAAGATCGACGACGTGCTCGGCGTCTGGCCGCTG
>MTLD01000062.1_pt2 | contig 56634 bp, 47 predicted proteins | sample 1982471 | NCBI WGS metagenome assembly MTLD01 (sample SAMN05712604, study PRJNA340218) | biofilm metagenome | isolation source: sample SPM anode biofilm adapted to -50 mV | place: USA | collected 2012-02-03
GGGAGGGGGAGCCGCTTTCCAGGACTTTTGCATGATGCTCTTATTTTTGCGGTTTTGCCTTTGCTCTACAGTGATCGCGTTTCGCAGGCGTTATCGAGAATGGTGCTCCGGCTGACATTACGCATAGTCTTGATAATCAGTTCCTGGCAATCGGAAGTGATCGGCTCGTCATGACCGGAGTAGATTTTCAGAATATCGCGGCAGGCAATTTTAAACAGTGATTCCATATATCCGCAGGTATAAGTCCCCCCTGACCGTTCCACCCGTAATTGCATGTCACCACAAAACATCGCTTTTTCCGATGGCGCATACAGACAAATGGAGTCCGATGAATGTCCGGGAGTATGAAGCACCTCCAGCACATCGTCACCCGCCCTGATGATTTGACCATCAGTGAGGCGTTCATCGATTCCGGGGCCTTTGTTGAACGCCAGCACCCTGGCATTGAAACGTTCCTTGAACACCACAGCAGCACCGACATGGTCGAAATGGTTGTGGGTGAGAATCACCTGCGCCACCGGCACCTTGCCGAATCCGGTGGAAAGACGTTCGATTTCGTTGAGCACGAACGTATCCCTGCCGGGATCGATGATGGTGTTTATGTCATTGAGCCGGTTCCAGTCGCCGAGGACGAGATAGGAATTGCAGCTATAGATTCTATCGCTTCGTCTTAAGGGTATGATCTTCATTGAGGCTACCCTCCGATTTTTCTGTAAACCTGGGCGTCAGGCACAACCTTGGTAAAGAGATGCGCAACCTCCGGCGGCAGCTTCTGGGTATTTTCGGTGGCAAGATACCCTCCCGGCGCCAGGGCATGGTGGAACATTTTGAAAACCTCGATCCGCTCGTCATACTGAAAGTGGAGCATGACGTTCTTGCAGACGATCAGACAGTAGTCGCTCATCAACGGCTTGAAAGAGAGAAGATCGTGATATTGAAATGAGACCCTGTTACGCAACAACTCGACAACACGCAGATGGCCCGGCCTATCAGCCGGTTCGAAATATTTATCGCGCAAATCAACGGGAGTCCGCTGCAAATCGTCAGCCGAGTAAACCGCAGCGGCAACAACATCGCCGAAATGATTGGCGCTGTCATAATCAGTGGCGTCGATACGCAGATTTTTGAATCCGAACGGATTCATTTTCTCGGCAAGAATCATGGCCAGGGTCCAGGTTTCCTGGCCAAGAGCGCAACCGGCGTCCCAGACTCTGATGCGGCTGCGGCCGGAGGTGCTGCATATCATCTGGTCCGCGGCATGTTCAAGTACAGGTTGATCGCGCATAAAAAATGTAAAGGCCATTCAGCAGCCCCCTGACCAAATACAACTGTGATGAGAGTTAAAAGCGCATCCCAATGTACGTTGGCACCCTTCCGAGAGTATCGTTGTGCGGATGGCCGGATTATCGAGTCCGGTAATTCTTAGTTCTTTGCCGGAGAACTGCAGACTCCTGTGGCAGGAACAAAACAATTTCAACCCGAAAATATCGATGTTTCCTACCTCGGAAAGATCAATCGTTACCTTGTCCGATCGATCGAAAATTGCAGACAATTGGATAAGCAATTCACCGACGTTGCTCGAAGAAATTGTTCCGGACAAACGTATGCTTGCTGAAGCCTCCCCATCTCTCTGCACCTCAACCCGAAAAGAATAATCGCCCATGTCGGCTAGCTGTCCTTTTGGATATGCTAATTCATCGCAATACATTATGTATGTTCTCATATCACGATCCATGCCACAGGCTCATGCGGATGGCATAAAAACAAAATAACTTTTAAAATAAGTGACTTACAACAAAGCAATCGAAAACAAAGGTTTTGTAGAGGGGAAGAAGTCGTGTATCATGCGACACTTTTGCATATGGATACATGAGACAGAAGTGTCGCATGATACACATGAACTAATGAGCATAAACTCAGACAGGATTTGTCTTAAAGGGTGGGGGAATCACCAAGCCAACGGTAAACGGTACAGCGGCTGACACCCAACAGACGGGCAGCCTTGGCTTTGTTGCCGCCTGCCCTTGCCAGGGCTTCTTCAAGTGTCATTTTGAGATCGGCCGGGAGAAAATTTTGTACAGGGGACCTTTCGTGGTGAATGTAACCGAGCAAATCCTGAGGGAGATGTTCCACGGATACGATGCCGGAGGAACAGAGTATTGCCGCATGCTCAATCACGTGTTCAAGTTCGCGCACGTTACCGGGCCAGGGATGATGCATAAAAAGCTCCATCACTTCCTGGGAAACCCCGGTAAGCACGCGCCCGAACTTTGCGCTGAATTTTTCCAAAAAATGTTCCACCAGCAACGGAATATCATCCCTGCGTTCCCGCAGGGGGGAAATGATCAAGCGCACCACGTTCAGACGATAGTAGAGATCGTTCCTGAACGTTCCGAGGCGAACCTTCTCGGCAAGATCCTGATTGGTAGCCGCAATAACCCGCACATCGACCTTGATGGGGGTGGATGCGCCGACCGGCTCGAATTCCTGTTCCTGCAAAACACGCAACAGCCTCATCTGCATGGCAGGAGAAATATCGCCTATTTCGTCCAGAAAAATCGTGCCTCCGTTCGCCATCTGAAAACGGCCGGCCCGGTCTGTCAACGCACCGGTGTAAGCGCCCCGGACATGGCCGAACAATTCGCTTTCCAGCAAGTGTTCCGACAGGGCTGAACAGTTAACTTTTACAAAGGCCTTGTCGCGCCTGACGCCCTCGCAATGCAACGCGTTCGCAACCAGTTCCTTGCCCGTGCCGCTTTCGCCATTAATCAAAACGGTCGTCTGCACGTTGGCCAGCGCCTCAATGAGAGTGTACATGCGCTGCATGGCGCTGTTTCCGCCAATGATGCCGCCGAAACTGCTCTGCTTGTTCATCTGGTTTTCCAGCAGAACTAACTCGGTCTCATCACGCAGGATGGCTACCGCCCCATTGATTTCACCACCATTCTCGATCACGGGGGAAGCGTTCAGGCTGAAAATCCGTTTTATGCCGTTTTTGCCGAGACATTCAAAGCGTTTAAGCCTGCGCGGCGTACCATCATTGAGCACAGTTACCAGAATTTGCCGGCAGACGCCATTGCACCCGGTTTCCATGGACTGGATCGGCTTAAGTAAATGGCCTCTGGTGTAGCCGCAGGTACGCATGGCCGCCTCATTAGCCTGGATCAGACAGCCATCAGTATCAACCAGAAGAATACTGTCGGATGCACTACGGAAGATGGCATTCAGGTTTGCCTGTTTGCGTTTGTTTTCCTCCAAAAGCCGTTTACTTCTCAAAGCACGCAAGGCTGTTCCTGCAATCTGGTAGGAAGAAAAAGGTTTGATGAGATAGTCAAATGCCCCCAGCCTCAGTGCTTCCGTCGCAGATCCCACACCGGGATTTCCGGTAATCAGCACAACCTGAACCTGCGCGTCGTACTCCCTGATCTGCCGCAGCAGTTCGATGCCATTGCCCTGACCAAGATGAATATCCACAAAAACCAGGTCGTATGCTTTCCCGGTCAACAGTTGCGTGGCATCACCGACATTCGACGCACAATCAGCATCAAACCCTTCACGCTCCAGAAAGGAACGGAGAAGGGCTTGTATCGACTCTTCATCATCTACAATGAGAGCCTGTGGAGACATTTGAGGCATACAAAATCACCTGAATCCGAAATTAACCTTACAATGACACTGCCATAGTTGTCTTGTCGGCAACATTGGTGAAAACCATAAACATAAACTAACGATCAACGTGTGCAATACACCAAACCGGGCTAGGTCAAAGCCATTTTGCAGTGCCAAGCCGGCCCCAACACTGGAGAAAAAAAAAGACGTTTCACCGAAACAACATTTAAATAGACACATTAACAAAAACAAAATAATCAAAAAATCCACTTAAAAAGAAAGTGAGGCAAATGTTCGGAAATCAGCTTATTTTGTTCTCTCCGAGAAAATATTGAGTTACCCCCTTGATTTTTGAAATGATGCTGATTATATTTGAGAACGTTAGCACTCACTCCTCATGAGTGCTAATTCTGTCTCAAACTAATAACCCAAACAGCATAGAAAGGAGTAAGCACTGATGAAACTGAGACCGCTTCATGATCGTATTCTCGTTAAGAGGGTTGAAGAAGAAACCAAAACCGCCGGAGGGCTTTTCATTCCTGAAACCGCCAAGGAAAAACCACAGCGCGGTGAAATCGTTGCTGCCGGCAACGGCAAGAAAACCGAAGACGGCAAAGTGCTGCCGCTGGATGTCAAAGTGGGCGACACTGTCCTGTTCGGCAAATATTCCGGAACCGAGGTAAAAGTTGACGGCGAAGACTTCCTGATGATGCGCGAAGACGACATTCTGGCCGTTGTTGAATAAAATCTTATACTTTTTGTTGCAGGGGCGCGGCATGCTTCTGCACATGCAGCATACTGAGGGTGAACAGCACTTACCCCAACCCGAACAAAATTTTTATGGAGGAATACACTAATGGCTGCAAAAATCATCAAGTTTGACCAGGAAGGACGCAACTCCATCCTGAAGGGCGTGAATATCCTCGCCGACACCGTAAAAGTTACCCTTGGCCCCAAAGGCCGTAATGTTGTTATCGACAAATCCTTTGGTGCTCCCCTGATCACCAAGGACGGTGTTACCGTTGCAAAAGAAATCGAACTTGAAGACAAGTTCGAAAACATGGGCGCCCAGTTGGTCAAGGAAGTTGCTTCCAAGACTTCCGATGTTGCCGGTGACGGCACCACCACTGCGACCGTTCTGGCACAAGCCATTTACAAACAGGGCTCAAAACTGGTAGCTGCCGGCCACAATCCGATGGAAATCAAGCGCGGTATCGACAAAGCTGTTGACGCCATCGTTGCAGAACTCCAGAAAATCTCCAAGCCGATCGTCGACCACAAAGAAATCGCCCAGGTCGGCACTATTTCCGCCAACAACGACAAGACCATCGGCGACATCATTGCCGAAGCTATGGGCAAAGTCGGCAAAGAAGGTGTCATCACCGTTGAGGAAGCCAAAGCAATGGACACCTCGCTTGAAACTGTTGAAGGTATGCAGTTCGACCGCGGCTACCTCTCCCCCTACTTTGTCACCGATCCGGAGCGCATGGAAGCTGCTCTTGAAAACGCCCTGATCCTGATTCACGACAAGAAAATCACCAACATGAAGGACCTGCTTCCGATTCTGGAGCAGACCGCCAAATCCGGCCGTCCTCTGTTGATCATCGCCGAAGACATCGAAGGCGAAGCACTGGCAACCCTGGTTGTCAACAAACTGCGTGGCGTGCTGAACGTTGCTGCTGTCAAGGCTCCCGGTTTCGGTGACCGTCGCAAGGCAATGCTCGAAGACATCGCTGTCCTGACCGGCGGTCTGGTAATTTCCGAAGAAGTCGGCCACAAGCTCGAGCAGACTACTATGGACATGCTCGGCCGCGCCAAGCGCATCACCATCGACAAGGACAACACCACCATCATCGATGGCGAAGGCAAGGAAGCCGAAATTCAGGGCCGTGTCAAGCAGATCCGCGCCCAGATAGAAGAAACCTCCAGCGAATACGACAAGGAAAAACTCCAGGAGCGCCTTGCAAAACTCGTCGGTGGCGTAGCAGTCATTAAAGTCGGTGCTGCCACCGAAGTTGAGATGAAAGAGAAAAAAGCCCGCGTTGAAGATGCGCTGCATGCAACCCGCGCAGCAGTCGACGAGGGTATCGTCCCTGGCGGCGGCGTAGCCTATATCCGTTCCCTGGCCGCACTGGACAAACTCAACCTGGAAAACGAGCAGCAGTTCGGCGTAACCGTAGTCAAGGCTGCCCTTGAAGCCCCGATCCGTCAGATCGCCGAGAATGCCGGTATCGATGCTTCCATCGTAGTTGACAAGGTCAGAAACGGCAAAGATGCCTTTGGTTACGATGCTTCTTCCGACGAATATGTCGACATGCTCAAAGCCGGCATCATCGACCCGACCAAGGTTTCCCGTTCCGCACTGCAGAACGCTTCCTCCATCGCCGGTCTGATGCTGACTACCGAAGCTCTGATTGCCGAGAAGCCGAGGGAAGAAGGCGCCATGGGCGGTATGCCTCCTGGCATGGGCGGCATGGGCGGCATGGGTGGCATGGGCGGAATGATGTAATCCGCGCTGCCTCACTGTAATGGCATGCACAAATGGCCGGGAGCATATCTGCTTCCGGCCATTTGCCGTTCTAAGATCATTGTCAGAAAAGCAACTCTGTCATATTATTAAAGAAAGCGCATTCTACATTATTAGATTAGTCCCTTACCCCATCCCCACCCTAACCCTCCCCTTGAAGGGGAGGGAATTGAAAGACTCCTCCCCTTTCAAGGGGGAGGCTGGGAGGGGGATGGGGTAAGGAATGTTGCAAAAACAATGTAATGTGACAAAGTATAAGTAACAATGAATGAAAAAGGGAGGCTTTACCATGGAACTGATTGGCAACACGCTGACATTAAATGATCTGGTGGGATACCAGGATGGAGCGGTGGTCAGTAAGACCCTGATCGACAAAAAAATTGGAACCGTGACATTGTTTTCCTTTGATGCCGGGCAAGGGCTCTCCGAGCATACCGCACCTTACGATGCCATGGTTCAGGTAGTGGACGGTGAAGCGGAAATAACCATTGATGGCAACATCCATGTAGTTGGCGCCGGGCAGATGATCATCATGCCGGCCAACCATCCCCACGCCCTTAAAGCGGTCAAGCCGTTCAAGATGCTGCTGGTCATGATTCGGGCGTAAGGGGTTGCCAGGAACCTGAAAACGTGACACTGGAATACCGGAGTGCCTTGTAACTCGTGTCTTTTCGTAGGGTGTGCAAACAGTTTCATCGTTTGCACACGCGGTTCCGGGAAGACGCCACCGGATACAATTCCAGTATGGGATGATGAATGTCGCACTATCGTTGCAATGCGGTTAAGCTGTTCGCGTGGGCACGATGAATCCGTGCCCACCCTACGATTTTGCTCATGTTACACGGTACTAGCGGAGGTATGGAAGCGTCACGGTTTCAGGAGGAAACAAGTGTTTTTCAGGCAAGCCCTGCCGCAACCAACCATTGCGGCGGAGCTTCGGCATAATTACCCGCCCATCGCGGCGGCGCCCACAATGCTGCGGGCGTGGTAATCACTTTCACCCGCTGTTCTTTCGGATTATGGACGGTAACGAGTTTTTTCAGATAATCGCGAAAAGCATCACTGTCGATGATGCCGGTATCGTTACGAAAACCACGCGCATTCTTGATTACGCTAAATCCATCCCCTCCATTTGCGATAAAGGAGTTTACCACTGTACGGTACGTGGCAGCGGGGGCAATTGCCCGATAGACTCCATCGCCCCCCCTCAGCGCCAGGGAGCCGACACGACTTCCCTTATCTGCCGCAGGTGTCACGCTAAAGCTGATTCCCGCAACAGAGGGGAGTGCCAGGTGACGGTAGCCATATTTTGCCAGCAAAAAATCGACATCTTCTTCCAGCGCTTTCTTCAGTTCATCTCCGGTCAAGTCAACAATCACCAGCGTATTGCCAAAAGGCATCATTTCCAGCACATCGCCCACCGAAATCGTACCGGACAGCAGATCCTTGCGCACCCCGCCAAAGTTGAACAACGCAATGTGCGCCTTTGGCACCGCTGCCAACATGGAATCGGCAATCAAGGGGCCGGGGCCGCTATTCATCTTTCGAGGCAAATCCTCTGCCGCAGTCGCAACTACTTCTGCGCGAAAAGCCTTCAACTGTGACGCGTAAGGAGCCAGGGCCGCCAGAGTAGCCTCATCTTCGGCCACAATCCTGGCCATGCCGGTTTGCTGCAAAGCCAGCACAACCTCACGATAGGCAGGGTTATCAGGCGCAATGACAGCACCGTTTCTACTGAAAGTATCGCCAACCGGGATTATTGCGCCGGAAGCATACCCCCGCACTCTCCCAACCGAATCAAAGGTTACCCGCAGATTGCCCAGCACATACCCCCATTGCCACGCCTGCACCACCAGCGTCCTGCCGCCGTTGGGAGTTTTTACCTCCGTCGGATAGGTCTGCTCCGGCACAAGACCTATGGCTCCCAGCCGGACCGGATCTCCCAACAACGTGTGACTGTGTCCGCCGACAATGACATCAATACCATTTACGGCCGCCGCGAGTTTCACATCTTCTTCATATCCCAAGTGGGTCAGGGCAATGATCTTGTTGACCCCCCTCCCCTCAAGCTCGGCTACCTGTTGCCGGGCAACCGCAATTGCATCAAGAAACTTGGTATTCCCGACGTTAAGAGTACTCTGGGGAGTTGTCACGGTGGTCAGGCCGATAATTCCGATCCGCTCACCGTTTATCTCATCGACAATGACGCGGTGAACACGTCCGGCAATGGCCGGTTCGCCTGAAAAGTCGATATTCGAGGAGACAATCGGGAATTTAGCCCGAGTCAGAAAACCGGGAATAGCTGACGGGCCACGGTCGAATTCATGGTTACCGAAGGTCATGGCATCAACCTTCAGACGATTGAGAAAATCGAACTCCACCGCACCGCCAAACAAGGTAAAGTAGAGAGTGCCCTGTACGGCATCCCCTGCATGCAGCAGCAAAAAATTGGGGTTATCGGCCCGCATTTCGTCCACCAGGGTTTGCAACCGGGCGAAACCGCCCAGATACGCCGTAGTCTTGGCGCCATTGATTGTCAGGTTGACCGGTGTTGCTTCCAAATGGGAATGGGTATCGTTCAGATGGGCGATTGTCAGCGTATACCCGGTGGAATAGATAGTGCTGCATGATTGCAATAAAAGCATGACCATGCAGATCAAAAGCGGACAGGAAATCCTCCCGGCCCTGTTCATGAGGCTCGTTATCATCTCATACTCCTTCTTCTGATCTGAAAAAACGCAGGTTCAAAGTCCACTGAAGAATTCTTTACGGATATTGGAACGATGAGCATAGAGGACCATAACCACCAGCAGGCAGTAAATGATTAACTCAGGTGAAAACCAGGGCTGGCCGTGACAACTGCGTTCGATTGCCATAATCACGGGAGAGCAGGCCAAGGCAAGCAAACCGGCCTTGGTCGTTCGGCGCACAAACGACAGGAACACCAGACTGAGCAGCAACCCGGCCAGAAACAAGACTGGTTCGAGAAGAATCACCCCACCGGCAAGAGTAGCAAACCCCTTGCCTCCCCGGAAACCGAGTTGCGCCGGCCAGATATGACCTGCCGTAACCACCACTAGCACAACAAAAAGCTGCCAATGGTCCAACGCCAGAGAGCGGGCCAGCCAGAGTGCCACCATGCCTTTTCCGGCATCACCAATCAGCGTAACAACAAACCCTTTGGCCCCCAGAAGCCGCCCCACATTGCGGCTTCCCGTGCCGCCACTGGCCAGAGTGCGGATATCCTGCCCCGTCATTATCCGTACCAGATAGTAGCCTGTGTTAAAGCAGCCCAAGACGTAGGCAATGGTTATGGCAAGTGTTGCATGAGTCATGGAGATGTTTCCTGGCCAACCCATGAATTGAGCACAATACCTGTGAGTAATATTCTTTTGAGTTTCCTCTGTCAAGTAGCGTTGGGAAATGCTCATTGAACGCAGAGGCCATCAGCTAATCAAAAGGTATAAGTGACTGAGAAAATGATGTATGTGCAGATTTATCTGAGGAACTTCATAGTGATTTTGTTACTGAATTTGCCGCATGAATTGCAGAATAGCGATCACTCCCGGTTGCTGTCCCTGCTCATTCGGGCGACACCTGGCAGAGAACTACAGTGATGTTGTCACTTCCTCCGGCCAGTTTGGCGGACTCTATCAGCTGGTCAACCTTGTCGACGAGTCCCAGCGAAGAAGAGAGCGTTTTCAGGATATCGCTGTCATCCACCAAGTCCGTGAGCCCGTCGGAACAGACAAGAAAAATATCGTTGGGAAGACTCTTTCCCCTGATTATGTCCAGCTCGATTGAAGGCTGAATCCCAACCACCCTGAGCACGATATTTCTGAGGCTATGTTTTTTCGCGTTTTCCGGTGTTATCAGCCCCTGTTCAAGCTGATTTTGCACAAGTGAATGGTCCCTGGTTACCTGTCTCAACTCTCCCTCACGGAAGAGGTATGTTCTGCTGTCTCCCACATGGCCGACAATGTAACTATCACCGGCAAAGGTGAGCAGTTCCGCGGTGCAGGCCATGCCCTGACAACTGGAATGCCTCATTGCATGTGTCAATATGCGTTCGTTTCCAAGCCTGAAAGACTCTTGCACCAATACGTCGGGAGTAATCCCCGCTACCCCGGAGGGCCGTCCAAAGACTTCGAGGGCCGTTTCAACAAAAATGCTGCTTGCGATTTCTCCTGCAGACGAACCGCCAACCCCGTCGGCAACCGTAAAGCAACCAAGGTCGGGCCTGATCATATAGGCATCCTCGTTGTTCGTGCGCCGCAGGCCGATATCTGTTTTGCCGGAAGCAATGATTTTCATTGATTAACCCACCTTGATGTGCCGCACAGCAGCAAACTTTTCTTTTTCATTTTCAGCCTCTCGAAACGGTTATTGCTGTGGCCGGTCCACTAAAGGCTTGACTACCCACCCATCTGATTCCGCTACTGTCTTCAGGCTCAGAGTAAGCGAATATGTTTTTCCATCCTCCATAGTGAGGTGTTTCTCCATCTTTTCATATCCTGCGAGCGTTACCCGAATCCGATGTTCACCTTTGGGCAACTTGAGAGACAAAGGCGTAGTCCCCTTGGGCTTTCCGTCGATATGGACGCTTGCCCCCAAAGGCGCAGTTCTAAGCGAAAGCGTTGCGGGTCTCGGTAAAGGTTTGGCATTCTCAGGCGGAGGCGTCTTTTCTTTTACTTCCTTCTTCTCTTCCCGCTTCGTATCTTGTTGCTGCGGCAACACAGATGGCTTTTCCACCGGTTTTTTGTTTTTTGCACTATCCACCTCAGGCGTGGAAGAGGGAAGACTTGGTTTCGGCTCGAGATGGGGGGGCGGGGGCTTGGCTACATCCGATGGTGTCGCCTTTGCTTGAGGCGGGTGGCTTTGCGGCGGTGTCGGCCGGCCTTGAAAAACGTAATAGCCTCCGCCGATGACAGCCATCAGCATCACGGCAAAAAAAATGGGAACGGCAAGGTCCGGCTTCTTTTTCTGTGCGGGAGAAGCCATGACGGAAACCAGCTCAGGCTTTTGACCAGGCTTTTCATGGTAACTCCTGAGCGCCTCGGCCATCTCTTTTCCGGTCTGGAAACGATCAGCAGGCTCTTTTTGGAGCGCCTTCATGATAATTCCGGAAAGCTCCGGCGAGACAGCGGCTGTCGTGGCATGAGGCTCTTGCGGGATATTAACCATAATATCATTGAACATGGTGGCCAGAGTCTTGCCCTCACCTCCGAAAGGCCTCTTGCCGGTGCTCAACTCATAGAGAATAACGCCCAGGGAAAAGATGTCCGAACGTCCGTCAACCTGGTTGCCCAGTACCTGTTCGGGCGACATGTACGCAGGAGTACCCAATATCATCCCGGTCTGGGTCTGCAATGTTGCTGAGGAGTCTTCAATATGGGCAATGCCGAAATCGGTGATCTTGGCGCGGCCGTCCGGCTCGATAACGATGTTGCTCGGCTTGATGTCCCGGTGAATAACTCCCTTACGATGGGCATAATCGAGGGTTTCGGCAATCTGAATGCCAAGCTCCACGATCTTCCCGGACTCCAGGCGTCCTTCTCTGACGACATCGGAGAGAGGAGTTCCTTCAAGGAATTCCATGGCGATATAGATTTCCCCTTCTTCTTCCCCAACATCATAAATTGTCACTACCTGGGGATGGGAAAGACGTCCGATAACCTTCGCCTCTTTCATGAATCTCTTCACAAAAGACTCGTTTTCCATACGGTCCCGGCGCATAACCTTGACGGCAATCAGGCGATCGATATGGGGATCTTGCGCCTGATACACCACTCCCATGGATCCGCGCCCTACTTCTTTGATTATTTCGTATCTGCCGTATTTCACGATAGTACCCGACTCCTTACATCCTAGAGACGTTCAAAAAAAATCACTTCTTGTTACCTGCCGGATTCTGCTGAACCTGCAGAACCGGACATTCCACATCAAAACCGAATAAGCGAGGGTTCTCACAGATTGCAGCAGCAGACACAATGGAAAAGACATAGTCATAGGTTTCTCTGGGGATATCCTTATAGTTGAGGAGACGCCAAAAGTTCCTATCCCTGGGATTTTCCGGCATCTTGGCAATAATCTGCCGCACATTTCCCTCGCCCCAGTTATAGGAGGCCATGACAAGCAGGCCGGATGCCTGAGCCTGGGAGTTGGAGATGTCCTTGATATAGCGCGCCGCAGCCCCTGTGGATTTGACGAAATCGAAACGGTCGTCAAACTGATCGTACACTCCCTGATCCGACAGTGGCCCGTTCTTGAGCCCGTATTGACTCGCAGTCGCCGGAATAAACTGCCACATACCCTTTGCGATTCCAAATCTGGTTTCGCGGCCTACGGCCCGCTCTTCGAAATTGCTCTCCTGCAAGGCAAGAAAGAAATACTGCGAAGGAAGCTCATTATTCCTGAGTATCTTCGGAATCAATACCGCATACCCATTGTCTTTTGCACGACTCAAGGCGATTTTCAGCCGGTCGTTTTTCTTCCAGATATCAATATATCTCCGTACTTCATCCACAAACCCCTTTGGCGCATTGGCATCGCATTCTCCAAAAATGCGGGCGACATGAAGAATGACCCTTTCATCCTCCGGCACGTTCTTATAGGTACCCATCTCTTTGACGAAATTGTCGTACTCTTTCTCCATATCCTTCAGCTTGCCCCGCTTGGCCTTGAGTTCAGCCACCTGCGCCGGATCCGCCTTTAACAGTACGACTTCTTCCAGTTTGGCGATCTGAAGCTCGACGGACTTCATGGTATAGAAGATGTTGGCCGCGGAAGCGCGCATCTTGTTGAGCCTGTCGCTCTGGAAAATGACAGCGGCAGTAGCACCAATGAGAAGGAGCATGACCAGGCCGATAACGAGCTGATACTTAACGGCATTTTTCTTATGGACACGCTCGAACGCGCGCCTGAACATCATGGTCTGCTCGCCAACGGGATCATCGGTTTTTTTCCCGAAATAATGGTTTATTATCTGTGACTCGGTACCGAAGTCTCTGGTAGCAACCTGTTGTGCGTCTTCCATCCTTGTCTCTTCAAGCCTGAGAGGCTCCTCCCTTTCTACGACGAAAGACAGGGAAGCCCCTCCCTTTCCCAATTCGATAACAGCATTGTCAGGCAGTAGCGCATCAATTATTCCCACGCCATCCAGAAATGTGCCGTTTGCGCTTTCCAGATCCTTGAGACGCCACACCCCATTCTCCAGAATCACCTGCAAGTGAACCCGGCTGACAGATGTCTCCAGTATTTGCAGATCGCATTCCTTGCTGCGGCCGACCTGGAACGTACCGGTAAAACGCTTCTCAATTTCCCGTGCCTGCCCATTGATTACCTTGACTTGAACAGCCACGACCGGAGGCAGCGCATCTATTTTGTTATTATCCTGGCCGGATTCCGGCAGAGATTCAATCATAGCGCTTTCCCGGTTTTCATCTCCATAAGATTGATTTGTTCGTCCGGGCTCAGGTCAAATTGCGAGATAACCTCCAGATATTTCTCGCTGTCAAAGCCTGGCTTTGTCTGTTTATTCACGAAAGATTCCTTTGCCTCGCGTAGCCTGCGGCTTTTCACATAATTCCGAATCAACGGGACTGGTGCAAGTGCAGCCATACCAAGAAGCGGACGCCAGCTATGCAACATTGCGGCAATGACCAGAGAACAACCCGCTAGTGCATATCCCGCAGTCCTGAACGCAATGGCGTCAGTTCGGCATACATGGATAAAAGACACGAAACCAGCAATTGCCTCCCGGGTATCAGGTAGTATTCCCTGATCCGTAACATCTCCCATTGCCGGAAGCGTCTCCAGCATTCCCTGCAGTGTTTCCTTTGGCAAGAGGGAGTTCGCGTTGATGGCATCACGGAAATATCTAAGCTCGAGATTTGCCGCTACCCAATCCGTAAGGAGACACGAACGCCACCGGTTCAGCAGCCGATCATCCATGAGGAAATAAAAACTGCAAACAGGAAGCAGCAAAATAAATCCGGAGAGTGATGAAATTGACCACGCCACGATTGCCCAGATTAAAAGGCTAAAACCAGTCAAAACGACTACAACAACCAGATTGCGATACGCTCTCGCGCGGCTGCCGATTGTATCCATTGTCAGATCGATTGCGTTTTTATATGCGGACACGGATTACCTGAAAAGACAACATGGTTGTTATACCCTATTAACCCCATCCCCACCCTAACCCTCCCCTTGAAAGGGAGGGAATTTCAAACTCCTCCCCCTTCAAGGGGGAGGCTGGGAGGGGGATGGGGTGAGCATAGCTATACCTCGAATCAATTTGACTAAGTTCAACTATACTCTCTGCCGTCTGAGTTTATGAGCGGATGTGACAACTTTTTTGATTGTGTAATCAATTTCTTCTTCCGTAGTGAAACGCCCCAGGCTGAAACGGATGCAAGAATACGCTTCCTCGTCTGTGAGACCGATGGCTTTCAGCACATGGCTGGGGCCGGCCAAGTTGCTGGAGCAGGCTGCCCGGGTAGAAACGGCGATATCGTGCATATCCCGGATAAGCGTTCGGGCGTCAATCCTCCGGAAACCGATATTGGTGGTATTGTAGATCCGGTTATTCCTATCACCATTGACCCACGTGCCGGGGACCTCCGACAGAATCGAGTCTTCCAGCCAATCCCGCAACCTTTGTACTCGCCCAGCCTCTTCAATCATTACCGTGGAAGCTATTCGACACGCTTCGCCGAAACCGGTAATTCCAGCAACATTCAACGTGCCACCGCGCAACCCGCGTTCCTGTCCTCCGCCAACAATCAACGGTTCCAGCTCAGTACGCGGATCTCCACCACGAACAAACAACACCCCTACCCCCTTCGGCCCATACATCTTGTGCGCGGAAAATGCAGCAAAATCGATACCATCCGCCCGGACATCAATCGGCAGTTTTCCGGCAGCCTGGGTGATGTCGCACAAAAACAGGGCGCCTGCCGCATGCGCAATATCACTGACGGCTTGAACGGGATGAATAGTACCGATCTCGTTATTGGCCGCCATAAGGGCCACCAACATGTGTTTATCGGAGGACAAGGCTGTTTCCAAGTGGCCCAAATCAAAATGCCCCAAGCGATCCACGGGCAGTATGTCAACTTCGATTCCCGTCAGCTTTTGAAGCTGCCTGATAGGCGCAAGGACCGCGTCGTGCTCCGTCGCGCAGGTAATAATCTTTTTGCGTTCAAAGTTTTTGAGAGAAACAAAACCCTTAATAACGGTATTTATGCTCTCGGTAGCACAACCGGTAAAGCTGATCTCAGCAACAGCACAATTGACAAATCCGGCCAGCGCCAGCCGGGCATTCTCCACAGCTTCCGACGCATCCCACCCCCAAGAATGATCACGGCTGGAAGGATTGCCGAACGAATGCTTCATCCACGGTTGCATGACACCGGCTATACGGGGGGCAACTGGCGTTGTTGAGTTATAGTCTATGTATATGGGTTGCATAATCTCATAACTATGACAAATGTTTCCTTTGTTATATGAGAGGATATCGATCACATTTCTTTACTACCCAGCATGTCTAAAAGTAAAAACAAATACCAGTTTCGTTATCTTCAACATGGTCACAAATATTATTTTAAAATTTATCAAGTCACCTGACAGATACTAACTCAGCTTCATACTCATTAGTTTTGGTTGTGCGCCAAAAACTTCTGAAAAAAAGTAAATAAGTAGCATACACTTCTTAGCCAACTGACGTTATTGAGGCTAAAAAACACGGTTTACCCATTTTTCTTTATAGTGATCATACCCCTCTTTTTTATCGATTCTCCATTCATTCTTAGTGAATATCAGTGTATATCGTAATTTAGTTTTGAAACCGGTAGTTTGTTGAGTATAAAAAAGAAGTTTATTTTTTCCAGATTCTTCAGTTGACTCAACAATCTCTGTATTTGGGTCGTATTCAGGTGGTATGCCGACAGAAGGCCCAGGGCCTGCTGAACGGCCCGTTTTCCTCTCTTTAATTGTAAGCCATTTAGCATATATTTTACGGAGATCATCAACTGCTGCATCCATATATTTCAACGTATCGTCTGAATACAATTTATAATATTTGATTTCCCACGCATTCATTTCTTCCATGAAATGTAATAAAACATATTTTGCCTCTTCAACCGAGTCATTATTCATAATATCTCCATTGCTCTTTAAATAGGATTAGGAAATGTTTTACTTGAAATAGGTACACCGTTATCATACACAGTATATTCAATGCTTGTTGGCCTAGTACCTCCATTAGCATAGTTATAATTTTGCTCAACATCTACAGTTCTACCGGTACTTTTTACATGTGAAGCAATATCATTTTCAAAATCCCTAAACTCTCCTCTGTTTTTATTTGGATTTTGTGGAAAAACATAATCTTTCCCCCCCCTTCCTCCAAGATTTTTTCCTATAGTATGACCAGCATCATCCGTTGCAAGCCCTAATTGGCGTGCGTAGGCTCGTGACGTTTTATTTGTATTTGTACCAGTACCCAAGTCAGCAGGCGTGATTTTGGCCTTTACCTTTAAAATTTTCCCTGATTTGTCACGCGTAATAGTCGGACAAACAACCAATCCCCATGGGTCTATCCATTCTGTCGGATTGGGTGCATATAGATAAAGATTCTCCCCTCCTACCAAGCCAATCGGATCCTGCGAAACAAACCGTCCCAACTCCGGATCATAATACCGAAACCGATTATAGTGCAGTCCCGATTCATCATCAAAATACTGCCCCTGAAACCGGAACGGACAGGATATCTCTTCCACTTTCTCCTGTATCTTCTCACCATACGCCTTGCTGCGCAATCGCCATACTATTTGTCCAAAACTGTCCACCATTTCCTGTGGCGTGCCTAAGTGGTCCGTGATGATGGAGTAGATGTTTCCTTTTTCGAGTTGAGCAAGGGGGACGAAGCTGTACTGCTCGAAGAGCCAGTCTGTATGTTTTTCGTCTTTTATGAACAGTTCGTGAACGGGAACATTCCCGTTCCACACAAATTGCACGTCATTATCAGGGCCGGTTTTGCGTACCCGGCGGCCTAAGGCGTCGTATCCATAGCGCCATACGTTGCCATCGGGCCGGATGATGGAGCACAGCTGGTCCAGTGCGTCCCATTCGTAGCACCAGGATTGGGGGTTGGAAGTGTCCGTGTTTTCTGTTTTGCTTACGAGCCTTCCCTGGGCATCGTATTCATAGTGGGTGGTGCCCTTGCTCAGGAGCCGGTTGCCTGTTCCGTAGGTGAGGGTTTCATCTTCTGTGTGGTCCTGCCATTCGGTTACGGTGCGGGTGAGGTTGCCGGTGGTGTCGTGTTCAAATTTTTCCTGTGGGCCCCGGTCTCTCAAAACCTGGAGCAGGCGTTCGCCAGGGTCGTAGGTATAACGGGTATTGCCTGAGTGCTGGTCATCGATTTCCTGCACCAGGCCGGATGCGTCAAGGGTGTAGCTGCGATGGATGAGGGTGCGGGCTGCGGGTTGCGTCCAACCGGAGGCTTCAAAGCCGCCGCTTCCTTTCCGTGTCAGGCGCTGTTCGATCAGGCGACCAAGGGGATCATGGTGCAGTTCGAGTTTCAGTCCGCCGGGCAGGCGGCGCTCTACTTCCCGTCCTGCAGCGTCCCGGCTGAATTGCATGACGTGGCCACCAGAGGTTCTGAGAGCTTTCCAGAAACCGTTGGGGTCCAGGTCATAGTCGACCTGAAGCCCCAGGTCCGTTTCCATCCGGGTTACTTCGCCAAGCTTGTCGTGGGAGTAGGTTACCCAGTGGTCGCCCTGCATTTCGCGCACGAGACGGCCGATGATGTCTCTTTCAAGCCGGACAGTGCATTCCGGGTTGACTGCTTCGATGAGGTTGCCGAGTCTGTCGTAGGCGTAGGTAGCTGTGGTGCCATCCGGTAATGTCTGGCTGATGATGCGTCCCAGCGGGTCGCGGCCTATCGCGATCGTTTCACCGGCGCCGTTGGTGGTTTGGTTGCACCAACCCGAGGGATCATAGGCAAACTGATATTCGCGCTGGTCAAAGGATATTTCCCTAGTGCAGTAGCCGGCATCATTGTAGAAAAGGCGGTACGGTTCTCCTTTTTCATTAACAACCTGTTCCAGCCGGTCCGGTTCAGTGCCCCAGGTGTAGGCGATTTTATTACCGTTGGGATCGATGCGTTCCAGGAGGCGACGGCACGGGCCGAAACGGCGGGTTGTTACCCGCCCAACTGGGTCGACCAGTTTTACCAGTTCGCCGCCGGGGTCATAGGATGCCTGTATGTGGGTTTTATCCGGCAAGGTGACGCGAGTGAGGTTACCGACGGCGTCGTAGGTGTAGTGCGTGGTTTTACCAAAGGGGTCAGTTTCGGAGGTGAGGCGGCCGAAGGGGTCGTACATGAGGAGCGTTGAGTTACCACTCCAGTCGGTGTCTTCGGTGAGGATGCCGTTATAGTAACGAAAGGTGCGCGTGTTTCCCTTGGGATTGGTGAGGGCGAGCAGGTTTCCCTGGTCGTCGTAGCTCAGGCTCCAGCGGCCTCCAAGAGGGTCTGTTGTAGCGGCAAGCCGGTTTGAGAGGTCATAGTGGCGTTTCCAAAGGTTGCCGTTGGGGTCGGTGAGTATGATTGGCTGGTGGCTATCATTGAACGCTATCTCGTAGGCATTTCCCAGGGGATCAACAACCTTGCTCCGGTTTCCCCGCTCATCATACTCATAGTGCGTGGTTGCGCCGGTGGGGGTGGTTTTTGAGATGATCCGGCCATTGTCGTCGTAGGTGGTTTTGGTTTCAGCGCCAAGGGGGTTCCATTCGCTTTCGATCTGGCCGTCGGGTAACCAGCGGTACCGGTTAACGGCGCCATAGCTGTCCGTTACTTCGGTAAATCTGGCGGCATCCAGAAAACGCAGTCTTTTTTCGTCATAGCGGTCAAGTCCGGTACGCTGAATACAGCGTCCCTGGTGGTCGTACCGGTAGGAAAAGACGCCGCCATGTTTGGCTATTTCGCGGGATAAACGGCCATGCCGGTCGTATTCGTAGCGGTCGGCACTGCCGAGGGCGTCAAAGACGGCGCACAAGGAACCGCTATCGTCGTATTCATACCGTACGATGGGATGGCGGTTTCCGTTCTGGTTCTGCAGTTCGATACCGGCGACATGTCCGATGGGATTGTAGGACAGGACAAAGGCACGTTTTTCGAGGCGCTGATGTATGGAGGCAAGTTGTCCGGAAGCATGGTAAGCAAGGTCCAGGGCTTGTCCCGAAATGTCTTCAATACTGGAAAGCCGCCATGGTTGCCCGGATTCTCCAGGGGAAAAACAGTAACGCCAGATCTCGCCCGATTCCACGTCCCAGCTTTGGACGATGTAACGGTTCCGGGATTTGAAGATCTCAAGGAATGCGCCAAGGTTGCGGACGCTGCCACCCTGTTCCACGGTTCCATCAGGATCGGAAAATGTTTCGACAGCGCCTTTGGGCGTAAAGAACTCGTATTCTCCCTGGCTCTGAACGAGTGTGACGAAATAACGGGAAGTCCAGCCTCTGCCGAAAGGCCTATCCTCTTCCAGCAATTCGGTAGTGTAGTTCCGGTCCCATACCAGGTCGATCTTACCGGGAATGGATATGTCCTCACATTCGAGGTATACGGCACCGGTAGCAATGTCAATCGGCATTATTCAAGATCCTCGCCAGCCGCTGTTCTTTTAACCACACCCACAGCTTTGCTTTCCTTTCCTGTCTTTCAAAGCTTTCGCCCCTTTTTTGAGTCCAAACTGCAGCGCGCCTTTTAGCGCATTCACCGCAAGGGCTCTGAGCATATCGGCAAAGCTCACCCCCACGAATACATTCGTGAAACCGAACGGCATTGCATTGGGGACAATCGGAATATCACTGCAGGAAGTGCCCATCAAAGGAAAAGCAAAAGCCAGGGGGCCACCATTGACCGTCACATTGGGGCTGCCGACCGCGGCCGATCCCTGGGCACCACAGTAGACTAACGGAGGCATGAGCAACTTCACCCATGTCTGCCATTTGGTATAGGATGCAAAGCAACCTTTTACGGTTTTCCAGGTACTTGCTGAATCTGTTGTATCTATGCCCGTGACATCCTTGATAAAGTTCTCAACGCTCTTGGGTTTAGGAATGAGAGAGACTATTCCCGCGATGGTAATATTCGCCAGGATCGTCAAACCAGCAAGAACCAGTACCATGGGAATATTTGTCAGATAGCGCTTCCAGTACGGCACATTTGTGGGAGTGGGGGGAACTGGCAAGCCCTGGGGTACATGAAACCAATACCCCATCGCTCCCACAGTGCATGCCGCCAGACCATTGATAAAGACATTATTTTGGGGAAATATCGGGTCATGCCACAGATAAATCGGACCGAAATAGGGATGAATGGGGGGACCGGTTACGGCATGCACATCAACCCCGAAAACAAGATCCAAATGTTTAACAGCCGGAAAAAGCGGCATAAAGCCTCCAGAAAAATCTCATCGAGTAACTCCTGTTATGGATATCCCACTCGTCATGCGAAGACGTTTATACGTGACTTGAACCTTGTCATTCAGTTTGATGGAGTCATATATGTCTTTACTGACATTGAATTCGCCTTCCTTGTCCTCCACACGCAATCTCAGTTGATATCTATCAGGTTCAACATTTATAACTCCGTTCGGAAGATGGTCCTGTCTTTTGGACAGAAAGTCCTTCTTCACAACCGTTGCGGTTCCTTGCTGTTCAGTCATGCCGTAATGATTTATTGCTTTGAATACGAAAAAAAGCACAACGCAAAGTAGAATAAGACCACCCAGGATGGTCATAAAATCCAGTGAGTTTCCAATTTCTTCTGTCATTGAATTAGCACCTCCATTTTACGCATTTCGGGAAACCAGTCCGGTCCAGGATAAGTAACCGCACCACGCCACACCAGGTCCACCTGCCGTTCTTCCATCCTGACCATGACGGTCTGTAGAAAGACCCGCGGTTCCTGCACACCAAAGCCGATGTCCAGCCCGATGCGCGGCGATTCCCCTGGAAGTTGAAAAGCAAGCGAACCTTCCGGGGTCACATTGATTGTGGTAATTGTTTCATTGCCGTTTAAAAAGGGAAGAGCCAATCCTGGTGAAGCGCCATGGAAAAAGTTGAAATTCATGTCGGGCAGGCGGGTTTGAGCGTATAACTCCTGCTGTTCTGCTGGGATCAACTCGGTATATGCCGCACGTAATTGTTCTTCGTACTTCCTGTCGGCAGGCATAACTCCGGCAAGTGAGCCCCGAGGCTGCCAGCATTTCCCATACCAGCCGAATCCCTGGGGCATGGGCTGGCGTTCCCAGTGCATGAAATGGCCAGTACAAAGCCTCTCCGGCATTAATCTGTCGGCGATGTCCTCGATGTTCGGCAGAGAAAGATTGTCCACTGTCTTCTTGCTGTTGGCGATGACAAACCCGCGGCCAAGGTGATTGCGTGCGTAGGGGCACGGCATTTTTGTATCGGAATAAATGTCGACACCACCGTAAGCCCTTTCATAACGGAGCGGCATGACGGCAAATGGTTCCGGCTCGGTGAACGCCGGGTCACTCCCGGCCCTGAATTTACTGACCCGATTGCCGATCACCGCAATATCTTTTCGATGGGATTCCACAAGTACTGAGGCGGTCAGTTCATGTACCGCCGAGCCTCCGGGAGCGTAGGCGTTTCCGTTGAGGACCACATCGGTGCCAAGCTTGAACGGCACGAAATCGCTCTCGAACTGCACGGACGAATTCATCGGCCCGTCATAGTGCATATCTCCGGTAACGATTTTGAAGTCCTTATCCGCCCGCACACATCGGCCGTCAGGTACGATGAGGTAGCTTCGCTTCAGCAATACGCTGAGAATGTACTCTCCTTCCGGAGACTGTCCTGGCAGGACAATGTGTTTTCCCGGCTCTGACTTTTCTTCGTTCACACATACTCCACCGAGCTGCGACGTTTTATCCTCTCGGTAATGCAATTAATAAAAACCGGCATCCAGCCGTTTCATTTCCGGTAGCCAGTCAATTCCCGGATATTCATGCGACCCCTGCCATATAAGATCAACCTGCATATCTTCCATTCGAACTAAAACCGTCTGGAGAAACACCTTCAGTGGATTGACTCCCAAACCGATATCGAGCGTTATTCCCGGAGCCTCGCCGGGAAGAAAAAAAACAAGCTCACCATCGGCAGCCAACCCCTTCAGATTGATCCGCTCGTTACCGGCAAGATACGGCACAACAAGTCCGGGAGAAGCGCCATTATTGAAACGAACATCAAAAGCAGGCAACTTGAACTGTCTGGCAAGAACAACCTGTCCCCGAGGTACCCACCCTGCAAGCTCTTCGCGCATCACCTCTTCAACATCGACAAAGCCCGGCATTGCTCCCGCAAAAGAGCAGCGCGGATACCATATCTTCTGGAACCAGCCGAATCCCTGGGGAAGAGGTTGCCGGTTCCAGTGGTAAGGATCATCCAGAATAATCCGTTCCGGTGTAAGGAGATCATTCGGATCTTCCAGATTGGGCAGGGGTAATCCCTCAATCACTTCACGGCTGTTACCCAGCGCAAACCCAGTTCCCATGGGGTTGCGCGGATAGTGAAACTCCAATCCATCCACACTCTGCACGTCCTTCCCGCCGTATGCCCTTTCATACCGTATTTCCATTTCCGTAAAAGGGGTCGGATCGGTAAACAGTGGAGAAAGATTCTCCCGAAAACAGCACGTGCGGTCGCCGATCACCCGAATCGTTTTACGAAAGTCTCCCACCTCAACGGCAACATCCATCTCCTGCACCGGTTTGCCTTCAACCGCATGGGCTTTGCCTATGACAACCAGATCCGTTGCTGTTTTGTAGGGACTAAGCTCGCTTTCGTATTTAACTGTTGCCCATTCCGGATCGCCGTTTTCGTAAAATTCATCAATATCCACAAACGGCTTGGTGATTTCGGATCGGACCAGCGCTTTGCCGAAATGGATGTCATACGTGCGTTTAACAAGCACGGAGAATATGGGAACCTGATTCTCCTTAACGCTCGACACGACCACGTGGGTTTCGGTTTTTTCAGGACTTTTTTTCATATTCACAAGTTATTCCGGTTTCAAATCAAAGATGATATCAAGGCGGCGAGGAAGAAGGCGACGGAGGCGTACAGGTGGTACGTTGAGGAGCCTTCGACGAGCCAACGAAGATAGCGCTTTGATTTGAAAGTGGAATTCACGGATTGAGCATAACCATGCCACCCTTGACGGTATTGGTCGCAGAACCTTCCGATTTGACGATAGCACCTTTGATTTCATGTTCATTTTGGGCGGTTGACCGGATTGCGTTGCTGGCAGTGCTAACCGATTCCGCTCCGTTGATAGCTATATTTATCCCTGTTATCGAGATATTGCCGGCAGCGTCCATAAAAATCCGGCTTAAGCCAACCTTAAGCTCAATAGTTGTGGCTGCGGTCACTACGATATTTGCCGTCTTCGATGTTGTTGCTATCGTCTTGTTTACCGTTGTGGTCTGATTGGCGTCATAATTCTCCGTAATGTCGCTTTTCACATGATAGGTGGCCGTCCCGGTTGCAACGTCGTGGCTGTATGTGCCTTCGGAAATCTTGATCTTGGCGTTATTCTTGATAGTCTCGGTGAAATCGTGGTTGACCGTATTGGTCTGGTCATGCCTGACCGTCGTGTTCATGTCGTGCTGACCATGGATGGTGATCTTCTCGTTACCCTTGGTGTCATCCAGCGACATCTCGTTATAGCCACCGCCGCCGGGCGTGCTATTGGTTTTCATGCCGCTGATCATCTTTGCGGCAGGAAGCGCGTACGGCGATTTGTTCGTGCCGTGATAGACCCGACCGGTAATGATCGGCCGGTCCGGATCGCCTTCGAGGAAGTCTACTATGACCTCCTGTCCTATCCTTGGGACACAGACACCGCCCCACCCTCCTCCGGCCCACGCACTGCTGACCCGTATCCAGCAGGAACTGTTCTCGTCCTTTTTCCCTTTCCGGTCCCAGTGAAACTGCACCTTCACCCTGCCATGCTCGTCAGTGTAAATCTCTTCACCCGCGGGCCCGACAACGATGGCGGTCTGAGAACCGGGCATCAGCGGTTTGCGCGTTACCCAGGGCGGCCGGTACTGAATATCGTAGGGAATGCAGGCAAAGGAATTGGAATAGGTGAATTCGGAATCGCCCCCATATGGCTGGCTCGCCTCATGCCCGATGGAGGTCAGCAGGTATTCTTTCTCATTCATGTCATTGCGGTAATAATCCAGAAGCTTGAACCTGTAGCCGCTGGCAAAAGCCCTGCAATCGCTTGAACCGGCTATGGCGGTCACCTGCGCGGCGTCTTCCTCCATGCGTATTTTAGCGACTCTCTTACCTTCCGTTATGGTGTCGTGCCCGCTTGAATAAAAGAACGTCTCCCGTTCACCAGGGCCGATGTCATCTTTGGCCGGAATGGTCGCGGCCAGGTCGGTATGGGGCATGGTAAAGTTGTAATCCTTGATCACATGCACACCGTGACGTATTTCCTGTTCCCATACGAAATCACGAATCACTTCATCTTCCAGCGCATGATCGGAGTTTGTCTTGTATCGGGCCGTTTCCTGGTCAGGGCATAGGGCGTGACAATCTTTCCTGTCAGCCAAAACCAGGGTATGTTTTTGATCGTCATGCTCGAAGTAGTAACAGATGCCTTCTTCTTCAAGCAGTCGGGATATGAAATGCAGGTCGGTTTCGTTGTACTGCACGCAATAGTCCCATTCGGGGTACTCTTCCCGCAAGTCCAGCCGGTAGTCAGTGATTTTGTTGTCCTGAAGCACTTTTTCAACAATCTTGGGAACAGAGAGATTCTGGAATATTTCACAGTCCGAAGTCCGGGAAAGCAGCCATATGGAAGGAGCCAGGGTTGCCGTATAATAGGCGTATTGTTGACCCGTCTCTTCGTTAATCCCCCCCTCGCCTTGCGAAAACCTGGTTATGATTCCGTTGATGTAGCGATCATCTCCATTCGGCAGATTGATGGAAACGGTAACCGGTTTACCGACAATAGCCGTAAAGTCGATGTCATTTTTGAATGACATGCAAATCAACTCGTAACTGAATAGCATCGAAATGCCTTCGCTGCCGCTCAGATCGGTCAACAACAGAACATCCAGTCCCAAAGGCGTGTCGATCCTGAGTATTCTGTTTTCCTGCGTAAAGGACATAGTGCTTCTCCAGTTATTTTGATCTCGGCTTTTCGGGGTGACGTTAATTTGTCGTGGATTTATTGAAATTCTCGGCGTTATTCAAAATATCCATTTGTTCTTGCATTGTTTTTTTCAAACACGCTGCATCAGTGCCGCACGCATCGCGTTTTTTTATCCATGTTCTTTGGCAAGCTTTTAACTGTTTAGTTGCTGAAACGTTCTTTTCTTCAGAAAACTCCTTTAAGTTTCCTCTGTATAACTCCGCGATACTGACATCGAACGAGGCCAACTCTATCGATCCGCAGATTGTCTTTTCGACCAGAGTCCCAGCTTTTGAGCAATTGAAAGAAGCTTGAGGTTTTGCGTCAACAGACAAACGACTCAGTATAAGGATTGATTCGTCGTACCAGCGCATGGCCAATCGTCCATTGGGCAAAGCAACCATCCACGCTCCCATAATGCCTTTATTTTGCCCCAATCCTCGTCCCCATAGGCCATCCCTGCAATTCATACTCAAAACCTCTACGGAAGCATTTCCTGAAAGCGGCAATTCATAGTCTTTCGGAGTCGGTATTTCGGGATCAACCATTCGCCACCCCATACTGTTCTTAAGTAATGCAGCAGCCGTCATCTTTTTTGTTGTTAACATTGCGTTGCTGCATTGGTCACCATATGAAATATTCGAAACAATCTTTCCAGGTGAAATCGTTAGTAAGCGTCCCTTGAGAGCAGGATCATTATATTGAATATGAAGGGTGCGGGATGTTTTAGTATCTATATGAACCTCTTTTACTTGCCACGTACCCATGAGCTTAGTCGGCAGTGCAGTGCTAACAGGTTTTGCTCCAGAAAGACTATATGCAGGCAAAGCACTGACAGCATTAATGCAAATAGATATTGAGATAACAAGAATAGTAATCAAATATTTATTTTTCATTGAATCACCTAACTGAATATACGTTGTAAAATTTATTATTTATATAATTGAGTTTTTTACACCTTACGCAACTTCCCATAATTACCATACAAGAAAAGATTAATTTCAAAATTTCTACGATTGACTAAACTTTGCATTACTTTTCCCTTTGACTTGACACGCTTTCTCAATTCAGCCATTGCATCCGCAATTTTTACATTGTTAACAAGTTCAATAACAGCGCTGAATTCATATGCCGGGTTATAGGCATAAGAGACTAATGCGTCAAATTGAGATTGCTTCAAAGAGCCACGGCCATATTGTTTGACAGCATTTTCATATTTTGGAGCTATCCAATCCAACAACTTCATTTCTTGTTGATTAGACAAATAAACAACATCATTATTATCCTCGGCGAATTCTTTGGCTTTTTTGTCCGTTAGGCCGGCGGCTTTTGACACCTTTCCTGCCGTTACTTCATCCAGGCCAATAGCCATCAGATCACTCTTGATCTCAAGTTTTGTGCGCGCTTTCATGTCATAGCCCGGCCCTAAGGTTACCCCGCTTGCGCCGCCTGGCCAGTGCAGACGATTACTCACATTTTTCAGAGCCTCATGAGTATAGATAAACTCTTTTCCCTTTTTCGAGAGATGCATCCCCTTTACATCCTGCAAACGATCATCTCCCGGCGTCTCTGCAGGCGCTTGTGCGGGCGACTGCGAAGGTTTTCCTTCAGGAGCCCCGGCAGGCGGCCGCGGCGGAGCAGGTTTGGGCGTAGCGCGATCCCTGGCCCGTGCCTTTCTCGCCGACTCAAGGAGATCGGCAACATCGCAACCGAGCCTGCGGGCCAGGTCGCTCAGGTTTCTCAGAAAACCGGCGGCATTCCCGAAGGGATCAATGGTGGGGCCTACCGGGTGGGAAGGATGCCCGGCCGGATGAGAACTGCCTTTATCCGGCTGCGGCGAATTCCCGCTCCCGCCTGGGTGAACCGGTTTGCGATCCAGACCAAGGGCACTTCTGGTTTTGTACCCGACTATGCCGTCTGGAACGAGGCCTCTGACGGCTTGGAACTTCCGCACGGCTTCGTCCGTCTGCCTGCCGAAAAAGCCTGTCAGAGGCAGGCGGTAGCCTTGCGTACTCAGTGTTTGCTGAAGCTCGCGCACATCCGGGCCGGTTATGCCTCTTTTCAGATTTCTTTTCATACCATCTTCCTGCCTGCCATCAATTCTACAGCAAAGGCCTGACACCCCGCCTCGGAGGCCATTTTCTGATAATTTCTCCGCCCGAAAAGGTTCTAGCTACCAGTTGCGTAAACGAATTCGGCGAAACATGCTGGCTCAAAAACCTCTCCAGCACCGAAGCGAACAGGTACAAACCGGATTCCGCGTATGCCCGTTCATCGAATTCCATGGTAACTTCCACTCCCCTGAGAAAGGCCTGATCCAGCATCCTCGTAACATGGCGGGTCTGAATGGACGTAATGCCATCGATAAGTTGCCGGGAAGCGGGTGAATCATCAAAATCATACAGCCGTAAAATTGCCTTGAAAGCCTCTTCTTGACCGCGCTCAAGCGAAATATAATTGGGCTTCAGAAGTGACAGGAGCTGCCATTGCAGTATTCCGCCCAATACCGGCCTGCGGGTGGGTGTTGGCTTAATGACGAAACAGGTACGCTGGACAGGGGTGGCGGTTTCCATTTCAAGATCACCGGCCGGCTTGCCGTATGGAAGCCTGACAGGCAAATCGCGGTTCGAACAATCGGCATGTATGACTATCTGCTCTGCAGCGAGGTTGGCCGGTTTCAGATCCAGGTCGGAAAAAGAAAGAAAAACATCTGTGCCGTTGTCGCCCTTCCTGCCGGAAGGTCTCCGCTGGGTATGCCAGAAAGCCCTGTCGGAATCGCCCTCTTCGTGGAGATGATGCCTAAGCGAATAGAGCGGTTTGAAATCAATGTCAGGCGATCCGGGCGTCGTGCCCACTACCCTGTCGACCCTGTATATTTCAGTCGCATCGGGATTGTCGTTAACGCTGAGCCGGTATTCCGATTTGTGATGCTCGACTCTCATCGATGCGGAAACCTGCCTGAAAAGGTTGATGACAGGTGTGCAGTTTATGGCAAAGGTATCGCTATCGATCGCAATGCCCGGTTTCGCATCCCTGTCAAGATATACCCACAACTCTATTGTATCCGCACCTTCCAGCCTGCACCTGTCGAGCCCCTTGAAGTCGATGAAAAGGAATTTCTCGGGAAAGCAGAAATACTCGAAAAGAAGGAGGAAACCGGGAAACTCATTCCTCAGTGAAGGAAGCATCGCCTCCTGCGGCTCAAGGCCGACCGGCTGAATATGCGATGGAGGCAACACGATTGTTTCAGCTTTCCCCTGCTGATTGCTTACAACATACTCGACATGACATGCATGCCCGGACAGAAGTTCATGTATGTGAAACGCTTGATCTCTTGGGCCGTTGATGAAAAAGCGGAGAGTGTCCCATTTGACCTGTTCGAGCCCCAGGCCGTTACTGGTCTTAAGCTGTATGGCAATCGCCTGCCGGGCATTCCTTACCAGCCTCCTTGGTTCCCTGAACCCTGCCGAAACGACGTCCACCGGCCAGAGTGTTACAGGATTGAGAGTTGTGAACTGGCAACTGGTTTTGTCCACATGCCGTGAAAAAAGAGCCGTATTTTCCTTTATGGAAAAACCCGACGGAGGAACAGTCGCCGTTTCGGGATCGAACCTGACAACGGACATCGAGGGTATGGGCCTGATGAAATGCGGAAATACCAAGTTCAGCAACGGCTCGGCGATTTCGGGAAAATCGTCGTCGATCTTCATATGCAAACGGGCACACTCGAAGGCAAACGCCTCGATCAGCCGTTCCATATGAGGATCTTCGCACTTGTCGGGCTCAAGCAGCAACCGGGAAGCAGCCTGGGGATGCTTGCGGGCGAATTCCGCCACCATTTGCCGGGTGAACGTGGTCTCCCGCTCGTAATATTTTAAAAATTCGTCCACTATTTCGCTTAATTAATGCTGAATTTAAAACCCTGCCCATCCAGGGTGACTTTCACTTCTTTGAACTGCTCAGCTTTCGCCATTCTGGAAAGCAGTTCATTGGACATATCAGGCAGCAATGTGTTGGTCAGGATGTGATCCACGTTCCTCGCACCGCTTTCGACTTCCTTGCATCTGCTTGCAATCGCTTCGATCAGGCTGTCGTCATACACAAACGAGACATTCCTGTTTTCCTTCATGCGTTTCGCGATGCGGTCCAGCTTGAGCTTCACGATCTGACGCATATTCTTGTCGGTAATGGGGTAATACGGCACTATCTTCAAACGGCCCAGAAATGCCGGTTTGAAATGCTTGAGAAGCTCCGGTCGCAGCATTTCGGTAAGCGCCTGCCAATCAGGCATGGTTTCATCATCGGCACAGAGTTTCATGATGGCATCCGTGCCCAAATTGGAGGTCAGGATAATGAGGGTATTTTTGAAATCGATCCGCCTCCCCTCCCCGTCTTCGAGCGTTCCCTTGTCAAATACCTGGAAAAAGAGTTCCATTACATCCGGATGCGCCTTTTCGACTTCGTCCAGAAGGACGACGCTGTAGGGACGCTTGCGCACCGCCTCGGTCAGAACCCCACCCTCACCATAGCCGACGTAGCCGGGCGGAGAGCCTTTGAGACCGGATACGGTGTGAGCTTCCTGGTATTCGGACATATTGATGGTGATGATGTTTTCTTCTCCGCCATAGATAAGCTCCGACAGGGCAAGGGCTGTTTCCGTTTTGCCGACCCCGCTCGGACCGACGAACATAAAGACAGCAGTCGGCTTGGACGGATCTTCGATTCCCGCATGGGCGGTACGAACCATCTGGGCAACAGCATTCAGAGCATGATCCTGGCCGATGATCCGTTCTCCCAGAAGTTTGTCCATCTTGAGAACCGTCTCGATCTCATTGACCAGCATTCGGCCGGTGGGAATCCCCGTCCACCCTGAAATCACGTCGGAGACAACCTGTGAATCCACTGAAATCTGCACAAGGGGCTCATCCCCGCAAGCTTTGCGCAGATCCTTTTCAAGGGTTTTCAACTCCTTCTGCTTTTGTGCCAAGGCCTTATCTGCCGGATCGATTTCATGGGCATCCTGAATCTCTTTCCGTAGACCCAGTAACTTGGACGCTACCTCCATCTCGTTCCGCCACTTGGCATCCAGTTCTTCGACCTGAGTTTCAGCGGCCTTTTTCTCTCCGGCAAGCGTTTTCAGGCGCTCCCGATGGTCATGGCCGACAAGGGCTTCTCTTTCCAAAATCTTTACTTCCCTGTCGATCTGCCCGATTTTCCTTTTTGCATCTTCCAGGGCCGGCGGCATGGTCGTAAGACCGATAGCCACCCTGGCGCAAGCGGTATCGAGAATGCTCACCGCCTTGTCGGGCAATTGCCGCGCCGGAATGTAGCGGCGGGAAAGACGCACCGCATCAAGCAGGGCTTCGTCCGTCACCATGACTTGATGATGTTTCTCAAGGAACGGAGCTATGGCCCGCATCATCATCACAGCCTTTTCCTCGTCAGGCTCCTCCACCTTGACTACCTGAAACCGTCGAGCCAGTGCCGCATCCTTTTCAAAGTACTTTTTGTATTCCGACCAGGTTGTTGCCGCAATGGTGCGCAGTTCTCCACGCGCCAGCGCAGGCTTGAGCAGGTTGGCCGCATCACCCGAGCCTGCTGCGCCGCCCGCGCCTATCAGGGTGTGGGCTTCATCTATAAAGATGATGATGGGAACGGGAGACGACTTCACCTCTTCGATGACTGACTTGAGACGATCCTCAAATTCCCCCTTGATCCCAGCCCCTGCCTGCAAAAGCCCGAGGTCAAGTGTGCGTAATTCCACCCCTCTGAGCGGAGGCGGCACATCCCCCTCCACTATTTTGAGGGCAAACCCTTCCACCACGGCAGTCTTGCCGACTCCCGCCTCTCCGGTAAGAATCGGGTTGTTCTGTCTGCGCCGGATCAGAATGTCAGCCATCTGTCTGATCTCGAATTCGCGCCCAAGCACAGGATCAATCTCTCCCTTGCGCGCCTTTTCCGTCAGGTTGATGGTAAACTGGTCAAGAGCTTTCGTACCGGCAGGAGCAGTCGCATTCCCCTCCTGCGCGGTCTGTCCCGGCCGATTGGCAGCATCTTTGTCCTCGACAGATCCCGCGGTCAGATCAGCAAAGCTCGCGAGCAGAGTTTCAAGTGATATTTTTCTAAAAACGTCGGAACTTGCCGTCAACATCCTTGCGGACTCATCATCGGACAACAACGCAAGAATAATGTGACCCGAGCGAACGGAAGATGCCTGGTAATCGACAGAGGCGATCAGCCACGCATCCTGGATCATCTTCGGTATGCGCGGCGAAAGGGCCGGGTTCCGGGAATTGCCTGTCTTGAAGCCTTCCATGGCCCGTGTCAGGTCGGAGACAAGCCGTGTTTCACTTATTTCAAAATGCCTGAGTATTTTATTCAGATCGGTATTCGGTATCTCGAGAGCCTTTAACAGAAAGTGCTCTACTTCGACTTCATAGTGGGTCTGCGACAAGCAGAGCCCGGCAGCAAGTTCCATCGCTTTCCGGCAGGTATCGTCGAGTTTTCCAATCAGGGATTTCAGGTTTGTTTTAGGCATAGACATCCTCCGTCAGATATTTCGGGGAATAACTCTACTCAGTCACATTGCCAGCTTACCCCATCCCCACCCTAACCCTCCCCTTGAAAGGGAGGGAATTTTAAACTCCTCCCCCTTCAAGGGGGAGGCTGGGAGGGGGATGGGGGGAGCAAACATTACGGCCAAAGTCAATCTGACTAAGTAGAAATAAGTACACATAAAAATACGGAAGTCTTCTACTGAAAAGTAACACTAGGGTCTTCCGGATAGGTCTCACCAGGCGCATGGAGCCATGTGGACCATCCCAGGCGAGGTGAATCCGCAGTCTCTGTTCCCCCCAGGCAACAAGGGAAAACCTCTTCCCGTTTCAGGAATAAACGTACTTCGAAGTCAAACTCGATACCGACCATATACTTTATCAATGACAAAATCGGACGAAGCATGTCGCCGGTCGGCAAAAAGCGGACAAAATGACCATAGGCGACCGGGCCCAGATTCACGCAAAACTTTGTCTGGCTCTCCCATGCTTCGCTTCCGCACACGGCGTTGATACCGAGTTCTCCATTGGCCATCCCGAGATGCGTGTAATCATCCGGGTCAAGGGGAATAACCCGGTCAACGAGTTGATCAACCCTTGCTTCCGCCCCGGAAAAATAGGCAACAGCCGCCTCAATGGCAATTGCCGAAGGGGCCTGCCGCGAAAAAAGACCGCTATAGTACGTCAGGGGCACGTGCGGCAGGCCGATCCCCCGGCAAAGCCCATCCGTTCCCAGCCCTGCCAAGCTCAGAAGATAATTCGAGAACCTGTCTTCAGCCTTTGGCTGGTACGAAGCGGTAACCCTGTATTTTTTCCAGGCCAGGTAGAACAGAGAAATCAGACGGTGATGAAATATGTCCAGGAAAGAGACAAGGACATCGTCCTTCTGCTGCACGCCTTCAATAGCCAGTTCATTGTACCAGTGAGGAAGGACTCCGGAAGGACCGACCAGTCCCATGAACGCCACTTCCACCTCGGCAGGGCCGTCCTCATCCGCCCGGCTCAGGTTTGAAATATCGCTGGGAGCAAAGGCAAGCCCCGGCTTGACCGTAAATCTCGCGGCCTCTTCCCCGGGACGCAACGTATTGCCGATCGGTTTTTTCTCAGGTGTCATCTGCTCCATCAGGTTGACCGCCTGGAAAAAAGAAAACCGGTAAAATTCGTTTAGGAGGCGGTCTTTCAGTGGAGAATCCTGTTCCCGTTCCTCGGGGGCCATGCCTTTAACCTTTCTTTTCTCTGCAAGGTCTTTGCAACGAGTTGCGAAAATGAATTCACCGATACGGAATGACCGATAAAATGCTCAAGAACGGATGCGAACAGATAGAGACCAGCCCCCACGTATTTGTCTTCATCGAACGTAATCGCCACTTCTATGCCGCGGCACAATGACCGTCCGATCCTCTTTGACACCACCCCGGATTGTACGGAGACAATGCCGTCGATCTGCTGCCTGGTAGCGGGTGAATTGTCAAAATCGTAAAGCTTGAGGACTTCTCTCAGCGTATCCTCGCCCCCTTCCACCAGCGACATGTAATTCTGTGAAAGGTGAGATATCAGACGCCAATGCAATGCTCCACCCAATGAAGGTCTCCGCGTAAGGGTCGGTTTGATCAGGCATTTCACAGACGAAACCGGCGCCGGAAAATCCATCGTAAAATCTCCATGGGGATCATTGAAAGCGATGCGGCCGGGGAGATCGCGGTTCGTACACGTTACATGCACCGTCACAGTTTCCGCTTCGGAATCAACTGGTCTGAAATTCGGAGCTGTAAAGGAGAGAAACACTTCGGTTCCATTGTCTCCTTTCTTCCCGCCAGGCTTTCTTTCCATGTGCCAGAATGGTTGTTTCTCAAATTCCCCTGCACAGCATCCGTGGAACTGCATGGAATAAAACGGCTTGTACTCCTGTGAAGAAGCAACACTGTCAATGCTGAATATCTCTGTCGCCTCCATTCTCCTGATATCCGGTATGACCCTGTATTCAGTTTTCTCCCGGGTAATCCGGATCGGCTCGGCAATCTTGGAGAACAGATTGATCACGGGCGTCGCATTCAGGCAAAACGTATCTCCGTTAATCAACAGGTTCGAATTTGCCTTTCTGTTCAGGTAAATCCGTAGTTCGAGCGTATCCCCCAAAGCGGTGCGCCTGAGAACTTCAAGCCCTTTCAGGTCGAAAAAGTGGAACTTCTCCGGAAAACAAAAGTATTCGAACAGAAGCAGATACCCGGGAAAAGAGCGTTGTTGATACGGAATCAACGTTTCGTCCCGGTTGAACCCCACCGGAGTAATGTCACCGGGCTTCAGAACGATCTCAGCAGTTTTTCCCCCGGAATCCGGTGAAACGCATTCCACATGACAGACATTGTTGAACAGTAATTCATACAGGTGGCATACCTGCTGGCCGGAACCGTTGAGAAAGAACCGTACCTGATCCCAGTCAAGCTGTGAAAAGGTCAGGTTGTTACAGGTTTTCAACTGAATGACTATGGCTTGCCGGGCGTTATTGACCGGTTTTATTGAATCAACGATCCGGGCGGAAGCCACTTCGACCGGCCAAAGCGTCACCGGGTAACCAGTCCTGAACCGGCAGGGAACACCTTTTACGGGTTTTGAATGGAGCTTCGCTCCCCTGGCTATCCTGTAACCTTCCCTGGTGATCGCCAGCTTATCCGGTTCGAACTTTACGACCGACATGGATGGTATCGGGCTGGTATAATGCGGATAGAGAACATTCAGCAATGCTTCCGTTATCTTTGGAAAATCATTGTCGATTTTCTTGTGGATCCGGCCGCCAAGAAACGCCATTGCCTCTATCAGTCGTTCGGTGTGGGGGTCCTCGCATGTATCCGATTCAAGGAGAAGCCTCCCTGCGATCTTGGGATACTTCTTCGCGAACTCCGGCCCCATCTCCCGGATAAAAGAGAGTTCCCTTTCGTAATAATGCAGAATGCCGTCATCCATTGAGGAAAACCCGATAGAATATATTCAACAACAAAAGCATGTTACGGGCGCCTCCCCGGATTCATTTCACAATGCTGTATTCACAGCTATTGACGTCGAATATCGTATCAAAGGTAACCGGCTCGGCCACGTGGTCGGTAGACAAAAGTCCGGTAATCTTGAGCCTCAGATTCCGTTCGTTTCCACCTGAATCCTGAATTCGCACCGTGACGTTATTAAGCCGTGGTTCAAAGCGCTTGATTACCTTCTCCAGCTCCTGCCGCAATTGTTGCCTCAAAGCGGGACTTCTCGGATTCGACGAGGTGAAATCCCGCAAGCCATACACATAAAGAGACCGGCTCAACTCCCCGAATTCCTGACATTCGGAAAAGACAAAATTCTTGGTATTGAGCAGGTTTTCCAAATCCCTGCATACAGAAGCCTTCAGCTCCCTGAACGTTGTGGCATAATGCCGGACAGGCTCCCCGGAACCGGCCTGTTCCGGGATTATGAGCCTGTCCAGTAATGATGATCTAATATGGTGTCCATTTTCACTCATTGATCAGATGAACTACCTTTCTTAAACTTTTTTGTTGCTCTGCAGATCCCAACCAGCGGCAACATTACCGCCGCCCGCGCCGTCCGCACGTTTCTGCTGAGTGTACGTCCACTCAATCTTACCGAAATTGAAGGCAATCGACTCACTGGGCTCCGCGCCGCCGCTGCCGCCAGTCGTGACGGAACTTACGATGCAGTTGCTCATTTTGTATTCCATGTATTTGACCTTATCACCACCGGCGCGGCACAGCTCGAGGACGATAGACTTGATATGTGTCCCGTCCGCACAGGCAAGGGCAAGCTTGGGAGATGCCTTATCGAGACTTTTTACGATGGAGAAATCCTGGAAATTTGCCCTCTCCGCGGTTGCTCCCCCGGCTGAACTGGCAGTTCCCGATGCGGGCTGGCTGACTCCCCAGTTGAAAGAGGTTATTTCGATAAAATCCTTGTGCTTGGCGTCGGTACTTTCGCCTGGAATTCCGTCAATTTTCAAAAATGCGTCAAATGCCATGTTTTTAAACCCTCCTTTGTTGTTTTCCCGAAGAACATTATTTTTCGGGTTTTGTTGATGCTACAGGAAACGATCATGCCGATTACGTCCAACGGTAGTTAACCTTCCTGATTGACATTAATCTTCAGCCTGTTCCTTCTCCCTGGAGGGAGAAGGTGGCCGAAGGCCGGATGAGGGGGAATCTGTGGCTATGAATGCAACATTCCCCCTCACCCTAGCCCTCTCCCTCAAGGGCGAGGGGACTGTTTAGAGCCATTGCTGAAGATCAACGCTAATCGGATTAGCCTTTAGCCGGTGGCGGCAGATTCGCAACGAGCCGCAACGAGATCGTCAGTTCATCCAGTTGGTAATGGGGCCTGAGAAATGCGACCGCGCGATAGACGCCAGGTTTTCCCGGCACTTCGGTAACATCGACACGGGCTTCGCGAAGCGGGAAATTCGCCTTCAATTCCTGCCCGGCATCATCGTCGAGGAGCACATATTCGTTGATCCAGCGGTTAAGAAAATCCTCGGCGTTCTTCCGGGTCATGAAACTGCCGATCTTGTCCCTCATAATGGACTTCAGATAATGGGCGAACCGGGAAACCGCGAGAATATACTGCAATTGGGAAGAAAGCCGTGCATTGGCGTTGGCAGCGTCGGTATCGTAGACCTTGGGCTTATTGGTCGACTGGGTGCTGAAAAATGCCGCGTAATCCGTACCTTTGCAATGAACCAGGGGAATAAAGCCAAGATCGGCTAGTTCCTTTTCCCGCCGGTCGGTAATTGCAATTTCCGTGGGGCATTTGAGCGCAACATCCCCCTCGTCGGTCCCGAAGGTATGAACCGGAAGCCCCTGAACGAGACCGCCGCCTTCAACCCCCCTGATGGCTGCGCACCAATGGTAATTGGCAAAAGCATCGGTAAGCCGTGCGCCAAGCGCATATGCGGCATTGCCCCAGAGATATTTGCCGTGATCGGTGCCGTCAACGTCTTCTTCGAAATTAAAAGTTTCCACGGGAACATTGGCCTGGCCATAGGGAAGCCGCATCAGGATATGCGGTAAGGCAAGGGCAACATAACGCGAATCTTCGGAATCCCGGAAAGACTTCCATTTGGCGTATTCCACGGTCTGAAAAATCTTGGACAGATCGCGCGGGGCGCCGAGTTCCGTAAAGCTGTCCCAGTTGAACATGGACGGAGACGCGGCAGAGATGAATGGTGCATGGGCGGCGGCAGCAACCTCGGAAATCTTTTCAAGCAAGGTCAGGTCCTGGGGATGGTTGCCGAATTCATAATCGCCCACTATGGCGCCGTACGATGCGCCGCCGAACATCCCGAACTCTTCTTCGTAAATTTTCTTGAAGAGCGTGGATTGATCAAACTCACTTGCCTTTTCCATATCCTTGAGAAGATCTTTTTTATTAACGTTCATAACCCTGATCTTCAGCATTGCGCTTGTTTCAGTCTGCTGAACCAGGTAATTCAGCCCCCTCCACGATGATTCGAGTTTCTGAAAATCAGGATGATGCATGATTTCATTAAGCTGCGTGGAGATCAGATTGTCGATCTGGGCGATCCTGGCGTTGATCATCATCTCGGTATCTTTCGAGATAACCACGGAGCCTTCCGTTATCTGTCTTACAAACTCGCCGAGCACGTCTTTCGCCCATCCCTTCTGGGTCTCATCACGCGCCATGCGCCCATCCTGGACGATCTGGTCCAGCAGACTCATTTCCTCGGCCTGTACGGCCTGTACCTGTTGTTCCCTTACCTGCTCAGCCATGCGTTTCACCCCCCTCTTTATTCAATGTTTTCCTTATCCGTCGAGCCCACGACACCTGTTTCCATGCCGAGCTTCTGCAGCGAATCCGAGTTTGTGATGACCTGCTGCAACAGTTCGTCAAGTTTATCGTTCCCATCCAGTTTATTGAGCAGGTCGGAAAGTCGCCCCCTGGCTTCGACCAGTTTTCTCAGCGGATCGACCTGATTGGCCACACGCTCGGGGTGGAAATCTTCAAGCGACTTGAAGCGCAGATCAACCGCCAGCTTCGTGTCATCTTCAGCAAGCTTGTTATCCACCTTGAACGCAACCCGAGGCTTCATTGCTGCAAGCACATTGTTGAAATTGTCACGGTCGATCTCCACGAACTTCCTGTCTTTCAACTTGGGAAGCGGCTCGTCCGGTTTGCCGGAAAGATCGGCGAGAACGCCGACAACAAAAGGTATTTCCTTCATCTCGATGGAATCCCCGACTTCCACATCGTACGTGATATGAACTCGCGGAGCCCTGACCCTGTCGATTTTGTGCTGCATGCTTTCTTTCTTTGCCATGCGTTTCCCCTTTTTTATTTATTTCCTGTAGTTGAGCGCCTGGGTAACATTAAATGTGCATATCCTCCTGAAAAGATCACCCGCCCTGGCCATGTCGTCGTCAGAAGGCTCTCCGCTCATTAGACACTGGTAAAGCGCATCGAGAACCTCGGCAATCCAGAGCGGGGATTCCCATTTTTCAAGCTGCAAATCCGTGATGCGGGTATGGAGCTGTTCCATAATCGGACGCGCGAGATCCGGGCGGGCGGCTTTCAGACAGAGTTTGGCAACCAGCAGACTGTAGCGGCTTCGCCCCCTTTCCGACGGCTGGCTGTTACAGATGGACAGCAACCGGTCCAGGGCTGACTTGAATCCTCCATCTTCCAATATGCCGAGCGCCTCTTCCCACAATGCATCCTCCTGAAGGGCAACGTCGTGGGACATATGCGGCAAGGGAAGAGCAGTTTCCCTTGCAACAGCCTGTTTCCGGATCATGGGCTTTTCGGAAGTCGCAGCAGGTATGGGAGCTGTCAGAACAGGTTCTTTCTCTTCAACCGGAGCGGGAACCGGCTCAACAGCCGGTTTTGTGTTGTCGTCCTCCAGTCCACCCAAATCGCTGCAGATTCTAGACACCAACCGTTCGCACTCGCCAAGCGCGTCTCCAAAATCGGACAGCCTGGGAGCGTCATTGCCGAATTTCCCATCAACGATACTGTCCAGCTCCTTGAAGGCCTGGCGGCAGTATGACAAATCCGCGGCGAGCTTTTTGTAGAAGGCTCCGGAAGACCTGGCAACACAGGCATCGAACTCTTCCGCTGGAATCTTTCCCTCTCCTAGAAGCTCGTCGCGCCGCTCCTTCTTTTTATCGTCAGTATCGCCGTACTTGTTTTTCGTATCCGCCTCAGAGCCAACGTCCCTGGATTCTTTCCACTTCAACAGGGAATATCCGGGAGTAGTCCCTGGCTCCGTGAGTGGGATCAGCCGGATGGAAGAACTGAGTTTGTCATTGAGAAACTCGAGGGGAGCTATTCTGTAATCGAGGTCATCACCATCGATCTCCGGGTAAAGGGTATCCCAGAAATGCTCCAGGAGACCGTTCATGACCGAGAGCCCCTTTCCCGCCCCTTCGAATCCCGAACTCACGGCCAGAGCCTCGACAAGCCAGGCTGCAATCTGCAAATCCTTGCTTTTCTGTCCGAGCACATCCCGGCTGAGCCTTATGACTTCACTCCAGTCAGAAGTTTTGATCTCCCGTTGCCAGTCGCCCATGTCCAGAACATCATCCGCACGCCGCGCCTCTTTGATGTCATCGTATACCTGCGTGTAACGCAGATCCTCGCCGGATGGATTGTCTCCCGGAATGGGCGTCAGGAGAGCTTCAACGTCAATAGTGGCTTTCATGTTTCACCTTTCAGCCAGCCGTGGCAAACCGGACATCTCTTATTTCCAGAATGCCCTTTTCTTCATTACCGATGGAGAACACATGCTGTCCCCCTCCCTTGCAGACCCCACTGCCAAGCTCCTGCCAGACGGTCATTTTTCCGAGAGAGACCAGATCATCACTGTGCCCATGGGAGCAAGGATAGGTTACCGGCAGGTAACAGCCGGTCGTAAGCCCCTCCCATGTGGTCAGGCTGGCCTGTATCCACAGGAGATCGAGAAGGGTTTTCGGTTCCTGAATCGTCAACTCCCGTAGCGACTCAAATGGTATCCACAGATAGCGGTCATGTATGAAAACTTCCAGAACACCGGAGAGAAGCGTATCCACATTCCTGAATCCCGTGAACTCCCTGCCATCCATGACGCCGGAAACCTCAGGCATTAATGAGGATGTCTTTTCAAACAGATCCGCTGCTTCATCCACGCACCCTGCACCAAGCTTTTCCCGAGCCGCGAAAAGCTGTTCCAGATACGGCGGGGCACTGGTCAGAAAATCCGGTCTGCCGTTTCCCTTGGCAACGTTTTCCCTTTCCCTTTCAGCCGAAACGAGGTCCTTGCATACCTGTACCCCGGTCTTGGTAAGGGAATTCCCCATGGACAGGATATCGAGATGGCGTTCGGCCTTATCCCATTCACCCAGAAAGGAGAGAACCTGGAACAGGAGCGTCCTGCCCTTTGCATCAGCGGGCGAAGCTTTGACATTTTCGACAAGTTGGGCCCGCGCATCTGAAAGCCTGTTTGCCCTTATCAGTTCTTTTGCATCCATAATCGCTAGAGTTCCTGTCAGTTATTGCCGTTATCCGGCGACCACAACATTTCAAAATCATCCGTATTCAAAGCGCGGTAGAAAAACACCGCAAATGTTCGTTCAAACGTTCCACCCATGAACATTGCTCCAGGTGTTTTGCCAAAACTGGTTTTCATGGCGGAATTCATGCCCAGCACCAATTCCTGAATGTCATCATGTCTACTGGTGGCGGTGAGACTTCCCAGATCATTCAGAGACAGCCTCACCGCATTATTTTTCATCTGTTCTGCCAACAGCGCCGAAAACCGGGAAAGAAAATCCGGGTTGCTTCTCCTCATATCCGTTGAATGAGTATTATTCCCATCAGGACAGGGCGGCTTGATTCGCACCAACTCCGCTTCCAGTTTTTCGAGATTATCAAGCCGTTTAGCCGAGATATATTCCATGTACTGCCACGTGTCCCCACAAATCAACGGCAGCAATTCCCAATGATCCTCCCAAGACGGGAGGCTCCCTGAACCAATGATCAACAAGGGATAAGGCCGCCCGACACTGTCACAGCAATCCCTCACAAGACCGCACACAAGATCATTGTTGTTTTTTCCCCGCGCCCAGAAACGCCAGGAATATCCGGCCGGTCCTGACCTGCTCCGCTCCGTCAGCGCCACATATCCTTTTCTTATCCAATCCGCAAAACCGGCAGCCAAAGGAAAGCTGCATCCGATCCTGAAAAAATCCTTAGCCGACGGATGCTTTCCATAAGCGGCCCAACTCCAGGTGGAGCCGGTTTTCGTTAATCCCAACACCGGAGGATGGTCCTCGGAGCCTGCCCGGGTAGCGACACTGCTTTTCGGGTTATCGCGCCGTCCCCGCTAAACCGGTAGTTGACCCTGATAAATCTGATCCCGAGGCGTTCCAGGGAACGTTTTTCCATAGGGAAGTCACCCGGTGTAAACGTATGGCTGCCGCCACTGAAACTGCGTAAAAAGGCGGGGAAAGCCTCCGGGCCGGAATACTTTTTCAGCAGGGTAAGATCACCCACATCTATCTGGAGAGCAACGTCGGAGCAGGTTTCAGGCGACCAGGTAAAGTTCCTGGAAACAGGGAAATTCAGGTTCTCCAGGGTTTGACTGCCGGAGTTACATTGCAGTTCGAGCCGTGTGCTCTGCGGTTTGACGCGGGCATCGGCATTGGCATCGGTGGGCAATCCCCTGATTCCCACAGGATAGTTCTGCTTTTCCGGAGCAGCGACCTTGGCGCTTGCTCCCTTGGAAAGAAACGTAAACAATGCCGGTTCGAATGGCAGAGAGCCTCCCAGGGCAACCTTGGAATAATAGCCCTTGCCCGCTCTCCATCCCATAAATGGCGCAGCAGGTCCCTTTGCGAATTTCCAGACCGGCCCCTCCTGGCTCAGCAGATACTGCATTGCCTGCTGGTTTGCTACGCCCTGGGCCTCCTGCAGCACTTTTTCTTCCCACTGTTGCTGGACTGAACAAGAGGTTTCATTTCTGGCGTATGCCCAGAGGAAATCGACCGGCTGGCTGAATATGTTCCAGAAGATGTCGTCGGCTTTTCCTCCATTGAAACTGGTCTTGAACCGTGCAGCGGAGCCGGATGCGGCATAAAAGGGACTACTGCTGGAAGCCTGGTCCTCGGAAAAGGCCTGAAGCGCCATCTGGTATGCCTGATTGCGTGACTGGGAAATCGAAGCGATGGATGTCAATGATTTGCGGTATTCCTGCAGGGCTTTCATGGCAATCGTCTGGGAGTCGATCATAGCGGTCCCGTCCTTCTTCCCGCCGAACAGGTTTTCAAGCTTGCTGAGCCCCTTCTTTCCCTGCTCGGCAGCCGCTGCGCCTGCCGCTCCACCCGAGTTCAGGATCCTATATCTGAAGGCCTGTTCGAGCCAGGGAGGCATCCCTTCCGTTCCGGCCAGGGGTTCAAGCTCAGACGTCATCCTGTTCAGGAAGGAAAAAACAGGCCCCTGATCGGTCGCCATGGTAGTAGCGACTTGTTTCCATTCATTCGCCCCTTTAAGCCTGCGCACCCCTGCGGGAAAAACAGCGGCAAAATTCCGCCACGCGGCAAAACAGTTGTCACGGTACCACGTAGCGAAAGTAATTCTCTCCCTGTCCAGCACAGCCGGTTCCGGATAGGCGGATACAAGTTCGCCAATAAAGGAATCAATAAATTCCTTCCCCTTGCGGGTGTAGGCCGGCACAATCGTCTGTTCATTCGGCATATCCACACTGCCCCCCCAGAAGGACCGGAGGGTTATGGCGGAAGCAGCCCCGTCTCTGTTCGCCCAGTCAACGAGCCATTGAAGATTTGACCCGCCTATCGTGAACAAGCGCTGCAACAGAGACTGAAGATCAACTATTTCGCGGTTTATTTCGTCCGGATTTGTACGCCAGAGGAGGTAGTTCAAATACAGGTTGCCGAATAATTTTCTTGTTTCCGGATCGTTTGCCCGGTCGGATGATTCGAACACATATTCGGGTAACGGTTTAGACTGGAGCGCGGCAAGATTGGTGCTGCCGAGACGGGTCTTCAGCAGGTTTATTCTCCGAACCAAATGAACAATGTATTGGCCCGCAACTCCGCCCTGGCTTGCGGGAGCCAGCCCGATTACGGTGTTGTTCATCCTCTTGTCGAACGAGACAAGAAAACGCTCCCGAAATTGCCTGCAATATTGCGCCTTGAGCTCGGTTTCAACTTTTTTGCTCTGATTCAGGCCGAATCGGGGAGTCCACCAGTGCCGGTTCGCGGATTCAACTTCCAGAATCATCTTCCGCTGGTTTTCCATGATTACCGCATCGAGCGCAAAATCCCCCTTGAACGCCGGAGCATTTGCAACAACGTGCGAAGCCTTGCGGATCGTCGACAGGTTTTTGACAAAGGAGTAACTCAACAGGCCGGAAAGAGCCAGTCCGACCAGAATCCAGGAGGCCAGTCCGAGGTTCCTGGTAATCATCTGCCATTCGACCGCACGTTTGGTCGGAGCGAACAGTCCCCTATCCCTGGGCAGGATCTTCGCGAAAAAATCGTGCAGGAAAAGCCCCTTGCTGGTTCCCGGCAACACCTCTTTTGCGCCGGTAAGGCCGAGCGCATTGAGGAAATGCGAGTAGGGAGTGCCTTCCTGGCGGCCGCTGGAGAAATAAAGCCCCCTGAGGATCGGGGTCTCCTGATAGGGATTTTCTTTGAATGCCGCTTTAACAAAGGAACTGAGGCCCTTGTTGATATTTTCGAACTCTTCGGGGAAGAGGAGAAACCCGTCGTCGGAAGAACTGTTTTCAGGCTGGTGGAGGAGAAGCAGGCGAAGATTTCGCAGACGTTCTCCAATCCCTGACATGACGCTGGTGAGGAAGCTCGTCACGTCCTTCACCATATCTTGATTGACAACCCCCATGGACTGCTCAAGGCTCTGCTCCGGCAACCGGTCGCTGAACTGCGTCATTCCCCGGATCAGGTCGCACTTGGTTACCAGCAGATAGACAGGAAACTTGATGCCCATCGCTCTCATCAGTTCATCGATGCGGCGACGAATTTTCAGGCCATCTTCTTCCAACTCCTCGGGCGTCGCTTTCAGCAGTTTGTCAGCCGCAACGGTGACGATAAGGCCGTGAATCGGTTCTTTTTTCCGGTATTTGACCAGAAGCGACATGAACTTTTGCCACTCGTCCTTGTCTTTTCCCTCATCCACCGGAATTGCATAGCGCCCTGCAGTATCAATAATTATCGCCTGTTCAAAGAACCACCAGTCACAGTTTCTCGTCCCGGAAATTCCTGAAGTCCGGTTGACCTCGAAAAACGGAGAGGAAAGACGGGCACTGCTGAGAGCAGTGGTTTTTCCGGAAGCGCTTTCCCCCATGACTAGATACCAGGGGAGTACGTAAAGAGGGTTCCCCTGCTTTTTCAAATGCGAGCGCCGCAGCGTCTCGATCGCTTCTTTCCAGCGGTTTTGCAGCTCTTTCTGCTCAGCGTGCTCATCCTTGCTGAGTTGTTTCAGATACGATTCATCCTGTTCGATAACCTGTTGCACAAACTGCTGCTCTTTTCTCCTCAACAACAGTTTTCGTAGAAAGAGAACGCCGATTGCTATGCCTGCTATGCCCAGAAGGAGGAAAATTCCGACCCACCACGGCCAGTCCATGATAAAGACGAGGGCAAACGCAAACAGAATGACCAGTATGAAAGCCAAAACTATGAGAAAGTACTTCAATATCCCGAGTATGGTGTTTTTCAAATCCCTACCCCATCTTTATGAAATTTTCCGCTATCCCGCCGAGAACAAAAAAATAAATCAGGTAAAGAACCGCAAAGAGAACCACCGGCGCCGAAAATGCGACAAGGGTAACCATTGAGAAGCGGGACCGTGGAATGCCGGGAAGCGGCGCTGCCGGACCGGAAGGATATGCTTCGGGAAAAAGCTCTGTCCGCTCTAAGGAGGGGATCCCCATTGTGCTACCGAGAAGCAGCTTCAGGTTGGATGTTTTCACCTGATCGAGAAGGAAGTCGTCGCCCTGGTTGATAAAGCGGCCCTTGAAACCAAGGGCGAGACAGAGGTAATACACTTCGCGCACTTCCTGTTGGTGAAACTCCAGCACATTCAGCCGCTCAAAGACCTCTTCACCGGCATCGGTGGTGTTGTAATAAAGGCGCTGGAGTTGCTCCCGCTGCCACAAGTTCTTCTGGTTCCAGGCCGAGGCAAGCACAACCTCATCCACCCAGGCACACACCATAAAACGCGCCTTGTCGTAGTCTTCCGGGCTGAAGCCGGCTTTCCGGGCGCAACCATCACTCTCGGAGAGAAGACGCATAATATCGGCCTTAACCTGCTCAAAAGCGGGCTGCGTACCGGCCGCACTCTGCTTGAAGTGGACCACGTAAGCTATCAATTGCATGAAACAGTCGGTCATGTGCATGAAACAACTCCAAAATTTCTTCAGGCAGCCGATCGTATTCCGGCTTCAAATCAAAGATGATATCAAGGCGGCGAGGAAGAAGGCGACGGAGGCGTACAGATAGTACGTTGAGGAGCCTTCGACGAGCCAACGAAGATAGCGCTTTGATTTGGAACCGGAATTACGATCTGCCCACCAGCATAAGTTCCACTTCCAAGTCTTCCGGGGCGTTGTCCCAGTAGAGCGCGATATTGTTTCCCTTCTCGATCAGCGGCCATTGCTCTCCTGCATTGTCCACCTCGAAATATACAGACCAGGCCCTGCGCGGCAGTTCCTGCGGAGGAACCGGAAGATGTCCCAGTTGGACCCCCGGCAAAGCACGGGCTATCAGAAGAGGAAGCCGTTCGCGCGAACTCAGTTTTGCAACAGTGGCAACGGAATCGATTACCGCTTTTGCATCTTCCTCGGTGCGCAGCACCAGGTAAAAACGATTGCGGTTTTCAAAATGAACGGGCTTCATTTCCGCGCTGAAGTACGTGCCGTCATAGATCAGCGGGATAACGTATTCCGGACCTGCGGTTATTTCATCCAGCAACCTGGAAATCAGCACCTGTGCCGAGGAGAAGCAGTCCCACAGATTGCGATGGTCATAAACCGGGAGCATACCGTCGCCATCTATGGCTTCTCCCATGACATTGACCTTTTCCGAAAAGGAGGAACACTCGCCGATCAGTTGCCGTAACACCCCGTATACGGTCCATGGATGGACCTGCTTGCATTCCGTGAGGTGAAAAAGCTGCGGTACATAGCGATTGAGCGAACGCAGCGCCAGCAGATAGACCATATCCCGCGACCCGAACTGCGCTGTCTGGATTCCCCTCTGGCGCTTGTACTCCTCAAGCTGGCGGCCTCGCGATGCAATCTGGTCCCGGATCTCCCTGATCAACTTCACCAAGGGTTCGGAACCGGATATGGTCAGCATGGGAGGGATAAACTGTTGCGAAAGGATTATTTCCTCTCCCATCCTTTCGAGTTGCGCTATCGGTATGACCATGTAATCGCCCAGCAGATCCAGTTCGGACTCCCAGAATATCTTGGGAGTGAAAAAGAGTCTCTTCACCATAGCCGGAGGGCCATTGCCGTGCATGTCCTTCCACTCCTCGGGATCAGCCGGCGAAGAGAAGCGTGTCGTGACCTTTGACACATCCTCCAATGAATCCACTACGGTTACGTTTTCTCCGGCGCTATTCCATTTTTTGAGGCCGAGGTAAACGGTAAACGGCTTTCCTCCCGCTACCCACGCTTCATCAAAAGGACGGGGCTCGATAACGCAGTTACCCGGCCAGACTGCATGGGAACCATCCGGGAAAAGAAAACTTCCCTTTGAAAGATGGAAAGAACGGGTTCCCAAAGATGACTTTTGAATGGATATTTCACCGACTCCCCAGAAATGGGGCGCCAGATAATCATAAAAAGGATTGAGCAGGGCCTGGAAGCTTCGGTCAGCAAGCTGAAAATGATGAGGCTGCAGAAAAAGACCTTGATGCCAGAAAACCGGTCCGTAAAAATCCATTATTTCACCCTTATGTTCTGAATTTCCCGCGGTCCCAATTCGAGAGCAAAGCTTAGACGGGACTTTGAAATGCCATACAGCCTGACAACACTCTCTTTTCGCAGAGTATAATATCCTGCGACTATGCCCAGATAACGGGCACCCTCAGCTTTGTCACCCTTTTCGATCAGTTCCTGGCCCGGCTGCACAACCACCCTTTTGGCAAAGGCGACACTCGGGTCGAGCCGGCTACAACCCATAAGGCTTTCAATCCCGCCGTTCTCAATTGCCAATTGGTTAAACCAGTTCGGGTCCTTCAACTGGTAAATGCACAAATAAACAGGATGGGACCGGTCATGATAAAGATTCAACTGAGGACTGCCCTTGATGTTCATCGTTATGGCGTTCGCTTGATAAACGGTACCTTGAGAAATGGTGCCTTGCGAAGCGGTGCCTTTCTCTTCTCTTTTGTCGTTGACCGATGATGAACTGCTAAAAAGCGAACAGGAGCAACTCAAAGCTCCACAAAGAAACAATATGCTCATTCTGATTGGTAATTTCATATCCGCTCCTGGTAGGTCTTTTGACAATTTCTTTCAAATTCCCGCAACAGGTTTTCCGTGAAACGATCGGAATCAAACCACCTCCTGCACTCCTGGAATTTTTCCACGTAGGATTCAAAAAGTTGCGCCTTGCGCAGTGGTCCGAATTTGAGGCCTGAGTCCATTTCTTTTGCCAAGGCGTCGGGGTCCAAGCCCGAGAGCACTTCCCCGACCAGTGACCGGGCTGCTTCCTGAAACGCCTTATGGGCCGTCAAAAAGGCATGCTGGATTTGATCGAGATACTCTTTCAGGGAAGCCTCCTCGCCGCCCCCTCCGATCTGGGAACCGATAACGTGCCGGATTGTTTCGATCTCGGGTTTCCGGCCCAGTAGTGTGGACTGAATGACGAATACGATCTGGTTTAACGTGTCGAAAACCGTGTTCAGGGAGTTTGCAAGTTTCTCCGATATCTCCGAAGATGAGAGATCGGAAACAGCTATGCGATCTCCCAGAAAAAGAGACAGGAGTCTCGCCGTTTCGGTGGGTTCAAGATTAAAATCCTGCCGTGGTTGAGGCTTGGCTTCGGAAAATCTCCCGGCAAGGCGCTCCATAAGAGACAGTCTTTCGGCCATGGGCAGTCCCTGCAGTTCCCGCTCAAGATATGCCTCGATGACATTTTCAATATCAGGAGCGCCTGACTGGCTGAGCGCCTTGACTTTGAGGGCCAGGTTATCCAGTAACACCGGACGGCTCATTTCCCGCTTCTCCAGTTTTTCCTCATTTCCCTTATTTCCTGTGGATCAAGAATGACGGTTGTCGCCGGATCAACTTCGGAAGGCGCTTGCAACTCTGGCGGGTCGGCCTGTCCTCCAGCCGGAGCCATTACCGTCTCGGCAAGGTGGTCATCATGGTGCATTTCGGGTGAGATAATCACTGTCTCGGGAATGGCATCATCGGTTTCACTCCAGTGAGAATTAGCCATCGGTGCAGAATGCAAAGGCCGCGAAGAGAGGATCACCGTTTCCGTAAATTCTTCCGGCTGGGGAGCAGCAGGAGCAGAGACAGCTTGCGGTGGCGCAAGGATAACGGTTTCCATCTGCTCAATACCGGTTGCGGGCGCCTCAGCTATGGTTTCGGTTTCCAGCTTACTCCGCCATTTACTCATAATTCCCGCAAGAATTTTGCCGACATCATCTCCGGCGCGGCATTCATCCTGTGCAGGCTCTTTCCGACCAGCCGGATTTTCCATGAACAAGGCGTTTTTCACATCGGCCCGAAGCGCCTCGATATCCTTGAAAAACCCTTGATATGACCATTGCGAATCATAAGAGGTTGCGGAGCGCGCCAGATGCAACCCGAGATCCAGGGTTTTTTCCCAAAGAGGAAACCAGCCGGTGGCCACACTCATACCGCGCGGATTCCAGAAAATGTTGATGGGAGAAAGGACAGATTTTGAACGTTCCTCTGACAAGAGAGCAGGTGCAGTGCTTGCCAATCCGTTTTTCAAAACAGGAAATACCGCCTTGTTATCCTGTTCTTTATTGACCAGAAGCGCATGAAACCATAGTAGCCCCAGATAAAACAAAAGATTGGATGAAGGGCGCTTTGATGGTTGCTCCGACAGATCCGGAGGACTGACTATATCAATAACCTTGGTCTTGAAATTCCAGAAAGAAGGCAAAAGACCGCTTCGGTTCGGAAACTCCACCCACACCCTGTCGATGGTTGGCCTCATGTCCGGATGTCCGAGAATATCCGGCTGCGCGAGAAACTGCCTCAGCACATCCTCCAAAAACGAAAGCTTCAAATAGAGAACCTCAAGGAAATATCTCTCGTCAATGGATGTATGGAACGTAGCTCCTGAAAGTCCATCTTTTTGAATCCCCTTGAGGCAACTACGCCTTCCGGACTCATTCCGCGCGGCCAATCGGCTTTCCATTTCGTCGAGCGTTGCGCCGGAAATAAGCGGCAGAAATTCCAGCGCATTCAGCGACAATGCGTCGAAGGTCAAAAGATAAAAGGGATAGAAGGAGAAGGGAACTATGCTGGAGGTAACCGCACCGTCCGAACCATAACATGTGTCACGTTCCTGACAACGGATACAGGGAAATGGGGCAACCGGGTCCTTACTCTGATTGAGCAAACCAAACTCACTGATCAAAGACCGCCTGTCTTTGAGGCCGGGGGGATCATCGTGGTCGAGTTCATTGACATAAAAACGCCTCATGTCCTGCTCACTGCACGAAGCGCAGTAAAGATATCGTTTTAATGATCCGGAATAGGGTCGAAGGCCGGAAGCTTCGAGAAGTTTGTCATCTTTGCACAACTGCAACGGGAGACCGCATGACGGACATGGGGGGTGGAAGTACGCTTCTTTTTTTCTACAAAAGAAAAGAGGGGCAAGGAGATTGAGACCGCCACCAGCGTTCAATTGAGCGGAAAGAATTGCTGTACCGGAACCTCCACTTCTTTCCCCATCATGAAATGAAAATGCCTGTTGCCAGAGGCTATCGATATCGGAATTTGTAACCGGCCAAAGTTCATCTCCTTGAAAAACATAACGATCTTTTTGCAGCAGGAGAAACATCTTTTTGAGTACGCTTCCGGCATCCGTAACAAAAGCCGCTTCCAGCAATCTGGCCGCAGGACCGGAGTCATTCAGAACACAAAAAGGGTAGGACTTACCGAAAATGACCGGTTCCTGAACAGTCAGGGAAAGCCTGGGCAAAGGATTTCCACTACTCCGCACCAAATACGGGAGAAGAGATGCAACTGTTCCTCTATCTGATTGTTCCTGAATGGACATTTTAGCTCAATTGACCTGAAACCAGTAATTGCGTACGAGAACCGCAGATTTTCTTTATTGTTTCTTAAATTTTGACCAGAAGTTACTCGAAGTTTTTTCTCGGGAAGGCTCATTTTTCTTTTCAGGAAGATCTTTTTCTACCGGGTTGGACGGAGGCACGCCAGGTGATGGCTGCGCCACCTCAGCCAAACGCCCCTGTCCGAGAAAACAGAATACCGGGCCTTGGGAACTGAGGGATATGTGATCATCAAGATTGAGGGGGGCCTGGAATTCAAAAGATTTGTTATTAAGCAACACCAGGTTCCGGCCGGAGAGATCTTTTATCCAATACTGGTTCCGGCTGAAAAAAATCTGCGCATGATGATCAAGGATTGCCGGATGCAAGAGAACAAAATCACATGTCGGGTTCTTCCCGATGGTGATTGGCAACTCCTTGTAAGACCGAATGGTTGGGCCAAATTGAATAATGAACGGCGCCTTTGTTTTTTGTGCGGGGATATCGGCAACGGGTTCTGAAACCGGTGGAAGATTATCGCTACTAGCGGTCTTGGGAGGCTGGGGAGGCTCAAGGCAATCCTTGTTCGCGAGCGGAACCTCTTCAGAAAGCTTTAAAGGCGTTTCCTGATACGAGCGGTAATTGTCATCTTCAGCGACAGTATCGGTTACTCTGGTGAGAAAGCTGACTTTGGGGCCGCCTGCAGCAATTTCCAGCACATCTCCATCTTTGAGAAATGACTCCTGTACTTTCTTACCATTCAGAAACGTTCCGTTGGCACTGAAGTCGGTCAATTTGAACTGGTTTCCCTCGCGCCGTATTTCGGCATGTTTTCTGGATATGCTCGTCATATCCGCGGGAAACCGCAGCAAACAGGAAGAGAGGCGCCCGATAGAGATCAAGCCTTCCGAAAATTCCTGTATTTCCCCCTTCATGGGTCCATGAAGGTGAATCAATTGCACTATTATGGAAGGCGGCTTTTTCATACTGTAAATCCGTAAGGTATTTTAAAAAAAGACGACCGATAATCATGGGAAAGATCAATTAATTCAACACCATTGTCACTAAATCGCGCCTGACCGTACCGTGCTGCACGGCTGCGTCCTTAATGGGCAAATCCCCCGATCCCCTGCACCGCGCTATTTCCCCGCAGTGCATCACTATCAAGGCCCTTCATGGGCTCGGCAACTTCAAAAGCAGCTTCTTTAATGCTTGTCTTGCCATTGGCAATTACTTCGCCTCTCAAACGGTACGTGCCTTCGGAAAGAGTCGACGGAAAGACGACAGCTTGTTCAGTAGAGTAGGTGCCGGATTTTCGGCTCGTCGTGGTGGGGCCGATTTCCTTGAGCGCTTTCTTTCCAATCTTGATCACCCGCTTCTCCTCGACCTCGATCTTTTGGTCGGGATCGCCATCCAATATTGCATAGTCGATTATGAGTTTAGCCTGTTTACCCGGCTCAACCATTTCAGGCACTATGCGCACAGCTTCGATCTTGATCATGGTCCCCTGCACGGGCTGATATTTATATGCCTTAGCAGTTTCCTCAGCGTCTCTGATCCTCTTGTCAACGCAGTGGCCTATGGCCAGCCCCGCAATCGCCCCAGCGGCTGCGCCGATCAAAATACCGCCAGTACGGTTTTTCTTGCCGCCGGCCAGTCCTCCGATTGTGCCTCCGATACCGGCACCGGCAACTGTGCCAATCTCTTTGCCTGTCAGAGAGGAGCAGGCGGTCACTGTCAATGAGACACATAACAGTGCTGCGGTGACCTTTTTCATTTATTTACTCCTTGCACCAAGAAACTGGCGGAAAACCATGAAGTGCTGAAACTAACATAGCCGTTTGTAAACATTCATTTTTCCCGAACCGATGCAAAAGCCCGGAAATTTAATCCCTCCCCTTGTGAGGGAGGGATTAGGCAAAAACTCAGATGTTATATCATTTTCTCAATATCATCAGCCCGGTCGCCGGGTGCTGGGTGGCTGGAAAACACGCTTCGATCATTACCGTACATCTTTTCAAGTTTACGCAGAGCGCTCACAGCAGCTTTGGTATCGTATTTATTCGTTTTCATGACTTTGACGGCGTATTTATCAGCTTCGCTTTCCTCTGATTGGGAAAACTGAGCATTGACGAGCTTTTCAGCAAAGTCACCGACGACCGAATTACTCAGCGTAGACACTGTATTACTGGTGCTTGCAGCCCCCACCTTGCGAGCAACCACGGCAGCGTGGGCCATCTGAACTTTCTGTTTGGAATGTCCCAAATTTACATGTCCTATTTCGTGTCCCAACACATAGCGGATCTCGTCATCGGTCATCTTGTCCATCAATGCGCTGAAGACACGAACGGTTCCATCAGCCATGGCGAATGCATTGACATCTTTTACGAGATAGACCTTGATATCGAGCTTTTGTGTACCCTCGGTTTTCATCCCTTTTGTGATCTTGGCCAGACGCTTTGCATAAGGGCTGGAAGGCGGCGCAATTTTGTTGGCCTTATCCATGTAAGCTCTTGCCTGGCCTGCTTCGCTTTTTATTTGGGCGTCTGACAACGTAGCCGCCTTGACGGCATCATTCCCGGCATCCAACATTCCATTGAGACTGAACCCTGCAAATGCAAACTGAGCACATGCTAAAACCACAAAACCCGCTAATACCGTCTTCTTCAACATGACTTTCCTCCTCGAATTTTAAGTACACACTAATACAACTACCTACTCATGCCATTGAAACAATAATCAGTCCCTCAAATTGATCCACAGTTACTTAATCAGAAGGAGGTATACTGAACAGCAAACAATAGATGTTTACCTGCCGAGTTTGGTTAGATGATGGTAAACCATGATCATAATCGGACAAATAGCTCAGCACGCTTCTATGAATTGTATTTTCCGACGCAAGATGCTATTCTTTTAAAGAATCTATTGATTCCGGCCACAGGTCAGCAACAGCTTTATCCAGTTTTGATGCAATAATATTGCGTATACGCTCAGACCTGACTCTTCCTGAGATAACATGGCTAATATACGACCTGCAAACATTGCATTCTTTTGCAATTTCAGCACTCGTAATGGATAAACCCAACATCAATTGACGGATTTTAATTGCATTTGTTTTCATCATGTTGAAAGGAATAACCGAAAATGGGCAACACAGTCAACAAAAAAGTTTCACACCTTCACCAAGAATACATCGAAAACGGTAATGCCTCCAAAAACACAGTCAAACTCAAGGTGCCGGGAGGACATGTTCTGATCAACACAAAGGACGCACTTGGCCGTATTAAAGAGGAATTGGGACTGCAAACCGACGCCGAGTTGGCCGACGTCATGTCTGTCAATATCCGGCGTATACACAACTGGAAACAACGCAATACGGTTCCCACCGAGGCAATTGTCGCCATTTGCGGTTCTGAAGGCCTGGATTTGGAGTACATTCTGACCGGCAACAAACCCAATTGGGCCAAGGAGCAGCAAACGCAGGAAAAAGAACCCAGCGAACTTGAATCTCACAATATTTCCAATGATCCCCAAAGGGTTTGCCCACCTTACAAGAATTATGTAAAGCACGACTGCCACGGCAACGAACTCTATTCTTTCGAATCTCCCCAACTCGTTGATGTGCTGGCGCCTGGAACCAATTGGCTTGTCCATGCTCTCGGTGTGCAACCGGAAGATCTTATTCTGATGAAGATTGTCGGAGACAATATGTTCCCATGGGCCCAGGACGGGGACCTGGTCTTCGTAGACACATCTCAAAAAAGCACAATAAATGGCGGGGTATTGGCTTTACGATATTCTGATGGCACCATGGTAGTCCGGCGTGTATTCAGAAACCCGGATGGGACGTTACATGCAAAATGCGACGCAGACTGCTGTGAACCGGAATTGATCGATATAAGCAACGAAGATATGTATCCACTTGTTGTCGGGCGTGTTATACGCCGGCTTGTAAAGTAAATTTTTCTACCGCCCGATCCAAGTGACCAAGGCCTCTTCCGGAAGACAACGAGCGGCCATTCTCGATCAAACAGTCAAAACAAAAACAGGGGGCAGACTACTAATATAAGTAGCCTACCCCCTGTCTTTGCCCTGGAGCGAGAAACGGAATTAAAGAACCGAACGCCCCTTTGAGTTAAGCTCAAACCCCTTGTTTTATAAAAAAAGAATTCCCCTGGGCTTTGGATGTAGCCCCCTAAATACATCTCTCAGATTATTCATTCGAATTGCCGAAACGCGTCCGGGCCTTTTCGTAGGCCTTCTGCAGATCATCCAGGGCGGATTGGGCACCGGCTTTGGTATCCTGCAACGCCTTGCCGCTGGCACTCTTCATATCCTTGAGCTTCTTCTGAACCTTTTTCTGCATTTCCCGCAATTCGTCCATTTGCCGCGACATGTCCGCCTTGGCCTCTTCCTTGGCCACCTTTATCTTTTGTTCCAGATCGTCGAGTTTTTTGCCGATTTCCGCTGCTTTATTTTCCATTGTATTCTGACCCTGCTCATACCTTTCCTCCTCACCAACCTGGGCTGCGGATACGTTTCGCCCGACAAAGGAGCCGGTAGAGATGGCGATTGCAATGGCTGTCATCATGCTGGCAGCAACTCGTCTGTTCATGACTTCCTCCTTCCTTGGAATACCCATGAGCATAGGAATAAGCCCCCGACTTTTAAATTTTACTGCTTCTACAGGTATGTGCGCAAGTTTTTGAAACGGATGCGCTCAGCCGATCATATATTTCAAATCCGAAACATTGGTGGGATACGCCCAGAGCACTTTCTTCAGGTCCTGGTTGGTGAGTCCGAACTTGGTGGCCATCGCAAAGATGTTGATCGCCTCGCCTGCGTTGTGCCCAAGCAAGTGGGCGCCCAGTATGCGGCCGCTCTCTTTTTCGAGAATGACCTTGTAGAATGAATGTTCCTGGCCAATCCGGCGCGACGAGGGCCAGGCGTCCATGGTGCCGCGATTGATGCGGAAGGGGATCCCCGAGGCCAAGGCCTCATCTTCCTTCATGCCGACCTGCGCCAACGGCGGTTGGGTGAAGACCACGCTCGGGATGCCATGGTAGTCGGGGACCCGTCGGTTGCCGTTCAGGATATTATCCGCGGCAACCGCGGCCTCCATGTCTGCGACTGTCGCCAGTTGGGGGCCCGCGCCGCAAGCATCTCCGATTGCGTAGACGCGGGTGTTGCCGATGCTCTGCAGGAACTCGTTGACAGCAATTCCGAGCTTAGAGCGGGGAATACCTCCCGAGTCCAGGTCAAGTTCGTCCAGGTCCGCTACCCGTCCGGCGCAGTTCACCACCAGATCCGCTTCGACAACCTGGGCGCAGCCCGCACTGCCACGCACGATGAATGCGCCGCTGCTCTTTTCTACGTCGCATACTTCGAACCCCATCGAAATTGCGATGCCGTTGGCGATCGATGCTTCGGCCAGGCTGCCGACGAGCTCGGCGTCGAAGCGCTTCAGGATCTGGTTGCTGCGCTGCAGTACACTTACTTCGGCCCCGGCGGTACGTGCGACATGGGCGAACTCCATGGCGATATAACCACCTCCAATGAACGCAACGCGATGCGGCAGTTGTTCAAGTTCGAGAAACTCATCGCTGGTTACGGTAAATTCGGCGCCGGGAAAATCGAGCCTTGCCGTTCTGGACCCGGTCGCGATCACAATGCGCTCCGGCCGGACCCTGAGGTCGGAGTCAATTGCCACCTCGTCAGGTGAAATGAAGCGCGCGGTGCCATGCAATCGCTCGATGCCCGCCTTCTGGAAATCCTTTTCGGTGCGGTCGGGGACTGCGTCTGTGAAAGCTGCCTTGGACTTCATTAACGCGGGCCAGTCGATCTGCGCGGCCGGTCGGATACCGATCAGCGACATCTGATGTGAAAGATGGGCGACCTCGGCTGCCGCGACCAGGTATTTCTTTGGCTGGCATCCCCGCATGGCGCAGGTCCCGCCATAGGGGCGGTTATCCACCACCGCGACCCGCAGTCCCCCCTTGTTCAGCGCCATCGCCAGGGTATAACCCGCAGTGCCCGTTCCGATCACCAGCACATCGACCGAATTAACCATGAAATTGCTCCATTACACATGTGATTTACACGACCCTGGAGATAATCGTCCACCTTGTTTAAAACCCATGGATTGAGGTTAACATATTTTCAACTCTTTGCACTTACGGGCAAATCACTGAAAAACGAATGTTGCGGGAGTGTAATGTTGAAATAATAAAAAGTGTGCCCATACTGATACTGGATTTACTCATCCCCGTTTTTCACCTTTGTTTCACATCAGCCTTTCAGCGCGGACGATACAGCATATTCAATCCGTAAAATCTTGTGTAAAATATTAATCATGATGCTTTCGCAGTTTCTCAAAAACAATCCCCTCCCCCCTGGCGGGGGAGGGTTAGGGAGGGGGG
>MTLD01000717.1_pt1 | contig 56535 bp, 38 predicted proteins | sample 1982471 | NCBI WGS metagenome assembly MTLD01 (sample SAMN05712604, study PRJNA340218) | biofilm metagenome | isolation source: sample SPM anode biofilm adapted to -50 mV | place: USA | collected 2012-02-03
TCGGTGCGGGTCTGGGTGATGACCGGCGACGATTCGGTCTGACCGTAGGCGATGGTGATTTCGGAAGCGTTCATCTGGCTGATGACCTTTTTCATGACTTCAATCGGGCAGGGAGAACCGGCCATGATCCCGCTGCGCAGGCTGCTCAGATCAAATTTATCAAAATCGGGATGTTCCAGCTCGGCGATGAACATGGTGGGAACACCGTGCAGCGCCGTGCATTTTTCCATCTCAACGGTTTTCAGTACCTTGAGCGGATCAAACACCTCCACCGGAACCATGGTGGAACCGTGGGTAACGCAGGCCATAACGCCCAGTACGCAGCCGAAACAGTGGAAAAACGGAACCGGAATGCAGAGGCGGTCTTTTTCCGTAAACTTCATGCATTCACCGATATTGAAGCCGTTGTTGACGATGTTGTAATGGGTCAGCATGACCCCTTTCGGAAAACCGGTGGTACCGGAGGTGTACTGCATGTTGATGGTTTCGTGGCAATCCAGGGTGCTTTCCACGGCAGCCAGCTCCGCATCGTCAACTCCGGCGCCCAGTTCGATGATCTTTGCGAAGCTGATCATGCCGGATGGGGTTTCGTCGCCGATGAACACAACCTTTTTCAGGACCGGCAGAGCAGCGCTGATCAGGTTGCCCGGCTCGGAGGATGCCAGCTCCGGGACGACCTCGTTGATCGTCAGGGTGTAATCGGAATCCTTGAAGGAGCCGACCATGAACAGCGCGCAGGAATCGGACTGCCGCAGGATATAGTCCAGTTCGGCCGATTTGTAGCTGGTGTTGATAGTGACAAGGACGGCGCCGATCTTGGCACTGGCAAACTGGAGAATGACCCACTCCGGAACGTTGTAGGCCCAGATGGAGATATTGTCGCCCTTCCTGATGCCAAGACGGAGCAACCCCTTGGCAACCTGACGGCAGATGTCGTTGAATTGGCGGTAGCTGTAGCGCAGGCCCCTTTCCGGATACACCAGCGCTTCGTTGTCCGGAAACCGTTCCGCCATCTGGTCCAGCAATCCCCCTACGGTTACATCGAGCTGTCGTGACATGGTTGATCCTCCTTCTGTTTTGTAGCGATCTTTATTCTGATTCATTCTGATCTTTATTAGTTCCCTCTCCCACTGGGAGAGGGAACTAATAAAGAAATTTCGAGCCACTCGGAGTTTTCATTCCCGGCCAAGCGCCAGAGCCACCCTGGAGCCTGACGGTCGGCCAAGATAGTTGCAGATGTAGGTGCCCGCCCCCCTCAGCAGCGTCAAATCGACACCGGTTTCAATACCGAGACCGTTCAGCATCCAGAGCAGATCCTCGCTGGCCACGTTGCCTGCGGCCCCCTTGGCGTACGGGCAGCCGCCCAGTCCGGCCACGGAGCTGTCAACTACCGAAACCCCCAGTTCAAGAACCGCCAGAATATTGGCCAGAGCCTGGCCGTAGGTGTCGTGAAAATGCGCCGCCAGCCGGTCGAGCGGCACGCGCTCCGCAACCGCCTTGACCATGGCCTGGGCCTGGCCCGGAGTCCCGATCCCGATCGTGTCTCCCAACGAAATTTCGTAACACCCCATTTCAAAGAGGCGCTGCGAGATATCGGCCACCGCCTCCAGCGGAACCTCACCCTGGTAAGGGCAGCCGAGAACACAGGAAACGTAGCCGCGCACCTTGATGCCGCGCTGGCGGGCGGCTTCGATCACCGGCGCGAAGCGTTCCAGGCTTTCGGCTATGGAACAGTTGATGTTGCGCCGGGAGAAGGCTTCCGAAGCCGCTCCGAAGACCGATATTTCCTGAACGCCGACCGCCATGGCCGACTCGAAACCCTGCATGCCTGGAACCAGCACCGGATAACTGACACCGGGGCGGCGGGTAATTCCGGCCATGACCTGGCTGTTGTCGGCCATCTGGGGAACCCATTTGGGAGAGACGAAACTGGTGGATTCAATCACGCTCAGCCCGCTGGCCGAAAGACGGTTGATAAATTCGATCTTGACCTCACCCGGAACGATAGCCGCTTCGTTCTGCAGACCGTCCCGGGGGCCGACTTCAACCATTTTGACCCGTTTGGGGAGGTTCATGACGGTTTATCCCCCTCAGCTGTGAAGGCCAGCAGTTCCGCGCCTTCGTTGACCACTGCACCGACGCTGAAATGAATCTCGGCAACGATGCCATCCCGCGGGGCGGTAATGGTATGCTCCATCTTCATGGCTTCCATGATGACCAGCGGCGTACCGCGTTCCACCACCGCTCCCTCATCCACCAGCAGCGCCACGATCTTGCCCGGCATGGGCGCGGTCAGGCGGCCACCCTCGACCTCCTGCTCGCCGGCATGGGCCAGCGGGTCGTGGAGTACCAGGCGGTGACTGCTGCCGCGGGTTACGATCGTCAGGTCATCGCCGTGGCGGACAACCGTGGCTGTGAAGCGCGCCCCGCCCAGGTCGGCCAGCAGATCGCCCTCTTCGTTCAACCTCCCCTGCACCAGAAGCGGACCGCCGGGGAGATCCAGCAGGTAGCCGGAGCTGCGATAGTGAGCTGTCACGCAAACCGCGGAATCGTTGTCCCGGAAGGTAAAAACATGGTGATTGTCGCCGTTCATCTGCCAGCCGGTGGTCAGGTGCCAGGGTGCCCAGCGGTCAAAGGAGGCGGCGGCCATTTTTTCCGCTTCAACGGAGCGGCGCAAAAGCACATCCAGACAGGCCAGGGCCAGCACTTGATCGGATGCCGGAGTCGTTTCGGGAAACAGCACGGCGCGGTGCCGCTCGATGAAGCCGGTGTCGAAATCTCCGGCGGCAAAAGCGGGATGGGCAGCCACAGCAGCCAGAAACTCGATGTTGGTGTTCACCCCCACCACCTGGTATTCGGCCAGCGCCGAACGGAGACGGCGCAGCGCACCGGCCCTGGTGGCATCCCAGACGATCAGCTTGGCGATCATCGGATCATAGTGGATGCTGACGCTATCCCCCTGGCGCACGCCGGTGTCGATCCGGACATGGGCGCTCTCCGCTGGCGGGCGCAGATGGGTCAGATCACCGATTGAAGGGAGGAAATCCCGGGAAGGATCCTCAGCATAGATCCGGGCCTCGATGGCATGGCCGCCAATGGCCAGCTGTTCCTGGGCGCAAGGAAGCGGCTCGCCGGAAGCGACCCTGAGCTGCCACTCCACCAGGTCCTGCCCGGTGATCATCTCGGTGACCGGATGCTCCACCTGCAGGCGGGTATTCATCTCCATGAAGTAGAAGGAACCGTCCGTATCAAGCAGAAACTCAACCGTACCGGCGCCGACGTAACCGATAGCACGGGCCGCAGCGACCGCCGCCGCCCCCATGCTGTCCCGCAATCCCTGGGTCATGCCGGGGGCCGGAGCCTCCTCCAGCACTTTCTGGTGACGACGCTGGATGGAGCAGTCACGTTCGAAGAGATGGACGGCGTTCCCCTGGCTGTCGGCAAAAACCTGAATTTCCACATGGCGCGGTTTGGTCAGGTATTTTTCCAGCAGCACACGGTCGTCACCAAAAGAGTTGCCGGCCTCGCGGCGAGCCCCGGCCAGCGCGTCGTCGAACCCGTCCGTTCCCCAGACCACCCGCATCCCCTTGCCGCCGCCACCGGCGGTAGCCTTGATCAGGATCGGATAACCGATCCGGTCAGCCGTTTCCCGCAGCAGGTCCGGATTCTGATCCTCGCCGTGATAACCGGGCACCAGCGGGACCGCCGCTTCCTCCATGATGCGCTTGGCCGCACTTTTCGATCCCATCGCCCGGATAGCTGCTGTCGGAGGACCGATAAAGACGATTCCGGCCCGGTCGCACGCCTCGGCGAATTCGGCGTTTTCCGAAAGGAAACCGTAGCCAGGGTGAACGGCCTGGGCGCCGCTTCTGCGGGCCACATCCAGAATCAGTTCGGGGCGAAGGTAGCTTTCCCGGGCCGGGGCCGGGCCGATATGGTAGGCCTCGTCGGCCAGAGCCACATGCATTGCGCCCGCATCGGCATCGGAATAAACCGCCACCGTGCGGATGCCAAGGTTTCGGGCGGTACGGATGACACGACAGGCGATTTCGCCGCGATTGGCAATCAGTATTTTATCGAACATAGGAGTGTCCTTTGCGGTCAGTTGATGTTTCAGGGTTACTTTGCTACCCATCCCGGAGTACGTTTCTCCAGAAAGGCTGTCAAACCTTCCCGCCCTTCGGCTGAAGCCCGCCGGTCGGCAATCCGTCCGGCAGTATCGCCAATCAGGGCATCGTCCAGCGGCCGTCCGGAGACCGTTGCAATCAGCTCCTTGGCTGCGGCCATAGCCTGTGGGCCGTTTTTCAGCAGCAGAGACGCCAGTTCCATTCCACGTGCCAGCAGATTTTCCTCATCCTCCACGACTTCATGCAGCAGGCCGATGCGCTGTGCCTGATCGGCGTCGAACGGCTCTGCTGTCAGGAAATATCGCCGACAGGCCCGGGGGCCGATAGCGGCCATAACATAAGGGGAGATCACCGCCGGCATCAGCCCCAGCTTAACCTCGGACAGGCAGAATGAAGCCCGGCGGGTGGCAATCGCCAGATCGCAGCAGGCCACCAGACCGACTCCGCCGCCATAGGCCGCACCCTGCACCAGGGCGATGGTCGGCTTGGAAAGGTTATTCAGGGTTTGCATCAGCTCCGCCAGACCCATGGCGTCAGCCAGATTCTGTTCCCTGCTGTAGTCGGCCATGCGCCGCATCCAGTTCAGATCCGCCCCGGCCGAAAAGCTCCGGCCGCTGCCCGCCAGCTGCACGACCCGGACAGTTTCATCCGCCTCCAGCCGTTTCAATTCTGCAGTCAGATCAGCAATCAGCAGATCATCAAAAGCATTGTGCAGCTCGGGACGATTCATGGTCAGGGTGGCAATCCCCGGTTCGCAGATATTTGTGATGATGGTCGCTTCGCTCATGTTTTTTCCTGTCTCTCCGGTTGCGGTAAAAAACTTGGGGCCAACTTTCCTACATGCGAAACACGCCGAACTGCGTCTTCTCAACCGGTGCGTTCATGGCCGCCGATATGCCCAGTCCCAGCACCATGCGGGTGTCGGCCGGATCGATAATGCCGTCGTCCCACAACCGGGCGCTGGCGTAGTAAGGATGTCCCTGACTCTCATACTGATCGCGGATGGGAGCTTTGAAACCCTCCTCCTCTTCGGCGCTCCAGCTCTCGCCACGCATCTCCATGCCGTCGCGCTTGACCTGGGCCAGTACGCTGGCGGCCTGCTCGCCACCCATGACCGAGATACGGGCGTTGGGCCACATCCACATCAGTCGCGGTCCGTAGGCTCGGCCGCACATGCCGTAATTACCGGCCCCGAAACTGCCGCCGATAATGACCGTAAATTTGGGGACCGCGGCGCAGGCAACGGCGGTGACCATCTTGGCGCCGTCCCGGGCGATGCCCCCCGCCTCGTACTTGCTGCCGACCATGAAGCCGGAGATATTCTGCAGAAAAACCAGCGGGATGCCGCGCTGGCTGCAGAGCTCTATGAAGTGAGCCCCCTTGAGGGCCGACTCGGAGAAGAGGATGCCGTTGTTGGCGACGATCCCCACCGGATAGCCCCAGATATGGGCAAAGCCGCAGACCAGGGTTGTGCCGTAAAGCTGCTTGAACTCGTCAAATTCGGAACCATCCACAACGCGGGCGATCACCTCCCGCACGTCGTACGGCTTACGTGTGTCGGTCGGGATAATCCCGTAAAGTTCGGCCGGGTCGTAGAGCGGATCGACCGGTGGAAGCATGGCGACCGGCGGCCGCTTGACCCGGTTCAGATTACTGACGATGCGCCGCGCAATGGCCAGCGCATGGCCGTCATCCACTGCATAGTGATCGGTCACGCCGGAGGTGCGGCAGTGCACATCGGCGCCCCCCAGATCTTCTGCGCTGACCACCTCACCGGTGGCTGCCTTGACCAGCGGCGGTCCGGCCAGGAAAATGGTGCCCTGGTTGCGGACGATGACACTTTCGTCGGACATGGCCGGCACGTAGGCTCCCCCGGCGGTGCAGGAGCCCATCACGACCGAGATTTGCGGAATGCCGCGACCGGACATGGTGGCCTGATTGAAGAAAATTCTGCCGAAATGGTCCCGATCCGGGAATACTTCGTCCTGCCGCGGGAGAAAAGCCCCTCCCGAATCAACCAGGTAGATGCAGGGGAGATTGTTCTCCCGGGCAATTTCCTGGGCGCGGAGATGCTTTTTGACGGTGAGCGGATAGTAGGTGCCACCCTTGACGGTGGCGTCGTTGGCTACGATCAGGCATTCCTGCCCTTTGACCCGGCCGATGCCGGTGATGATACCGGCCGCCGGAACATCCTCGCCGTATACCTCCCAGGCCGCAAACTGTGAGAGTTCCAGAAAGGGCGAGCCCACATCCAGCAACTGGCGGATCCGTTCCCGCGGCAAGAGCTTGCCCCGTTCGATATGCTTCCTGCGCGCCTTTTCGTCGCCCCCCAGAGTTATTTTGGCCACCTTTTCGCGCAGGTCGGCCACCAGTTTCGTCATCAGTTCCGCATTGCGGAGGTACTCTTCCGAGGTGCTTTTGATCGTGCTTTTATATACGGTCATGTCGTTATGTTCTCCCTTGGTGCCATCGGCCTGACGTTTCTAAGCAAGACTAAGGAGCGGTTTCATTGAACAGTTCCCGGCCGATCAGCATGCGCCGGATCTCGCTGGTACCGGCTCCGATTTCGTAAAGTTTGGCGTCCCGTAACAATCGCCCGGTCGGGTACTCATTGATATAGCCGTTGCCGCCCAGAATCTGGATCGCTTCCAGCGCCATCCAGGTTGCCTTCTCGGCAGCGTAGAGGATCGCTCCGGCCGCATCCTTGCGGATCGAGTTTTTGCCGCTGCAGGCGTGGGCAACCGCATAAACATAAGCCCGACAGGCATTCATGGTGCTGTACATATCGGCCAGCTTGCCCTGCATCAGCTGAAACTCGCCGATGGCCTTGCCGAACTGACGCCTTTCGTGGATATAGGGAATCACCACATCCAGACAGGCCCGCATGATCCCCAGCGGACCAGCCGCCAGCACCGCCCGCTCATAATCCAGCCCGCTCATCAGGATCTTGACCCCATCGCCCACATTTCCGACCACATTCTCGACCGGAACTTCGCAATCCTCAAACACCAGCTCGCAGGTGTCGGAACCGCGCATACCGAGCTTGTCCAGCTTCTGGGCTGTTGAAAAACCTTTGAAGCCCTTTTCGATCAGGAAGGCGGTGATCCCTTTCGACCCGGCGTTGATGTCGGTTTTGGCATAAACCAGCAGCGTGTCGGCGTGGGGGCCGTTGGTAATCCACATTTTGGTGCCGTTCAGGATAAAATAGTTCCCTTTCCGGTCCGCCCTCAGGCGCATGCTGACCACATCCGAACCGGCTCCCGCCTCACTCATGGCCAGGGCGCCGACATGCTCACCGCTGATCAGCTTCGGCAGGTAGCGCCGTTTCTGAGCTTCGCTGGCATTGCGGTAGATCTGGTTGATGCAGAGATTCGAGTGCGCGCCGTAGGCCAGGGCCACCGAGGCCGAGGCCCGGCTGATCTCCTCGATCACCACCACATGCTCCAGGTAGGTCATCCCCGAACCGCCGTACTCTTCCGAAACCGTAACTCCATGCAGCCCCAGATCGCCCATTTTGCGCCACAGATCCATCGGAAAATGGTTGTCCCGGTCGATATCTGCTGCCCTGGGCGCAATTTCGGCCATGGCGAAGTCGTTTACGGTGTCCCTGAGCAGGTCGGCTGTTTCACCCAGATCAAAATTAAGCGTCGGATAAGATTTCATCGATTCATCTCCCCTCTTGGCTGACTTGAGTCGCTCATGTTCCGCTGTACTGACCATCGCGCTTTTCGATAAAGGCCAGCACCGCTTCCTGGTGATCGTCGGTATGATGCGCCATGGCCTGAAACGAAGCACACAGATCCAGAAAATCGGGCAGATCCGAGCGTTGGGCCAGCTTCATCATCCGTTTGGTGAGCCGCAAAGCCTGTGGAGGTTTGGCGGCAATTTTTCCGGCCAGCTCCATGGCACGTGGCAGAAGTTCGGCGGGTTCAACCACATCCAGCACGATTCCCATCTGCAGGGCTTCTTCCGCATTAATCATCCTTCCGGTAAAGGTCAGCTCCGCCGCCCGCTGATAGCCGATCAGGCGCTGCAGGAACCACCCCCCGCCATCCCCCGGAATAATACCGAGGTTGATAAAAGTTTCCCCCATCAAGGCGCGCTTTGAGGCGATCCGCAGATCGCACATACAGGCCAGGTCGAACCCGGCGCCGACCGCCGGTCCGTTAATTGCCGCAATCAGGGGAATCTCTGCCTTGTGAAGCGCCAGTGGAATCTGTTGAATGCCGCGCCGGTACTGTTCCTGAATCTCATAGGTTGACCCGGCGAAAATTCCGGCACGATCCTGCATCTCCTTGATATTGCCGCCGGAAGAGAAAGCGGCCCCCTCACCCGTGATGACCAGAACCGAAACCCCGGACTCACCATCAGCCCACCGGACCGTCCGCAAAATATCATCGATAAGCGCCGTTCCGGTCAGGGCGTTGCGCAGGTCATCGCGCCGAAAGGTCAGGACGGCTACCCGGCCGGTCAAGTCAAGCGAGGAGTCGGTAAGTATTGGCAATTCCATTGGCGCACTCCATAATCCGGATTGAACTTAAAAATCCCTTTGCCTGGACAAAGCATTCAGCATAGCAACCAGAATAAACCAGTTTACGTATAAGTCAACCCAAAATATAACATTTTTATATCTGATTATAATTTTAATTTGACGAGCAATCGCCCAAACAGCCGCATTACAGCGATATAGCCTATTCAATTAGCTTTTGGGAGTATTATCAGGGAAAGAGTTATCAGTTACGTTGTTTTGCTAGTTTCGATTCGGGAAGGTGTTGATGCCGGCATGCAGTCCGACCGTCTTGTATATCCTTACGTCTTCCCAAGGCTCGTCAAGGATTTTGCTTACCTGCAGATCATCCCACGGCTCATCAAGGATACCGTCATGAATGGCCCAGCTCCTGCCGTGAACACTCTTCTCCATGCCGGGCATCCTGAAGGGGGAAGATCCGTCGAGCTTCCCGGTGAGGACACCACCCGGCCCGAATTCCCGGTTGATCTCATTCATCATCAGACGCCCTTTCAGATAATCAAACCCGTATTTTTCATATCGGATGGCATTGTCGTAGGTGAGAGGCTCGGCCAGTATGATGTCCATGCCGAGCGAATCTACAAATCTCTCAAAGAGGGTAAAGAACTCGCCGAAAGCGTTGAGCCCCCAACTGGTCTGGTTCGGGAACAGTCCGGCCTGCATGGCGCGGATCTCCTCGGGAATGTTGCGCCCAAGCGTGGCAAAACAGTTGTTGTCGCCGTTCTCGTCAACATCTACCGCAAAATAAGGACTGAAGGGATCGTTGATGACACAGAAGGAGAGTTCCATCTGGTGAAAATAGGTCTCGGCAATATCCAGAAAAAATGCCGTCCGGCGGTCTTCGGGATCGCGACGAACCTCGATCCGGACCAGCGCCCCTTCCGGCGCGATAATTTTCACCCGCCTGCGCCCATCCGCCCCAAGCAAAGTCTCCGGCGAGATTCCGAGATAACGGAGCAGCCGGGGCGGAATAATGCCGGCATATATTTTATCCTTCTCCGGCTGCTCCAGGGCATTAATATCCGCAAGGCCACCTAACTGGCGCGCACTAACGGACATAAGCGGTCCATTTCCCGGCAGCTTACTCACATATCCCCCAGACAGACAAAGACGATTGGACCTGTTCAGCGCCCCGTCACTACTCTTGTATCACAAATTCCCAGGCGCACCAGAAATCTTCCGGGTGAACATCCGGCGGGCAGGCGATACAGCGGGTCACTATGCGCGGATCGATAGTTCTGGCAAATTCGGAGTACTCCACAATACCGACCGACTTGCAGGGATGATCGGCCAGACCTTTACGCTTGCGGGCCGACTGCACGCGACAGTCCAGCATCCTGAACACCGCCCGGGTTTCAGTTACTTCTATGCTTTCCTGAAGGTTCAGGCGGGCATAGAAGCGGTGTTTCAAACACTCAACCAGAGCCGCAATCCCGCCACCCGGCTTGATTCCGAGCCGCTCCATGATGCGTTTGGCTTCTATGACCGTAAAAAGGCGCCAGGCATCCGTATCAATATCCACCGCCACTTCCATGCCATAGCGCTTTTCAATTGACTGAAACCAGACGCCGTCGTGGGCCAGCCAGTTTTTGGCGTCATCGATAATGATCTTAACCAGCTCTTCCTTACTCAGATCGTAAAGGAGGCTGACCCCCTCGTCACCAGCTCTCTCCGCACTAGACATGATATTCCTCCTTGGGATGGTGGTGGCAACAACCCGGCAGAATCCGCCGAACCACTTTACTATATTTTTCACGTATACGTAATACACAAAACTATCATGCAGAATAAGGCTTTCACGAATACCTATATTGCGTTTACGTTTATGTCAACTAAAAAGTTAACATAATTTTATGGCTGCTGTAATTATGACCACACAATGGCCGCCATGATGCGCAACTAGCTGTTGCAATTAACTTGTTCGCAACAGAACGTTTTTTGTTAAAAGCAGGAAGGAGCTGCACAAAGTATAATTCACTTTCTAATCTTGAGGAGAACAGCTATAAATCGAGTAAGAGTACTATCGGAGGATGACATGCAGGATACGGAAGAAATAATAACCATTGGCGAGTTATGCAAAACGCTTGGACTGACCACCCGCACCTTGCGTTATTGGGAAGAGGTCGGGATTATCGAGTCAACCGAACGGTCGGACGGGGCAAACCGCGGTTACGCTCCCTATACGGTACGGCGGATCAAGTTCATCATGAAACTCAAGGATCTTGGACTTACTATCAGGGAAATGCAGGATTTGTATAAAGTTTATGGCGAGGCAAAGCAGACCGAACGCATGATACCGGAGTTGGTGCGAATCCTTGATGTGCATATCAATCTGATCGATGAGAAGATGGCCAAGCTTTCGTCGCTGCGCAATGAAATTGTCGGATACCGCCAGAAGATTCAGGACAAGTTTAACGCATCCATAAAATAGGACAGCTGGCGCAGGAGCGGCAGAAACAGCCTGGCACTCCTGCGTACCTGTCGTTTACGATTCAAAATTTTTAGACCGGCGCCAACTCGCATTCGAAACTCAGACGGTCGGTTGCTTCACCTTTTTGACTCTTTTGGCGGCCACACGCGGTTTCGCAGCCGGGACTACGGCGCTAACAGCCACAAATGAGGCCGGATCAGCCGGCTCCAGAATTGCGTAATGGGAAGAAGCAATTTTCCTGACGATTCCATCACTGAACTGAATAGTCGCTTTCAGAGCACCTACCTCAACAACCTTGCCGGCTCCCCATTCAAGAGCACCAGAATGGCTGACTACAATTCCTCGTTTGATAATCATATAATCTCCTTTTCCTGCTGAATTTACAGCTGCTGCCTTACGCAACTGCCACCAGAAAGCCGGCCTGCATACGACCACCCTCCTGACGACAGAATTCCTGCATCTCTACTTACATGTTGCCCTGTATTTGCCATGCTTTCCAAATATCCGGCCATAACGTAGGAGTTCACGAAACAAGAACAGTCGAAATGGACGGCGCATACCGAACCGGAGGATTTAACAATGGAGGTGGAAGAAGGTGGTTGGGAAACAGAGAGGGTTCAAAACAACTAAGAAAATTGAACTCCTGATGGCGGATTGGTTGTTAACAGTACGCCTTTATCAGGTTAATAGACAGCAATATTATTTTGCCTGGCGGCAATGCTGTCTGTGGATGTACTTTATATTGCGGCCTTTTCGATCAATGCACCCGGAGGAGCAAGCGGCGTGAGCCCGTTGCCTGTGCGCCCTTGCGAGCGCACAGACCTTTAAGGAAGAGAACGGAGCCTCACAGATTATCCGTATCTGATTCTTTGTTCTCTTTTCGCTCGCTTGCACCAGTTTTTTTATTGAATTTAAGTATAAATTGAAAAAACGACTTTTCACGCGGGACCAGGGTCGAACACTCGATGTCCCCGAGCTGACTCCCCTCCGGAGCCAGGAGCGATCCGCTTTTCTGAATCCCGAGCAACTGGCTTGGATAAACGCTGTGGTATCCGATGATCAGAAAGCTGGTCATACATGCCACTGCGGCATGTGTGCCGATGGCCGAACCGAACAGCTCCATCGCCATGATAGAAGCCGAGATCGGTGTATTGGCTGCTGCGGCCAGAACAGCCACCATCCCGATAGCGGAAAAAGCGGCCACATTCGGCTCGTGGAACAGAGTCGCAAACAGGTTGCCTGCTGCGGTACCCACAAAGAACACCGGAGTAAGGACGCCGCCGCTGCCGCCGCACCCGAGGGTAATGGCCGAAGTGATGCTCTTCCAGAAGACCGCGCCAACCGGCAGATGCTCCCCCCTCAGCGCTTTTTCAATATTTCCCAGCCCCAGCCCCAGATAATCCGGGGAAACAAAAGTGCCAATCAACACCAGGAGACCGCCACCGATCAGCGCACTGGCGACCCAGTGCCGGGTAAGGCGATCCAGCTGCTTGTGCATAAAATGCAGCAGCTGAATAAAAAACAGTGCAATCAACCCGCACCAGACACCGAGCAGCAGCATCTCCAGAAACCCCCAGCTGGTCATGTTGGACGTAATGCTTATGGCCTCATAAGGGTAGGTAACACCAAGCGCGGTTGCCACATGATAACCAACGATGCCGGCAACAAACGAGGGAAACATGACATCGTACATCATCTGCCCCAGCACCAGCACTTCTATGCCGAACAGCGCCCCGGCGATCGGAGTTCCGAAGACCGTTGCAAAGCCGGCGCTAATGCCGCAAATAACCAGTTTTTTTCTGTCAGATTCAGGCAGACGGGCGATAGAAGCAAAAGCAGAAGCCATTCCCGCGCCGATTTGCGCACAAGGCCCTTCCTTACCCGCCGAACCGCCGCTCGCCAGGGTGATGATCGTGGCACACAGCTTGACCGGAACTACCCTGAACGGAATCCGCCCCATTCGCTGGTGAACCGCTTCAATAACCTTCTCCGTTCCATGACCGGCGGCATCCGGCGCCAGATAACGCACCAAAGCGCTGCTGGCGAGCAGCGTTATTGGCAGGAACAGCTGATAAGGGAGGTTACCACTATAAAAAGAAGTGGTAACAGAAAGCGCTTTCAGGAAAAAGGTGGTGCCGAGACCTGCCAGCGCTCCAACCACAGAAGCATAAACTGTCCATTTGATAATGCTGGCAAAGAGCGTCAGTTGTTCGGATATACGAGGTTTCACCTGTTTATTTCACCTTTTTACTTCACCTTGATATTATTGAATAACAAATTCATCCCTGCGATTTTTAGCCCATGCCGATTCATTGCTGCCCTGGACTGCCGGACGCTCTTTACCGTAGCTGACGGTAGCAAGTCTTTCCGGCTGAACACCCATGGTCGTCAGATATTTCTGAGCGGCCTTGGCCCGTCGTTCTCCCAGCGCCAGATTGTACTCGGCAGATCCGCGCTCGTCGCAATGCCCCTCAATTTTTAACCTGGCGGCCGACTGTGCCTTCAGAAGGACTTCCGCGTTGCGTGACAGCGCATTTCTGGCATCCTGACTCAAATCGGAACTATCAAAGTTGAAGTAGACTTTTTCAAAGACATTCTGAGCCGGCACCGCATTGACCGCCTGTTCCGCCGGAGCGGCCGCCTTGGCCGCTGCAACCGGTTCGGACTTGACCGCCTCAGCTGTTTTAACCGCCTTGCTTTCTGCGGGCGCTGCAACCGCCTTGGCTGTCGCCTGATTGCCGGCAATCGACTCATCACTCTTGACAATATCCTTGTTGGCACACCCTGCAACTCCAAACAATACCCCTAAACATCCAGCAGCCACAACAACCTTTTTACAAACATTCATAACATTCCCCTTTCGACATAGTTGGTTGACACAATTTATTTCAGATGGTAATGATTTATATCACAAACTAAATCATTGTCAAACTAAAAGGACATACCTGGCCATGGACAAATATAATTCTGGCGCGCAGCTGAACGAAGATACGATCAGGATGGAAAATAAATTACGGCAGGAACTGGTCAGAGAGGTTTTTGACTCGCTTCACTCCCTCTCGAACGTAACCGATGAACAGTCACGCGAGATCGAGAAGCGGACCGGGCTGAGCAGGAACCAGACCATGACTGTCCGGGCCGTCACCAGGTCGCCGGCCATCCACGTTTCCGATCTGGCCAGAATAATGTACCTGAATCCAGCCACTATGGTACGGGTCCTTGACCGCCTCGAAGAACAGGATCTTGTGACCAGAACACGCTCAAAGGAAGACCGGCGTGTGGTGGAAGTCAGACCGACCGAAAAATCCGGAGAGATTGAGCTGATTCTCCGCAAAGTCGCGCATGACAGCCTGATGAACTGCCTGAAATCAACCAACAACGACGACCTGGCAGCCATGCTCGCATCCCTCCAAAAACTTTCAGCACTGCTGATCAGCGCCGCCCCGCCCCCTTCCCCGCCACTAAGCGGCGAGATAACGAAAGGAAAACCATAACCATGAGAGTCTGGCTATTTGATTTTGACGGGACGCTTTCGCCGCTGGTCGCCGACCGGAATGCAGCCGCAATACATCCGGCCTGTGCCGGAATGTTGGGAGAGCTTTCAAGGTCAACCACTGACCAGGTTGCGATCATATCCAGCAGGGCCCTGGAAGATTTATTGCCGCGAATTCCGCTGAAAGACATCATTATCGGCGGCAACAGCGGCATTGAATGGCAATTGCCGGGCGGCTGCCGGATCTCGCTCGGCACTAATAAGAAGGATATTCTTGAAGCCCGCCGCCGGGAACTGATGCCTCTGCTGGAAAAACTCGGCCGCCAATCCGGGATCGAGATCGAGGACAAGCAGTGGTCGGTTGCCATCCATGTCGAGAAGTCCGGGAAAGCAGCCACCGAGCGGATAACGAAAACAATCGATGACTGGGCGCAGCGTCAAAAGATAGCCCTGCACCACGGCCCGAATGTGCTGGAGGTCCAGTTTCTGGACGGTTTTGACAAATCGGTCGGCGCAACATTCCTGGCAAGCCTGCTGAAGATAGATACTACCAAAGACTCGATCTTCTACGCCGGTGACGATGAAAACGATGCCGTTGCAATGCGCTGGGCCATAGAGTCCGGCGGGACGGCCATCATGGTCGGCTCCCGCCTGGATGTGCCCTGCGCACTGTATGTCGATGACCAGCTAGCATTAGTACAAACTGTGGAAAAATTGCGGAGTAGCTGAATAGGAGAAATTTCATGCCTGCACATAAAGCCATATCATTCAGATCGCTTCGCCTGGCCTTGCGCTTCGTGCTGCCGCTGGCTGTGGCACTGACCCTGCTGGCCTATGCCGTGGTGCCGCTGGTGGACAAGCTGACCCTGCGCTGGTTCGTGCGTGACCTGGATATCCGCTCGCAGCTGATAACCAGCACACTCCAGGAACCTTTGGAGGAACTGCTCCTGCAAGGTGACCGGGGCAGGATCAACAGCCTGCTGACCCGCTCCCTGCATGACGAGCGCCTGCTGGCACTCGGTTATTGCAGCGAAGATGGCAAACTGCTTTACAGAACGGTCAACTTCCCCGATTCGCTCTCCTGCTCCCTTCCCCAGAACCCGGCCGGAGAGACACAACACCTGCTGCAACTGCAACGCGGCCTGGCGCACGTTTCCATGGACCCTCTCGATCATGGCCAGGGGATGACCGGCTCCCTGGTAGTGGTGCACGACATGAGCTTTGTCGAGCGCCGCAGCACCGACACCCGCAACTATGTAATCCTGCTTTTTGCGGTGCTGGGGATTGTAACTTCACTGATAACCGTCTTCGTTGCCCACCTGAGCTGGCGCGGCTGGATTGACGGCGTGCGGGCCATGCTGCGTGGCGAAGGACTGGTAAAGCCTTTCGGCAATCCGGAGGATTCCGAACTGCATCCGCTGGCTGGCGACCTGCGGCTGCTGCTGCGCAATCTCGAAGCCGAACGTCGCATGGCCGATGACGCCGCCATAACCTGGAGCCCCGAATCGTTGCGCAACCTGCTCCACAAACAGCTGGCCGGCGAGAGGGTCATTGTTGTCTCCAACCGGGAACCATACATTCACCTCAATACGCCGGAAGGAATTGAAGTAAACCGCCCGGCCAGCGGCCTGGTGACAGCGGTTGAACCGGTCATGCGGGCCTGCTCCGGGACCTGGATCGCCCACGGCAGCGGCAGCGCCGACCGTGAAACCGTTGACCGCCACGACCGGGTCGGAGTACCCCCGGCCAATCCCGAGTACACCCTGCGGAGGATCTGGCTGACCGCCGAAGAGGAGGCCGGTTACTACTACGGCTTCTCCAACGAAGGGCTTTGGCCGCTCTGCCACAACGCCCACGTTCGTCCGGTTTTCCGCTCCAGTGACTGGACAGAATATGTCGCTATTAATCAACGTTTTGCCGATGCCGTAGTTCATGAGGCCGACAGTGATGACCCGGTGGTACTGGTGCAGGATTACCATTTTGCGCTGCTGCCCGGCATGATCCGCAAACGGCTCCCCAAAGCCACCATCATCACCTTCTGGCATATTCCATGGCCGAATCCCGAATCTTTCGGCATCTGCCCCTGGCGCGAGGAAATACTGCAGGGAATGCTCGGCAGCACCATTCTCGGTTTCCACACACCTTTCCATTGCAAGAACTTTTTGGAGACCGTGGACCGTTACCTTGAGACCAGGATTGAACATGAATCATCCACCATCTTTCACGGCGGCAAACTGACCCTGGTGGAAAACTATCCGATTTCGATCCAGTGGCCGCCGCCCTGGCAGGCAACCCAGCCGTCGGTGCTGGAATGCCGGCATACGGTGCGCCAGTCACTGGGGCTTGAGCCGGATCTGCTGATGGGGATTGGAGTCGATCGCCTCGATTACACCAAGGGTATTCTGGAGCGTTTGCGGGCGGTCGAAAACATGCTGGTGCGCTATCCTGAAATGGTCGGAAGGTTCACGTTCGTTCAGATCGCCGCGCCAACCCGCTCCGCGCTGGAGGAGTACCAGGCCTTCGATGCGCGGGTCCGAACCCTGGCTTTCCGGATCAACCGGCGCTTCTCAAGCGGAACCTATCAGCCGATTCACCTCAAAATGGAACACCACGAACCGGTGGAGATCAACCGTTACTACCGGGCGGCCGATGTCTGCATGGTCACCAGCCTGCACGACGGCATGAACCTGGTGGCAAAAGAGTACGTTGCCGCCCGCGACGATGAGCAGGGGGCGCTGGTGCTGAGTCAGTTCACCGGCGCGGCCCACGAACTGCACGAGGCGCTGATCGTCAACCCCTACCACATCGAGCAGACCGCCGATGCGCTGCACCAGGCCCTGACCATGCCGGCTTACGAGCAGCAGGAGCGGATGCGCAGCATGCGGAGCATGGTGCGGGATTTCAACGTCTACCGCTGGGCGGGACGGATGCTGATCGATGCCGCCCGGATCAGGCAGCGGGAAAAACTGTCGGCACGGATCGGCAGAAAAAGGTAGTCTGACCACCACATCCGTTTAAACCCGGCAACGGGCACGGATCGAGAACAATACGAAACAATGATGCCAGCCGGGTTGCAGATCCCCATTGGCCTGTTACAATTATTAACCTGAATTAAAATAACGATGCGACGTCTTGGAGCGTTGTTGGATACCCCGAGGAGGTCGATCAAGTGGACAGTAAATTATCAATACAGAAACCGTCGCCAGGAGCAACCATACTACCGGATGGACAGGTGCGTTTTGTGGTCTGGGCCCCCGGAACAGAGCGCCTTTTCCTGAAAATCATGACAGGAGAAGCAGAACGCGTCGAAACGATGGAAAAAATCGAGGATGGCTATTTCAACGGGACTTTTGCAGGCATAAACGAAGGTGATCGTTATCTGTACCTGCTGGATGACGGCAGTGCGCGACCTGATCCGGCTTCACGCTACCAGCCGGAAGGGGTGCATGGCCCTTCCCAGGTGGTAGCTGCGCGACGCCATAATTGGAATGACAACGGCTGGAAGGGTCTCCCGCTGGAGAAATACATCATCTACGAGCTGCACGTGGGGACTTTCACCGAACAGGGCACCTTTGACAGTGTCATCGCGCGCCTTGACTACCTTTGCGAACTGGGCATCACCGCCGTGGAACTGATGCCGGTGGCCCAGTTTCCGGGGGAGCGCAACTGGGGCTATGACGGCACCTACATTTTTGCGCCGCAGAACAGCTACGGCGGCCCGGATGGCCTGAAACGGCTGGTGGATGCCTGTCACGCCAGGGGGCTGGCCGTGATCCTGGATGTGGTTTACAACCATCTCGGTCCGGAGGGAAATTATCTGCACGGCTTCGGCCCTTACTTCACCGACCGCTACCGCACCCCCTGGGGTGACGCAATCAACTTTGACGGCCCGGAAAGCGATCCGGTCCGCCACTATTTCATCTCAAACGCGCTGTACTGGATCACCGAATTCCATATTGATGCCCTGCGCCTGGACGCCATCCACGGCATCTTCGACTTTGGCGCCCTGCACATACTTCAGGAACTGGCCGGGGAAGTCCGCCAGCGTGGCGCTACACTTGGCCGCAAAGTTCACCTTATCGCTGAAAGTGACCTGAACGACGTGCGGATCATCAATCCGATTGAAACGGGCGGCTACGGCCTGGATGCCCAATGGAGCGACGACTTTCACCACGCGCTGCGGACGCTGCTGACCGGCGACCGGGCCGGATATTACGGCGACTTTGGGCAATTTTCGGATCTGGTCAAGGCTTTCCAGGAAGGTTTTGTCAACTCGGGAGGATATTCAACCTTCCGGAAACGCCGCCACGGCAACTCCTCGGCGGCAATACCACCCGGTCAACTGGTGGTGTTCTCCCAAAACCACGACCAGATCGGCAACCGGATGCTCGGGGAACGCCCCGGCGAGCACCTTTCAAAGCAGCAACAAAAGCTGGCAGCCGCAACGGTGCTGCTTTCCCCCTATCTGCCGCTGCTGTTCATGGGGGAGGAATACGCGGAACCAGCGCCCTTCCCCTACTTCGTCAGCCATGGCGATGCAAATCTGGTGGAAGGGGTCAGGAAAGGACGCCTGGAAGAGTTTGCCGCCTTCGGATCGCAAGGCACCCCTCCCGACCCGCAGTCGCAAGCGACTTTTCTTTCGGCAAAGCTTGATCAGGAACAGCGTCATGCCGGAAATCACAACGAAATTTTCAATTTCTACCGGGCCCTGATACGGCTTCGCAAGGAGCACGCCCCGCTGGCCGGCCTGAACCGGGCTGATATGCAGGTGATCGCCGACGAAGAGGAGCAGGTGCTGGCCATTATCCGCAAATCAGGCGACATCCAGATTTTCTGCCTGTTCAATTACAGCGATCAAAGCCGCGTCATCCGTCCGCCGCTGGCCAGCGGAACCCTGCACATCCTGCTTGATTCCACCGGCGACTTCCGTCCGGGAAGCTCCGTGACAGTTTACTCTACCCGGCCAAACACATATCCGGCGCTCGCCCCGTTTGGCGTGCTCATCTATAAAAAGGATTAAATCAATGAACAGTTTTTTATGCATACATGGCCACTTTTATCAACCTCCAAGGGAAAACCCGTGGCTGGAGGCGGTGGAGATCCAGGATTCGGCTTACCCCTACCACGACTGGAATGAACGGATCACCGCCGAATGTTATGCCCCCAACACTGCTTCGCGGAATCTGGACGGCGAAGGGCGCATACTGGGGATCATCAGCAATTATGCCCGCATCAGCTTCAATTTCGGGCCGACCCTGCTCTCCTGGATGGAAAAATATACCCCCGACACCTATCAGGCTATTTTGGACGCCGACCGTCAGAGCATTAGCTGGCGCTCCGGCCACGGAGCCGCTCTGGCCCAGGTTTATAACCATATCATCATGCCGCTGGCCAATTTGCGCGACAAGCAGACCCAGGTCAGATGGGGAATCAGAGATTTCGAGCAGCGCTTCCGGCGCTTTCCGGAGGGGATGTGGCTGGCTGAAACCGCCGTGGACACGGAAACCCTGGAAGTGCTGGCGGAGGAAGGCATCCGCTTCACCGTACTGGCCCCGCACCAGGCCGGACGGGTGCGAAAGATAGGCGGCGGGCGCTGGAAAGATGTGACCGGGTCACGGATTGACCCGTCGCGGGCCTATCTCTGCCCGCTCCCCTCCGGCCGGAGCATATCGATTTTCTTCTACGATGGCCCGATTTCCCAGGCGGTGGCGTTCGAGAAGCTGCTGAGCAGCGGAGAACAGTTTGCCGCCCGACTGGCGTCCGGTTTTTCCAGCCATCGCCAGCACCCGCAACTGGTGCATATCGCCACCGATGGGGAAACCTACGGCCATCACCATGCTTTCGGCGAAATGGCGCTGGGACACGCCCTGAACCATATCGAAGACAACGGTCTGGCCAGGCTCACCAACTACGGAGAGTTTTTGGAGCTGCATCCGGCCACCCACGAAGTGCAGATCGTCGAAAATTCATCCTGGAGCTGCATGCACGGCATCGAACGCTGGAGGAACGACTGCGGTTGCAATTCGGGCGGGAACGGCGGCTGGAACCAGCAATGGCGGCAGCCGCTGCGTGACTCACTGGACTGGCTCAATGCGCAGCTGGCGAGCTGCTATGAAGAAAACATGTCGGAATACGTCATAAATCCTTGGGAAGCACGGGATGAGTATATCGGCGCCATGCTGGACCGTTCTGAAGAAAATGTCGCCGCCTTCCTTCTGAAACATTCGCTGCGTCCTCTGGACGAAGATGCAACCGTGACGGTCCTCTGTCTGCTGGAGATGCAGCGTCATGCCCTGCTGATGTTCACCAGTTGCGGATGGTTTTTTGACGAGCTGTCAGGAATTGAAACGGTTCAGATCATCCAGTACGCCGGACGGGCGATACAGCTGGCCGAGCGATACTGCAGCCAGGACATCGAAAGCGGCTTCCTGGAAAGGCTGGAACGGGCCGAAAGCAATCTCCCGGAACATGCCAACGGCGCAGAAATCTATGCAAAGTTCGTCAAGCCGGCCATGATCGACCTGATCAAAGTCGGCGCTCATTACGCGGTCAGCTCGGTCTTTGAGGAATACGGCGAGGAAACCTGTATTTTCAGCTATCGCGCAGCCAGGGAAGATTTTCTGATGCTGAACAGCGGTCAGATGAAGGTGGCGGTCGGCAGGATTTTTATCCGCTCGTCGATCACCCGCACGGCGGATCGGATCAGCTTCTGCACCCTCTATTTCGGTGGCCATGCCTTGAATTGCGGCGTGCGCTCTTTTCTTGGCGAGGAGCCCTATCTGGAGATGAAACAGGAGGTCGTAAGCGCATTCAATGAATCGGACTTCGCTGCAATTATCCGCCTGATGGACAGCCATTTTGGCATGCACAACTATTCTCTCAAAGATCTTTTCCGGGACGAGCAGCGTCAAATTCTACAGAGAATTATCACCGGCACGCTCCAGGAGTTCGAAGACAAATTCACAACCCTCTATGAAAGCAGCCGCAGCCTGATGGGATTCCTGCGGGATACCGGCATGCCGGTGCCGCACCGTTTTATGGCAACCGCCGAGACAGCCCTCAATCTGCGCCTGCAAAAGATGTTCTCTTCGGATGCGATTGATATTGAAAGCCTCAGGGAGGTCGTCAACGAAATCAAAGGGTGGAATGCCGGTGTGGATAATGTCTCCCTGGAATTCATCATCCGCCGCAGACTGGAAGCGGCGCTGGCGGCTCTGCAACAGGAGCCGGACAGTGAACTGCTCCTGACTGAGGCGCTTAATCTGGTGGAATCAATTTCCGAGCTACCGGTTGGCATTAACCTTTGGCAGACCCAGAACATGTATTGGGCCATGCTTCAATCCCACGCCGAATATCTCCAGTCGGGCAACGGCGAATCAGGCAAGCGGAGCTCATGGGGCGAAGCGGTCAAAAAACTGGGGCAGCTGCTCTATTTCAATGTACCGGCAGTACTGGCGGCAGCCAAGGGAGATCTATGAACGGCAAAGGGCTCAGAATACCGGTCTCAACCTACCGGCTGCAGTTTAATTCGCAATTCCGCTTCGAAGATGCAGCGAAAATAGTTCCTTATCTGCAACGTCTCGGAATCAGCGACATATACGCATCGCCGATCTTCAAGGCCAGCGCGGGAAGCATCCACGGTTACGACATTCTGGATCAGAACAGCCTGAATCCGGAAATAGGGACGTCAGATCAATTCGATGCAATGGTCGGCACACTGAAAAATAACGAAATGGGACTGATTCTGGATATTGTACCCAATCATATGTGCATTGAAGGGCAGGGAAACGCCTTCTGGATGGATCTGTTGGAGAATGGCCCCAGTTCACAGTACGCCAGTTTTTTCGATATCGACTGGCACCCGGTCAAGCAGGAGCTTGAGAACAAAATCCTGATCCCGATTCTGGGCGACCAGTACGGCTCGGTGCTGGAAAGGGGAGAACTGCAGCTCGCATTCGAGGAAGGCTCTTTCTTCGTCTACTACTATGACCACAAGCTGCCGGTCATCCCCAAGACTTACAATATCATCCTCACCTACCGCCTCGAAGCACTGGCAGAAAAACTGGGCGACAGCGACCCTCGCCTGCAGGAACTGATGAGCATCGTAACCGCTCTCAGGCACCTACCTCCCACCACCGAGCAGGACCCGGCCCGGATCGCCGAACGCTACCGGGAAAAGGAGATCGTCAAGCGACGCCTCTGGAACCTTTACCGGAATGAAGATGTTATCAAGGAATTCCTGGAGGGCAACAAGACCGCATTTAATGGAACAAAAGGGGAGCCGCGCAGTTACGATCTGATGGATTCCCTGCTGCATGAGCAGGTCTACCGTGTTTCCCACTGGCGCGTTGCAACCGAGGAGATCAACTACCGCAGGTTTTTTGATATCAACTCCCTCGGCGCGATCCGGGTGGAGGATCAGGCCGTCTTCGAAAAAACGCACAAACTGGTTTTCTCGCTGGTGGAAAGTGGCAAGATCACCGGCTTGCGGATCGATCACGCCGATGGCTTGCTGGACCCGGAGGTGTATCTCCGCCGCCTCCAGGCCGGCTGCTTTGCCAGCATGTACCGGGGGACCGTCGAACCGTCACAGATGCCGGACGGTGCGGAACAGGAGCTGGAAACCGTCCTGAAGAAAAAGTTTCAGCGGATAGTTACGGCAGACCCGTCCTACAAACCGTTTTTTATCGTCGGAGAGAAAATATTGTTGAAAGCCGAGAAGCTGCCGGACAACTGGCCGGTCTTCGGCACCACCGGCTACGATTTTGCCAATCAGGTCAACGGCATGTTTGTGGATACGGCCAATGCCAAGCAGTTTGAAACCATCTATACCCGTTTCATGCATCACCGCGTGGACGTCCATGACGCCGTCTACGAAAAGAAAAAGCTGGTCATGCAGGTGGCCATGTCGAGCGAGATCAACACCCTTGGGCACTACCTCAACAAAATCTCCGAACAGAACCGCCATACCCGGGATTTCACCCTCAACAGCCTGATCAAATCAATCGTGGAAGTGATCGCCAATTTCCCGGTCTACCGCACCTATATCAACAGTTTCGAGGTATTAGAGCGGGACATCCAGTACATCGAAACGGCAATCAGCCGGGCCAAGCGCCAGAACCCGGCCATCAGCACTTCCATCTTCAATTTCATCCGGGATGTCCTGTCACTCCGCTTTTCCGATGACATCAGTGATCAGCAAAAAGCAGCCTGGCTGGATTTTGTAAAACGTTTTCAGCAGATCAGCGGACCGGTCATGGCCAAGGGGGTCGAAGACACAGCCTTTTACCTCTACAACCGTCTGGTCTCCCTGAATGAGGTTGGAGGAAGCCCGGAGCGTTTCGGCATCAGCCTGGAAGCCTTTCATGGCCAGAATATCGAAAGATGCAAGAACCGTCCGCTGGCGATGCTGGCCTCATCGACCCACGACACCAAACGGAGCGAGGATGTGCGGGCCAGGATCAACGTGCTTTCGGAAATCCCGGAAGAGTGGCGGGAAGCTCTTTCGGTCTGGAGCCGCCAGAACCGCAAAACCAAGATGATCGTTGACGGGAAACCGGCCCCCAGCCGCAATGAGGAATATCTGTTCTACCAGACTCTGGTGGGAACCTGGCCCTTCTGCAACCCGGAAGATGAGGAGTTCGGCAGATTCCGCGCCAGAATCAAGGATTACATGCTGAAAGCAATGCGGGAGGCCAAAGTCCACTCCAGCTGGATCAACCCCAACTCGCTGCATGAAGACGCCGTCATGTATTTCATCGACATGGTTCTGACAGGTTCCAAAAACAGCGATTTTTTGAATAGTTTTACATCATTCCAAAAGATTACGGCCGCCTGCGGAATCTTCAATTCGCTATCACAGACACTTCTCAAGATAACATCGCCCGGAATCCCGGACTTCTACCAGGGGAATGAGTTGTGGGATTTCAGCCTGGTTGACCCTGACAACCGCCGCCCGGTCGATTATCAACTGCGAACAAATATGCTGGAAGAACTGCTGCAGGCAGAATCGTCCGCCGGAGCGCTGGAAACGGCCCGCGAACTGGTTTTAAAGCGCCATGACGGACGTATTAAAATGCACCTGACCTTCAAAGCGCTCAATTTCAGACATGACAACCGTGAGTTGCTGGAAGCGGGGCGCTATCTGCCGCTGACAACGAAAGGGGTCAGACAGGAGCATGTCTGCGCTTTTGAACGCTCCGTCAACGACAGCTCGGTTCTGGTAGTTGTGCCCCGTTTCTGTAGCCGCCTGATCGGCGACAGCAACGGCCTGCCGCTGGGGTCAGAGGTGTGGGGAGACACCCGCATCATCCAACCGTTCGATACCGCCGCCAGCCTCTATCGCAACATTTTCACGGGGGAGGTCCTGAGTCTGGATCAACAGGATGGCCAGCTCAGCCTTGCCCTTAAAGACATCTTGTCGGTTTATCCGGTGGCCCTGCTGGAACGGCTTGACCAGAGCGTCGAGGCAGCCTGAAAGGAAATACATTCATGATGACTGAACATGACATTTATCTGTTTAAAGAAGGCAACCATTCGCGGTTGTACGAAAAGTTCGGTTGCGAACTTGCCGAGAGCAACGGCGTAGCCGGTGCGAACTTTTGCGTCTGGGCTCCCAACGCCCGGCATGTCTCGGCGGTCGGTGACTGGAACGGCTGGATTCGCGGCGCAGACCCGCTCTCAGCGCGGGAAGACGGCTCGGGAATCTGGGAGGGTTTCGTGCCGGGTGTCAGGCATGGCCAGGCCTACAAGTATTTCATCGAATCACGCATCGGCGGCTATCAGGTCGAGAAAGCCGACCCGTTCGCTTTTTGCGCCGAAACGCCGCCGCGAACCGGTTCACGCGCCTGGAGCCTCAACTATGACTGGGACGACGCTGACTGGATGGCAGACCGACAGGCCGCCAATGCGCTGGATGCGCCCATCTCAATTTACGAAATGCACCTGGGTTCGTGGCGGCGCGTCCCGGAGGAGGGCAACCGCTTCCCCGGCTACCGCGAGATCGCGCAACCGCTGGCCGAATACCTGCGCGAGATGGGCTTCACCCACGTCGAATTGATGCCGGTCACCGAGCACCCCTTCTTCGGTTCCTGGGGTTACCAGACCACCGGTTACTTCGCGCCGACCGCGCGCTACGGCGACCCCGAAGACCTGATGTACCTGATCGACACCCTGCATCAGCACGGCATCGGCGTCATTCTGGACTGGGTGCCTTCGCATTTTCCCAGCGATGAACATGGGCTGGTCTACTTCGACGGCACCGCCCTGTACGAGCATGCCGACCCGAAGCAGGGCTTTCACCCGGAATGGACCAGCCAGATCTTCAACTACGGCCGCAACGAGGTGCGCGGTTTTCTGATTTCCAGCGCCATGTACTGGCTGGACCGCTACCATGTGGATGGGCTGCGGGTGGACGGCGTCGCCTCCATGCTCTACCTGGACTACGGCCGCAAACCGGGGGAGTGGGTGCCGAACCGCTACGGCGGCCGGGAGAACATCGAAGCGGTAGAGTTCCTGCGCCTGCTGAACCAGGCCGTTTATCGCGATTACCCCGATGTGCAGACCATGGCCGAGGAATCAACCTCCTGGCCGATGGTTTCCCGTCCGGTTTATCTGGGAGGGCTCGGATTCGGGCTGAAATGGAACATGGGGTGGATGCACGACTCGCTCAAGTACATGAGTCAGGAACCGATCCACCGCAAGTATCACCATAGCCAGCTGACCTTCTCGATCTGGTACGCCTTTTTCGAGAATTTCCTGCTGCCGCTTTCCCACGACGAAGTGGTCTACGGCAAAGGGTCGCTGATCAACAAGATGCCGGGCGATTCCTGGCAGCAGTTTGCCAATCTGCGCCTGCTGTACGGTTACATGTGGGGGCATCCGGGCAAGAAGCTGCTCTTCATGGGGGGTGAATTCGGCCAGCGCAGCGAATGGGCGCACGAAAGCAGTCTGGAGTGGCATCTGCTCCAGCATCCCGAACACGAGGGGTTGCGGCGCTGGGTAAGCGACCTGAACCGCCTCTATCGTGCCGAACCCGCCCTGTACCAGCTGGACTTCGATCAGTCCGGTTTTGAATGGGTGGACTGCAATGACAGCGAGCAGAGTGTGCTGACCTTCCTGCGAAGGCCACAGGGGGGCGGAGCGGCAATCCTGGTGGTCTGCAACTTCACGCCGGTCCCGCGCAGCAATTACATCGTCGGGGTGCCGGATGGCGGCTACTGGAGCGAAATAGCCAACAGCGACGCCACGCTGTACGGCGGCAGCGGTGTGGGAAACCTGGGCGGCGTCGAATCCGCGCCGGTTTCCGTGCATGGACGTTTCCATTCACTGGTGCTGACGCTGCCGCCGCTTTCCATCCTGATGTTCAAGAGCGAGGTAACGCATGACTGATTCCAGACTGAAGATAAGCGACGGCCGCATCCGGGCGGTGATCGAAGCTGTGACCCCCTCGGTGGATGGCGGACGTTTTGCGGCCAAACGCATCATCGGTGACAAGGTCGTGGTCGAGGCCGATTGTTTCACGGACGGCCACGACTCGCTGGCCTGCCTGCTGCTCTGGCGGCGCGAGGATGAAAAAACATGGCACGAAACAGAGATGTCGCCGCTGGGCAATGATCGCTGGCGCGGCAGCTTTGTCGCGGAGGCCATCGGCCGCTACCGCTATACGGTCTGCGCCTGGGTGGATCATTTTCTTTCCTGGCGCCACGATTTTGCGCGGCGGATTGAGAGGGAAGATCTGCGCGTTGCGGCGCTGGTCGGCGCCGGCCTGATCGAAGAGGCCGCCGGGCGCGCCAAAGGAAGAGAGCGCAAACAACTGCAGGGGTGGGCGGATCAGCTGCGCGCTGATACCGATACCGGGGCGCTCAAAGCGTGCGGATTGGATGAAGAGTTGGCCGTCATTGCCAAACGCTACCCGGATCGCAGGCTCGCCGCCACCTTCCCGGTCGAGTTCCCACTGGTGGTTGATCGCGAACGGGCCCGTTTCTCGGCCTGGTACGAGATGTTTCCACGCTCGGCGGCCTCAGAACCGGGGCGGCACGGCACTTTCCGGGATTGCGAAGTCCGCCTGCCGGAAATCGCAAAAATGGGCTTCGACATACTCTACTTCCCCCCCATCCATCCGATCGGCAAAGTAAACCGCAAGGGGGCCAACAACACACTGCTGGCCGGACCGGGGGACGTCGGGAGTCCGTGGGCGATCGGCTCGGATGAGGGTGGCCACAAGGAGCTGCATCCCGAGCTGGGTACGCTCGAAGATTTCAGGCGTCTGGTGGAGAGCGCCCATAAACTCAACATGGAACTGGCCCTGGATATCGCCTTCCAGTGCGCGCCGGATCACCCCTACGTCAAGGCCCATCCGGACTGGTTCCGGTGGCGTCCCGACGGCACGGTGCAGTACGCCGAGAACCCGCCCAAGAAATATCAGGACATCTTTCCGTTCGAATTCGAATCCGATGACTGGCGCGGACTCTGGCAGGAATTGGCCGATGTGATCCGCTTCTGGGCCGGCGAGGGGGTGCGAGTTTTCCGGATTGACAATCCGCACACCAAGCCGTTCCCCTTCTGGGAATGGGTCATCACCGAGCTCAAGCGCGAATATCCCGATGCGATTTTCCTGGCCGAGGCCTTCACCCGCCCCAAGGTAATGCAGCGCCTGGCCAAGCTCGGCTTCAGCCAGTCCTACACCTACTTCGCCTGGCGCAATGCCAAGCACGAACTGGTCGAATACTTCACCGAACTGACCCGTGGCCCGGGACGCGACTACTTCCGCCCCAACGCCTGGCCCAACACCCCCGATATCCTCAACGAATATCTGCAGTTCGGCGGGCGGCCGGCCTTCATCGTGCGGCTGGTGCTGGCGGCCACATTGGCGGCCAACTACGGCATCTACGGCCCCTCCTTCGAGCTGCTGGATGCGGAGCCGCACACGCCCGGCAGTGAGGATTATCAGGACAGCGAAAAATACCAGATCCGCAGTTGGAACAGGAAAGCGCCCGACAGCCTGAGGGACGTGATCGCACGGGTCAACCGCGCCCGGCGCGACAACCCGGCCCTGCACTCCGACGAATCACTGCGCTTCTTTCCGGTCGATAATGACAGCCTGCTCTGCTATGCCAAGTCAGACACGGCATCACAGAATCTGGTCGTGATCGTAGTCAATCTCGATCCGCACCATGTCCAGTCCGGCTGGATCGAACTCGATCTGGAGGCGCTCGGCATCGCCCCGCATACCTCCTACCAGATGCACGACCAGCTCTCCGGGGCCCGCTTTCTCTGGAGCGGCCCGCGCAATTACGTCCAGATCGATCCGCAGCGCGCCCCGGCCCATATCTTCGCGCTGCGGCGCAAAGTACGCACCGAACATAATTTTGACTATTTCCTGTAACTTATCTGGAGCAATCGATGAACAAACCGAAAATGATTTCCGATGAAGCACTGCTGAAGGAGGGGTTGAGCGAGGCGCTCTGGTACAAGGACGCCGTTATCTACCAGCTGCACATCAAGGCTTTCTTCGACTCCAACGACGACGGGCTGGGTGATTTTCCCGGCCTGATCGAAAAACTCGATTATGTGCGCGACCTGGGGGTCAACACGATCTGGCTGCTCCCCTTCTACCCGTCGCCGTTGAAGGACGACGGCTACGATGTCGCCGATTATCACAATGTGCATCCCCAGTACGGCACCCGCAACGATGTGCGCATACTGATGCGCGAAGCGCACCGGCGCGGCCTGCGGGTGATCACCGAACTGGTGGTTAACCACACCTCGGACCAGCACCCCTGGTTCCAGGCCGCCCGTCGCGCTCCGGCCGGTTCCTCCAAGCGTGATTTCTATGTCTGGAGCGACAACGACCAAAAGTACGATGGCACCCGCATCATCTTTACCGACACCGAAACCTCCAACTGGACCTGGGACCCGGTCGCCAAGTCCTACTACTGGCACCGCTTCTTCAGCCACCAGCCGGACCTGAATTTCGACAACCCCAAGGTGCTGAAGGCGATCATCCGCGTCATGCGCTTCTGGTTCGACATGGGGGTGGACGGTTTCCGGCTGGATGCAATTCCATACCTGGTGGAGCGGGACGGCACCAGCAACGAGAATCTGCCGGAAACGCACGCCGTCATCCGCCAGATCCGCGCGGCGGTGGATGCCAATTACAAGAACCGGCTGCTTCTGGCTGAAGCGAACCAGTGGCCGGAGGATGTGCGCGAGTATTTCGGCGAAGGGGATGAGTGCCACATGGCTTACCACTTCCCGCTCATGCCGCGCATCTACATGGCCATCGCCCAGGAGGACCGCCATCCGGTGGTCGAAATCATGCAGCAGACGCCGGAGATTCCCGAGAACTGCCAATGGGCGATTTTCCTGCGCAACCACGATGAACTGACCCTGGAAATGGTTACCAGCAAGGAACGCGACTACATGTACCGCATGTACGCCGCCGACCCGCGCGCACGCATCAACCTCGGCATCCGCCGCCGTCTCGCGCCGCTGATGGAGAACGACCGCGAGCGGATCAAGCTGATGAACAGCCTGCTGCTCTCCATGCCCGGTTCGCCGATCATCTACTACGGCGACGAGATCGGCATGGGTGACAACATCTTTCTGGGCGACCGGAACGGCGTCCGCACGCCGATGCAGTGGAGTCCGGACCGCAATGCAGGCTTCTCGCGAACCGACCCGCAGCGGCTGTATCTGCCGCCGATCATGGACCCGGTCTACGGTTACGAAGCGGTCAATGTCGAGGCGCAGACCCGCGACCCCTCTTCACTTTTAAACTGGATGCGGCGCATGCTGGCAGTGCGCAAGGGGAGCAAGGCTTTCGGACGCGGAAAACTGTCATTCCTCAACCCCGGCAACCGCAAAATCCTGGCCTACCTGCGCGAATACAACGACGAGACGATCCTGTGCGTCGCCAACCTGGGTCGCTCGGCGCAGCCGGTCGAGCTGGATCTGGCAAAGTACCGCGGCCGCGTGCCGCTGGAGATGATGGGGCGCACCGCCTTCCCCCCCATCGGTGAATTACCCTACCTGCTGACCCTGCCGGCCTGCGGCTTCTACTGGTTCCGCCTGGCCGTCGATGTCGAAGTGCCGCACTGGCACGAGGAGCGCCTGGTGACTGAAGAGCGGCCGGTGCTGGTGCTGTTCGACGGCTGGACCAGTTTTTTCCGCGAGCGGGTCGTGCCGTGGCGGATCCGCATGGCCGAAAAGCTGCGCACGCAGTTCGAGACCGAGACATTGCCGCACTATATCGCCAGCCAGCGCTGGTATGCAGCCAAAGGAACACCGATCAAGCGCGCGGCCCTCAGCGATTGGGCACAGTGGGGTACGGTTCAGTCATCCTGGCTGATGGCACTGCTGCAGGTCGAGACAGCCTCGGGGCAGAGCTCCTATTTCCTCCCGATGGCCCTGGCCTGGGGGGACAGCGACGACGAGCAGGTTCGTGCGCTCGCCGCCGCGACACTGGCCCGGGTGCGCCAGCAGTCGGAAGTCGGCGTGCTGGCCGATGCCTTTGCCGATGAAACTTTCTGCCGGGCGATGGTAGAGGCGATTGCCAAAGGAAACTCACTACCCTGCGCACACGGCAAACTGATCTTCACACCGACTACAGCCTGCAGTGAATTGACCGGCGCGGCGCTGGCCGAAATGCCGATCGGACGCCCGGCATTTCAGGGGAGCAATACGGTGGTGTTGCTGGGAGAATGCCTGTTCCTGAAAGGGTACCGGAACCTGAGAGCCGGCGTGAATCCCGAATTCGAGGTGGGTCGTTTCCTGACCGAAGTCGCACATTTTGCTAACTGCGTGCCGGTCGCCGGAGCCATGGAATACATCGCCGCCGACGGCACGCCAACAAGCCTGGCGCTGCTGCAGGGTTGTGTCGAGAATCAGGGCGACGGCTGGTCGAACACGCTCAACTACCTCGAACGCTTCTTCGAGGAGCGGCTCTCCGCAGTGACCGAGTTGCCCGAAGACGTTCATGGCGCCTATCTGTCGCTGGTACACACCCTCGGCACCCGCACCGCTGAACTGCACAAGGCGCTGGCCTTGCAGACGGGTGATCCGGCTTTCGACCCGGAGCCGCTGGCGCCCGGCGACCTAATCGCCTGGAAACGGCGCGTGCACGACGATGCCCTCGCCACGCTGGCGCTGCTGGAACAGCGCCAGGTCCAATTACCGGAACCGGCGCTGGCGAACTCGCGCCTGCTGCTGGAACAGCGGCAACTCCTGCTTGAGCGGATCGAGGCCTGTGCAATGCCCGCCGGTCCCTGCCTCAAGACCCGCTACCACGGTGACTACCACCTGGGTCAGCTGCTGGTGAGCTGCAACGATTTCATTATCATCGACTTCGAAGGGGAGCCGGCGCGCCCATTGGCAGAGCGCCGCATGAAGCACTCCTCCCTGCGCGACGTGGCCGGAATGTTGCGTTCCTTCGATTACGCCCGCTGGAGCGCCCTGCTGAGCGACAGCTACACTGTCGATGACCGGGCCAAACTTGCGCCGTTCGCACACGACTGGGCTCTCGAAGCCCGCGAAATGTTCCTGCTGGCTTATGAAGAAAGCAGTCGCGACAGCGGCCTGTACGGCACTTTCGGGGAAGTTGCGGGGTTAATCGAACTATTCGAACTGGAAAAGGCGCTCTACGAACTGCGTTACGAAATCGGCAATCGCCCGGGGTGGATTAATGTTCCGCTGCAGGGCGTGCTCGTGCTGTGCGGACTGACGCCGGCCACCGAAACAGACCACGGGCTGCACCCAAAAGGAGACTGACATGGAAAATTTTGACATCATGCTCGAACCGGTGCGGGAGTTTCTGCTGCAGCTGGCCGGGTTCCTCCCCAAGCTTGCCCTGGCACTGGTGGTGTTGCTCGCAGGCTGGCTGCTGGCGAAGTTCGCAAGATTCGCGGTCATCAAGGCGTTGCGGGCCATCAACTTCAACGTTCTCACCGAGCGTGCCGGTCTGGAGGGATTCCTGAACCAGGGGGGGATCCAGACCGACACGACCGGCATTCTGGGATTGCTGATCTACTGGCTGGTGATCCTGGCGGCTTTGATCATCGGCTTCAACAGCATGGGGCTGACTTACATCACCGGGCTGCTGGGAGAGATAGTGCGGTTCGTCCCCAAGGTGATCGTGGCTCTTCTGATACTCGCCCTTGGAGCGTACTTTGCGCGCTTCGTCGGCAACTCGGTGGTCGCCTACTGTAAAAACATCGCCATCCAGGACTCGGACCTGCTGGGTAAGCTGGCTCAGTACGCCATCATGACTTTTGTGGTGCTGATCGCGCTGGACCAGATCAACGTAGGTGGGGATATCGTCCGGCAGAGCTTCCTGATTATCCTGGCGGGGGTTGTCTTTGCCCTGGCGCTGGCCTTCGGGCTGGGCGGAAAAGATGCGGCTGCGGAACTGATTGACCGCTGGTGGCCGGGACGGGGAAGGGATGGCGGGGAATAGGCTCTAATCAACACGCCACCCCGCCTCGACCTCCAGGCGGGTGATCAGCTCCGGACAGCTTATGTCCGGTCGGGCTCGCAGCGCCAGGGCCAGCACCGCCTGCAGATTCAGCACTTCTCCCCGCCGCCGTCGCTCTTCGTAACAAAGCGCGAAATCCGGCGGCACACGCAGGGTCCAGTTATCCTCCGTCACAGTACCGGGCACATTGTAGCTTTCCTCCAGGCCGAAGAGGTCGGCGAAAAACATCATGACGTGGCTTGCCGGGCCGAGGAACAGATTTGCCACCTTGGCATGTGCCAGCCGGCGCGGGTCGGCGGCCAGAAGCTGCTCCAGGCTGCCGGGATCGTCTGGCCGCAGACGACGGGCGAGGTAGGCAGCATGCTTCCTCCCCTTCTCCCCACCTTGCCAATCCTTTACCAGTCGCCAGATGGGGGGCGTATCGTGGTTGCCGACCATGATCCAGTCCTCTGGCTCCGTGTTCTCGCTGCGATAGACGTCTCTGCGATTGTCCGGATTTGCTTTCTGGGTTACCCGGAAGCGCCCCAGGCCGTGCCGCAATCGCACATGCCGGAGAGGCAGCGGCTCGGTGGAGAGCACCTCGCAGAGGATATCCTCCTTGCGGCGGCCATGGGCATGCACCTGTTTCATGATGGTATCCATGATCAGGGCGTAGCGCTGTTCCTGTTCAGGGGTCAGATCACGTATCCAATCATCGGCATAACGGGGCCGGTCCCGGTTGAGCTGCTCCGGATGCACGATGGCGTGTCGGGCAAGATCAGGATGATCGGGCAGATCAGGCGATGAGAACAGGCGCGCCCCGTTCTGCACGGCGTGATAAGGATCGGGATCATCGCTCCGGTAGACCCAGGGGCAGACCAGCCCGTGGGGATGGTCCAGGCGCAGACCGTCGAATTCGAAGAGCATCTTGCCCAATCGTTCGACGGTCAGATCAAGAACCGGGCCGGGCTCCCCTTCGGCATCCAGATATTTGGCCGGGTCCAAAACCTGATAACTCCAGGGTTGCCCCTCGATGTTGGTGCGGCTGGGGGGTGCCCCCAGGAAGTAGTCATTCAGTAGCAATCCTTGCAGGCACCAGGCGTCACTTTGTGAAAAACCGACCTGCACGTCGCCGTAAATTTTGAGTCCCAGCGCCTGCATGCTTGCCCGGAAAGAGAGATGTTGCCGCAACAGAAGCAGCTGAATCAAGGCATAACGCTCCATTGTCCGGGCGTATTTTGTCTCAACTGCCTGACGGCGGCTGGCGCAGGCAGCCTCCATGCCGGCCGGAGGCGCGCATAATAACCGGTCGAGCTGATATTCTCCGGTTTGCGGCCATTGCCGCCAGGATAGCCCGCCATGTTCCAGAGTCAGGGCCTCGTACAGGGCGTCATCCCGCAGCCAGCGGGCCGAGCGCCAGAGGTCCTTGATCTCCTGATCCAGAGCGAGTGCGGAACTCTCCTTTCTTTCCAGGGCAGTGCGGAAGTTGCGCTGCACCTCGTCCAGCGCCCTGTTGTAGACCTCCAAAGCGTGGGCATAGGGCACTCGCTTCCCATCCGGGCGCGGGTTGCCAGCCAGGATCGCCTCCCAGGTTTGTTGGCTGAGCAGCCCCTGTTCCACCAGCGTCTTCAGATCCAGGGAGAGAATACTGCGTGAGAAAATAGTGCCGTCGTAGGGGGATGAGTTGACCGGTGAAGTCTGTCCCTGCGGCCCCAGCTGCAGGCCGGTGAAGCCGAGCCGCCGCGAAAAGCGGGCCAGCCCCAGGGCACCCGCGCCATAGGGGGTGCCGCGCCCGGTATCTTCGCCAATCGCGCCCGGAAAACTGGCATCATGCACCGCCAGCAGGAAGTCGGTCTTGCCCAGCAGTCGCAGTGCTTCGGTAATGGCTGTGTCAGGCTGCAGGTCTGAGTTTTTCAAAACATCTGTCATATCTGAACGCTCCCATGATTTTAAAACAATTCAGCCTACTATCCCGGGCGAGCTGACGTCAATCCAATTGCATTGAGTTGTCCGTATCAAGCGGCTGCTTGCATTGCTCCGGTAATGTGCTTGAAATGCTGTGTTTCAAAATGCTGCTGCCGGAATGCCGCCGCAATTTAAGCCGTGGTCCAGCTTGCGCTAAGTACTTAATGATGTATACTTCTCTCGAGTCACACTGGGGGGAAACCATGAAAACATTCAGGATCGTTCTATTTCTTGCAGCCTTACTGCTGGCGGTATCAGCCTGCCAGGAGCAGAGACCGTCTTCAACCGCCCAGCGTGAAAAGATAACCATCGCCTGCCTGAAAAACCAGCTGACATCAGGCCTCGTCATTACCGCCAAAAACAGGGGTTATTTTGACAAAGCGGGACTGGACGTGACTCTACAGCTTCATGACTACGGCAAACTTGCCCTGGATTCGATGCTGGACGGCAAAGCCGATTTGAGCATGGCCGCCGAAACACCGATCATGATCAATATAATGAATGGCAAAAAGATAGCCATTCTGTCTGCTGTGTCCGTTTCGAGCGAGAATGAGATGGTGCTGGGTCGCAAGGAGAGTGGCATAAGAAGCGCCAAAGATCTGAAAGGAAAGCGGATTGGGGTGGTGCCGACTACTCCCGCCGATTATCAGCTTGATGCAATCTTGACGAACGGCGGACTTAGCAGAGAAGATGTTACGACCATCAATCTCCAGCCCGCAGAAATGCCCGACGCCCTGCAAAACGGCAAAGTTGATGCCGTATCGATCTGGAACCTGCCGCTGCTGCAGATGAGAAATCAACTGGGTGCCAAGGGGGTGTCGCTATCGGACAAAACGCTTTACACGGAATTTATCTGCCTGTTAACCACCCGTGAGTACGCAGTCTCCCATCCGGAAGCTTTGATAAAAGTCATGAAAGCATTGGTAATGGCGGAAGATTTCATAAAAAAACATTCCGATGAAGCCATGAAAGATGTCGCGGCAACCGCCACTGTTGACATCAAGCTCGCGGAACAGATCTGGAGTATCTACGATTTCAGCGTCACCCTCAACCAGAGCCTGCCGATTGCACTGGCCGATGAAGCCCGCTGGGCCATCAAGCGCAAGATGGTTCAATCAGCAGATATGCCAGATTTTACTGACTACCTTTATCCTGATGCCCTCACAGCTGTCAAACCGGCCGCAGTCCGGATAATTCGCTAAGAGGTTTGCCATGAATATCAGGACCCGCCTGAACATGTCTTCTTTCATTTCACTTGCCATGATGCTGATCATGGTGCCAATTCTGTTCTGGTCTTTCGGAGAATTCCACAGGGCAAACGAAAACGACCAACTGGCGGATAAGCTTCATAAAACCGTGTCCGAGCGCTTCATATTGAGGGAAGAATATCTCCTTATAAGCAAATCTCCCAGTACCCTGGTCAGGTGGCGAGCCAAAAACGTCACCCTGGGTAAATTACTTGACGATGTAAAACAGAAATTCGGCGATGACGACTTCCAGGAGATCGTCAACAACCTTATAAAAAACAACGATGACGCCATTGCGATTTTCAACAGAATCGCATCCAATCGCGAACAACTGAATATAGCTGGCAGAGAGCATCATTTTAATGACGAGCTTGAACGAAGGCTGATGGGGCAACTGCTATATAAATCTTATCTCATCAGCGACGCTTCCGGGCAGCTTGGTGCCCTGAACCAGATAAAAGTAGAACGATTCCGTGACCGCACGATTGCCCTGCTGGTTACCCTGATAGCTGGACTTGCAGCTACGATCCTGAGCACCTCTTTCATCCTCAACAAAACTCTACGCAGAAGGATCAGCTCGCTGCATGCATCGACTGAAAGCATTGCAAAAGGTGATTTGAAAACCAGGATTCAAATCATCGGCAACGACGAATTGAGCGATCTCTCCAGAACCTTTAACGATATGGCCGACAAACTAAAGTCGTCCTACGAATCGTTGCAGGAAGAAATCGAAGAGCGCAAACTGACTGAAGAATCGCTGACCGAATCGGAACAGAATCTTAGGCAGAATGAAGAACGGATTGAAGGGCTGAACCGGGAACTGCAACTACAGATCGTCAAGATGCAGGAAGCCAATCGCGAGCTGGAATCGTTCACCTATTCCGTTTCTCACGATCTGCGGGCACCGTTAAGGCATGTGCTCGGATTTGTTGAAAAACTATTGAAGCTTGAGCAGGGCAACCTGGGTGAAAAAAGCCGTCACTGCCTCGATGTAATCTCAAGTTCAGCCAGCAGGATGGGGACGCTGATTGATGATCTGCTCTCCTTTTCGCGTATGGGACGCGCTGAAATGATGCAGGTAAAAATCGATATGAATCAGCTGGTTATCGAGGTTGTCAATGAAATCAGGGAAGGTGTGCCGGACAACGTCGGGATAGGCTGGCGGATCTTGCAACTTCCGGACATCGTAGCCGACCGCTCCATGTTACGCCAGGTCCTTGTGAACCTGATCTCGAATGCGGTCAAATTCTCACATAAAACCGGCTCGCCACAGATTGAAATCGGCTGCAGCCAGGCCAATGAAACCGAGACAGTTTACTATGTCAAGGACAATGGGGCCGGCTTTGACATGAAGTACGCCGATAAGCTGTTCGGGCTGTTCCAAAGGCTGCACTCGCCTGAGGAATTTGATGGAACCGGCGTTGGATTGGCCAATGTCCGCCGGGTCATAAACCGTCATGGCGGCCGGGTCTGGGGAGAAGGAAAGATCAATGATGGCGCCGTATTCTACTTCGCTTTACCGAATAACCAAATAGGGGGGAATCAATGATGGTGACTGAAATCAAAAAAATCCTGCTGGTAGAAGACAATCCCAATGATGCGGAAATGACGATGGATGCCCTTGCCGAAACCAATCTGGGCAATGAAGTCGTATGGCTCAAAGATGGTCAGCAGGCTCTGGATTATCTCCATTGCACCGGAGAACATGCCGGCCGAAACCCGGTTAATCCTGGCTTGATTCTGCTGGATTTGAAAATGCCCAAGGTCGATGGACTCCAGGTTTTGAAAGTGCTTAAGGCAACACCCGCCTTGCAGCCCATTCCGGTAGTAATTTTGACCTCCTCCCGTGAGGAGATCGATCTGTTGGAAAGCTATAAAAACGGAGTCAACGGCTATGTCGTGAAACCGGTTGAGTTCGGCGCCTTCATGGAAGCCATCAAAGCGTTGGGCATCTACTGGGCTATTATCAACCTGCCGCCAAAAGTGACGATCTAAAACATGCCGGAAGTTATTTCTCCGCATGACATGAACAATTTTCAGAGGTTTGATATGGAAATAAAACTTCATTTTCTGCATCTTGAAGATAGCCAGATGGATGCTGAGTTGATCAGGGACATTCTCGAGGAGCAATGGCCCGATTGTGTAGTTGAATTAGTACAGACCGAGGCCGAATACATCAAAGCCATTGATAGCGGTCATCCAGACTTAATTTTATCAGATTACACACTCCCCTCCTATGACGGCACGTCAGCCTTGGAAACCGCCAGACGTCGCTGTCCGGATGTGCCATTTATCTTTGTGTCAGGATCCATCGGCGAGATCGTCGCTATTGAATCATTGAAAAATGGCGCAGCTGACTATGTTCTGAAAGATGGAATAGCCAGACTCGTACCATCAATTCAAAGGGCGCTCCGGGAACTGGCGGAACAAAAGGAGAAGAGGGAACTGGCGGAAACCATAAACAAGCTCAAATACGCCCTGGAGCAGGTCCCGCTTTCGATTCTCATGACCGACCCCGATGGAGTGATCGAATATGTCAATCCGAGGCTGATCGAATTGACCGGCTTCAGCATGGAGGAGGTGATCGGTCAAAAACCGGCCATTTTCAAGTCAGGACTGAACGATCCTGATCTATACACAGAGCTGTGGAAGAACATTTCGGCGGGAAAGATGTGGAGAGGGGAGCTTTGCAACCGCAAGAAGAATGGCGAACTGTACCATGAGATGGCCATCATCACCCCCGTCAAAAACAGTGACGGCTCGATTGTCAATTACCTCGCCATAAAAGAGGATATTACCGAGAGGAAATCTCTTGAGGAGCAACTTCGCCAAGCCCAGAAAATGGAAGCGATCGGACAGCTGGCAGGCGGCATAGCGCACGACTTCAACAACATCCTGACAAGCATCATCGGATTCGGTTCAATCGTTGCGATGAAGATGGGCAAGGATGATCCGCAGAGAGAAAACCTGAATCAGGTGCTCGCCGGCGCCGACAGGGCCGCAAATCTCACAAAGAGCCTGCTTGCCTTCAGCAGAAAACAGATTTCCAACCCTAAACCGGTCGATATCAATGACATCATTACTAAAATAGGGAAGTTCATCAGGCCGATCCTTGGTGAGGATATTGAGTTAACAATATCGTTCAAGCAACCAGTTCTGACCATTAACGCCGATACCGGTCAAATCGAGCAGGTTTTGTTGAATATGGCCACCAACGCACGGGATGCCATGCCCAACGGCGGGCAACTCGCCGTTGAAACTGAACTTGCCGAATTGCCGGAAGAGCTGGTTGAGATTTATGGATACGGCGAACCGGGAGCATATGCCAGAATTACAATCACCGACGATGGATCAGGTATGGATGCGGAAACGTTGCAGAGACTTTTTGAACCTTTTTACAGCACCAAACAGATCGGAAAAGGGACCGGACTCGGATTGTCCATCGTTTATGGAATAATAAAGCAGCATAAGGGTTTTATAAATGCCTGTAGCGAACTGGACAAAGGCACCACCTTTACCATCTATTTCCCCTTGGTAAACAGATCTGACAAGAATAAAAATGGAGGCATCGAGGAGATATCCGGCGAATTTGCCGGGACGATACTTGTGGCAGACGATGACGACGCCGTTCGGGAAATGTTCCTCAAGGTCCTGGGTTCTTTCGGATACACGGTCATCACGGCCGGTGACGGACAGGACGCGGTCCAGAAGTTCAGCAGCAACAAGGACAAGGTGGACCTGGTTATCCTGGACATTGTAATGCCGGTTATGAATGGCAGGGAAGCTTCGGAAAAAATCAAGACCATAAATCCCGATGCAAAAATAATATTTATGAGCGGATACGCACCCGACCTGATCAAAGCCAGGGGAGCTTTCGACCCGGACTCTGAATTCATCGAGAAACCATTTAGCCCAAGAGATCTTGTGAAAAAAATCCAGGAAAAGCTAGGAGTGAGCTAAAGCTGTAACCGGCTGATTCAAATAAAGTTATCACGGCTCACGACTCAAGTTCTTTAATAACGGTCGGCGTCATCATAGCCACCAACGTCTTGATGACAATCGGGATGTTTTTCTACGGTGCCGGCAACAACCACAAAACAGAGGAGCAGACAAGTTGACAGACCATCGTCTCATCTTTATAGCGTCAATTATGACCACCATGCTGATCGGATATTACGACTTCCAGACCGGCGCGCATATCTCGATGATGCTGCTTTATGCGGTGCCGATTCTGGCTTCGGCCTGGTTCTGCGGCAAGTGGGGGGGGATTATTGTGGCAGGCGCGGCGACCATCTCCTGGTCCATGGTCAACATATTCCACAAACTGCCCGGTGAAAACGATGCCATCCTCTCCTGGAACGCTTTCTCGCGTTTCGCCATTTTTGCCCTGATCGCCTACACAGTCTCATTGCAGGCACAGCTTCGTCTGGCGCTGGAACGCGAAAAGTTGAGGGCGGACACCGATCGTCTGACCGGTTTATTGAACAAGGGCGCTTTCCGGCGGCGGGTGGAAGATGAAATGGACCGGGCTAAACGCTATAACCACCCGCTTTCGCTGGCATTCATCGATCTTGACAATTTCAAGCAGGTCAACGACGTCCAGGGACACGCCCGCGGAGACAAATTGCTGGAGCAGGTCAGTGAAACGATCAACCAGACCATCCGCAAAACAGATATTGCCGGACGGGTCGGCGGAGACGAATTTGTGATCTGCTTTCCGGAGACCACTGAAAAACAGGCCCGCAATGCGATCGGGAACCTGGTCAAGGCCTTTGACATCATGACCAGCCAGACCGGCTGGCAGATCACCGCCAGCATCGGCGTACTGACCTGCACCGAAGTCTGCGACACCTACGATGCTCTGCTGGGAAAAGCTGACAAGCTGATGTATGTCGCCAAGGACAGGGGCAAGAACAATGCGGTCTTTGAAACGGTCGATCCCGCCAGCTACCTGAGAGTCTCCGAATAGAGCAATCCTCCGCGCACCCGTCTTCACTCGTCCAGAACAGACCTGACCTTTTGCAGAAGCAGATTTGGTGAAATAGGTTTGTTAATCAGGTGAATTTCCTGATCAGGCGCCGTCTGCTGCAGCACAAAATCGGGAGCGTAACCGCTGATAAAAATGACCTTGATCCCAGGCTGCAGTTTGTTAATCTCGTCAAACGCTTCCTTGCCGTTTTTTTTCGGCATGATCAGATCTAACAGCAAAAGCTGAATTGACCCATTGCCGGCATTAAATTTCCTGATCGCGCTCTCGCCGTCAGTTGCCACAACAACCGTATAGCCGAACTCAGTCAGAACATCTTTCACCATGCTCCTGACCATGTCGTTGTCCTCAGCCAGAAGAATCGTTTCCGTTCCCCGAACCGCTGTGTTCCCCTGACAATCCTCTTTTACATCGTCAGCTGCCCGCCCGGCGAGCGGCAGGTAGATTCTGAAGGTGGTCCCGATACCGGGCTCGCTGTAGACGTTGATATAACCTTCATGCTGTTTGATGATACCGTACGCCACAGCCAGGCCAAGTCCGGTGCCTTTGCCGACTTCCTTTGTAGTAAAGAAGGGGTCAAAAATCTGTTTCTGGGTTTCCGTGTCGATCCCTTTGCCGGTATCCGAAGCGGTCAGCAGGGCATACCGACCCGGTTTGCCGTAACCGTGGGCAGTCGAGAACTCCTTGTCCAGCAGGATCTGTTCAGTCGTCACGGTGAACCGGCCGCCTCCGGGCATGGCGTCACGGGCGTTGGTGGCCAGGTTCATCAGCACCTGGCCAATCTGGTGGTCATCAGCCTGGATCGTGACCGGCAGCTCCTGGAGTATGGTTTTGAATTCAACTTCCTCCCCAATCACCCGGCTCAGGAACTTCTCGATCTTTCTGACAGTCTCGTTCAGATCAACCACCTTCCGCTCGCAGACCTGCTTTTTGCTGAACAGCAGCAGGTCTTTAGTCAGGTGTGCGGCCCTGTTGGCAGCTTCAAGCATCTGCTCCACATTCTTTCGCTGCGGATCGTCGGCGGTCATCTTCATCAGAGCCAAGCTGCCGTAGCCGGTGATTGCCATGAGAATATTGTTGAAATCGTGGGCTATGCCGCCGGCCAGCGTGCCGACCGCCTCCATTTTCTGGCTCTGAAGAAGCTGTTCCTCGAGTTTTTTGCGCTCGGTGATATCCTTGGCATAATGCACCACGCCACGCACAGCGCCGTCTTTTCCGTAAAGCGGAAAACAGGAGACCGAAAACCAGCGATTGAAGAGCGGCTCGAACCGTTCAATATCGGAACTGTGACCGGTTTGCAATGCCGTACGCATCGGGCACCCGTCAACCGGTTCTCCGAGGCTGTGAAACAGCTCGAAGCATTTCCTTGAGCGGATTTTATCGGGTGTTGTGCCAAGTAACACACCACAAGCTTTATTTGCGAGCAGAACATTGAAGCTGGTGTCATGGATAGTCACACAGTCACCGATGGCATCAAAAGTTTCCTGCCATTCCTGCACCTTGTCCTCAACAAGCGCATTGGCAGCCTCAAGCTCCCTGACCTTTTGTTCCAGCTTTTTGGCAACGATATGGCTGTATTTTTTAAGAAATTCCTCTTCTTCACCAAGCAATTTCTCACTGACCGACATTTCATTTTTTGTCCTGCATTTTTCCAGTACCGCCACAAGCTCTTCCCAGAACGCCTGAGGTTCTTTTGGCTTGAGAATAAAAGCAATGGCCCCCAACGATGTGGCAAGCTCGAACTCATTGAATCCGGTATAAACAGCGGAATAGAAAATAAAGGGGATCGTTCGGATCGTCCTGTCCAGCTTGGCATTTCGCAGAAACTGGAAACCATCCATCACCGGCATCAGCGCATCTGAAATAATCACATCCGGATTTTCAGCTCCCGCCAGGCGCAGTCCCTCTTCCCCGTTTGCAGCCTCGATAACCTGGCAGCCGCGATGTTCCAGGTTGACTTTCAGCAGGTACCGGTCTTGAGCGCTGTCGTCAACGATGAGTATTTTCATTTAATCCTCCGCAGTAACGCCGATTATTTTGTGGATCTGCGCCACAATCGTCAGCGGGTCGAATGGTTTCTCAAAATAGCCGTTGCAACCGGCTGACATGATTTTTTCACGGTCACCCATCATGGCATAGGAAGTAATGGCAATCACCGGAATAGCTCCGCCAATCCCGGACGCCCGGATTCTGCGGGTCGCTTCGATGCCGTCAATACCGGGCAGGTTGATATCCATGACGATGAAGAAAGGCTTATTGGCAATCGCCAGTTCAACACCATCTTCGCCGGTTTCGGCGCTGATCACCCCATAACCGGCATGCCTTAAGGCATAGGTGATGATTTGCAGGTTATCCTGGTTGTCTTCCACCACCAGCACTGTTTTCATCGGTTGGCTCCCTCTGTTTCCAATCTTATTTTCAACTCTTTGACCTTGTCATTCAATTCCTTGATCCGAAACTCACGGTCAATAAACAGATTGTTGAACCGTTCCAGCTCAGCGTTTTTCTCTTCCAGGGCGGCATTAGCCAGTTTCAGTTTCTGAAGGATGGCCGTCCGCTCGGCAACCTGTTGCTCATAGTAGCGCTGCAGACGGCTCAGCTGCAGATGTGTCCGGATTCTGGCATGAATTTCATCGATATCGAACGGCTTGGTGATGTAGTCGGCGGCTCCCAGGGAAAAACCCCGGACCTTGCCGAACGGCTGGTCAAGCACGCTGAGAAATATGACAGGAATACGGCTTCCGGCTTCGGTTGCCTTGATCCGGCGGCAGGTCTCATAGCCATCCATTTCCGGCATCAGGATATCCAGCAGGATCAGGTCGGGCGGACTGGCTCCCTCCACAACTTCGATCGCCTTCTGCCCACTTGTAGCAACCATAACCGGATACACGCTGGAAAGCGCACCGATCAGGTCGTGCACATTCTCCGGCACATCATCCACCACCAGAATGCTGGGAGTTGCATTTGTTCCGGTCATATTTACCGCGCCGTGCTGCGCGCTGTTGCGGCGATAATTCAGCAGTTCGAGCTGGGCCATCACCCGCACCTTCAGCAAATCCGGATTGACCGGCTTGGTAATATAATCGGCCGCCCCCATCTTCAAACCTTTGGCTTCGTCCTCCGTCTCCGACAGGGCCGTTACAAATATGACCGGTATTTCTGCCGTAACCGGCTCTGACTTGAGCTTTTGCAACACTTCATAGCCATCCATGCCAGGCATTTTGATATCCAGCAGAATCAAGTCGGGCTGCGGCTGCTGCCGCGCCAGTTCCAGGGCTTTTTCTCCCCCGGTTGCGGCGATAACTGCATATCTGTCGCGCAGAATGTTCATAAGCGCGTGGATGTTCTCCGCAACGTCATCGACAATCAGGATTTTGGATTTGCCGCTGACTTCAGTCATGGCTGATGCTCCTCTGTTAATGAATTCATGCTTCCTCACCCAGGCGGCGATCCAAGGCATCGATCCCGGCCAGCGCCTCGTCAATGGCAAATCGATCCACCAGCCCGGCGATCCGGCTGACTTCCGGCTCTATTTCCGTACCCGCCACGTTCTTGCGCAGACCGGCCAACAACAGATCGGCGGCTCCCAGATCATTCCGGAGCAGGGATGACAGGGCCAGCAGCTTGGCACGCAGTTCAGTGCGTTCCAATGCGGCGGCAGGCTTAATCGGATCACCAACCGGAGCGGCCAGTCCGTCGATTTCAATCAAGGTTTCCTGCAGCAGGCGTCCCATCTGTTCAAATAGTTCCGGAGCCGGCATCCGTCCCTTCTTCAACTCAAGATCCAGTTCGGCGATACAGCTGAACAGCGGACCGGCGCTCAAATTCCCGGTGACCCCTTTGAGGGCGTGGCAATACTCCTCGGCTGCAACCAGGCCGCTTTCCGCGATCAGTCGCTGCAATTTGGTCAATGAACCGGAATAGTGTTCGCGGAAACGGCGCAGCTGTTTCAGATAAGCCTCCGCGCTGCCGCCGATGCGGCGGACGCCCTGTTCTGCATCAAGGGTTTTCAGGGCCAGCAGTCCGGCCGGAATTCCGGGGGCTGCGACTTCAGAGTCAGCCTGGCCGACTGAAGCATCGGCAGCGGCGCCGGCCACCCGCAGCCACTTCGCCAGCACCGCCATCAAACGTTCCGGCGCAACCGGCTTGGTGATGTAATCATTCATCCCGGCCTGCAGACATTTCTCGGCATCTTCCGCCATCGCCATGGCGGTCATGGCGATAATCGGCAGTTCCTCAAAGCGTTCCCCACCCGGCTGTTCCGCCAGGGCGCGAATGCGCCGCGCTGCTTCAAAGCCATCCATCACCGGCATCTGGATATCCATCAGCACACCGTCATAGTCGCGCTTCTGCACCATCGCCAACGCCTCTTCGCCATTAAGCGCCTCATCCAGAGTGATCCCCACGCTTTGCAGCAGTTCCACGGCAAACTCACGATTGATTTCGTTATCCTCGACCAGCAGCATGTGAACGCCACTGTAGCTGACACCGAGCGGGACAAAGCGCGCCTCGCTACCCCTGCTTTCCGTCCCGAAAAACTGATCGCGCCCCAATACTGTCAGAATCGTGTCGAGCAGGGTGGAGGGTGACACCGGCTTGACCAGAAAACCGTCTGCACCGGCCTGCTCCGTCAGCTTCATCACATCCTCACGGCCATAAGCGGTCACGATCACCACTTTTGGCTGGTTCTGGATTGCATTGTCGGCACGAATCCGCCGGGTGGCCTCGTCGCCGTTCATTCCGGGCATGCGCCAGTCCATCAGCACAACTTCAACAGGTTCGCCGGATGCCGCTTTCAACTTCTCAATAGCCGACTCGCCATCAGCCGCAACAGTTACTTTTATTTGAAAGGAACGCAATATTTCGGAAAGGATTTCACGCGACACCTCATTGTCATCCACCACCAAGACGCGGATATCCTTCAGCATAGGGCCGGCCCGCTCCACCAGTTCGCGCCGGTGTTCCAGCGCCTGCCGTGAAATCTTGAGCGGCAAGGAGCAGCAGATGCGGCTGCCCCGGCCCGGCTCGGAAGCCTCTACCCAGATGTTTCCCCCCATCATTTCAACCAGCAATTTGCTGATCGCCAGCCCCAGCCCCGTGCCTCCGAATCGCCGTGTGGTTGTTTGATCAGCCTGGGTGAATTTACGAAAGATACTGTTCTGTACCTCAGGCGTCATGCCGATTCCGGTATCGCGCACACAAACCTCAAGAGTGAGTCCGGCTTCGCTGAGATTCCGGCCGGAAAACGACAGTTCGACTTCACCCGCCTCGGTGAATTTGACGGCATTGCCGCACAGGTTAAGCAGCACCTGGCCCAATCGGAGCGGGTCGCCAATCAGCCGCTGCGGAATTTCCGTATCGTAGCGGATCAGAAATTCGAGCCCTTTCTTTTCGGCCTGAAGACCGATGGCATCGGTCAATTGCTCCAGCACGAAATCAAGGCCGAATTCGATCGACTCGATCTCCAGCTTTCCGGCCTCAATTTTGGAAAAATCCAGGATGTCATTAATGATTCCGAGCAGTGAATCGGCTGCGCCCTTGGCCTTGCTCAGATAGTTGTAGAGTACCGGTGACATCTCGGTCTTCATGGCCAGATAAAGCATGCCGAGAATGGCATTCATCGGCGTGCGGATCTCATGGCTCATGTTGGCAAGAAAGTCGCTCTTGGCAAGAGTGGCTGCTTCGGCGGCCTCCTTGGCCTTGATCAACTCAACCTGAGCCAGCTTGAGGTCGGAAATGTCATGCACAATCTTTGAAGCGCCGATAATCGTTCCCGCTGCATCCTTGATCGGCGAAACCGTCACCAGAACCGGGACAATGCCGCCGTCCTTTTTGATCCGGACCGTTTCCAGATGCTCGATACGTTCGCCTTTACCGATCCTGGCAAGAATCTCCGGTTCTTCATCAAGACGGTCCTGAGGAATGATCCTGGCCATGGGAGAGCCGAGCATCTCCTGTTCCGAATAACCGAAAAGCCTCTCGGCGGCGCCGTTCCAGCTGGTAACCATGCCGGTGAGCGTCTTGCTGATGATGGCGTCATCGGAGGAATTTACAATGGCGCTGAAGCGGGCCATATCGATCTCGGCCAGTTTTCTTTCGGTAATATCGCGCACGATGCCGGTAAACATCTGCCGACCGTTGACCGCCATCTCCCCCACCGCCAGCTCCATCGGGAAGGTGCTGCCGTCCTTGCGCAGACCGGTCACCTCGCGGCCGATGCCGATGACTTTTTTTCTGCCGGTCTTGAGATAATTGTGCAGAAAACCGTCATGGGCGCTGTGATACGGTTCGGGCATCAGCAAATTTACGTTTTTACCGGTCATTTCTGCGGCGGTGTAGCCGAACAGGCGCTCGGCGGCCGGATTAACCGTCTGCATCACCCCCTGGGCATCAATCGTAATGATGCCGTCCACAACGGTGTCGATAATGCTGCGCACCGTTTCGGCCGATTTTTGCAGCTGCTGTTCCCTGTCCGCCAACTGCGCGCGGGTGGTCTGCATCTGGAGTTCGTCAACAATGCAGCGGGCCAGATCGATCAGGGCCGTGCGCTGCCCGGCGCTGAGTTCACGCGGCACACGATCGATGGCACAGAGGGTCCCGATCCGCTCGCCGCCGTCCAGAGCCAGCGGCGCCCCGGCATAGAAGCGGATATCGGGAGCGCCGGTAACCAGGGGATTGTCGGCAAAGCGAGGATCTGCGGCGGCATCCGGGACACAGAACAGCTCTTCCCCGAGTATGGCATGACCGCAGAAGGAGATGTCACGCGGTGTCTCGCTTGCGTCCAGCCCCTGCCGCGATTTGAACCACTGGCGCTTGTCATCGATCAGGCTTATCAGCACGATCGGCGCCTGGAGAATATGCTGGGCCAGTCGGGTGTAACGGTCGAAACGCTCCTCGGCCGGAGTGTCGAGGATATTCAGGGAGCGCAGCGCGTGCAGTCTGGCGGCTTCATTAATTGGAATGGCCGGTTCTAGCATATCGCCCCTCCTGCCACGAACACTTCAACCGAAGCATCCGGACTGTGGGACCTGTTGTTTAGTTCAAAATGAATCGGTATCATGCGCTTTACTCCCATTCTGCATTCAGCCAGGTATCCCCGGTTTATTTCGGCCATTTGCGACTCTGGTTGGAATGACGATGGTGAAACAACTGCCGTTCCCCAGCTCACTTTCAACAGTTAAATGGCCATGCAGTATTTCAACAACAATTTTTTTGGTCAGATAAAGCCCAAGCCCGGTTCCAAGGACGGTTGCGCTGAGATGTGACTGGATTCGGCTGAAAGCTTGAAACAGCTTGGCCTGATCTTCCGCCCCGATGCCGATGCCGGTGTCGTTTACGGAGATTGTCACTTCGTTTTTATTTTGATCGCAACTGACGGCTACCGTCACACCACCTTGCTCGGTATATTTCATACCGTTGCTGACCAGATTAAGAATGCACTGCAACAACCTGCGCCGATCCGTATGCATAGGCTGGTTTAAGTTCTGTACACTCAGAGAAAGCTTCCGGTCCCTGGCCTCCTTGGCAAAGGTCTGTTCCACTTCCGCCAGCAATTCTGCCAGTTCGAAATCCTCCCGGCTGACCTCAATCATGCCGGCTTCAATTTTTGAAACATCGATCACATCGTTGATCAGCGACAGCAGATGCTTTCCGGATCTGAGTATGGAGCTTAGGTTCTTTTTCTGTTCGTCGTTCAGCGGGCCGACCCACTCGTTCAGCAGAATGCTGGAGAAGCCGATCACCGAGTTGAGCGGAGTGCGCAGCTCGTGGCTCATGGAAGCGATGAACATGGATTTAAGGCGATCCATCTCCATCAGCTTGTCATTGGCCTGTTCAAGCTGTTTATTGGCCACATTTATGTCTTCCAGCAGGTACTGCATGGCCTGCTGAGATCGCTCCAGCTGATGCGTCTTTTGTTCCAGGTTTTCAGTGCGCTCTTTGACCAGCTCTTCAAGATGATCGCGATGTTTCTCCAGTTCCAGCTCGGCCAGTTTGCGATCGGTGATATTGCGGATAATCGTCAGCAGGCATAGCTGACCGTTAAGTTCAATGCTTTCACCCGACACGAGTCCAATGAGAATTTCACCCGACTTGGCACGAAACATCGCTTCCATTTCCCGGACCTTCCCCTGCTCCCTTATGCCGTTGACATATCGTTTCCGATCACTCTCACTGGCCCACAGATGCAAATCTACCGTCGAGCGGTTGCGAACCTCCTCAGGCAAAAAGCCGGTTTGCTGGAGAAACATTTCGTTGAATTCAAAAATGAGGCCGTCAGACAAACGGCTGATGACAATGGCATCCGGAGTGGCGTGAAAGGCTTTGAGAAACTTTTCTTCCGAATTGCGCAGGGCGTCCTCAGCCACTTTCCGCTCGGTGATGACTTCCGAGAACAGGATGATGCCGCCAATTTCGCCCTCGGTTTCATACCAGGGGCGGATTTCCCAGCGTACCCAGTCCACTTTCCCGTTTGCCCTTGGGAACCGGTCTTCTTCCGCTTTTTCAATCCCCCCCGCCAGACAGCGCCGGTGAATTTCACGCCATTCTTCAGGGACATCAGGAAACACATCATAATGTGACAAACCGACCACATCCTGATGACCCAAACCATAATCAGAGAGAAACCTGTGGCTGGCGGCAATGTATTTCATCTCCCGGTCAAACATGGCAATCGCCGCAGGAGAATGTTCAACAAAGATAAGGAGGACTTCTTCTTTCCTGCGGAGTTTCTGCTCGCTCTGCTTGCTCTCCGAAATATCCTCAACGCTGGACCAGATGTATTTTTCTCCGTTCTGCTCCATGATTTGCCCCTGGAGCCTGACCGGAACGAGTCTTCCATCCTTGTGGATATACTCTTTTTCATAGGGGCCATAGCGACCTGTTTCTTCCAGGCTTTTCAGTTGCTCCAATTCCTGTTCCTGATATTTTACCGGGGTGATATCCCAATAGCTAAGCTTCACCGTTTCCTCGACAGACCGCCCCATGATCGCGGCATATGCCGGATTTATATCCACCAGGCCGCCATCCATGCGGCAGAGAGCCAGGCCTATGGGAGACAGTTCAAACAGCAGGCGGTTATACTGTTCGCTTTGCCGCAGCAGCTCTGCTTCCTTTTGTCTCTTCAAGAATTCTCTGAATACGGCCAACCAGCTCGCAAAGGCCGACAAAGCCAACACCAGCAAAAAGATAATCACATACTTGTTCCGGACAGGGTGCTTTGCGGCCTGCAGTGATTCAGCGGGGATAAAAGAAACTATTTTCCAGTCGTCTGCGTTTGATTTACTGTTACTGACAGTAACAAATGTAAACAGCCCCTTTTTAGTCAGAAACTGGCCTTGATCAGCTCCGCTGATGGTTCGCCACGCTTCCGGATAACTGTGCGCCATTTTTTTCTGCTTACCGGCCGCATACATGAATCCCCACTCTTCTTCAGCTGATCGGCCGACGAGCCAGTAACCGCCTTTGTTAAGCAGCATGCTTTGACCGGCAGATCCGGCAGCCAGCTCCCTGAATTCCAGAAGGGTGTTGGCCGCCAGATAATTAAAAATGAGGATGCCCTGCTTACGTCCCGCCTTATCAAACAGAGGTGTTGCAAAACGAATCATCGGCTTGGGCGGCTGTTCAATCTGACCACGTTCGATATTCAAATCGATCGGAGAAACATACAATTCCCCTTTCCGCAGAGAATACGCCTCCTTGAAATAATATCGGTCCCCCTTGTTCTGAAGCTGGTTCTGCGGAACAATTGTCACCCCGTTTTCAATCAGATTTACCCTGATCATTTCCATACCGGCGGAATTCAAAACCCTGATCTGGTCATAGTTTCTGCTGACCCGGCTGAACAGAGCCAGATCGTTTGCAGCTTCCTTACGGCTGGCTGCCGGTGAAACGAACATATCCCGTATATGGCGGTGGTTCGCAAAATACAGCAGGTCCGTTGAAATCAGGCTGGTTCTATCGCCAATTCTACTTTTTTGCAGTGACACCAGGTTTATGGCGTTTTTCTGCATATTATTTTGAATCTGCCCTGCCTCATTACGGTAAAGCAGAGCCAGGATCAATACCGCCAGCAGTGTGAATGGTAATAAATAGAGCAGTACCGTTTTCAATCTGCACCATGACATATGATGAGTACCTGCCGACTCTCCCACTATGGATTCCCTTCCAGCTCTTTAAGCCGATCCTTCAGCTCCTTGATCCGGAACTCCCGGTCAATAAAGAGTCTGTTGAACCTTCCCAGTTCCCGGTTCTTTTCTTCAAGTGCTGCGTTGGCCTTTTCCAGCTCCAGCCTGGTAATGGTAAGCTCCTCGAGCTGGGTCTGAATCTCTTCTTTTTGCTCGGATATCAGCTCATTCTGGCTGACGAGCCTGCTGTTTAAATCCTTGAGGTTTTTCTTGCTGTTATCAACCTCAAAAATAGTTTCGGTGAGCAGCGTTGCCTTTACCTGGGAAAGATAGGCCAGGCAGCGCATCCGGAGAGATTGTTCGACGAGGTCACGGTTGATGTCGCGAACCTCATTGACATTTCGGGAACTGATTCTGACTATGTTTTCGGACATATCTACCTCACCGCCAAATCAATCCCGCAGGGGAGTGTCTTGAGGTGCTGGATGGTGGCGCTGATCTTGTCACCCTCCAGTACCGAGCCGTGCTGCGGCAGGATTCGTTCCAGATCAAACTTTTCGATATTTTCCATGCCGTGCTTCAATAGTTCGTTACTCGGCATGTACAGCTGATGAAAGGTGTCGATGGCCGGCAGATAATCATCCTTGGCAAACAGTGACCACTCTTTGGAAACCGCGCCGAAGATGTCGCCGCTGAAAAGAGTCTTGCTTTGGCGGTCATAGGTCACAATCGCGCCGGGTGAATGCAGATAGGGAGTGTAGAGGAAATCGAGGATTCGTCCGCTGCCGAGCGTAATTTTATAATCATGCTCATCAACCGCGTAAAATTCCGACTTGATCCCGTAGTGCCGGATCAGGCGGATGCAGTTGGAGTGAGCGGCAATTTTCAGATCGGAACGGCCAATGACATCTTCCATGACCGCAAGGTTGCCGCAGACGTCCGGGTCCTGATGGCAGGCAACGATCAGGGATATATCCGACGGCTTTACAAGGTCGATGACTTTTCTCATGACAATCGGGAAGTGGGGAATGGAGCCGGGATCAAACAGGATGACATCTTTTTCGTCGATCAAAAGGTAGGGGTTGCAGTGCAGGTTCGCTTCCTCATCGTAAAAACCGACCCAGAATATTTCCCGCGTTATTGCGACGTTATTGCTGTAATCAATGCTTCTCATGTCCCCCCCATTATTTAACAGAAAGAAAAGCGACGTACTGATAACAAACTATACTTCAGAAATAAAAATAATAAAGAAGGCCCCGGCAAAAATAGAAATATTCCTGTTTTTTATCAGCATATTACAAAATCAGCCTGACACCTCCCAGGGTTTCTATTTCGTGGGGAAAGCGGTCGCCGGGTGTGCCGATGAACATGTAGTTTTTCGGCACGCCCAGACGCTTTGATAATTCTTCAATAAGTTCGGGTCCGAAAGTCCCCTGTACTGCGACAAAATCGATTCTTAGCGAAGGATAAAGACGGTCGATTGTTTTCAAATCCTGTGCAAGATTCGGCGGTATATCCTCTTCCTTGCCAAAAACGTGGACAACTTTGAGCCATTTGGTCTGTTCGTTTTTAATGACATACAGGGCCGCTTGATTCAGGTTTGCCGGATCGTCCCCTTTGGTGAAAAAGATCACGGTCCGGCTGTTGATCTGGTCAATGGTCTGTGCAATCTTGGAGTGGAGCAGCTCGTTGGTTTTCTGTATCTTTTCCACAACAGCCTTGGATATGACCAGGACGAGCTTCAGCAGCTGAATGCGAAGAAACATCACCACGACAACACCGGCCACCACGGCGTAATATTCAAAGAATATGCGCACCGAGGCCGGATCCAGCAGGATGTTGCCGATGAGTCCGGCGATCACGGCGACCAGGGCGATGCTGACCTTGGGCCAGCTGGCGCGGGTGTCACGCGGCAAACGTCCCCGCTTGACCTTCAGCAGCATATTGCCGATCGCGAAGAGCGCCATGACGCAGAGGAACGAGAGGGTATAGACACCGGCAAGCACCCCGATTTTGCCCCCCGTAACGGCCAGAATCGACCAGCAGAGCAGCAGAAAACCGATTATGATCCAGTGATTGGTATGCCGCCACCTGTTTTCCTGGAGAAGAAATTGCGGAAGGCAGCGGTCAAGGGTCATGCGGCGCATCAGGCCGGTCACGCCGACGAAGCCGGTCAGCACAGCTCCGGACAAGACCAGGGTGGCATCGATACTGACCAGAACCCCTAGCCAGTTCCCTGCGGATAAGTTACCCATTTGCGCCAGCAGATCCGGCGGGACCTGCTGGATTACGGCCACCGGCAGAATGCCGAGCGCCAGCAGGCTGATCAGCGGATTGAAGACGGCAACCGCGATCCACATGTTCCTGAGTGTTTTGGGGAAGACACCCTGTGCCTGCTCCTCGATGAAGTTTGCGGAGCTTTCAAAGCCGCTGATGCCGAGCATGGCCGCTGCGAATCCGAAAAAGAGGGCGTGCAGCAGACCACCCGGAGTGGGCACCGTCATATTCATGTTGAGCAGCGACGAGTCGCTCACGATCATAACCACGGATGTGACGCAGAGAATCGTCAGCGTGAGCATATGGAACACGAATATGACCAGGGCGACCGCCGCCGATTCGCCAATGCCGATCAGGTTGAGCAACGCAAATAAACCGAGCAGGGCAACCGTCGCCGTCATGACCGGGAGTCCCGGCAGCAGGTGGTGGGCGTAATGCATCGCTTCACTGGCGCTGATGACCGCCGTGGCGATGTATGACAGCAAGGTCAGGCAGGCTGCGGCGGCTGCGGCGTTTTTATTGGTGGTATTCAGCAGCAGCGTGTAGGTGCCGCCGTTCAGGGGCAGCGCACTGCCGACTTCGGCGTATACCTTGCGGAACAGGTACAGGACTCCGGCCACGAGCAGAAGCACCACCGGCGCCAGAAAACCGGCCTGGGCGGCACACAGGGCGGCCACATACAGGCAGCTGGAGGTGATGTCGTTGCCGCAGATGGCAGTCGAGCGCCACATTCCGAGTTTTTTGGGATGGGATGGAGGAACGGTACCCGCATCAGGTATGCCGATCAGATCATCAATCCGTTCGGACTTGCCCCATCCCACAAATTCCCACGAATGCCCCTGTTGTTTCCTGTCGTTTTCCAAGTTGTTTTTCATTGATTTTGGCTTCCAGTATGTTTTGGTGGCACGCTTTGTTTTATTGACCATAATTCACGATATTCATGCCAGCATTAATACCAAAGTTGTTCACAATATGACAGACGGAATCACTATATATGGTGATTTACTTACATCCGTCAGATGTGCTATGAACTAGCTATATTGTGTATAAGTTTGTGTTAAGAGGTGCGTAATGGAGAGCAGCATGATGCCCGCGGTTACAGAATGGCTTTATGACCCGACCGTCGGAAAGATAGTCGCCGTAATAGTGGGCATCATTATTATCAATGTGCTGACCCGCGTAGTCCGGCGGGTGCTGCTGGGACGCATTGAAAATACCGACAGCCGCTACCGTTTCAGAAAGCTGGTGAACGCATTCGGGGCATTGGTATCGGTGATTCTGGTAACCGTTGTTTTCAGCAACAAGCTCGGGAGCCTGACCGTCGCCTTTGGTGTGGCGGGCGCCGGTATCGCTTTCGCCCTGCAGGAGGTGATTGCCAGTATTGCCGGATGGGTGGCGATTTCCTTCGGCAACTTCTATTCAGTCGGCGACCGGGTTCAACTGGGCGGCATTACCGGCGACGTGATTGATGTCGGCGTATTGCGGACAACGCTCATGGAAACCGGTGACTGGGTGAAGGCCGATCAGTACAACGGCCGTATCGTCCGGGTTGCCAACAGTTTTGTTTTCAAGGAGCCGGTCTTCAATTACTCCGGCGACTTCCCCTTTCTGTGGGATGAAATAAAAGTTCCGGTCAAATACGGCAGCGACTACAAGCTGGCCCGTGAAATCATGCAGAAGATTGCCGATGACGAGCTGGGGCATTTAGTTCCGGAAGCCAAGAAAACCTGGCATGAAATGGTCAACAAGTATCGCATCGAGGATGCCAGGATTGAGCCGGCGGTGACGTTGATTGCCAACGACAACTGGCTGGAATTCACCATCCGCTACGTCACCGATTTCAAACGCCGCCGCACAACCAAGGATATTCTGTTCACCCGGATCATGGAGGAGTTTGACGCAACCGACGGCAAGGTTTCCATGGCCTCGGCCACTTTCCACCTGGTGGAAGCGCCGGTATTCAACGTAAGGCTGACCGATCAGAAATGAGCTTTTTCGAAATAACAGCCATACTGATGGTGATGACGGCCTTTTTCAGTTATATCAATTACCGCTTTCTGCGTATGCCGACCACCATCGGGATCATGTTTATCGCGCTGATGGCCTCTCTCGGGATCGTCCTGCTCGGCTGGCTGGGTGTGAATGTGGGCCAGAACGGCGTTGCCAGGTTGCTGGAAACAGTTGATTTCAATCAGGCGCTGCTGCACGGCATGTTGTCGTTTCTGCTGTTTGCCGGGGCCATGCACATCAAGCTCGATGACTTGAGAAGTCAAAAATGGGCCATTACGGTATTGGCCACCGTGGGGGTCGTCACCTCTACTTTCATTGTGGGCGCTCTGACGTGGATCGTTCTGGATTTCCTGAATATCCCGGTATCGTTCATTTACTGCCTGCTGTTCGGGGCGCTGATTTCGCCGACCGACCCGGTGGCGGTCATCGGCATCCTCAAAACGGCCGGTGTCCCCAAAAGCCTCGAAACCAAGATTGCCGGAGAATCGCTCTTTAACGACGGCATCGGCGTTGTGGTGTTTCTGATTATCCTGGAGCTGGCGCTGGGCGGGGGCGATGTAACAGTAGGGCGTGTGGCGGTGCTTTTTTTCAAGGAAGCGGTCGGCGGAGCCTTGCTGGGTCTTGCGATCGGCCTGATCGCCTACCGGATGCTCAAGCGGGTCAACAACTATCAGGTGGAAGTCATTATCACGCTGGCGCTGGTGATGGGGGGTTATACCCTGGCGGACCGGCTCCACACCTCCGGGCCGATTGCCATTGTGGTTGCGGGGCTCCTGATCGGCAACCACGGTCGGGCCTTTGCCATGTCGGAAATCACCCGCATCCGGCTGGATGATTTCTGGGAGCTGATGGATGAGATTCTGAATGCCCTGCTCTTCATGCTGATCGGCCTGGA
>MTLD01000070.1_pt4 | contig 56483 bp, 46 predicted proteins | sample 1982471 | NCBI WGS metagenome assembly MTLD01 (sample SAMN05712604, study PRJNA340218) | biofilm metagenome | isolation source: sample SPM anode biofilm adapted to -50 mV | place: USA | collected 2012-02-03
ACAGAACGTCAGCGGCGGCGACGCAAGCGGTGCAACGATTTCTAGTGGCGGCACGCAAAGCGTCAGCTCCGGCGGCTCCGCCGCAGGAGCCATCGTGCAAAGCGGCGGCCTTCAAACCATCTCCAGCGGCGGCTTGGCAACAGGGGCCACTATTTCCAGCGGCGGTACGCAAAGCGTCAGCTCCGGCGGTGTAGCCAACCAGACGGTCGTACAAGCTGGAGGCACCCAGAGCGTGAATTTCGGTGGCTCCGCTGTCAGAACCACCGTAAGCAGCGGCGGTTCGCAAACGGTTGCTAGTGGTGGAACTGTCGTTAATACTCAAGTAGCCAGCGGCGGCATACAAACCGTCGCTAACGGCGGCATTGTGAACGGCGCTGTCGTCAGCAGCGGCGGTGGACAGGTCATCGACGACGGCGGCAGCGCTAGCGTCCCAGTCGTCAGCAGCGGCGGCAGTCAAATTATTCTAAACGGCGGCAGCGTCATAGGCGCCATTGTCAGCGGCGGCGCGGTACAAAGCATCCAGCACGGCGGCTTCGCCGTATCCACGACGATTCTAACCAACGGTCTCCAAACGGTAGGCGGCAGCGCGTCCTATACCGCCATCCAAGGCGGCTTACAGCAAATACTAAGCGGCGGTATAGCAACGCACACCACCATCGACCACGACGGGATTCAGGATGTTAAACCTGGCGGCTTGGCCTATTTTACCACCATCAACGCCTGCAATCAGAACGTGTCCGGCTACGTTTCGGCCACAACCGTCAATTCCGGCGGTACGCAGACCGTCTACAGCGGCGGCTCCGCCGCCTTGACTACCGTCAATAATGGCGGCCGCCAGCATGTCGCCTCACAAGGCGCAGCCTCTGACACAACCGTCACAAGCGGCGGCTTGCTGGAACTGGAAGCCGCCGCGCAGCTTACAGGCTCTACGTCCATAACGAACGGAACTCTAGCTCTTAGCGGCGACAGCGGCGACTACGCCGTCGCCAGCTTAGCGGCTGACCAAGCCCGCGTTCAGTTGGCCTCAGGCGCGACAGCCGGGCGAAAACTGACTCTGGGTTCCTTGAACGGTACGGCTTCGTTTCTCATCAATACCAACCTGGCAGCCGGAACCTCCGACAAAATCATCATTCAAAGCGGCGCTTCTCAAAATACAGTGAAGGTAAACTACGACCCTGGCTTTATCAGCGGCCAAACAGTGCGCGGTACGGCTGTTTTTGCGTCCGTCCCCGACAACCGCACGTCCTTTACCGCTCAAAATACCGAGTACGGCGCCTACCGCTACACGCCGGTGCTGGCAGTCAGCGACAACGGCCAAACCTGGAGCATTACCTCCCTTGCCGTCAACGGCGCCAGCCAAACCACCTCCAACGCCGCCAGCATCGCTGCGGGCAGTCTTGGAGTCTGGCAGCGGGAAGCCAACAGCCTGAGCAAGCGCCTGGGTGATTTGCGCAGCCACCTCGAAAGCGCCGGCGAATGGGGCCGCGTATACCGAGGCAATCAGACTACGAGCGGCGTCAGTCAGCAATATACCGCCTTCCAGTGGGGCTGGGACACACGCCACGCTGCCGACGGCGGCGTCTGGTTCAGCGGCTGGAACGTCGGCTACTTAAACGGCGATCTATCTTTTGAGCGAGGCAGCGGCTCTGCTTCCAGTCTGACCGTAGGCGCTTACCAAACCTGGTTAGGCGACAAAGGACACTATCTGGACATCATCGCCAAAGTTGGCCGCCTGCGCAGTTCCTACGACAGCTATCTCAATAACACTGCCAATACGAAGGTGAACGGCAGCTACAGCCAGTGGGGCAGCAGCCTGTCTGCCGAGTACGGCTACCGCAAGCAGCTTAACAACCATTGGTACTTAGAGCCTCAAGCGGAAGTGGCTGTCGGTCGCGTTACCAACGCCGATTATACGGCCAGCGACACTACGCAAATCCACAACGACGCCGCGACCACCCTCACCGGACGCATCGGCTTCGCCTTGGGACACCACGCCAATAACAACTCGTTCTATGTGAAAACATCCCTTGTCCGCGAATTTTGCGCCTCCCCGTCTGTTACCGCCGCCAGCGACGGCCTAGCCCCTGTTACCACAGAGCAAAGTTTAAAACGCAGTTGGCTGGAATATGCTTTGGGCTGGACGGCTACACTCAGTAAAAAATGCAGCACCTATCTGGAACTGAGCAAAACCTCCGGCGATTCCAAAGGCAGCTCTTGGCTCGCCAATTTGGGCATACGAATCAAGTTTTAAGAGGAATCAGAAGAGAAAGATTGAACAAGAGAACCAGAGTCACGAGAGGGTACGTAAGATAGAAGCAGTTTATCTGATTTTTTGCATAGTACTTTCTGCCCAAAACAGAAGGAGCCGCCGGTATACATACCGACGACTCCTTTTGAGTATTTACACGCTGTTTTTCGCGCCGATCGCCCGCGCCAGTTCCTGAATGCATTCGCTGAGCCGATCCAGGCGGGTCTCCACCCGCACCAAAAGATAGGCTGCAACTACCATCGGAAAACCGTACGCCGACATGGCCGCCAATAACGCTTCCATCTAAAGCATCTCCTTTCTTTCTAAACTGCAAAACGAACAAGAGTCGCGGGAGTCGCGCGAGGGCACGCAAGAGGGTTTCGGGGTACGGTATTTTTAACAGGAGTATCGAGAGTAGAGGGAGGGCACGAAATACATATTTTGAAAGTTAAAATTCGAACCCTCCTGCGGACCCTCCGGTTCTCCGGTTCTCTTGTTCCAATCCCGCACCCATCCCTCAACTAAAAGCAAAGAGGCCGATGATGTAATGAGCACTCCGCCAAACCAAGAGATTTTTGTGTCAGGCGCGAAAGAAAACGCAGGAATAGCGGCGCTCTGCCGAGGCTTTCTGACAAAGCCTGACGGAAAAAGATCTGATTTGGCCCGAGATGCGAATAAATCAGCGGTCTCAAAAAAAGGACGGCAGGTTACCCCGCCGCCCGGTTTTAATTTAGGCCAAAGCCTGCGTATCCTGCGTATGGACCTGGCAGGACACCGGCGTTACCAAAGCGCCGTTCTTGTTTTGAAACAAGCGCTTGGCGGCAACGGTCTGCATGACCGCCATTACGCCAGCCTTAGTCAGATCGTCTTTGGGGTTGGCCAAGGAAAGAGTCGCCTCTTTACCGGCTTCATCCCGGAAGATCATTTCCAAACGTTTCGTCATCGCTTTTTACCTCCTTTGCTGCATAGTAGAAGCCTGTCTTACGCGTTGGTCAGATGCCCCTGGTCCACGCGCAGCACCGAGGCTACGGTGTACTGCTGGAGTCCGCCCAGCGCGGTTGCGGCGTCAAAGACGTCCGCATCGGCGGCGGCCGGGTTCAAGCCGCTCAAGGATACATTCTTGTACACCGCCTTGCCGGCGCCGTCAAGACCGCTTTGCACCCGCAGCACCATCTTGCTGGATTCCACTGCTTTGCTTACTGCCATGAAACTCACCCCCTTTCACTCAGAGATATTGCGCGGGCGAGCGTTTGGCAACCTTTCTTTTTTATTTTTTTACCGCCCAGGCGCAGCGCATGGCTTCCGCCGCCCTGGCCAGAAGCCGCGAGACCGCTTGATGGCTTACACCCATCTGTTTTGCAATTTCCTGCAGCGTCCGTCCCTGCAGCCGTTCCTGCACGACTTGCCGCTGCCGCGCAGACAGTCGGCCCACCGTTTGCCGTAGTTTTTCTTCTAGCAGCTTTTTCTCCACCTCTTCTTCTACATTTTCCGCCCCAGACGCCTCGGGAAAGTCCTCGGCATCCAGGCTCCCCGCCTGCCGCTGCCAGCATTTACATTCTTTTTGAAAGGCGTTCCAGACGGCATAGGTCACGCACTGCGCCACATAGCCTTCAAAATGGCCGCTGCCTGAACGGTATTCCCGGACGGCTTTGGCAAAAGCCAGCCAGGCCGCTCCTTCCATATCTTCGCGAATGCTGCGGGCAAAGCTTTGTCCCGCCCGAGAACGCACTAGACCCGTAAAACGGCGGCACAATTCAACGAACGCGTCTTCCTTGCCTGCTTGAGCTTCTCGTACTAGTTCTTCTACTCTTTGCATCTTCTTCCACCTCATGGCGGAAGACCGGTCTTCCTATAGTAGCGCTACCCTATATATATCCCCATGACTATCTTTTGCTGTGTTAGCGCCAATCCAAAACGAGCAGCCAAGAAGCTCCCGCTTCTTAACTGCTCGTTTTGGATTTACAATTTATGCCTAGAGGATTGCCGCGACAGTATCGTCGGACTGCATGATCGGCAAACGCAAAACAAACTCGGTACCGCCTTCGCCACTGGTAAAAAAGATTTCCCCATGATGCTTTTGCACGATAATCTCATAAGAAATGCTTAAGCCCAGCCCGGTGCCCTTGCCCACGGGTTTCGTCGTAAAGAAAGGCTCAAACAAACGGTGACGAATGTTTTCCGAAATGGGGGGCCCGTCATTGTAGATGGAGCAGCGTACCCAGCCATCTTCTTGGGACGTCTGAATGCGGATGATTCCCTGTCCTTCCCTTCCTTCCGATTGAATCGCCTGAGCGGCATTAACCAAGAGATTTAGCAGCACTTGGTTAATTTGACTGCCTATCGCTTGAATCATCGGCAGCGGCGCCAGTTTTTTTTCAATCTTAGCAACATATTTAATCTCGTTACGCGCCACAATCAACGTGGTATCCAGCCCGCTGTTCAAATCATATTCACCGAACTGCTCCAAAGAATCCACGCGCGAAAAAGCGCGCAACGCCTTGACAATCTTGCTGATACGCTCAAGGCCGTCCTTAGTTTCCTCAAAAAGCTCCGGTAAGTCTTCCAGCATTAGATCTAATTTGGCGCTTTTTTCCTTTTCCCGAACCGCTTCAACAGTTTCTTGAAGCGCCGCTTCGACTTCCGCCTGTTCCAGCGCACTTTTGTACGCCTCGATCAGCTCACGCAAACGTTCCACATAGCGTTGCAGCATCGAAAAATTACTGCTCACAAAGCCTAGAGGATTGTTTATCTCGTGGGCCACGCCGGCTGCCAGCTGGCCCACGCCAGCCAATTTCTCCTGCTGCACCATTTTACTCTGCGCCTGTTGCAACGTGGTCAGCGCCAGCGAAAGCTCCCCATTGGTTTCCTCCACTTCCCGTTGGGCGCATTCTCTTCGTTTTACTTCTTCTTCTAAGGCTTCCATAATGCGGGCGTTATCTACCACCAGCGCCAACAAATCAGCTAATTGGATTAGCACATTTTTGCGGACCTCCGTAAACTCCCCTTGTTCGCGCCGCCGCCCCAGCACCATCACGCCAAAAACAATGCCGCCCCGCGTCAGTGGCAACGCCCCCATGTGGCACAAATCACTCCAAGAAGATCCCTGCAAACGATCTTCCCATATCGAATAGTCATTGACAAAAAAAGGTTCCGCCTGCTCCCAAGCGCGCCCCACCATATGCCGCCCTTTGGCAATACAGGACGCAATCGGCTCCAAGGTAATTCCTTCCTGTACCGCCAAATGCATGCAGTTTTCTTTTTCATTTAGCAAGTACACCGCGCCTAGCGCCGATGCCGTCAACCGCAACGATTCTCGCAGTACGCGCCCCAAGGTCGCCTGAACATCGCGCTCCTGCAGAAAATCAAAGCTGATCTGGCGCATTTGCAGCAGCATGTCATTTTGGAAAAGAATGCGCCGCATCAAGGCGGAATGCTCCAACATGCGTCCTAAGCGCTGGCGCATTACGACTAAATTGACCGGTTTCAGGAGATAATCGTCACCGCCGGCGGCAAAAGCCTGCTCGATGGTATCGCTGGATTCTTCATGAGCCGTAATAAATAAAATCATTACATGAAAGGAGTCTTCCAGCTCCCGAATACGCCTGCAAGCTTCCACGCCGCCCATGCGAGGCATTTCTACATCCATCAAAATCAGGTCCGGCGGCTGCTCTTGGTACATCTCAACCGCTTCCACGCCGTCTTTTGCTTCCCAACAGACGTAGCCGTCTTTCTCTAAGGCATTTTTTAAAATGACTCGGGAAAAACGATCATCGTCAACCACCAGAATATTCCATGGTTGATTTTTATCGTTCATGGCCTTCACCTCCTCATTTCTTTTCCGGTTCCGCCAGCAGTTTCGTCACCGTTCCCGGCTGGAGACCGACAAAACGCCAAACTGATTCGTCTACGCAATAAAGCTCTTTTTTCAGCAGCTGCCCCCAGGAAAAACTATTAGCAATATGAACCAGGCACAACAGCTCCTTATGCACCACATGCCCGGCTAACGGCTCATGGTGATAAAGCGCCGCTTCAACCAACGCATACGGAAGCTGCCACCAATGCAGCAGATACCCGCCCAGTTCGTTGTGGGCAACGCCGAATTTTTCGCGCTCCGCCGTCATCAAGGCGCCTAACCCTCCAGCTAAAAGCTGCTCTTTATACCAAGGCCACGGCAAAAAAGTTTCGCCAAATCCTTTTAGCAAGGCGACGACCCCTAAGTCATGCAGAAGTCCTACGGAAGCAAATTCTTCCAAAATATTTTTTTTATAGACCTCTTGGTATAAGCGATGCACAAAACGGTTCACCTGTACGGAATGACTCCAAAATAAGTCCAGCACCTTTCGCTCCGCCAGCCCTACGGAGGGCGCGGCAAAAAGACCGCTTGCCAAGACCAAATCCCGCAAGACATTCAAGCCCAAGTAGGAAATAGCCTGCTGCACCGAGCCAATCTTCGCCCCGTAAAAAGCGGCATTCGCCACTTGCAGCAATTTGCCGGCTATCACCGGGTCTGACTCTACCAACACCGCCATCTCTTTTACGTCCGCTTCTTCTTCTATGAAACGACATAGCTTTTCATAGGTTTCCGGCAAAGCAGGCAGTTGGCCCAAAAACTCAATTTGCGCCAACAGCTTTCTATCCCGCAACGTGCTCTGCAGCCGCAACACCTTGTCCACTAAGCTTACTAAGTCTTCATTGTTCCACGGTTTGAGCAAGTACATCTGTGCGGAACCGTCCAGCAGCGAGGTAAATACCTGGTTTTTCTCCGCAAAACCGCTGAGAATCAGGCGCATGGTTTGCGGATACAGCTCTTTCACGCGTCGCAATAGTTGATGCCCGTCCATTTCCGGCATGCGCATATCGCTGATTACCAGATCCACCCGCTGCAGCTGCAAAAACCGCAACGCTGCATCGCCGCTTTCCACAAAGAATAATTCGTACTCCGTATCTTGAAAAACTCTCCGTAATGAACGCAAAATCGGTTTCTCATCATCAACAAAGAGAATGGATGCTTTCAACCGGTCCGCCTCCCTTCGCCGCCGCAGCGGCCAAGCCTTAAAGCAGCAAAAATGGCTGCCCTATCTTCAGTACCCGTCGATCCGCCAGCTCCGCTTCTTCAAACCAAATCTCGCTATCACGCAGGTGTTCTTTAAAGAAATTTTCCAGTTGCCGCTGGCTTTCGCTCGCCAACGGAGTAATCAACAGCACTTCTAGAACAAGTTTTTTCTCGCCTTCCCATCTCAGCACCACCTGCCCTTGCAAGAGCGTCTGCTCCCCGTTAAGAAAAGTTTTTAACAGTAATCCAGGCAGAAAACGTAAGCCTCGTACGTTTCCCAAGGCTTCGTAATTTTCCAGAACCCTCTCTTCTGATCCTGCATACTCTACCAACCACTCTCTGAGGTGTTCGGCTTCTTCTTGCAAAGAAAACCCTTCCGGAGTAAGGCCAGAGGCATACCCCTGAATCCAACAGACCGCCGCCTGCAGCACCGCTTCTCCAGCACCAGCTTGACGCGCTTTTTCCGTTTGCACGCTCAACGCCAGAATACGCCCTAAGCGAAACTCCTGTTCCTTCATCTTCCCTTCCATACGGTCCAGCACTTTTTTATAAGCGTTATTACGAGACTCCAAGGTCTCTTTCATATCGGCTTCCATTTTTTTTAGTTGGTAATATTCTAAGGCCCGGTAAATAAAGCGAGAAAAGTCCTCATCCCAGGGTTTGGTAATAAAGCTAAACACGTCTGCATGATTCACCGTCGCTAAAACCTGGCTTAACTGTGTATAGCCAGACAAAACCATGCGCACCGTAGCGGGAAATTGCTCTTTAGCCCGCTTCAAGAGCTGCAGTCCATCCATTTCCGGCATGCGCATATCTGTAACCAGCACGGCAATATCCCCAGCTTCCAATAGTATCAACGCTTCTTTGCCGCTTTTCGCAAAAAGCGCTTCATAGTCTTCTTCCTGCACCGCCCGGCGAATCGCGTTAAGTACATTCGCTTCATCGTCCACAAACAACACTTTCAGCTTTTTTTGCTCGGACATACGAACGCCCTCCTTTATTTGCAAAGCCCCTTGACTTTTACGAGCCTGCGAAGCCAGCTTCACCGCAACAACCAACTTTAATCAAAGTATTTCCACAAAATTTACAAATTTCCTGCGCTTCTTCTTTCATCATTCAACACGGCCTTACTTTGAGCTTGCATTCTTTTCCTTTTCCTCCCAGCCACAGGCAGGAAGAGCCTCCAACACCCAGAATAAAGTAAAGATATCACTACCGCGCCGAGGAAAGGAGACTGCTTATGTCTATGGATCGTCAACAGCCAATCGCCCTTGCCAACGGCGTTTACTGGGTGGGTGCTGCCGGCAACCAGATGCCTCTGAACTGCAACCCTTATTTGATCGTTGCTCAAGGGGAAGCCGTACTCATTGATCCGGGCTCACCCCTGGACTTTCCTCAGGTCTGGAACAAGGTAACACAGCTCATTCCCATCGAGAAATTGCGCTATATTGTGCTGCAGCACCAGGATCCTGATTTTTGCGCCAGCGTCCCTCTTTGGGAGCAGTATTGCTTTCAAGGCCAGCTTGTAGCGCACTGGCGCGCCATTCCCATTATCAAGTGCTATGGCGTCCGTTCTGAATTTTATAATATCAGCCAACAGGAACACCGCCTCGTTTTGGGGCAGGATCATCTGCTGCAATTTTACCCCACGCCCTATTTGCATTCGCCTTGCGCCTTTGCCACTTATGATCCGCAAAGCCGCACCTTGTTTTCCAGCGATCTCTTTGGTGTTCTGACAGAAGAAGCTCCTTTGTTCGCGGACGAATGGGACGGCCTCAATTACCTGGAAGCCATGAAAGCCTTTCATGAGCACTATATGCCTTCCTCTGACATCCTTGGCGCCGCGATGGACGTGTTTGCGCAATTGGATTTAGAGCGAATCGCGCCGCAGCACGGTTCTGTCATCCGCCGGGATTTACCGGTATATATAGAAACACTGCGCCACTTGCCCTGCGGTTCTCTGCTGACGCCGCAGACGAAAAAGCTGCGCCCCCACGACAGCTATACCCCCTTGCTCAATCAAGTGCTGCAGCGTCTTACGGGCCTGCTTTCACACCGGAAAATCCATGTCCTCTTCGCCGGCACTCCCTTCCCGTTGCTGACAGACTGCTTGCAGCTTCCGGATGATTTTCCCGGTACCGAAGAAAATTGGCATGCCTTCTTTGCTACGCTGCATCAACGCCGCGGCCTGGATTTACTGCTGCAATTAGAACCCCTAGTACGTCAGCTCACCAATACCTATACCGCCGCCACACCACAAATCTATGACACCGTATTATTTTCTCTGGAAAAAGAAACCCAACGTCTGTATCAGGAAAATCTGGCGCTGCTGGAAAAAAATCTGCGCATTCAAGAACATGTCCAGCATGCGGCCAGCCACCTGCTCCAGTGTCCCATCACCAAACTCAACAATGAAAAGGTGTTTTTAGAATACCTGGAAGAGCAATGCAAACAGGCGCGGTGTCAAGAGCCGTCAGGAGCGCTGCTGCTCATCGGCGCAGACAATCTGGCGCAAGTCAATCTCCGGCATGGCAGCCGCGCTGGCGACGAGCTGCTGCGCGGCCTAGCGCTGTTTCTCAAAGAGCACTTGCAAGCCGGCAGCCATTTATTCAAAGTCGATGGACCTGTTTTTGCCTGCTATCTGGAAGGCGCCGCCAAAGAAAACGCCTTGGCCTACGCCGAAGAGCTGCGCTATTTAGTCGAACAGTCTACACATTTTATCGAAGCCACCACCGTTTCCATCGGCGTCATTGCTTCGTCTGATCTGACCATGCGTCAGTGCGAGGAAACCGAACTTTGCATGCAGGCTTTCTATCAAACAGCCAAGGGGCATCTCGCTACCGCCCGGCAACAGGGAAGAAACCGCGTTTTTACGGATACCGGCATTCCCGTTTCCGTTTCTTTGGGACAAATCTTGTTGGTGGACACCGACGAATTACACCTAGAAGTGCTGCGCAGTCTGCTCCAGGCGGAAGGCTTCAGCATCCTCACTGCCGCTAATGGCGAAGAAGCCCTCGCCGCAGTGGAAAAGCACCAGCCGGAGCTGATCATCTCTGAAGTGCTTTTGCCCAAAGTCGACGGCTTCGCCCTGCGAGAACGGCTGCGCCAAAATTCCTCCTCTCAAGCTATTCCGTTTTTCTTCCTGTCCCACCTTAAAGACCATGAAGGCATTCAGCGCGCCTTGGCCTTAGACGTAGAGCATTACCTGCAAAAGCCTTATATTCTGCCGGAGCTCATCGGTCTGGTACTGCTGAAGTTCCGGCAAAAAAGAGCCTTACAGTTCTAGGTTTGAAACCCCTGCTTTATTCATATCTCACGTCAAATGGTCCCTTTTTCCACCCTACTTTGTCAGAACGCCTCGGCAGAGCGCCGCTATGCCTGCGTTTTCTTCCTCGTCGGGTAAAAAAATGACCTAATTTGACGGAGTATTCATTAAATCATGGGCTCCCTATACGAGTTTCGCGAACACCAAAAAGAACACTATTTTTCATTCCACAGGGACTAATATTTAATGAATCTATTTCCCCAAATTCCAAGGGGCCTGCTGATTTAATGAGTGCACCGCCAGGGCAAGAGTTTTTTTCGCCTGGCAAGGAAGAGAGCCGCAGGAATAGCGGGGCTCTTTCAAGGTTTTCTAACGCAGCCAGGCGGAAAAAGAATTGTCCTGGCGCGTGATACGAATAAATTAGCAGGCCCCTGCTAAAAGGAGGTGACACGATGCTGGTCACTCTAGAAGAATTATATTGGCTTTGCGCCGGTTTGCTCTTATTCATCGGCTATGGTTTGGCGCTTATCGCCTACCAAAAGTACCGCCTGCACCGCCGCAAGCGGCAGCAGTTGACCTTAAACCGCAACCTGCTGCAGGACTTTGCCTACTACGACGAAGAAGCGCTGCGGCCTTGGATTCGCAAAGCCAAACGCAGAGCCTTTGATTTGCTGCAGGATCTAACCCAGCTGCACCAGCTGCACAAAGATCCTCGCAATCGATTCGTCAAAGCCCTGCGAGAAACAAATGTTGAACGCCGCTACCACCAACAATTACGGTCCTCCTTCGCGGCACGCCGCCGCAAAGCCGCCCTCCTCTTAGCCGCACTGCCCTGTTCCAATACCAACCACGCCTTAGAAGAAGCCCTACCAAAAGAGCAGGACCTACAAACTAAACTATACCTATGCGCGGCTTTAGCCCGCCTTGAAGACGTCAAGGCCATCCCTCTTATGGTAGAAACACTGCCCGGAGCGCCGCAATGGTACCGAACTCGCGTCAACATGCGTCTAGCTTCTTTCGGCAAGGCCTTTCACGATTACGTACCGCAGCTGACACAGCGGACGGAAATGGAAATTCAGAGCCTGCTAGTGGATTTTGCCGCCATCTATCCTTCGGCTGCCTTGAAGAAATATCTGCTCCAGTGCATTGCTTCTCCTGTCAAAGACATTGCCTACCGCGCTACGCGCAACTTGGGCATTTTTTACTGCCATGAGCTGAAAACCCCGCTATTTCTGGAAAATCCGGATCCAGTCATACGCAACATCACCATTCAGGCCTTGAGCTCTATTCCTACTGTGCGCACCTTAGAGCGGCTGCTGCCTCTGTTAGCACAGCCGCGCCACAGCGACCAGGCTGCATCAGCCATGTCTTCTATTGTCCAAAAAAAACCGTTTTTATTGAATTTTATTCTTGAAGAATTTCAAAAAGAATATGATGCTTCTACGCAAAATGCTTTAGCAACGGTCCTAGCTAACCGGCTGGAATATTTGTTGATGCGCCTGACCGCCGGACCCGACCCGGTACTGGACCGTACCTTGACCCGTCTTATCCAAGCAAAGAAAACCAATGCTATCATCGGTCTTTTACGGCGCAATCATTCCCAAGAAATAGAGTTAATCTTGCTAAGGCATCTACGCCGTCTGCTTCCGGATCTTCCTGACGTGCGCCAAGAGCTGCGTCTTTATCTGCCGGCAGACATTTTGAATAAACTCGGCGAGACGCCGCTGCCGCAAGCGACTACGCGCCGCGAGCATATCGTCGATCACGAAAAGATTTTCTACCTGCGCCTCCTGCTGCCATTCGCCTTTTTATCAGTACCCCTGCTGTATGCAGCACGTTACTGGGAGCAGTTTTATGAATGGACTCCCTACATGCATCTGACCCAATTTGTCCTGGACTTCAACTACTACATTGCTTTTTATTCCCTTGCCGTCAACGGCATCTCCCTGGCCCTGCTATTTTTTTCCCTATTGGCCATCCGCAAGCAAGGCGACGCGTGGAATACCAAAAAGCGCAGCTTTCTCTTCCGCCCCCGCATACTGCCAGGCATTACCATTATTGCCCCGGCCTATCAAGAAGAAAGCACTATTATTGAAAGTACGCGCTCCCTTTTGAACCTGCACTATCCCAACTACGAGCTGATCGTGGTCAATGACGGATCCAACGACAAAACCCTTGATCAGTTGATTGAGCACTTCCAGTTGGAAAAAATCGACCGCTTTGTGCCGCAGCGCCTCAAAACTCAGCCAATCCGGGGCCTCTACGCCTCCAAATCCATTCCCAAACTGCTCGTAGTCGACAAGGCCAACGGCGGCAAGGCCGACGCCCTCAACGCGGGCATCAACTTATCGGGCAAAGAGTTTTTCTGCGGCATTGACGCCGACTGCCTGCTGGAAAAAGATTCTCTAATCAAACTAGCCTCCACAATCCTGGACGCGCCGGAAGAGCCAGTCGCCGTGGGCGGCAATATCTTTCCGGTTAATGGCTGCAAAGTTGATCGCGGCGAGCTGACTCATATCGGACTTCCTGCCAGCCACCTGGCGCGCTTCCAAACCATCGAATACTTGCGGGCCTTCATGGCCGGCCGTCTCGGCTGGGCGCAGATCAACTCCTTGTTGATCATTTCCGGCGCTTTCGGCCTATTCAACAAAGACCGCGTTGTTGAAATTGGAGGCTACCTTACCAGCAGCGAACGCTACAAAAAAGACACCGTCGGCGAAGACATGGAACTGGTCGTGCGCCTGCGGCGTCATATGTGCGAACAAAATAAGCCGCACAGCATCCTTTACGCTTTCAACGCCAACTGCTGGACTGAAGTTCCTGAACCGCTGTCCGTCCTGCATCGCCAGCGTGACCGCTGGCAGCGGGGCCTCATCGACATCCTGTTTTTCCATCGCAAATTGCTGCTCAATCCCCGCTATGGCCGTTTGGGGATGGTGGCCTTACCGTATTTCTTCCTTTTTGAAATGTTCGGTCCGTTTTTAGAAGTGCAAGGCTATGTCATGGTTGTCGCTGCCGCTTGCCTTGGTTTGCTCAACCTGCCTCTGGCTTTGCTGCTGCTGCTAAGCAGCGTCCTTTTAGGAGTACTTGTGTCGGTGTTCTCTCTTGTCATTGTCTCCCGGGAAAATGATTATTTTCCCGGCCCCTACATGGCTACCTTGCTAGGCTACGCCATTTTGGAAAACTTCTGGTTCCGGCAATTGGCCAATTTTTGGCGCGTCACAGGCTACTTGAATACCCTGCGCCAACAAACAGGCTGGGGCAACATGAAGCGCCAAGGCTTTCAGCAAAGCGAAAAACCTGCGGAGCAAGAGGGCGCGGGGAAAAAGTAACACAGAAGACACGGAACACAGAGTAAGCAGAGTAACAGAGGAAAAGCCAGAGAAATAATGGATTGAACAAGAGAATCGGAGAACCAGAGGGCCCGAATGAGGATTACAGGGCACGTATTTAATCAATATATTTTTCCAAGCCCCAAGGGTCCTGCTGATTTCATGAGTGCACCGCCAGGTCAAGAGATTTTTTCGCCTGGAAAGGAAGAAGGCCGCAGGAATAGCGGCGCTCTTTCAAGGTTTTCTGACGCAGCCAGGCGGAAAAAGAATTGCCCCTGGCGCGTGATACGAATACATTAGCAGGGCCCTGCAAAAAGAGGAGGAGAGTATGAAAAAAGCGCTTTTTTTCCTGTGCTGCGCCGCCAGTTTAGTTTTCTACGGAACGGCGGAAGCGGCGACAGATGCAAAAAAAACAATCGTTGATACTAGTTTCACCTACAGCAACGACAGCGACGGCGTAACATCCCGCAGCATAAAGATTACCGATGAAAAAGCGGAAGATCCGCTGAGCTACACTCTGTATCTCACACGCCTGGGTCAGAAATACCGTCCGTCTATTGATGAAAAAACATTGGTCTTCAAATGGGTGCGCCCTTTGAAAAATGAAGCCAATCTCACCATTTGGGGCGGCTACACGAAAAACGATTTGCGCAGCTTTGTTCCTGCCGCGCTTATGTATGATCAAAGTATCAGCGACACCCATCACGCCTGGTACAGCATTGGCCGCGAAAGCATCGGCACGATTCCGGCTAACGAGCGCAATCTTTTCCGCAGCAGCGTCGCCGCCAGCCATATGTGGCGCACTAGTCCCGGCGCTTCGCTGGCATTAGAGGCCAATCAATGGTTCTACAGCGACCAAAATCGCGAACAAAAATACGTCCTTTCGTATACGCAGAAGCATTCCGCCCGTTTTGAAACCGTCGCTTCTTACGCCTACCATGACGCCAAGTTTACCCAGCCCGGCATTTACTGGGTGCCCCAGCAAGAGCACCGCCTCAGCATTACGCCTAAATACGACATTCCCATCGGCAACGGCACACTGGCGCTTGCCTGGGAGCAAGGCCTCTGGGCCCGCAATAAAGACGGCAGCATCAAAAGCTACAAAGGCACCGTCTCCTATCGCCAGGGCCGCTTCAACGCCGGCGTAGAATATCTGCATGACGGCGACTACAATTCCCATCTCTACCGCTTAGATTATCAATTGCTGTTGTAGTTGAAAACGACGAAGAGATATTTTAACAGGAGTAGAGGGAGTAAAGTGAGGGAACGGCAGTTCGTTTCATAAATTTTGGTATAGCAAAAAAGCAGGCAAGCGAGCTCGGCTAGTGCTCTCTTGCCTGCTTTTTTTAATTGCCCCTCCTTCGAGCCCTCCGGTTCTCCGATTCTCTTGTTCCAAACCCGTCCCTTCTCTTGCGTACCCTCCCTCGACTCTCGCGACTCTTGTTGAAAATTCCGTGTCCCTATTCTCTAGCTAAGGTGCAGTAAAGGTCAGCACAGCTTCGCCCGCCGGAGCGCTTATCAGCACCTGGCCGCCTTGGATACGCCCCGGTCCGCTTTGCAGCATCCAGCCAGCAGGCACCTCCAGCGGCAGCTCTTCCACCGCCTGAGGCAGGCGCAGCCGCACCTGACGCAGTTGGCCCTGGACCAATACATCCGTCTCCGCCGCATCTCGAGCCTCCCACCAGCGACCATATTCACCCAGAGATCCAAACCAAGCTTTGTCTTTGAGGGCATTCACCAGCCCCTGCTCAAAAGCCAGCTTCTCCCCCAACACATTAGGATGGATCAATACATTCAACAAGCCGCCGTACCGGGCAACCTTCGCGCTCAGCGCCAACGCCTTGTCCAGACGCTTATCCATCGGCGGCTCCAGCTCATCTTCAATGGCGATAGGAAATTCGTATATCGGCACCTCACCTTGGCTGCTCCGAGAGTAGTTCAATTGGAAAGGTCGCTGCGTCAAAGCCGTATTGGCCGTCACATTCGAACTGTAGCGATAACCGGTTGCCGCCAACGCCTGGGGCAACATCAGCGGATTTTGCAGATGTCCCGCCCTGAAAGAAGCCACGGCTGCGCCTGTTCCTTGTTCTAATAAGAATTTGCTGACCCGCAGCTCTCCCAGCACCGTAGCGTTATGAATGGCGTACCGGCCGCTGATGAAAGGCTGGTAGGAAGGATACGATTCCGCGCCGCTTCCTAAAGGCAGGTCGGCAAAAACATAGGAATGACTGACTGTATGGCTGCCCACTTCCATACCTAATTCCTTCAGCTTGCGCAAATACGGCAGATAGGCCTCGTTAAAGAAGATTTCATCATAGTAGTCGCGGATGTATTTTGTTTGGATAAAGTAAGTCCCCCGAATGCCCATGGATTTTTCATATTCCGCATAGGCCAAAGCATTGACTACCGATTTGGTAAAATCCACGTCATGCGTAAGCAAAACGGCAAGCGCCTTGCCGGACGGAACGGAACCCAGGAAGACGGCATTTTTTTCCGCGTTCCGATATACTTCCTTCAGCCATTGCAGCAAGATATCCAAAGATGGCTCATAGTCGTTCACATAGCTTCGCGCGCTGCTTTCGGCGCGGCTGTTATAGCCTGTCAAAAGCCAATGCCCCAAATCCAGTCCTACTGCATACGCCGCCCCGCCGCCGTAATCCTTGCGAATAATGGCCGCCTTGCCGTCTTCGTACGCTGCTACAACCTTACCTGTAGGGAAAAGAAAACTGTACGTTCCCAAGACGGCTTCCGGCGCACTGCCATTAATAGTCAAAGCTGCCTCCCGGGCATCGTCCAACGCCCAAGACAACGCTCCTTTTTGAAAAGACAGGCTTTTCTGCTGCCGCGAAGGAATGGCTTCCGTAAAACCAAACAAGTTTCTCATGGAATTAGCCAACGGCTGCACCGCCACTAGGACGCCGCCGTTTTGCACATGCTGGGACAACGCCGCCACCGCCTCTGTCGAAACCGTGCCGCCTGAAATCATAGGATACGCCAGAATCGCCTTGTGGCGCAACGCTTCCCGATAATCCTTCGTCAGCCGAAAGGGAATACCGGCGCTCTTTAGGCCATGCGTCAGCCCCAGCCAGTCCGACTTCACATCGGTCACCAACACCGCCAGACGACTGCCTTCACCTTGATCATAACGCCCCCAGCTGTCTTCCACCGGCGCCACTGCGCTGGGGCCGGCCGGGCCATTTACGCCAGGAGCAACATATAAATCGGCAGCTTCCACACGAAAAGAACCGGAATTGTCGATTTGACGAGGCTGTCTTGGATCGCTGGGCCCTACCTGCCCGTAGGCGGCTGCCGTGCTCATGCCAAGAATCCAACCAAACAAGCAGAACACCGCAACTTTAAGAAACTCTCTCATTACATCCTCCTTACGACCACGGCCGATACTGAAAGTCATGAATTACTACTTCCACGTCCTTGCCATTCTGCGGCTGCCGTCCTCCATAGAGCCACAAATTCATGCGCACCTGCAGATGGCGCCGTTCAAAAAGCAGGTCTCCTAAAACCGGCTTCTTCGGGTACTGCCAGCGGGCAAAGACAGCGTCTTCGTCACTGCGATGTCCGTATTGGCCCCAAAAGCGCAACTGCTCCGGCAGCCACTCGATTCGATAGGTGCTATAGCTTCCCTCTGGAAGCGCAATTTGAAATGTCTGCGCCGCATGCCGTTCTTGCCGGTACAGGCCGAACAAGCCATTAGGGTTTTGCGCCCGCCCCCAGCGCGCCACCTCCACATCCGCCTCTTCTAAACTGGAAGGATGGTACAAAAATAAGCCCAGTACTACCTGCGGATCCAGCCGATCCAGTTCACCAATGACTTGAAACGAAAAGCGGCCATAGGAAAAATACTTTCGACTGATCACTTCGGCGCAATACCAAAGGCCTCTCTTTTCCAAACGCAAATGCAAAGCGCCGGCTTCATCCACCCACGCCTGACGAGAGGACCAATGATTCTTGCCTGGATAGTCATAGCCGTCCTTCACCTGCCATTGATAGCCTGCAAAGGACAATTCCGCTGCAGCCCAAACGCTGTCCGGCCAAACTAACAGCAAGACCAAACAGGCAAACACGATCCTTTTTCTCATAGCCTTCTCCTTTGCAGACACAGACGGTAAGCAAAAAAAGGATTATCGTGTTGATACAGTTCGCGCCCAAACAAGAGGTTCCTGCTCTAAAATGCCAATTTGACAGCACAACAGCCACGCAAAGACTGCGAATTCCGCAAATTTTCACCAAAGTCTTTTATGAACCTTCTATTTTTGCTATGATAGACATGGATAGATCTAGGCAAAGGAGACTTGCGACTTGTTAAAGAAAGAACAGCAGTCCATTACCCTCTTTACCGTCTTTGTTCTGTCCGGCATTTGGGCCGGCGTCATCTTCTTTACATACCAGGAAAGTCAATCTGTCAAAGAAGCCTTCTCCGAGCGTCGTTCCCTTTATTACATAGCAGCCACTGTGTTCAGCGCGCTGCTGCTTAGCTATGCCATTTACCTAATACGCAGCAAAAAGCAGGCGTTGCTCTTGGCCGAAGCCAAGGAAGAACAAGAACAGCTGCTGCGGCTGTACGCCAGCAAGCTTCCGGACCCGTGCTTCATTATTGCCGAAGACGGCACCTATATGGACATCATCGGCCCGGAGGACAAGCTATTCATTTTTACGGCGGAGCAGGCTATCGGGCGAAACCTGGGCGATTTCTACCCTCCTCGGGAAGTGCAGGAGGTGTTGGAAGTCATCCGCCACACCATCGAAAGCGGCGAACCGCAGGTGACGGAATATACGCCGCAGTTTCCCTTTGGCGGCACCCGTTGCTTTGAAGTTCGCACCTCCCCCATTGACCGCCTTGTGGAGGAAAAAAGAGTGGCCATGATGGTAGTCATTGATATCACCAGCCGCAAGCAGGCGTTGGAGCACATCCAGTTCATGACCGATCATGATTCCGTCACAGGCCTCTTGAACCGCAGCCGTTTTGAAAAAGAACTGCTGCGCCTTACCGCCCCGGGCTTGCCCACCAGCTTAATTGTCTTTGACATTCACGGCCTGCGCAGCATCAATAATGCCTTCGGCTATCAAGCTGGCAATGATTTGCTGCTGGCGCTGGCGCATGTGCTCAAGCAAGTCGGCGGCAAGCATTTTATCTTGGGACGCATCGGCGATGATGAACTGGCCGCCATTCTGCCGGAAAGCGACGCCGCATCCTTGGAAGCGTATCGCAGCGCGGTACTGGCGCAAATCGAGCTGTACAACCAGCTGCATCCGGAACCGGCCTTGTCGGTTCTGGTAGGGCAGGCCTTTTCCAACGGCACAACCAATCCCAGCCTCTTACTGCGCACTGCCGACGAAGCCATCCTCCAACAAAAGCAAGCTTTGCTCTGTCGCCCACGAGAACAGGATTGAACCGGAGTAGCACGGAATACGGCTTTTGAACAGGAGTAGAGGGAGTAAAGTGAGGGTCCGACGGAAAGTTACGAGGTACGGTATTTTCAAAAGACAAAAGGCAGTTAGAACGCTACTATCCTTTTTTCTAGAGAATATCCATCTTGTAGTGTCGTTGCGAGGAGCGCAGCGACGCGGCAATCTCCCCTGCGTCTTTACAATTTAATTCTTAAAATCAACTATTTTATTATTTTTTGATATGTTGTTATAAAATCAGTCGTTGTTTTCTGTTGTTTTTTGTCTTTTGTATTCTTTTCGTTGACAGATTGCACGCCCCTGCGATACAATTTAACCATCGTCGATTCGGAGTTGTCCGCCAACAATTCACGAGTTCGACCCATGAAGAGTTAGACAAGCAGCGCAAGGCTGTTTGTCTAACTTTTTTTATATCCGGAAACGATGATTTACTCGCATCTCACGTCAAAGCAGCCCTTTTTCCGTCAGCCAGCGTCAAAAAACCTCGATAGAGTCCCGCTATACCTGCGTTTTCTTTCTCGTCTGACGAAAAAATTCCTAGCTTTGACGGAGTACTCATTAAATCACCGTCTCCTTGAGTCGCTACATCATTCTTGCCCGGGCGGGCATTAAAGTTGCGGCTTCTTTTGTTTTTATTTCCAATAATCTATCGTATTCATATACGAAGAGATTGCCGCGATGGCGCTCGCGATGACGTCAAATCCCCCTGGCCCTGCGGGCCTTCCCCCTTTGACAAGGGGGACTTTATCTTTGCCGCCCTTGGACTCCGGTTCAATCCATTCCCTCTGGCTTTTCTCTGTTCCTCTGTGTAAACGTATCTTCTCCTGCGTACCCTCTAGCGGATGTCGGTTGCCATGCCATCCTTGGCGCAACCGACCCTAAGCACATCACGTGCTGTCGCCGGTTCTCTTGTTCAATCCGGTCTTCCCTCGCACCCCTCTTGGTATGAATTGGTTTTCATGCTAAAATGGAGGGACCGACAAATAGCAAGTAGTTGCTGATTTAGATACATGGAGGTACATCATGACACAAGCATTAAGCGCCCTTGCGGCTGAGAGCAAGCGGCGACGGACTTTCGCCATCATCTCTCACCCGGATGCCGGCAAAACAACCTTAACAGAAAAACTGCTTTTATACGGAGGCGCCATTCACCTGGCCGGTTCGGTTAAATCCCGCAAGGCCCAGCGCCATGCCGTCTCGGACTGGATGGAAATTGAAAAGCAGCGCGGCATTTCCGTTACCTCCAGCGTTATGCAGTTCGACTACGACGGGTTCCGAATCAACATCCTCGACACCCCTGGTCACCAAGATTTCAGCGAGGATACCTACCGCACGCTGATGGCCGTAGACAGCGCCGTCATGCTCATTGACGTAGCCAAAGGCGTAGAGCCCCAGACCATCAAGCTCTTCAAGGTCTGCCGCCAGCGGGGTATTCCCATCTTTACCTTTATCAACAAGCTGGACCGCCATGGCAAGCACCCTATGGATTTAATGGAAGAAATCGAAAAAGTGCTGGGCATCCAAAGCTATCCCATGAACTGGCCTATCGGCATTGAAGGCGACTACAAAGGCGTCTACAATCGACGCGAACGCCAGATTGAGCTGTTCCAGGAAGACGGCACCCACGGCCAATGGGCGCTGCCGTCCAGCAAGGGCAGTGTCGATGATCCGGCCTTTACCGAAGTCATTGGCGAAGAAACGCATCGCACTCTCTGCGAGGAAATCGAGCTTTTAGATACCGCCGGCGAAGCCTTTGACATGGAACGCGTCCAAAAAGGCGAGCTGACCCCTATCTTTTTCGGCAGCGCCATGAGCAATTTTGGCGTACAGCCGTTTTTGGAGGAATTCCTGCGCCTCGCTCCTGAGCCCGCGCCGCGGCGTTCTTCCGACGGCGTTGTACAGCCTACGGAAGAAGAGTTTTCCGCTTTCGTTTTCAAAATTCAGGCTAACATGAATCCCGCCCACCGGGATCGTCTGGCCTTTATCCGCATCGTATCCGGTCATTTCGGCCGGGGCATGACGGTCAACCATTCTCGCAGCGGCAAACCGGTCAAGCTCTCACAGCCGCAGCAATTTCTGGCTCAAGACCGCACCATTATTGAAGAAGCCTGGCCGGGCGACATTGTCGGCCTCTTTGATCCGGGAGTTTTCGGCATTGGCGATACCCTTTCCGTCAACCGCAGCAACGACTTCGCCTTTGCGGACTTCCCGATTTTCCCGCCGGAGCGCTTTTGCCGCGTACAACCCAAGGACACCATGAAGCGCAAGCAATTTTTAAAAGGCATTACCCAGCTTACCCAGGAGGGTGCTGTACAGCTTTTCCAGCAAGATGACACTCTTGCCGAAAGCTATGTAGTCGGCGCTGTCGGCCAGCTGCAGTTTGAAGTGCTGGAATACCGCCTCAAAAACGAGTACGGCTGCACCATCTTGATGCACTCCCTGCCCTACGAGCACGCCCGCTGGCTCGACGCCGGCAGTCAGGACGTCACCACCTTCAAAGGCATTGACCGGGCCATGATCGTGCGCGACGCGAAAGGCCGCAAAGTAGCGCTGTTCCAGAGCGATTGGGCGCTACGCTGGTCCGAAGACAACAATCCGAAAATCGGCTTCTTGTTGTCACCGCCGGAGCTGTAGATTATGAACATCAACCGCCGCAAAGAAATCCTCAACCTGCTTCTGCAACGCGGTTCGGTCAAGGTTTCCGTCCTGGCGGAGCGCTTTGCCGTTAATGACGTCACCATTCGCCGGGATCTTAAATACTTGGCGGAAAAGCACGGCGTCACCCTCACCTACGGAGGCGCTTTTATCGACACGCCCTCCAGCACCTACCCCATCGCCGAGCTGACCCTGGCGGCCAAGCGCCGCCAGCAATACGAAGAAAAACAAATCATCGCCCGCAAAGCGGCGGCGCTCATCGAAAACGGCGATACCATCGCCCTCAACGCAGGCAGCACGGTGGAGTACGTCCTAGATTATCTGCCCGCTGCGGTGCAGCGCCTCAATGTACTGACCCTCTCTTTGGGCGTCGCCGTCAAGGCTAGCTCTTTGCCACAGGCCACGCTGTTTCTGCCTGGAGGCAAAGTTCGTCCTGAATCTACGGAGATGTGCGGCAGCGAAACCGAACGGTTTTTGCGCCAATTCAACGTGGACAAGGTGTTCTTCGGCGCGGCGGCGGTCCACCTCAAGCGCGGCGTCACTCATCCCGTGCCGGAAGAAGTGACAACGAACCGGCTGATTTTGGATATCGCCGCCAAGCGCTACTTGGTGTGCGATTCCAGCAAGTTTGACGGCGTCTCGCTGCAGCATATCGCGGACTTATCTTTTTTCGACGCCATCATCGCCGACGATAAGCTGCCCGAAAGCTACCGCACGTATTGCCAGCTCAACGGCATCACGATTCTATAAGGCTGATGCAAAACTCCTCCTTGATCCGATCCCTAAGGGCGTGGATCAAGGAGGAGTTTTGCGTCAGCCTTCTTGTCTAAATTTTGACGTTCTTTAAAATACTACAAACGATTATTGGTCGACGGTCATTTCCCATGGTTATCCATTCGCCTCCACTTTGATTTTTGTATTTCTTAGCAAAACTACGTCTTCTTGTTTCGTACAAAAGGGATCTAGCTCTCTTACAAGAAGAACAATTTATGCATACAAAACACATCTAGCTCACGGCTTGACTTTCGGTATTTATTTTTATACCATATTTTTGGTTTAGTTCTTTTATTTCGAATTTAATAATATACTTACGTACATAGAGCCAATGCAGACTCTGGTCATTGGCTTCTTATTTTTTTGTTTGCATCTTGTTTGTTTTGTATATTAAATTCTTTTTACAAACACTGCATCGGCAAATTTTGTGCTACGATAATAGTATTCAATTGTAAGTTTCATACAAAGGAGGCTTTCACATGCTCCCGCATCCTATATCCCATCAGATGCTGCCTGACAGCATCTTGGACGGTTTTCCCTGCCCCATCATTAAAATCGACCGCAACTTCCGTCTGCTCTATCACAATCCTGCCGCTGGCCGCTTGCACGGTCCTGTACCGGAAATGAAGCTGGCGCCGCATTGTTATGAATGGCTAAAATTAAGCCAGCGCTGCCCCCAATGCCCTGTTGCGCAAGCGTTTCAAAATGGCCAACCCGCCACGAATCAAAAGTGTTCTGTAACTTCCGACCACCGCTTGATTCGTGTTGAACAGACGGCCATTCCTATTTTCGATTCCCTAGGAGACATTGAATATGTTTTGGAAATTGACCTGGATACTACGCCGTTAATGACGCTCCAATGGGATTACGAAGTAGATTTCGTCCAAACGATGTTTGCCTTTGCCGAACTAATTGAAAAACGCGATATCTACACAGGACGCCATTCGGAAAACACCCGCGCCATAGCGCTAAAACTTGGGAGCGCTCTCGATCTGGATACGGCGCAATTGGATGATTTATCCACCCTCTCGCTGCTTCATGATATCGGCAAAGTCGGTATTCCTGAAACGATTCTGCTGAAAAAAGGACCCCTTACCTCCGAAGAGCGACAACAAATCGAAACGCACGCGCAACTAGGCCACGACGTGCTTTGCAAAATCAACCGCTTTCAACAAATCGCCAATAGTATCCTCTGCCACCACGAATGGTTTAACGGACAAGGCTATCCTAACGGCATCCAAGGAGAAGCGATCCCCTGGTTAGCGCGTATTATCAGCGTCGCTGACGTCTTTGAAGCCTTGACGGCAGAACGCGTTTACCGCTCGGCGCTTCCTCGCGCAAAAGCGCTGGATATCATCCGCGACGGCAGCGGCAGTCAATTCGATCCGCAAGTGGTTGACGCTTTGCTGCAGCTTAACGAAGAAAGCGCTTAGGTTCATCGTTCCTCGGAAAACCGCACTTCTGGTTTGGAACTATACAGGAGCCTCTAATTTGATGAACGCTTCAAAATAAAGAGAGAAATTTTTTCGTCAAACAAGAAAGAAACCGCAGGCATAGTGGGACTATGCCGAGAATTTCTGACGACGTTTGCCGAAAAAAGAGCCTCTTTAGTCGAAGCAGTGAATAAATTAGCGGCGACCAAAAAAGGAGGCACTACATAATGAATCGTTTTCCTCTCGTAGCGCAAATTGTCGGCATCATTGTTTTGATTGTGGCTTTGATGACCGGTGTTGTGAGCTACACTTACTATCATCTCCGTTCCGTAGGCGCAGAGGCGCAGCAGGTCATTGAAGCCGACGCGATGGATATGGTGTCCGCCAAAGACGCCCATACCCAATTTACCCGGGCGCTTTTAGACATGCGCGGCTTTTTGACGTATGTAGACGGCATGGACACCTATGAAAAAGGGTATCGCGCCAACATCCAGGCAAGCTACCAAATCATGACCGACTACACCGCGAAGGTGCAAAATCCGGCTTTGCAAAGCAAAGGCTCCGACGTGCAAAAGTTGATTGGCGATTATCTCAAGCTGGGCGACCGCGTTATCGCCGCCAAGCGCAGCAACGATCCTAATCTGACCCAGCTGACAACGCAAGGACGAAATCTGGTAGCCGCCATCGACAAAGGCTTTGTAGATTTGTCGGAGGTCCAAAAGAAAGAGCTTCTAACCCAGACCGCCGCCATGAAGAGCGACGTCCAAGCCCGCTCCAATAACGCCCTTTTAGTCACCGTTGTCATTCTTTTATTTTCTTTGGCTCTCGGCGTTTGGTACAGCCGTCAGCTAGCCGCGCCCGTCAAAGAACTGCAACACTTGATGGCGGAAGCCAGCAAAGGCAATCTGACCATCCGCTCTTCCAACCAGGCGGCTGATGAAATCGGCCAGCTTAGCCAATCCTTCAACACCATGATCGAAGGTCAGCTGCGTATCGTTAAAGGCGTGTCCGCCAGCTCCGTCGAACTTTCCGCCGCCTCTGAAGAGCTGGCGGCTTCGTCAGGGCAGGTTTCCGGCGCCGCTAATAGCATCGCCAACGACATCCAGCGCGTAGCCTCCTCGATGAGCGACGCTGCCAAAACCAGCACAGAAACGTCCCAAGTACTTGTAGAATTGTCCTCGCTGATTCAAATTGCCAAAGATAAAGCGCATTCGGCCAGCGGCAAATCGGAAGTCACCATGTCCACCGCTAAAGACGGCAAAGATACCATCCATAATGCCATGCAGAGTATGAATACCATTCACGCCAAAACCATCGAAGCCGAGCGGGTCATTACGCTGCTCAATGATTATTCCCAACAGATCGGCAGCATCAACGAAACCATCACCGGCATTGCCAAGCAGACCAATCTGTTGGCTCTTAACGCCGCTATCGAAGCGGCCCGGGCCGGCGAATCCGGCCGCGGTTTTGCCGTTGTCGCGGAAGAAGTACGCAAGCTGGCGGAACAATCCAACACGGAAGCGGACAATATTTCCCACCTCATTGCCAAAATCACAGACAATACGCAAAACGCCGTTTTCGCCATGAAGGAAAGTTTGCAGGAAGTGGAATCCGGTGTTACCGCCGTAACGGCGGCGAAACGTTCTCTAGAACATATTATGACTGCGGTAACCGAAACCGTCGAAGACGTAGACGGCATTGCCAAAATCACCAATGCGGAAATTGCTTCGTCCGATAAAATCATTCAACTCATTGAAACCGTCGCCAATGATATCGAAAGCACCGAACGCGAAACGCAGTCTGTGGCCGCCGCCATCCAGGAAGTTACGGCTACTGTCGAAACCATTGCCGCCACTTCCGAGGAAACCAGCGCCATGGCCCAAAGCTTACAAAACAACATTGTCGTTTTCCAGATTTAATTTGAAAGTGAAAGGAAGATTTCCGCTATGGAACACACCTTAACAACCAACGGCAATCAAGCCATTCTAACGTTAACCGGCAAGCTATACGTACATGACGCCGGCATTATCCGCGACGAAATGATCGAAAAGATCGAAACCGGCCACAATCATCTCACAATGAACCTAGCCGGCGTGACCTATATCGACAGCTCCGGGCTGGGCGTGCTGGTAACGCTGCACAAGATGACTCAGGAAAAAAATGGCTCCCTTACCCTAATCGGCGTGCAAGGCATGGTTAAAGAACTGCTGCAGCGCACCCGCCTGGATAAGGTGCTGCATCTGGAAAGCTAACTAATCCTTTCTTGCTTCGCACTTTCTTACACAAAAGGAGTCCTTGTTCATGAACCACGGAGAGCTCAGCCCGTTGCAAGTCATCTTTCAGCACATGCCTACCTTAGCCTGGATGAAAGATCGCGAGGGTCTTTTTTTAGAGATTAGTACCTCCTTTACCCGCTTCTGTCACAAAAGCCCGGCAGAAATTCTCGGCAAAACCGTCCGCGAAATCATGCCCGCCTTTTTAACTACCGTCTATGAAGAACTGGATGCGGCGGTCCTACAATCGCGCATGCCCCAAAGCCGCGATCATGTGTATCGGGAAAACCGCGCCGGCAGCAATTGGTTTGACACCCAAATCATACCTATTTTCCATCGAAATGGCAGCCTGTCCGGCACCATCGGTTTTTCACGTAAAATCTCCCGCCGCAAGCAATTGGAGCTAAAGCTGGAAAATCAGCAGCAATTTCTACGGACCATGATGGACAGCATCCCGGATATTCTTGTCTTCAAAGACCTGCAATGTCAGGTTCTGGGCTGTAATAAATCTTGCCGTGAATTATTGTACGGTGTTAAACAGGAACAAGACGTTATTGGCAAAACTAGCTGGGACATCCTGAAAGATACCCAGTTGGCGGAAAACTGCCTTAAGAAAGACTATGAGGCGCTGCTGCTGAATCAGCCGGTCAAAGTGGAGGAACAATATACCTTAGTCAACGGCAGCGTCATTGACGTGGAAACCGTCAAAACGCCCTACCATAACAAAGAAGGCTATGTCACCGGCCTGATCGCCATCTCCCGGGACATTACCGAACGCAAACGGTACGAGGAAGAGCTGCGCTGCCGCGAGCAGCAAACCCTGCGAGAGCTGCACCTGGCCGCCCAAGTGCAGCAGGACACGCTGCCGGACGCCTTAACCTTGCCGGAACTGCGTGTGGACACGCTCTTTCTGCCCTATCATACGGTAAGCGGCGATCTTTTCAACTACAAATGGTTCGCTCCTGAAAAAACACTGCGCGGCTACATGGTCGATGTCAGCGGCCATGGCGTAGCTACGGCTCTGCAAACAGCCTCCTTAAAAATGCTGTTGGACACTCGTCTTCTTAATGGCGAAACCATTACGGAAGATCATTTTCAGCTTATCAACCAACGTATCCAGCAATATCTCCACGAAGACGCCTTCGCCGGCATCGCCTATTTCGAGTTCGATCTGCAAAAATCGCAGCTTACCTTTATTTCCGGCGGCATTAATTTCTATCTTACAGCCAATGAAAACCGCTGCTCCTTAATTCCGGTCAGCAGCCGCTTTTTGGGTATTTTTGACGACATTGACATGCAGACCGTCACTCGCCCATTAAAAGCAGGCGAAGTCTACTGCATCATGAGCGACGGCGTCTCCGATTTGATGGAGCTCCACGGCTTGCAGGCGCAAACCGGTTTGGCCGGCTATACGCGGTGGCTGGAAACACTATCTCAAAAACCGGAGCGCAGCGACGATTTCTCCGCGGTAGTTCTGGAAATTAATCAATTACCCCGACAACTGCGCCTGCCCTGCATCCAGACGCAACAGGATCTGGCCCAGGCGCAAACAGCGATTCATGAGTTTTTAAGAAGCTACGCTCCAGAAGGAGAAGGAGCGATCCTTGAAGTAGCCGCCAACGAAGCCTTGAACAACGGTTTTTTTGCAGGCCAACGAGTTTCTTTGCGCATGCGTCGTTGCGGCAATCGCTTGAGTATTCGCGTCAAAGACGACGGGCCTGGTTTTGACGCTCGCAGCCTCCTAAACAAGCTGCAGACCATCAGCCCGGAAGCCTGGTATGATGAACTGGGTCTTCATGATCATGGCCGCGGTATTTTGTTGATGCACTCGGCCTGCAACCGCTTGGCTTACAATTCTCTAGGAAACGAAGTGCTGCTTTTACGCAGATTCCCGACGCCAGCACTTGAAACTAGGGATCCCGAGGCACAAAGCAATATGGCCATAGAAAGTACCAAGGTATTTCTTTAAGATTACTATTTTTTCTGGATCTTGCGGCCCGCCTATGCGGGCTTTTATTTTTTGCTTACTTTTATGTCGGTTTATTTCTGATTTTTGTCGTTTTGTAGTATGTTCGTGTTGACTTCAGAAAGTTCTGTCGTAAAATAAAATAAAGAGCTTCTTGAAGTTGTTTATTTTTACCTATTTGTCGAAAAGCGGAACGCGCGCCGCTTTTCCTAGGAAACCACAGAGAATGGAGATATGTGGCTATGATGAACGACATGGAACGCTTGCACAATCTGAAGTACTTTGCCTTAGATATGGACGGTACTATTTACTTAGGGCAAAAGCTGCTGCCAGGAGCCTTGGACTTTTTGCAGTACCTCAAGGACAGCGGACGCAAGCATTTATTTTTGACCAATAATTCTTCCAAACACAAGCACAGCTATGTAGAAAAGCTGCAAAAGCTGGGCATTAACGCAACCGACAAAGAAGTCATGACCTCCGGCGAGGCGACCGCGCTCTACTTGCAGGCTCACAACATGAAACAAGTCTATCTTTTGGGAACGCCCGACTTGGAGGATGAGTTTCGGCAGCATGGTTTGACGCTGACTTGCGACAAGCCGGCCTGCGTCGTCCTCGGTTTTGACCAGACCCTAACCTATGCCAAGCTTACTGAAGCCTGCCACTTGCTGCGGGAAGGCGTCCCTTTTATCGCCACTCATCCGGACATCAACTGTCCTACCAATGAACGTTCCGGCTATCTGCCTGACACAGGCGCTATGCTCAAGCTCATTGAAGCATCTACCGGCGTAACGCCGCAGTTGATTATCGGCAAGCCTCATCAGGAAATCATTAATGTCCTCATGTCTACACTGCATTGCACTAAAGAGGAAACCGCCATGGTTGGCGACCGTCTTTATACGGATATTCAGCTGGCTGCCAACAGCGGCGTCTGCGGCGTCTTAGTCCTCAGCGGAGAATCCACCCGCAACGACATAGCCGCCAGCAGCGCTAAACCGACTTTCGTCTTTGAAAACGTCGGCGAACTGGCCAACGCCTTGCGTACGGCCGATGCCGCCCTGGCGAAAACGCCTGTGCTGGTATAAAACAAAAGCCAATGTAGAAATGAGAAGGTGAACAACAAGAGTCGCGGCACCTCCCTTTAACAAGGGCGGCAAAGCTAAAGTCCCCCTTGCCAAAGGGGATGGCTCGCAGGGCCAGGGGGATTTTAAACGAGCCGCGAATCTTGTCTTCTCCCGTCATACTCTCGACCAAAAGACGCCGCTGTCTTTAAGACGGGCGTCTTTTACTTTTTCCGGCAGGAGCCTTGCGCTGCGCAGCGAAATAGGAACTAACGGACATATCAGTCTACCTTGGAAGGAGTCGAACGTGTAATGAAAGATCGTTTTTCCTGCAAGACCGTTTCTCTCGCTCTTGCCCTTTTCTTATGGCTGCCCGCTTTGGTCTGGGCGGCGCCTGTCAAAAATGTCATTGTCTTGATGACGGACGGCACAGGCACAACCCACACTACCCTCACCCGCTGGTACCTGGGCGGCCAGCTTCTGCCGCAGGATCCGTATGTAGTCGGAGCCGTGCGCACCTATGGAGCCGATTCGATTATTACTGATTCCGCCCCGGCCGCCAGCGCCTTTGCCACCGGCCATAAGACCGATGACAAATTTATCAGCGTCCTGCCTCCCAAGAGCACCATCCCCGGCGTAGAAGCGACGCCGCTAGCCCGGCAGTATAAACCAGTAGCCACTGTTTTGGAAGGCGCCAAACTGCAAGGCAAAGCCGTCGGCCTTGTAGCCACCTCCAACATCCAGCACGCCAGTCCGGCCGCCTTTTCAGCGCACTGGCCGGATCGCAGCAACTATGAAGAAATCGGCAAACAGCAAGTTTATTTAGATATTGACGTTGTCCTTTCCGGCGGCAGCCAGTATTTGCTGCCCCAAAACGCCGGCGGCAGCCGCAAAGACGGCGTTAATTTATACAACGTGCTGAAACAGCGCGGCTACGCCATTGCTGCCACCGGCAAAGAAATGCAAGCTGCCAAAAGCCCTCGCCTTTGGGGTCTTTTTGCATCGAATGATTTAGACTACGACATGGACCGCACGACCTTGCATCCGGAACAGCCTTCCTTAGCGGAAATGACCGCCAAAGCCATTGAAACGCTGTCCCAAAACCCGAAAGGCTTTTTCCTTTTTGTAGAAGCCAGCAAAGTAGACTGGGCCTCGCATGCCAATGATCCCATCGGCGTCATCAGCGACTCCGTCGCCTATGCCAACGCGATCCGCACGGCACTGGACTTTGCCAAAAAAGACGGCCAGACCCTGGTTCTCTGCTTTGCCGACCACAGCAACGGCGGCCTGGCTATCGGCAGCAAGAAAAGCGACAAAACCTATGATCACATGCCCTATGAAAACCTTGTCGCCCCGTTGCGTCGCGCTACGCTGACCGCCGAAGGAATCGCAACGCTGCTTAACGGTGATCGTTCCGCCGCCTCCTTGCGCGAATACATTCAACGCTACTACGGCGTGGATGATTTGAGCGACGAAGAAATTACCCGCCTGCAGCAGGCCCCTGGCATCCGTTTCAATACAGTGCTAGGACACCTTCTCAGCGAACGATCCATCCTGGCCTGGACCACAACCGGCCATACCGGCGAGGATGTCATGCTCTACGCCTACGGCCCCAGCAAGCCCAGCGGCCTTATCGAAAACACCCGCCTGGCCACGTTATGCGCCGAAAGCATGGGCTTCAACCTGGATGAAGTCGATCAGCGCCTCTATGTAGAAGCCACGTCTCTCTTTGCCCCCTTAGGCGCTTCGATTTCTCTAGAAACCAACGAACTGGCCGATCCCACTTTGGTCGTCCGCCGCGGCGCCAAGGAAGCCAGACTGCCCTGCAGTACCGACTTGCTGCTTTACGGCGACAAAACCTACCAGCTTGACGGCATCACCGTCTATGCGCCCAACACCGGCCGCACCTATGTCAGCCGCCAGGCTGCGGAAATTCTCACGAAGCAAGGGTTTTAAAATTCAACAGGAGTCGAGGGAGTAAATGGAGGGCTACGTAAGAGATTGAACATGAGAACCGGAGAATCTGAGGGTCCGCAAGAAGGTTACGGTATATGCATTAACAGAAAGCACAAAAAACAATCATTTCCCTCCTGCATGCCCTCCGATTCTCGCCGCGAATCTTGTTCAAGCCTGGATCTTTTCCTGCGCGCCCTCCCTCTACTCAATCTACTCCTGTTCAAAAATCGTGCACTTCCCTCGGAACCAAGAGACGCTGCTGTCTTCCAAGACGCAGGCGTCTTTTGTCTTTTCAGGCAGGATGCCTGCCTCCTGTGTCGAACTAAAGAATAAAGAAAATAAAAAGGAGGCCCGCGCCATGACCGACCAACTCCAACTTACGGCAGACGTTTGCCAACTTCACAATATGGTACATACTGCATTGCGCGACGCCTTGACTGCGCTGCTTACCCTTGATACCACTCTCGCCCAAGAGGTTCGGGAAAAAGAAAAAGAAATTGACCGCACCTCGATTCGTCTCGACGAAGCCTGCATCGCTTGGCTGAACGAGCACCCCTCGCCGTCTGAAGTGTCTCGCGCCGTCGCCAGCGTCAAAATCATCGCCGAGCTGGAACGCTTGGGCGACTATGCCAACAACATCGCTAAAATGGTGCGTCGGCGCTTTTGCTGCTACGATATGACTCCGTTTGAAAAGGTGCTGACCTTAATTCGTTCTATGATGGAGCACGCCCTGTCCATGCTCCAAGACATCATGCAAGCCTACGGGCAAGCGGATGCCGAACTCCTTTTAGTTTCCGCCCTGCACGAAAAAGACAATATTGTCGACCAGCTGTGTCGCGACATCTACAAGGAAATCATTATGGCCGCCATGGTCCATCCCTGGACACTGGAAGCAGCCATCGATCTGCAAATCGTCGTTCGCTTCATCGAACGCGTAGCCGACCGCACTACCAATATTGCCGAATGGCTCCACTACGCCGCTTGCGGTCAACGCTTTCAAAAGGAGGCTTCCGGCTCGTGATTATTGACGACTTAACCGCCACGCTGCGCTTAGTCCTCTCGCTGGTTCTAGCGGGTGTCATCGGCTACGAGCGCAGCTACTTCCAGAAAGCAGCCGGTCTGCGTACGCACATTCTTGTGGCGCTGGGCTCTTGCTTGATTATGATTTTATCTATGAATCTTTACGGCGGCGTCGAAGGCAAAACCAATGCCGACCCCGCTCGCCTAGCCGCGCAAGTAGTCAGCGGCATCGGCTTTCTCGGCGCCGGTACCATCATGAAGGAAGGCGCTACCATCAAAGGCCTGACAACCGCCGCAAGCCTCTGGGTGGTAGCCTGTGTCGGCCTGGCGGTAGGCAGCGGCTACTACTTGGGGGCCATTGTCACTACCGTCCTATCCGTAGTGACCTTGACTTGGCTGTACCGCGTTGAATCCCATCGCGCCATAGGACCGAGCGAGGCCGTATTAGTCATTCATTCTCTGGATAAGCCAGGGCAAATCGGCAAAGTGGCTTCCTGCCTCAGCAGCGCCGGCTTGACTGTCACAGATATGCGCCTGGAAAAAGGAGAAAAAGGCCATACCACTTTTTTTGTCGCCATCAAATCGCCGGATCCGTCCGTCACCAAGACCGCTCTTAAAGATTTAAGCCAGCTCGAAGGCATTACCGAAGCGCAGCTAACTGAGTAAAGGAACCGCTGTTGTACTCACATCTCACGCCAAAACAGTTCTTTTTCCGCTGGACGTTGTCAGAAAGCCTCGGAAGATCGCCGCTATTCCTGCGTTTTCTTTCTCGTCCGCCAAAAAAACGCCTTGTTTTGGCCGAGCGTTCATTACAGCATCGATTTCTCAAAAATTTGGTTTTCCCTCATTACGGGCCCTCACTCTACTCCCTATACTCCTGTTAAAAATATCGTACCCCGAAACCCTCCTACGTACCCTCCCGTGACTCATCGCGACTCCTGTTCAAAACCTCGTTCTCATTCCCCGTATCTCTAGCAGAGAAAGGCGTGAGGCAGCATGTCCAAGGACGAAATTGGCCAATTGGCGGAAGCCCACCAAGTCATGTTGTCCGGTATTACCAGCGTCATCAGCCGCCTGCAGCAAGTCAACCAAAACCTAAAGCTTAGCGAAGAGCGCTGGCAATTGGCGCTGGAGGGCAGCAGCGACGGCCTGTGGGACTGGGACATCCCCACAGGTCTTGTTTTTCTGTCCTGTCGGGCGCAGCATCTGCTGGGATTGGAACAGACGGACAAGCTTCTCCCCCTGCGTCATTGCCTGCAGCAGGTCATGCCTGAGGACCGCAAACAGCTTTCCTTATTGATTCGCCGGCATCTCAAGGGAAAATATCCTTTGCTGCGGGCTGAATTTCGTGTTGCTACCGCCGAAGGCCCCTCTTGGCGTCTTCTCAAAGGAGACAGCTTGCGCACAGAAGATGGCTGCCGCCCTTTGCGCATGGTCGGCTCGCTGTCTAATATCCAGTACCGCAAAAACGCCGAGCGGCAGCTGCGCGAAGCCAATGAACAATTAGAAAGCAAAGTCCAGGAGCGCACGCAGGCGCTGGCGCAAAGCAACCAACAACTCACGCAAACGCTGGAACAGCTGCGCAGCGCCCAAGAACATGTACTGCAGGCGGAAAAGCAGGCCGCTTTAGGCATTTTGGTCAGCGGCATCGCCCACGAGCTCAACACTCCCCTGGGCATCAGCATTACCGCGTCGTCCCATGCCCAGCAAGTACTGCAGGAAACGCAGGAATTTCTGAATGCACCCGCCGTCAGCCGCCAACAGTTGCAGGGCCACATGGAATTGTTGGCGCAAAGTCTGCAGCTTTTGGAAGACAATCTGGGACGCAGCGCCGATTTAGTACGCCGGTTTCGCACGGTGGATGTGGAAAACAGCAGCGCTTCTCAGTGGTTTGATGTCAAGCAATACCTCTACGCCATCGCCCACAGCCTGGAAAACGAATTGAACTACACGCCGCATCACCTGTCTATCTCTTGCCCGGATCACGTGCAGCTCTTCGGCCCCCCCACCGCCTTTTCCCAGATTATCACCAACCTGATCCGCAACTCCTTGCAGCATGCTTTTCCAAATAAACAGACAGGCGAGCTAACCCTAGAAGTCCGCCCCGCTGAAACATCGCTGGAACTCATCTACAGCGACAACGGCGTCGGCATGACCCCGGAGGTGCTGGCTAAAATTTTCGATCCTTTCTTCACCACGAAACGCGGCCAAGGAGGCACCGGCTTAGGCCTGTATATCTTATATTCTTTAACAACCAAAAGCTTTCGCGGCAGTGTTACCTGCCAAAGTGAACCAGGGCAAGGCGCGCGCTTTCTTTTCTCCTTCCCCTTAAAAGAAGAAGCAGCGCCAGTGACGCCGCTGCAAGGAGGAAGCTAACATGGGCATTCGCATCAAGCTAACCCTCCTATTTTCGCTGCTTCTTACAACCAGTTTAGTGTTGGCCAGTTTGGTGGAATATCAGTTTGCCCGCCAACAATTGCTGCTGCACCTGCAAAAGGAAAGCAACGCCATTACCCAAGCAGAAGTAGCTCGCCTTGATTTCTGGCTGCAGCGCAAAGCGATTTCCTTGGAACAAACCGCCAGTTTGCTGCCGCTTCTCCCGCGTTCGCCGGAAACCTTGCAACCATTATTGACGCGTCAAATGAGCCTTGACAGTGATATTAGCGATCTCTATTTCGGCACGGAAAACGGCGAGGTTGTTGACGGCTCCCACTGGCAGCCCCCATCTGGCTACGATCCCCGAAAGCGCCCCTGGTACCGCCAAGCTCTTTTCTCATCCGGCTTAGTCTTCAGCGCTCCCTATCTGGATCTGGTTACCAACCAATACGCCATATCCATAGCGAAACAAGTCCGCCTTGATAATCAAGAGCTCGCCGGCGTTCTCGGGCAGGACATTCCTCTGTCGCGGTTTTTCGAATATATTCGTCATATCCAGCCTTTTGACGGCGGCTATGCGTTTTTGCTGGATCAGCGCGGCATCATTCTGGCCCACCCCGACCCCAGTTTGCAGTCGCTGGACATCAATCAAGCAGAACCCCTGCGTTCGCTGCCGCCGCAAATGCGCAGCGACCTGCTGCGAAAAAGCGAAGGCTTTCTGGAATATTCCTTCCAAAATGAAGATCGCTTAGCCTATTTCGGAAAGCTTCCCAGTACAGGCTGGACCTTGGTCATTACCTTGCCACGGAGCTATCTTGACGAGCCGCTGCGAGAACTCTTGCTGCGCTATCTCTTTTTAACCTGTCTCGCTCAAGTCTTAACCCTCTTTTGCATTCACCGTTTGGCGAATCAATTCATTCGCCCCTTGGAATCCCTCACTCTGCAAGCCCGCCAGGTTTCCAGCGCTGTACAGCGGCTGCAAGAACGCCTGGATGCCGGTGAAAACCCAGCCCAGCTATCCGATTGGCTCCAGGAAGAGCCCCAGGAGAAGATCGGGATTGAACAGGAGTCGCGGGAGTAAAGGGAGGGCTCGACGGGAGTAGATGTTGAACAGGAGAATCGGAGAACCGGAGGGCACGTAAGAGGGCTATAAATAGATAGGTTGAAAAAAATATAAAGCCATCCCCTCATTCGTACCCTCTCGCGACTCCCGTGACTCTTGTTCGTATATCTCCTTCGAGCACCCCGTAGAAATTTGTCCCGGAAAGCCTTGACAAACAGTACATTCGCGCCGTATTATTAGTTCTAGTTACAAAAAACTGTATAGAGTAACTCTTATCAAGAGCGGCGGAGGGACTGGCCCTTTGAAACCGCGGCAACCGGCCTCCCGAGGCGTCCGGTGCTAAATCCAGCGGAATGCATGCGTTCCGGCAGATGAGGGAGAGCATTACCGCCATTACGCGTCTCTTTTCTTCTGAAAAGAGACGCTTTTGCATAATAAGAAGAGGAGGCCTACTATGTCCACGCAAAAAAGCTATGAAGAAATCAACGAACGCATCCGCAAAGGCCAGGCGGTTGTGCTCACCGCGGAAGAAGTCAGCCAAATGGCCAAAGAGCAAGGCGTAGCCGCCGTAGCCCGCAAGGTCGATGTCGTTACCACCGGCACCTTCGGTCCCATGTGCTCCTCCGGCGCCTTCTTAAACTTCGGCCACAGCGAGCCTCCCATCCGCATGAAGCGCGTCTGGCTTAACGACGTGCCGGCTTATGCAGGTATTGCCGCCGTAGACGCTTATATCGGCGCTACGGAAGTCTCCGACAGTGACGAGCACTACGGCGGCGCCCATGTCATTGAGGAGCTCATTGCCGGTAAAAAAGTGCATCTGCGGGCTACGTCTCCCGGCACGGACTGCTATCCCCGGCGCAGCATCGACACCTGGATCTCTAAGGACGATTTAAACGAATGCTTCCTCTTTAACCCCCGCAACGCCTACCAAAATTACGGCGCCGCCACCAATACGTCCGAGCGCATTCTCTACACCTATATGGGCATGCTGCTGCCCCGCTGCGGTAATGTTACCTATTCCACCGCAGGCGAGCTCAGCCCGCTCCTCAACGATCCGTATCTGCGCACCATTGGCCTGGGCACGCGCATCTTCTTGGGCGGCGCCGAAGGCTATATCGCCTGGAACGGCACACAGCACAATCCCTCGCGTCCTCGCAACGATTGCGGCATCCCCACCGGAGGCGCAGCCACCTTGTCACTTGTGGGAGACCTCAAAGCCATGAGCCCGGATTTTATCCGCGCCGCAGTCTTTGAAAAATACGGCATCAGCCTCTCCGTGGGCGTCGGCATTCCTATTCCGGTGCTGGACGAGGATGTCGCTAGGGCGGTCTCGGTAACTAATGCCGACATTGAGACTTCTCTTTTCGATTACAGCGTACCCTCGCGCAACCGCCCTGCTTTGGGAACCTACACCTATGCACAGCTGCGCAGCGGCAGTATCTCCTTCAAGGGCCGCAGCTTACGCACCGCGCCCATGTCCAGCCTCCCGAAAGCGCGGCAGATTGCCGGACAGCTCAAGGACTGGATTGCCGCCGGACGTTTTGAAGTCAGCCGCCCTGTAGCGCCCTTGCCGGAAACAGCGAAACTGAACAGCCTGGAAATCCGCAAGGAGGGTGAATAACATGCCGGCTACTGAACGAATTTTACTGAATTTCACCGCCGAGTCTTACGATAAAGCCATCGCCTACCATTTGGTCAAAGACTTTGAACTGAAAATCAACATTCTCCGGGCGGAAATCACCCCCGGTGAAGAAGGACACCTGCTGCTGGATCTGGTGGGAGAAGACGCCCAAATCGCCGCGGCCCTGGAATTTCTTACGTCCGAAGGCATTGAAACCACTTCGGTCCGCCGCCAGATTCGCGTAGACGCAGAACGCTGCACCCATTGCGGCGCCTGTACGGCAGTCTGCTTCTCCAAGGCGCTGATCTTAGAACAGCCTTCTTGGGAGCTGTCCTTCCGCCCGGAAAAATGCATTGCCTGCGGCCTCTGTCTGCAAGCCTGTCCTATGCGAGCCATCCGCCAGGGAATGGTCGCGCCAGCAGCGCAAGAAACGCCGGAAGCATGAGTTCCTTTGAACCGCGCTGGTACCGCAAAGAGCTGCACCGTTCCAGCCTCGCGCCATTTGCCGTGCGCTTTCGCGAAACCGATCTTTGGGTAGCCGTGCCGCCGCGTCAAAACACACCGGCCTTGCGCCAATATTGCGAAGAAGCGGCTACCGCCCTTTGGGAAGAACTGCACGCTTATATCTTAAAAGACCCGGTATTTTTGCATTCTCTGACGCCCCATACGCCGCATTTCGGCGCACCGCCGGTAGCCCTGAAAATGGCGGCCGCTGCCGCCAAAGCCGACGTAGGCCCCATGGCCGCCGTGGCTGGCGCTTTTGCCGAGGAAGTAGCCCAGCAGTTGATGCAAAAATTCAAGGTCCAAGACATTATCGTCGAAAATGGCGGCGATATTTATCTGGCCACTACCGAATCCAGGCGCATCGCCATCTGGGCCGGTCCGTCTCCCCTCTCAGGAAAATTGGCCCTTGAACTGGAACCAAACCAATCACCCCTAAGCCTCTGCACCTCTTCGGCCACTGTCGGCCCTTCCCTTAGCCTAGGCCAAGCCGACGCCGTCACCATCTTGGCTAAAAGCGGCGCGGTCGCTGATGCCTACGCTACGGCTGTCGGCAACCAGGTGCGCTCCGCCGCCGACATTGAACCCGCCTTAGCCTACGCCGACGCCCAAGAAGATATCCTGGGCTGCGTGATCGTTATCGGCGACCGCATCGGCGCCATCGGGCAAGTAAGATTGGCTCCGATATAAAAAAAACGAACAAGAGTCGCGAGAGAACCAGCGACGGCGCTGGATGCGCCTAGTGCCGGATGCGCCATGGAAGGCGTAGCATCCGGTCTCCAACGAAAAATGAGGACTACGATTTTAAATTATTACCAGTTCTCATCCGCTCCCTCATACGCGCCCTCACTCTACTCTCTTTACTCCTGGTCAATTTGTATTTCTCCTGCGTACCCTCCGATTCTCCGATTCTCTTGTTCACACCTCGTTCTCCGCCACTCCTCATTATTTTCTTATAGAAAGGACTTTAATATGCTGATTCATGAACTGTTTCAACAAAAAAAACCAGTTGTTTCTTTTGAGATTTTCCCGCCCAAGCCGGATTCGCCGCTAGAGTCCATTTTCCAATGTATTGAAGAGCTGCAGCAAATCAAGCCGGACTTTATCAGTGTCACCTATGGCGCTGGCGGTTCCACCCAAGGACGCACGCTGGAAGTAGCCCGACATATCCAGGACGACCACGGCATCCCCGCTTTGGGACATCTTACCTGCGTCGGCGCAACGCCCGCTCAGAGCCAAGCGGTTTTGGACGACTTTACCGCCCACGGCATTCAGAATATCCTGGCTCTGCGGGGAGACAAACCCAAAGACGCGCCGCCTGGGCCTTTAAACTGCTATGCGCAAGATCTTATCCGTCTGATCCGCAGCCGCAACCAGCCCTACAGCATCGCCGCAGCCGCCTACCCGGAAGGCCACCTGGAAAGCCCTAACCGCGAAGAAGACTTAAAACACCTCAAGGAAAAAGTAGACAGCGGCGCTGATTTTCTCATTACCCAAATCTTTTTTGACAACGCCATGCTCTACCGTTTCTTGGACGGCGCTCGCGCCCACGGCATCGCCGTCCCTGTCACCGCCGGCATTATGCCGGTCTTCAGCCGCGCGCAGGTGGAACGCATCTGTTCGCTCTGCGGCGCGTCCCTGCCGCCGGCGCTGCTTCTCATCATGGACAAATACGGCCACCAGAAGGAATCTATGGAAGAAGCTGGCCTAGAGTACGCCAGTCAGCAAATCGAAGACCTCTTACAGCACGGCATCGAAGGCATCCATCTCTATACCATGAACCGCCCGCATCTGGCGCGCACCTTGGCCTGGAACACAGGACTGCGGTAACTATCTCAAAACAAAACCAGGCGTCTTTTGCGATGATTTTACCGCAAGAGACGTCTGGTTATTGGTTCTATAAATCGAGTAGGAGACTGCCCATTAGTCGAACAGCCGACCACTCACACCACCTACGTACCGTTCGGTATACGGCGGTTCAATAACTTGAGTGCAGTACCTCGTATCGCTCGGCTATGTCATCATAGCCGATTGATTCGAGGTACTCGTTTGTTAATGACCTGTTTAAAATCCAACTTCCAGCCACTCGCCAATAGCCTAGACGGGAATTAGCCCATTTTCTTGCTTCCGACTTGTCTATACCAAGGCGTTTTAGGCTTTCGTATCTGGCTGACGGTTTCTTCCATTGCTTCTAGAAGATTTGCCGGATTCTTCTTCGCAGCCATTCGTTCAATTGTTTCATCTTGGAACTCATGGCTGCTATCGAATAGTACCCAAGCCAACCTATCGTTTAAAGGCTGCAACAACCGAACCAAAGTCTTAAAACGAACTTACTATGCTCTGCGTAATTTTGATAAAACATATCTCTTTTCACCCGCAATATCAACACCTTCTTTACATTACGTCTTTCAACCTCATACTTTTGTACGTACTGAAACCACTAAGCTGGAAGCGAAATTATCACCGCTCTTGCAGTAAAACAAAAAAGAAAACAGCCAAAGAACGCATACCTAAAAAAGCATACGTACTGGCTGTTACACATTCGTGTGTTTTTGCGTTTTTCTTCGTGAAAAACTTTATTTCAATTTATTTCTATATTTTCTTTTCACTACTTCATAAAGATGAATTTAACTTAAGCGCTGCAGAAATCCTTTTCAACAAAAGCCATGCAAGATATCCTCCCACCGCAGAAGTAACCACTTGAGGCCAGCTTAACAGCATCTGTAGCACAAGCGCTTGTTCTTGCGGTAAAGCCAATACTCTCAAGGCCCAAAAAGTCATTACAGACAAGGCGCTCATTCGCGCAAGAACAGTAGTCACTACCGCCACGACTCGATTCTTCCGAAACAAATATGAATAAACAATAACATAGACTAAATTGGTTACTATCGCCACAGGTAAAAAGATAGCCGGCATAGGCATAGATTGCTGTAAAAACGAATAGAAGGGAGTAAAAAAAGCTACAAACAATGCTCCTTTTAGCCCCGTCGTCTCTGCGGCTATCAATAAACACGCATTAACAATACTGCCAAAAATGAATAAGGAAACTAAAGGCGGCAATGGTATAAACAGTCGTAACGATTGCAACACCCCCATTACCGCTAGCAGAACCGCCGCTAACACACATCTTCTTTCCATTTCACCCTCCTTTTTGTTTTACCAGGTAAACTTTATTTCCAAAAAAAGAGCGCTTGTCAAAAGCGCATACTCTCTTTACTCGCGCACTATATTTCCCAAATTGTCTTCAATTTCACGCAAAAGGCCCTGCAAAAATGCGAGTTCTTCTCGATTTAGGGCCTTAAAATGTTCAATAATACCTTGATTCACCTTTTGGTGAAATTCTCTATGCCGCAAATAAGCGGTCTTTCCCTTTTCAGTCAGGTCAAAATGAATTTCTTTTTTATTTTCCGGTACCTGATACCGCACGATTAGCTCTTTTTGCAACAGTTTGCGAATGATTTTAGGCACCGCGCCTTTAGTAATGCCAAGAGTTTCCGCGATTTCCGTCACGTTAATGCCTGGATTACGCCCGATAACGCCAATCATCTGAATTTCCGACGTATATAACTTGTACTCCGTGCCGAAACTGCGCGGCTCCGCCATAACGGCGCTAAGACGATTCATAAGTCGCGACATTGCGTCCAAAATCTTTTCTTGCTCTGCTTGCATAATTCCGCCCCGTTTTTTGAAAGTCTTTTTAAAGCTTAGCTTTAGCTTCTTCATATACTGTATACCACGTAAACTTTTTTTGTCAAGCTACATAATTTTTATTATAAACCGAGCCCTTATACGCTTGACACTTTTGTTTACCTGGTATATATTTTAACCCATAACGTTTACCTGATATACATTATCATTTAAAGGATGTGATTGCATGCAATTGGACTATTATGAATCCTTATGGCGAGAAAGCCGCTTTTCTCCCCCTGAGGAAAAAGAACAAACGTATTGGGAAAAAACAGCCTCTTTCATTCATACCGCGTCACAAAGTTCCTCATTACAAGAAAAAGCCACAACAACTCTAAACTTTTTAACCGAAAAAGAAATTCTCTTTCCCGGTGCTTCCATTCTGGATATTGGCTGCGGCTCCGGTCTTCATGCCCTTGCCTTCGCCCAAAAATCAACTGACGTAGTAGGCGTTGACATTGCCGCCAACGCCATAGCGTATGCTCGCAAACAAGCTCTTTATCGCCCTGAGACAAAGCTCCACTTCCTGCAAGCCGACTGGAACACCATCGATTTAGACGAAAAAGGCTGGCGAAATAAGTTCGACCTTGTGTTTGCATCCTTATCACCTGCTATTTATGATCTTCGCACCTTAAAAAAAATGATAGAAGCCAGTCGCGGATATTGCTTTTATGCATATCCCGTAAAAAAGCTTACTGGCCTTTGCGACGACTTAGCAAAATGCCTACACACGACACAAAAAGAAGTTCTTGATCCTGGAGAATCCGCATATTGCTTATATAATTTAACTTACTTGCTCGGCTATTATCCAGAAATTCAATATGAAGACCTGAACTGGAAAATCCGAATCTCTCTTGATCAAGCAGTTGACTACTATATCAACAAGCTTAAATTCCCAACTCCCCCTTCTCCCCTACAAAAAAATCGAATTCTTGCATTTTTGCGCGAACACGCTGACGACAATATCATTACCGAGCATCATTGTTCTAAGATTGCTTGGATTTACTGGCGCGTTAAGAAATAACCAAAGTCCAGCAAATAACAAAGGAGGCTTAACCATTGCGATACAACATCCGTATCAAAAACATACTTCCCCTTCTAGCCGGGATTTTTCTTTGGCACAGTTCGCCAGCACTAATGGCTTCTTCGCCCGAAACCTCTTACGAATTAGACGAAGTCTACGTTTTCGGAGAGGCTATCGAGACAGCCAAAAATGACGAATCATCCATTAACAAAACTGTTATTCACGTTAAAGACAAAATCAACGCCGGTCAAATCCAATCTGTAGGCGAACTGCTTAAAGATATCGCCGGGATTACCGTGCAATCTACTTCAGGAGGCGCTCGCGTCGCGATGCGAGGCATGTCAGACGACCGTTTTGCTGTCGCCATTAATGGCAATCTTTTAAGCAAACTAGCAACGCCTTCCGTGCAAGCCTATCGTTACAATTTAGAATGGGATACCATCCCCGTCGATGCCGTTCAAAAAATCGAAGTCATTCGAGGCGCTAGCTCCGCCGAATATTTTGGTACATGGGGCGGAGTAATCAATATCGTCACTTTACCAGCTCCGGAAGAAAATAAAACAACCGTAAAGACAAGCCACGGCTCCTTCAATACTCACAAATACGGCCTGTTTCATCAAGAAAGCTCAGAGAATGGACGCTTATCTTGGACGCTAGGCGCGAACAAGCGCAACAGCGACGGCTACAATCTAAACACCTGGCAAGACACAGAAGACTTTAACGCCTCTTTGCAATATCAACTTAAAGAAAAAGAACTTCTTTCTTTTTCTTTCGGCACTAATCATAAAAAGCAAGGAATAGAAAACGCTATCGGGAAATTTGATGAATGGCGCACGCACGACTATGCCTTAAAATACGCCACCTCTTCAAGCGAAATAAGTATTTTTCAAAATGATCGCACCTATACTACTAACCAGATGATGAATCGGACTACAAGTCGTTTCATGACAAACCAAGGCTTTAGTTGGAAGCAAACATTGCAAAAAAAGCACCATACTCTTACCTATGGTTTGCAGGAACAATATTATGACTTCGATTTTTCTCCCGCAGATATGAAAAACGTATTACACGGGCTGTATATTCAAGACAAATGGAAATTAAATTCAGAGCTCACATTAGGCCTTGGCGCTCGCTACGACGTCTACCATGTAGATTTAGATTCTACGCTAAATCCATTGTTCGGAAAGAAAGGAAATCCTTCCACTGCTTCTTACTCGCAACTCAGTCCTAAAGTAAGTCTTACTAAACACATCCAGCCGAATGAAGAAATTTTTGCCAGTGCAAGCTCCGTATTCCGTCCGGCAAATATCGGAGAATATTTCTATTGGGGCAATTTATATTATGATCCATGGAGCAGCAACAGCGCCGCCAAAAAATTGGCCTCTATATGCGGCATTTCAACACAAACGGAATGGCAAGAAAAAAATGGTGCGCTTCAGCCAGAAAAAGGATGGTCCTACGAACTAGGATGGCGTAAGCAAGCAACACCTCGACTTTCTTGGCAACTAACCGGTTTTTACAATTCCATCGACAATTACATTTATCAAAGCTACCCCGCCGCCATCCGAAGCGGCTACACATCCAGCTTATTTGTCCGCAATATACCCCATGTAACTATAAAAGGAGCGGAGGCTGCCTTAAATTATGCTTTTTCTCAACGTTTAACAGGAAATTTGTCACTAACTACGCAAAACGCTTCCAAGGCTCCAGACTTTTTTGATCCTGGAACCGCCCTTGAAAGCCTTCCTAAAAATACGGTTCATGGCGGACTCAGCTATCAATCAGGTCCGTTTCGCACTAGTATAGACGTCTACTATCTAAGTCGGCGCAACAACCTTGGCGGTGCAGCCACAACGGACCTCTCTTTATTGTATGAAAAAAAGAACGCAACTGTGGCTTTATCTATTGGCAATATTTTTAACAAACATACGCAAGACGAAACCGGTTCTTTTTTACCTGGAACAAATTACAGTCTTTCCTTGCAATACAAGCTATAAGGAGGCTCTTCATGGGTGTCATACTCTTTCTTAGCTTCTTAGCCAGCCGTTTCTCCGCGGTAAAACGTTTTTTCACCTTCCGTCGCTCTTAGTTTATTCAATCGACAGCATTTTTTCACAAGCAACACCTATTTTCAGGATATTGCGCCGCCCACATCGCCTGGTATTTTCCTTGTTTCTTCAGCAGCTCCGCATGGGTTCCTCTCTCTACGATTCTGCCTTGATCCAGAACAAGGATCTGTTGCGCCTGTTGAATCAACGATAAGTTATGAGCAACCATAATTACCGTTTTCTTCTGCTCCAGCAAATGATAAATAGCTTTGCGCACAGCCGCTTCGTTTTCAATATCCAACGAAGCGGTCGCTTCATCCAGCAGCAAAACCGGGCTATCTTTTAAAAGCGCCCGGGCAATCGCAATGCGCTGCCGCTCCCCTCCTGACAGCGTATTGCCGTTTTCGCCGGCCAACGTGTCATATCCTTGTTCCAGACATTGAATAAAAGCCTCGCATTGTGCGGCAAAACAGGCTTGGCGCACCTGTTCCGCCGCAGCGTCTTTTTTCGCCAGGCGAATATTGTTTTGTATGGTATCGTTAAACAAAAAGGTCTCTTGATATACTATGGACAGCTTTCCTAAAACGTCTCCGGCGGAAACGACGGCAATATCTACGCCGCCAATTTGAATGCGGCCGGATTGCGGTTCATAGTATTTGGAAAGCAAATGCAAAACCGTGGATTTACCCGCTCCGGATGATCCCACAAGCGCAGTTAATGCACCGCACTTGGCTTCAAAGCTAACTTCATCAAGAACTTTGCCGGAAGAATCATACCCAAAGCTCACCTTATCAAAATGAATAGTATAATCCTCCGGTACAAAATCCGCTTTTTCTATCGGCTCTTCTTGCGCTTTCAAAAGAGCGTTAATGGAGGTTTTCGCCACTTTCAGATTGCGATACGCCGTCAAGTCCACAAACAAGGCCGCCGCCATTTGCGAAAGTTGCAGCGGAGCAAGAACACAAATTGCCAGCGCAGTTGACGATATCTCGCCCTGGAGCCACTCGTTTCCGGCAATAAGCATGGAAAAAGGCAGTCCCACCCCGGTGAGAACGTTAAAAATCGTCCCAATGGGAATAATCTTAGCTTCAAAACGATAACTTATATCGCTTATTTTTTTCAAAGAATCCTTTACCTTCTTGTTTTTGTCTCCACCCAAACCATAGCTTCGCAAGGTTTGTATCCCCGCAATATATTCCACTAAATCACTGACGTTTTCCGCTAAAATCTCTTTTTTCCTTCCTCCGTACGTTTGAACCGCTCGGAAAGAAAACCAAATAGCCGGCGCCGCCAAAACAGTCAGCAAAAGATTCATCAAACCAATCAGGGGATGGGTCACAAACAAAAAAGATATAAGCAATAAAAAGAGCACGCTGTTTTTTACAACATCCCCTGTTTTATGCGTCAGCACCGCTTCATAATTAGTAACGTCTTGCGTAATGACAGTCAAATAATACCCTGGTTTTTCGCGAACCAGCGAAGACAAGCGCATACGTTTCAGCTTTTCTCCCAAAAAAAGCCGCAAATCTCTGGCTATCTGCGCCCCCGCCAAATGGCCTGTCGTATAACCATACGCATATACGACGAAACGAAGCAAAAAAACACCGCATAAAATACCGCTAAGCGCCGCAAGATTTTGCAACTGCAGCGTTTTAGAAAACAACGCCTCCAGAGAAACAATCAAGACCGCAAAAACGCTCCCGGAAAGCAGCCCTTCAACCACATTGCACGCCAGGGCCGCCATAAGGCGCCCGTTCTTTTTCAGCATGGTTTAACGCCCTCCTTGCTCCTGAAATTTCTCGCCCTGAAGTCTCTTGTAACGCTTCAAACTGCCTCCAGGTCCTCTGATAATATTCGTTGCTCCCCAGCAGCTCCTCATGCGTTCCCAGCCCGGAAATCCTTCCATTTTCTACAACAGCAATTCGGTCGCAAGCCCGCGCCAGCTCTAATCGATGCGCCACTACCAGCACCGTCTTACCTTGACAAGCTTTTTTCAAAGCCGCCTGAATATCTTGCTGCGTTTCCGGATCCGTCGCACTGGAAGCTTCGTCCAAAATAAGAATCGGAGCTTCTTTCACCAGCGCCCGAGCCAGCGCAATGCGCTGCTTCTCTCCGCCGCTAAAGCGCGAACCGTAACTGCCCACCAGCGTTTGATACCTGTCCGGCAGGGTTTCAATAAACTCATGAATCTGCGCCTCTTTAGCCGCCTGGCGCACTTGCTCAAAGGTCGCTTTTGTACCCATGCGAATGTTTTCCAGCACGCTTCCGCGCGTCAAGAAAGGCGTCTGAAAAACAACTGCCACATGCGCCAACAACTTCTCATAGCTTATTTGCCGCACATCGACGCCGCCAATGCGAACCGCGCCGCGCCGCACATCATAAAACCGCGCTACCAATTGCATAATCGTACTTTTCCCAGCGCCGGAAGGACCAATAAAAGCTACCTTTTCACCGGTGGCAATAAAAAAGCTTACCTCCTTCAACACAGCCTCGTCCTCCGTATAGGAAAAAGACACCTTATCAAACAAAATGGAAGCTTCTCGCGGAAAAGGATCGCCTCCCTCGGTGAACACAGGCATAGCCAAAAGCTCTTTCGCCGCTTTAACGCCATTCAGCGCCTGGGAAAAACCAGATCCCAACTCCAGCAACGGACGTAATTCCAAAAGATACAGCGTGCCGACAAAAAAGAATAAAATCAACGCTCCCGCCGCCACTTTCCCTTGGATAAATAAAAAGCCCCCCAGGGGAACTACCACTACCGCCGCACACTGCAAAACAATAATAAAGCCAGCAAATAAGGGACCTAAGCGACGGGTAACTTTTTCCCATACCTGATGGTGCTCACAAATGGCCTCGGCATATTTTTTGTAGGAACCGCCGCCCAGGTTATAGGCTTTAATCAGCTTCATTCCATTGATATATTCCAGCATCACTGCATTTAGTTTTCCAAGAGCGCCGTTCATTTCCACGCGCATGTCCTCATATTTGGCAAACAAGCGCATTTGCATCCATACAGCCGCCGGAAGCGGCGCCAATGTGAGCAAAGCCAGCCCCCAGTGGACACTGCCAAGATACAAAAAAACAGCTAACGGCCCTGCAGCGTATAAAACCAGCTCCACCAAATGATGCGCCAAAAACAGTTCTAGTTTTTCAATATCTTCACTGAGTATTTTCTTTATTTCTCCCACCTTCCGTTGATGCAACGCTCCCAGGGGAACCTTAGCCATGTGATCCGTCAGCATGGTTCGCACACGATATAGCGCATTGTACGCCCCTTTATGCGAGAAAAGGATGCCGGCACCCACCAAAAAGCTGCGCAACCCCAGGGCCAGAAGCACAATGATCACACACTCTGCGGTTAACTCTCGTGTAAGCCTTTCATAATAAACGGCTTCAAACATCTGATACAATGCCGCATACGGCGCCATTGCCAGCAAGCTGCTCAAAAGAGCGCACCCTACAGCCGCATACAGCTTATAGCGTTCCGCTCCAGCCCATTGCAGTAAGAGCCGCAGTAGCTCCATCTTTTTTTCTTGCAACCCTCTCACCTCGTTTTAGTTGTAAACCGTTAAAAATTCCCGTAGAAACTGTTTGTTTTCAACATCCATAAAAAAATGCTCACAGTCCCCTTTGCCATTCAGAAAAACGGCTTTATTGCATACTCGGGAGAGCAATTCATAATCATGACTAACCACAAGCAGCACGCACCCTTGCGCCGCCAAGTCTTGCATTACTTGGCAGACGCGAATCATGCCTTCATAATCTAAGCCGCTTGTAGGCTCATCAAAAACTACGAGCTTCTTGCGATACATTCTGCTCACGGCAACCGCTAGACGCTGTTTTTGTCCGCCAGACAACGTTTGCGGATGCCGATCCATATCGATCTCCAAACCCAGCTGGGCCAGCACGGCCTCCGCCATTTCTTTAGGCTCCTGCACAGCTCCCAAAGCACATTCCTCGATAACCGATTCTGCAAACAATTGATGATGAACATCTTGGAAAACCAAATATGACAAGCCACGGCGCCTAGATAAATCCAAAACCGCGCCGTCCCAGCAAACTTCGCCGCCATATTCCCGCCGCAGGCCGCACAACGTTTGCACAAGCGTCGTCTTCCCTGCCCCGTTAGGCCCTAGCACCGCTACCACGTCGCCATAAGCCGCTTCAAATGACACCGTGGCCAACAGAGCCTGTTTGCGATGCCCGATTTGAAGTTTTTTCACCGCCAGCGCCTTATCATGCGGCGGCCTTCTCTCAGGCCGCACGGCGTCTGAACCAGCTAGCGCCGTGAACTTCATCGCCCGCAAACCCAGTGCTTCCCTCTCCGGCGACGGCAGCTGCAAAAACTCAGCGGTTGTAAATTCGGCGCGTACCTGTCCCTTGTCTATATAGACCAGACGATCCGCCACGCCGCTGAGGTATTGCAGACGATGCTCGGCAATAACAATCGTCTTCCCCTGACTTTTTAAAAGACGCAGCACATTTTGAAGCTCCCGCATGCCACCGGCATCCAAATTAGCGGATGGCTCATCCAAAACCAGTATTTCCGGCTCAAGCGCCGCCGCTGAGGCAATCGCAACTTTTTGCTTTTCTCCGCCCGAAAGCTCCTGCAACCGGCGCGCAAGCAGCCCCTCAAGACCTAAAAGTTCGGCAGTGCGCTGTACCTGCTGCCGTATTTTCGACGACGGCCTAGATAAATTTTCTAGTCCAAAGGCAATCTCGCTTGCCACATCTGCCGAGAAAAATTGCGTTTTAGGATTCTGAAACACCGAGCCTACTTTCTGCGCCATTTCATACAGCGGCGTTATTTTTATCTCCGCGCCTACCGCCGTTGCCGTTCCTTCTAGCGTTCCTTCATAAAAATGAGGCGCCAAACCATTAACAATCCTCAGAGCCGTCGTTTTACCACAGCCGCTGCGCCCGCACAATACCACGCACTCTCCTTTTGACACCTGTAAATTCAGCCCCGTCAAACGCCGCTCATCTTCAGCGTAGCAAAAAGAAACCTCCTGCAAACAGATCACGTTATCCTCCCCTTGTTACTTTAAGAATACGACGCCTGCCAACAGCAATGAAAACAAGGCGACTGCGATTCCATCCGCCATGGAAAATCCAAGAGCGACAAAAGACGTCCTCGGCGCTGGATTCTCCAACCCCCGTGCCATAGCGGACGCAGCTAGTTCGTCCGCGGTTTGCAACGCGCCGATCAACAACGGAACATATACGCATTCCAACACACGCAGCGGATTTTTACATGCCGCGGCGGAGAACGGCGACAAGCCGCGCAGGCGCAGCGCCTGATGAATGCTTCGCCACTCTTCCCGAACGGTAGGCCCGTAGCGTAAGGCTACCGCCAGAGGAACACTTAACCTTTTCGGCAAACGGATTGTTTGAAACGCCGCAAGCAACTCATTGACGCGCACCGTTTCCATCATTACCCCCGCCAGCCACACGACAGGAAGCGTTTTTTGCAACAGCATCATGCAGGTTGCCGTCAATATCTGCCATAGCGCCGCCCCCTGAAGCAATCCAAGCTCTTGCAAAGCTGCAAAAAAAGCATATAGCGCCGCCATTTTTAAAGAAAACTTCCGCACGCCGCAAAGCAAGCCTGTAATAAAAATCAAGAAAAGTAAACCGTCATAGAACCCGTCTCTTGCACTCCAGGCGGCGATATTCGCCGCCGCCAACAAAAACAGCCATGTTCTTGGATCCAAGCGCAGTGGATACGTAAAAATGCTCCGCTCCCTTGAAGCTTCGGCTACCATTACACTACGCCCGCCCGAATAAAATGTTTTTTCAGCAATACCCTGCCAAACAGCACACCAGCCCATGCCGCTGCTACTGTGCCGATAAACATCCCCGGCAAAAGCAGTTCATTCGCCGTCTGCAGCATAACATCCATATACGCGGCAGGCGTGCCTTGTTGAAGCAAATAGGCCTGAAAACCTTCGCGGTCTAACCAGATCATGCTATAGGAAACAAGAGGGTTTAGTGCAAAAACAATAAAGCTTAAGCTATTCATTTTGCAGCTCCGAAACTGACCCCGCGCAGCTATTTCACCGGCCGCCGCCCCTAAGACGACATAGGCAATCGACCACATCCAGAACATGCCTGTGACAAACACCAACAACCCCATAACAACGCCAAGAATCAACGTCGCCCCTCGTTTTGGTATTTTAGCCAGCATCAATAAATAAACCGGCCCGGTAAAAAAAGCGACGCTCAGCGGCATCCCATATGTCAATACAGGATTCGACGCAAAGAAAAAACCCGAAACCAGGGTAACTAAAAAATACAGCGCGCAAAAAACGCCAACGCCAATCAAATCTTTCATTGTTAAATCCTTAGTAGACCTCATAGCCAACTCCTTTTTCTCTTTCCTTATAAACGCTGCTCCATCCCAATAAAGAAGGAACGTCCCGCCATAGGATACGCGCCCGCAACTCCGCTGCGCCCTAAAAGTTCATAAGCTGCATTCGTCAAATTGCACACTTTTGCATATATCTTTTGCTCTTTAGAAACCTGGCAGCTGGCCATCAAATCAAGCGCCCAATATGACTTAGACGAGTATGCAGCCGTATCTCGCCCGCTAGCGCCCCTCAAATCCAAAGCGGCGTTCCATTTCCCTTGATCATACCGAATGCCTAAACGGTATCCGTTAGGCTGGCTATTTCCCGAATCAGGGTAATAAGCGCCGCCAGCGTCCTTATTCTCAATACGCACATATGAATACCCCGTCGTTACACTCCACCGCGAAGACAGCTTTTTAGTCCAACTCACATCCAGCCCCTGCCGCTTCTGCTCTTGCAGGTTCGCGAACTTCCAATACATATAGCTGCTGTCAATCGGGAAAAACGTAATGGCATTGGTAATATGGCTTCGAAAAACGCTAGCTTTTAAAAGAGAGTCGTCCCCTAATTTTTTATTCATCCCCAGCGTCCACACATCTCCTGTTTCCGGTTTCAGTAAGGGATTCCCGATGGCTTGGCTCTGTCCGTACAATTCTTCCACATTAGGCGCCTTGAAGACCTCGCCCCAAGAAAGATAGACATTGGTATTCCTATCCCATTCATAATTTGCCGCTAAACGCGACGTTTGTTTGCCTCCAAAAACATTGTGATCGTCATAACGCGTTCCCGCCGTAAACGACCAACCTTTGGGCCAAGTCCAACGGTTTTCAAGAAATAAGGCCTTATTCGTTAATGACCGATTGTAGATTCCGTCTGTCGGAGCGTCCACCGTTACTTGACGCCATTCCAGCCCGCCTACAAGAGTTTGGTTTTTCCCATGCTTCCATTGCTCTTGCCAATCCAACCCCGTCGTCCTGCTTGATAAAAATTTATCCGCTTGATTCCAATCGCTATTTCGGTAAATATCATAATCAGCAGCATTATAGTAAAATTTCAAGATTTTCGGAGTTTCTTTTTTACCCCAGTGATAAGTTACGTCAAAATTATTTTCCAATGTTTTCTCCGTCGCCGTGTCATGATGCTGCCCAAAGTCAGGCGCCATCAAGCCGTATCCCGCTTTACCATCGAGGTGCTCCCAGTAAAAGCTCAAAGATCGTTCCGCATCCAAATTTCGGTCTAACCGCAAAGTCAACGCATCCTGATCAAGATAGCTGTTTTTAAACGTATCCATGGCGCCTGTTCTCGGATTTTTAAACTCATAGTCTCCTTGATGCCTGCGTTCGGCGGTAAAACGATAACCCACTTCATCACTTTTTCCTTCTGTCGTTACCGTATACGTATAACCTCCCCAACTCCCTCCTTGAACGGACAAGGTGCTTTCCCGCCCTTGCGCTTTGCGTGTAATAATATGAATTACGCCCCCGGCCGCATCACTTCCATATAAGGCGGACGCCGGTCCGCTAACGATCTCAATCCGCTCAATATTTTTAACACTTGGCAACTGATTAAGATTGACGCGTGTTTTTCCCATTCCAGTAAAATATTCGCGGTTGATCTTGCGTCCATCTACTAAAATCAGAACCCTATCGTCGCCATTTATTGCCACAGAGCTCACACCCGCCGCCCCATTGCCTACGTCGGTTATCATTACGTTCGTTTGACCTAAAATTTCCGAAAGCCGCGTATAACCTCCTTTTTCAATGTCTTTTGCCGAAATTACAGTTACATTCGCCGCCGTTTCCGCTACTTTAACAGGCATACGACTTGCGGTAACCACATATTCTTCCAGGCTAAACTCATCGGAAACCGCTTCGGCGGCGCAAGCTCCCGGCCAGCTCAAAAGCGCGCTTCCCAGCATGCATAGTGCAACCGCTTTTTTTCGATGCTTTTCTCTCTTTTCCATCGTTTTCACCATCCCGTGAATAGTAATGATTTTCAATCTCATGCCTGATTATAAAATGCGCATTCTACAACAAGCAATCTCTCTGACTTTGAAAATGCCTCTTGAATAAAAAAGAATCCCTATAGGCATTGAAAGCGATTATCATTCTCTGGTATTATAGTATTGCATCTATATACAAAAAATGTCATCCCTATTTTAATCCCGCCGAGGGGGCTTTCCATGAATTTTCATTTCAACGCCATAAATCTTGCCGACTTCTTTCAAAAATTATGTAAAATCGGCTTTTTGCATCAAACTGCCGATTTATCCCATGAGTTTGAAATTTTAAAACGCTTCGGCACCGGTTCCATTATCCACCATGCCTACCCGCAGGGTCTTCACATCTCCACCAGCGCGATGCAGCTGTCGCAGGAACTTCGTTACTCCTTTGCGTTGAATAACATTTTCTTCGAAATTTTATATGTAAAAGCAGGATATTTAGAAATCTACAACAGCCGCACCCAAACTATGCTCCGCGTTCTCCCGGGAGAATATCTTTTGCTTCAAGCGGAAAGCTTCAGTGGCTGGAACCGCATGCCCCCCCATGAATCACTGCACTTTGTCACATTAAAAATGAAAAAAAATTATGTAGAGCATCTTGCTAAAAACGATTTGATACTCCCCCCGGAAGCCTTACGAAGCGCTCCCCTGCTCCCTCAAAAAGCGCCAATTCCCTTACAAGAGCTGCTGGAGAAGTTTTTTCAGAGTCCTTACGAAAGTCTCGCCTTAAAACGCCTGCGCTTGGAAGGACTTTTCCGCGAAGTTCTGGCAGAATTCATTTTTTCGTCGATTACGCAAAACGCCTATCAACAGCTACCCGAAAAGCCCCCTCATTTAAATAGCGACGATGCAAGCCGCTTATTTTTCGCCCGCCAGCTGATTGGAGAACGCATGTCATCCCCTCCTTCCATTAACGAACTGGCAAAATTATCCTGTCTCAACACCTGTAAGCTAAAAAGCGGCTTTAAAGCCCTTTTCGGCTGCACCATTTACGGCTATTTGCGCCAGTTGCGCATGGAAAAAGCCAAACTATTATTGCAAGACACCCAGGTAAGCGTTCACGACATTGCGCTGCAATTAGGCTACGCAAACGGCAGCGCCTTATCTCCTATTTTCAAAGCCCACTGGGGAGTGACGCCTATGGAATACCGCCAGAAGCAACGCTTATCCCGTATTAGCACTCTCTCTAGCGACGCAGCGCATCTTTAACCTGCATATCATTTGGCAAAATAGAAAGGATGAACGATTATGGACTTTTTCACACACGCCCTGGACTTATTCTTTAAAGGCGGCCCTGTCATGTACTTATTGCTGGGTTGCTCTCTTTATATCGTCACTATCGCAACCGAACGCTGGCACTATTACCGGCAAACGTCGCTCCAAAACAATGAATTCAAAGCTATGCTTACAACACAGCTTGACAAGCAGCACTGGAACGAAGCGCTTCAATTATGTGAAAAAGCAGCTCCCAACATGCTGGCCTCCGTGGCCTCGAAGGGACTGAAATCGCACCAAAAAGGTTCTCCCGTCGAGAACGCCTTAGAAAGCGCCGCTGTCTTGGCCGCTACCGGTTTAAAAGCACGCCTCGACGACCTCAGCCTCATTGTAACGCTTTCCCCTCTTTTAGGTCTCCTTGGAACCGTTATTGGCATGATTCAATCTTTCAGCGTTTTTAATCTCAAAGCAGGCCAGCCCAGCGCCATCACAGGCGGCGTCGGCGAAGCCCTCATCGCTACAGCTACAGGGCTATGCGTCGCTACGCTGGCGCTCCTTCTGCATGGATATTTTTCTCGCCGCGCCAACGCCTATATTTCTGAATTAGAGCAAATCGCCGCCTTAGTGCTAGAGCAAGTAAGCTGCAAAAAAGCTATACGGAGAGACAACCATGAAATTGCGTAATCTCTATGTGGAAAATCAACCACAGCTCATGATCATTCCCATGATTGACATTATCTTTTTTTTATTAGTCTTTTTTATGCTTAGCACGCTCTATATGGTGGAGCAGCAAACCGTACCGGTCAACTTGCCGCAAGCAGCTTCCTCACAGCAAGACCAACCTAAAAGCATTGCCATTACAGTCCAAGAAAACGGCTCTGTTCTTTTCCAGCAAGAAGAACTTCCGCAAGAGCTGCTCCTTAAAAGAGTCCAGTTAGAATTAAAAAACCAGCCCGAGACAGTATTCGTTTTGCGTGGCGATAAAAACACAGCATACGGCAATGTCGTCGGCATTTTCGACAAGCTGCGCCAAGCCGGCGCGCATAGAGTGTCTATTGCCGTGGAAAAGGGGAAACAGCAATGAGACTCCCCTCTTTTTCTTGGTCACGAGCCTTCTCTGTCTCTTTAGGAATCCACCTAATCTTGCTCGGAGCTATGGGCTATGTTACCGCAAGCCTATTAACCTCGCCGCCGGAAGAACCGCCTGTTTTACTAGAGCTTCTAGCTGAATCCGATACCCTCGCGACAACGCCAACAGATCCATCTATCCCCGCGGCCTCGCCGCAAATGGCGACGCTCATCCCCCCCTCTCCCGTGACGCCCGCGGCCTCAGTCGCTGAGCCTAGTATTAGCGCCAGCGAACCGACAATGACAGCAGCTGACGTTCCCGCCGACCTTCCCGGCGGCGCAGCCGCCGCGCCCGCCGCTGCCGGAAGCAGCGCAGCAGGCAATCCGTCAGTCAGCGCAGGCGCACAAAAAAAGCCCCACGAAATACTTCCGCCTCGCATCCTAGAGCGGGTCGATCCTGATTATCCCATGGCCGCTCGGCAAGCAGGTCTGGAAGGTCGCGTTCTGCTACGCATCGAAATCAGCGCCAGCGGCCGCCCGGGAAGCGTTTCCGTCGCTGGTTCCTCCGGCTCTTCGGCCTTAGATAACGCGGCTGAAGCCGCCGCCAGGCAATGGCGTTTTGTACCAGCCAGAGACCGTTACAGCGGCCAAAGCGTTTCCTGCACAACCACGCTTCCCATTTATTTTCGTCTGCATTAACCCCTAAAACAAAAGAGGCTGTGACAAAATGAGGAATCATTTTGTCCACAGCTCCTTTTTTGTGTCCATTTTGAGTTTTTCACAAGATAAATCCGAAAAAAGAGTATACGCCCCCTTTCCCCATAAGAACTGCAACTTTTCAGCTTATGCGGCTTTTTTGATTCGCAATGTTTTATTGTGATATTTATATAGGTTGTAACCGATAGAAACCAGGTAAATCTCTAACCGAACCTGTTCCATGCCTTTTCGCACGATTCGTTTATACCAGCGGTTGTTTTTCAGGATGCCGAAGGTACCTTCAGGTTGAATGGAGCAATTCATCCGCAGCAACGCTCCATGAATGCGTAATATTTTAGGGTGTGTTTCCAGTAG